>Ga0209382_10004647_pt1 | contig 18232 bp, 16 predicted proteins | sample SoiMetdeltSBSDD5_FD_187599 | JGI IMG/M metagenome (GOLD analysis project Ga0209382, IMG submission 187599) | Bulk soil microbial communities from a Populus tree surrounding site in Tennessee, USA - Soil MetaG P. deltoides SBSDD5 (SPAdes) (version 2) | ecosystem: Environmental > Terrestrial >...
TCACAACCGCATTCGCCCGGCGCGGCCTGATCGCCGAGCACGGCATCTCCTGGATGCTGCCGCGGCTGATCGGCCCGATGAATGCCATGGACCTGCTATTGTCGGCGCGCACGGCGGTGGCCGAGGAGGCGGCGACCCTGGGCCTCGTGCGCGTGCTGCCGGCGGAGGGCTTCGCCGCGGCGGTGCAGGCCAAGGCCGCCGAGATCGCCAACCTCTCCTCGCCGCGCTCCACCCGCATCATCAAGAGGCAGGTCTACGAGGCGCTGTTCCAGTCCCTGGCCGAGGCCACGGCCGTTGCCAACCGCGAGCAGCCGCTGTGCCGCGACACCGAGGATTTCCGCGAGGGTGTGAGGAGCTATGTGGAGAAGCGGGCGCCCAACTTCACGGGCCGGTGACCCGACATCGACTGACGGCGCATCGACCCGGCCCACCTGGGGCGCAATGCCCGTCGGGCATGCACCCCAGGTCCCGCACCCGGGGCGGCCCCGGGCGGTGCAAAACACTTCGCACTTCGCCCGGGGGGCTGCCGCAGCGCTCAACCCACGCGTGTGGGCACAATTTCCCTGCACGCGAGTCCCGCTACAGCAAGCCGTCTGCCCGCCACGGCAGCCGTGTCTGGGATTGCGGCACCGCAATTTGCACCCTTGACCCAGAACGGGTGCGACCTTGCCAAAGTCCCCGTCATCCCGGCGTGAATTCGGTGATTCACGTTGGCATAACGGTAGTTGTACGCACCATGCGCTACGCAGCGCGGTCCAGCCACAACCCCCACAACTGCAAACAGAGGGAGAGGCGATGCACGGCCTCAATCCGTTTCGAGTCCTGACGCCCGAGCCCGAGCAGAAGCCCCAGCGCGAGGGGATCGTCAGCCGGGGCTTCCGCCATCTCTTCGGCACGCCTGTGCTCGCCCAGCTGTTCAGCGCCGACGGCCTGATGGAGGCCCCCAGCGCCGATGCCGAGCTTCAGGGCCTGATGCGGCGCCTGACGGCGCGCATGATGCGCGGCCACAACCGCGTCTGGTCCGACCCGCTGGCTCCGGGCACCGCCGGCGTGGCCCCTCGCGAGGCGTGGGAGAACCCGGACATCCCGTCGGGCTACACCTACCTCCTGCAGCTCATCGCCCACGACCTGGTCGCCAGCTCGGTGTCCCTGGCGCTCGACCGCGGCGTGGCCGAGGTGGAGAACACCCGCACCCGACCGCTGGCCCTGGACACCATCTACGGCGGCGGGCCAGACGTGTGCCCGCATCCCTACGAGTTCAGCGCCGAGCATCGCGACCAGCGCGGCCTCGTCCCGCGCACGCGCCTGCGCGTCGGCCCCCCGTACCGGCCGAACGGCCACGCCGGCCATTGCCCGTTTCGCGACATCGGCCGCGCCACGGCGACCGACGCGGTGGATGCCGGCCGCGACACCGAGGCGCGCAAGGGCTGGCGCACCGAGGCGCTGCTGGCCGACGCGCGCAACGACTCGCACGCGCTGCTGTCGCAGATCACCGTGCTGTTTCATGTCCTGCACAACGAGCTGATGGAGCGGCTCGAGAAGCGCGCCCCGGTGCAGCCGGCATGGCTCGGCACCGAGGTGGCCTATCGGCGCTTCCTTGCAGCGCGCATCGTCGCCACCATGGTCTACCGCAACATCGTCGAGAAGGACGTGCTGAAGCGCATCCTCCACCCCCAGATCTACGAGCGCTACCTCACCAATCCGGCGTTTCCGCTCGATCCCGAGCGGGGCATTCCCAAGGAGTTCTCGCACGGCGCGTTCCGGTTCGCCCACGCCATGGTACGTGACGAGTACCGCGTCAACAGTCCCGAGCCGCAGCCGATGACCCGCGCGCTCAACCAGAGCACCACCCGCTCGCCGGGCTCGGTGCCGGTGCGCCCGGAATGGCTGGTCGACTGGTCGCTGTTCTTCCAGATCGGGCCTTCCAGCCCCAACCTGAGCCGCCGGATCGGACCCGACTATCCCTCGGTGCTGCAGAACGAGGGCATGTTCCCCCCCTTCGCCAAGGGTGACGCCGCCGGCATCGCCTTCCGCGATTACCTCAGCAGCTGCTTTGCCAACCTGCGCAAGGTGCCGGAGTTCTGGCACGAGTTCGGCCACCTGCTGCCGCCCTTCGATGTCTGGAAGGAGCCCCTGCGGCAGTGGCTGGAGGAGACCCCCGGCTCCGAGCTCTCAGAGCGCTTCCAGCCCGGCGATGTCGATCGCCTGGTCAACGATCCGCCGCTGCCGTTCTTCGTGCAGTTCGAGGCGGCCCACACCTTCGACCGCGCGGGCAAGCCGACGCGGGTGGACGGCGGGCGCCATCTGGGACAGCTGGGCTCGCTGATCGTGGGCGAGACCATCTTCGGCGCCGTGCGCCGCCATCCGCTCGGCTTCGAGGAGGGCAACCCCACCCTGCGCGGCCGGATCGGGGCGTGCTGCACGGCGCTGCTCGAGGATACCGATGCCTTCGCCGACGTGAAGGCGGGGCCGCCGAGATCGCCGGCGCGCGACATCGAGACGATGAGCGACCTCATCCTGTTCCTGCACGCCAGCGACGCGTTTCCGCAAGGCCCGGCCTGAAGGTGCATGGCCGAGCACCGCATGCTTCTTTTGCACCAATGGAGAGAGAGACGATGGTGGAGCTGATCAGGGTCGACAACGAGGTTCTCTGGGGCAAGCTCGTCAGGTCCTGGGCGACGGGCGTCAATCACGTCGTGCCCGGCGAGCCGGCGCCGAAGGCGCCCGAGACGCTCGACGAGCTCAAGGCCCAGTGCCAGAAGGCCGGCATCGGCATTACGATTCCGAGCTTCATCACCGGGCTCGAGATCGTCCGGATGCCCAAGGACAAGCTCCTGCTGCGTCTGCCGGCCAAGGAGCTGGTGGAGCAGGCCGAGCGCGACCTCAAGGCCTCCGACGCGAAGTACCCCATCCCGCAGTACTACGACAACGCCTACGGCATGTCCCTCAGCGTGCCCAACGCGGACGAGAGGGTGAAGCTGCAGACCTGCCGGATCGGGGACTACTCGATCAGCATGTGCGCCTGAGGCTGCGCGCTACCAGCGGTCGTGGGTAAGCCCGTCGACGCAAGCGCCGGCTCCGGCCAGACCGTCCCGTACACGCCGCCAATCCTCGGGCCGCTTGATCGGGATCATGGTCAGGAGCCAGCGCATGATGTTGGCCTCCGTGGACGGGTGCTCTCCGACCCAGCGCGAGCGGATGAGGTCGGTGTAACGCCGCAGCTCCGTGGTGGCGGTGGCGCGGTCGCCCAGATGGTACAGCGCCGCTGCCTTGTAGCCCGGAACGTAGCTCACATCGCCTGCTGCCATCGCTGCGCGAACGGCTCCCTCGTAGTCGCATGCCATGAAACGGATCGACACGTGATAGGCCCACTGCAGCGGACTGGGCGCCAGAGGCAGCTGGAGGGCGTGGGCGGCAATCTCCTGGGCTCGCCCGGTCTCGCCACACACGGCGAAGCAGCCTGCGGACGACATGAGCGTCCAGGGGTCGTTCTCGTTGAGCTCGTAGGCGAGCGAGATGAAAATCAGGGCCTGCTCGTACTGCATGGCCATCGCGTGCGACCATCCGAGACAAAGCTGGCTGCGGGAATCGATCGGATCGAGACGCGCTGCCTCGCGTGCACAGGCGAGCGCCTCCTCGGTGCGGATGCGGTCACGGAATATGCCGGGTATCGCCAGGTGATAGGCGTTGTTGAGCTGTGCCAGGCTCGAGTAGGCGGGGGCGAAGTCCGGCATCTGCTCGATGACCTCGCGGAACAGGTTGCGGGCCCGTTCCCAATTGATCGGATCGACGTTGAGCACGGCAGCCTGGCCGAGCAGCCAGAGATCGTTGGCTCTGAGGTTCGTAGCCGGGCGGCTCGCAATCGTCGCCATGCGCTCGGCAGAAAGATAGACATTGAGCGCGATCGCCAGGCGGCGCACGACCGACTGCTGAGCGTGCGACCAGCTCGCCCGCGAGATCTCGAAGCGCTCGCTCCACAGGTAGGCGTTGCTGGCCGCCTCCCGCAGCATGAGGACCATGCGCACGTCGTCGCCGACCTGAAACGCGGTGGCCTCGATGACGAATTCCGCCGCGGCCTCGCCCGGAGCCAGCGCCTCGGCGGATGTGGTCATGCGATCGCAGACGAGCCACTCGCGAAAGCGCACCAGACACGCGATCAGCTCGAACCGGAAGCCGTGGACGAGGTAGCGCTGCTCCTCTTTCGTCGCGGCGGCATCGAACTCGGCTACGGAGACGACCAGCCTGGGTGCGGCTGTCAGCTTTGCCGGTGCGGAGGGGGGAGGCCTCGCCACGAGGGAGCGCGGGGCGGGCGCCACGACAGCCCTTGCGCTTTCCAGCGGCTGCGTCAGCTTGATGCCGGCAACCAGGTCCTGCGTCGGCGCGGACGGCTCCATGCCGTACTCGGTGTCGAGCAGGTCCCAGAGAGACTTGTAGATTCCCAGAGCCACGCCAATGTCGCCGGCCTCGGCATGGGCGCGGATGAGGGCGCGCGCAGCCTCCTCGTGGGTCGGGTCGAGATTGAGAAGCGCGCGGGCCGTTCGATCGTGCATGCCGAGGCGTGCCGCGCTGCCGTCGCGCAGAGTGCTCTCCAGCGTATGGGCCATCTTGTTCTGCAGCGACTGGCGCTTGACCATGAGCCAGTTGCGGAACGACGGATCGATGTCGTCGTATGCCTCCATCAGTGTGTCGGCCAGGCGCTGGCGGTCGAGCAGCAGCTCGTGCGGCTTGCCTGTCTCTACGCTGTCGAGGACGGCCGCCACGTCGAGGCTGATGGAGAGCGGGTCGAGCGCCAACTCGTTGCGGTCGGCCACCAAGCCGCGAAAGCCCTCCTGGCTCAGTTGGTCGCGCAGCCCGTGCAGCACCTGGCGCAGGCTGCCGCGGGCCCGCTCCTCGTTGGCCTCGCTCCACAATACGCCGACGAGGCGCTCGCGCGTCTCGCTCAGGTTCGGCGCCAGGGCCAGGTAGCCGAGCAGGGCCCGCGCCTTGCGGTTCGGGATGGCGACCTCCCGGCCGTCCAGCCGCAGGGAGATGCCGCCGAACAGGCTCACGGCAAGACGGGGCCCCAAGGGCTGGAGAGCCCTGGAGCGCGCGCCTTCGCCCGGCGCGATCGGCCGCGGCTCGCTCACGCTTCCCTCACCACTGCTGTGGAGTGTCCGCACCATCGGCCTGCCGTGGCCGCCGTTCAGACGCGCCCTCCCCGCTCTGCCTTGGGTTGAAATTTGAAGAGAATGCCCGGAGCCTAGCGCAGGGCCCGCGGGTCGTCAAAGCAACGTCACCGCTTCCGTCCAGGCCTCGCCGCCGCCCGTGGCGGCGCGCACTCGCTGCAGCCGTGCCGTGGACAGGGCGCAGGGCAGCAGCTGCAGTTGCGGCGCGATGGCGTGCGCGACCGGAATGCCGAGCTCCGGCCTGGTGAGATCGACGAGCGCGGCCTCGATGCCATGGTGCGTAAGCCGCGCCAGCAGGGCCTCCAGCTCCTCGCGTGCGGTGTTGCAGGGTGGCAGGCCGGAGCCGCCGGGCGTGCCCAGCGGGTGGATCAGGGCGCAGCGGTCGGCGGCGATCCGGGTGGCGCGGTCGAGATGCCGGCGGTCCACCTCGTTGAGGGCGGCCTCGCCCCGCTCCTCGCGCTTGGCCAGCGTGACGAGCAGGGCCAGCTCCATCTGGCACATCTCCAGAACGGCGGCCCGCGCGGCCTCCTCCGGCGTCAGCCGGGCGGCAAACCCGCAGGCGAGGCCCGTTCCGCTCGCGGCATCGACGGAAAGCGTGGCGATGCAGGGGATGGCGAGGTCCGTCGTCAGGTCGAGGAGCCAGCTCGCGCGCTCCGCACTGCCTTCGCGCAGGACGCCGAGGAGGCGCACCGCCTCCGCCATCGCAGTGCCCTCGCCCGCGAGCGGCCTGGCCTGCCGCCCGCCGATCCACCACAGGGCCACGGCGTCGCGCTCCACGACCTCCAGCAGCGCCCGCACCGCCGCCGCCTCGAAGCTGGCGCCCGCGGCGCAGCCGGTGGAGAGCGCGGCGCCGGGAATGGCGAGCGGTCCCCGGGTCGGGCGTCGCAGGCACCAGTTGGCCGGGACGAGCACCTCGCGCCCCGCAGCCCGGCCGTGCAGCCAGCCCACCGGGGTGTCGCGACGGTCGTGCGCGTGCTGCAGCAGGGTCTCGATCAGGTGATGCGCCGCGGGCAGGGCCTGCTGCGCTGCGCCAGCCCAGGTGCGCTCGACCACGACATCGCCGGGCCGCTCCACCTGGGAGAGCCTCTCCACGCCTTCGCCAAGACAGGAGGCGAGCGCGTCCTCGATCTGCTCGCCGCTTCCTGCCAAATTGAACACGCCCAGGGGCGACGGCAGATTGAGGATGCGGGCGGCGTCGGCCTCGCCACCGACGAAGCGCAGCCCCGGCGCCCAGGGCGAGCGCAGCAGGAACAGGCGGTGCGGCAGCCTGGCCGCGCGCGCCAGCGCCTCTCCATGGCGCTCGGCCAGGGCTGCGAGCAGGCCCTCGCCGGGGGCGGAGTTGAGGTCGATGCCGAGCATGGCCGACTTTGATCCCGTCGATTTGCCGAAATCGAGCAGCCCGCTCCGCCGATGGCCGTAATCCGACGTTTGCGTCCGACAGGCCTGGAGAATACTCTCTATTGGCGATGTTGACCGATGTGGAAGCGCATGCCGGTGAGCGCGGCGTCGGCGTAGGAGAGCGGGCGCCACACATAGTAGAGCGCCTTGCCCGTGGCGCCAGAAGGGAAGATGACATAGGCCTTCCCGTCCTTCTGCCAGGTCTCCTGATTGGTCAGACGGAACCCCCCGTAGCTGCCGGCGTAGATGACGAGCGCGAGCAGCAGAAACGATGCGAAGCGGCCCATGGCAGGTCCCCCTCGATGGTGGATGTTTCCCGCCTGTCCCAATGAGCAAGGAAATATGGCCGCGGCAAGCCGGGCGGCCTACGACTGGACCAGCTCGCCGAAGAGGTGAAACCTGGCTGCCGGTCCCGACACCACCAGCATCCAGTGCGTAAAGTCGCTGGCGCTGGTGCAGTTGTTACCGTGGCCCTGCAGGACGAGCGTGATGCGCTGGCCCTTGCCTACGCCCGACGCGAAGATGCCGCTCCCCACCGCCCGCGAGCTCAGCTTCCACTCATGATAGAGCGACGGGCCGGTGCCGCCTTCGCGCGAGTCGCGGCGGGTGTCGACCGCAAGCACGGCAATCGACCTCGGCAGGGCCAGAGTGAGCGTTCCTGTCCGGCCGCCCTCGTCGCGGAACGCAAACACCCAGCGCGCCTTCTCCCGAGCGACCTGAAGACTGTACCGGGACGACTTTGCCGAGATACCCTCGATCATGTCGGGATCGGCTTCGCCGGTGAAGAGTCTTGCCCTGGGACCGAAGCGCAGCCGCTCCATCGCATCGAGCTTGCCGGAGTCCAGCGGCTCAACTCCGTCGTAACGCTGGCCCACGTTGGTGCAGCAGGCACACGCGTGTGCTGCCGGCGGTCCGGCGGCCAAGCTCGCCAGCAGGACGGCAAAGGCCAAGCTTCGCAATGCGGGCATGCGCCCCCCAACAGCCATAAATCTCGGCGGATGCTTAGCGGCTGCGGCGGCGGACGACAATGACCTGCCGCGTTGGGTGCCGGGCGCGGCACATGGCGCCTGCCCCTTCGAGCGGGGGCACCAGCGACCGGTCCCGGTTCAATTGCGTCCCCAGCCGCCCATGCGAACCTGGGTTCAGTGCAAAATTGATTGGTAACCCCATCGATCTTGTCCTAGAACCATCCCAGCGACGGCCCAGAGAAGATGGGTGGCGTTCTCCAGGGAGGGCCCGGAGTGGCAACCATTGTCGAGCTGACCCTGAACGGGAGAAAACGGGTCGATGCGGTGCCCGGCAACCGGCTCCTGCTCGACTATCTGCGCGAGAGCGTGGGGCTCACCGGCACCAAGACCGGCTGCGACGGCGGCGAGTGCGGGGCCTGCACCGTCCTCGTCGACGACAAACCGACGCTCGCGTGCCTCACCCTGGCGGCGACCGTCTCCGGCAAGCGCGTCGACACCGTGGAGTCGCTCAGCCTCGGCTCGCTCTCGGCTGTCCAGCGCGGCTTCCACGAGAAGCTGGGCTCCCAGTGCGGCTACTGCACGCCGGGCTTCATCATGGCCTCGGCGGGCCTCCTGCGCCGCAACCCGCACCCGACCGAGGCGGAGATCCGCGAGGCCCTGGGCAGCAACATCTGCCGCTGCACCGGCTACGTGAAGATCATCGAGGCGGTGCAATTCGCATCGGACCTGCTGGCAAGTGGCGAGGCGCGGGCGCCATGAACGTGCGTAGGTTGGGTCAAGCGAAGCGCAGACCCAACGGGCGTTGTTGGGTCTCGCTGGCGCTCGACCCAACCTACAGCTCCGGGGAGGCGCGGACGCCATGAACGAGACCCTCCCGGCGCGGAATATCGGCGGCTACGTGCCCATGGTGGACGGGCCCGAGAAGGTCTCCGGCCGCGCCAAGTACACCGCCGACCTCGTCGCTCCCGGCATGCTGGCGGGGCGCATCTACCGCAGCCCCTATGCGCATGCGGAGATCGTCGAGGTGGATGTCTCTGAGGCGGTTCAGCTGCCGGGTGTGCTGGCGATCGTCACCGGCGCCGACTGCGACAAGCCATTCGGCGTGTTGCCGATCGCGCGCAACGAATACCCGCTGGCGCGCCACAAGCTGCGCTACAAGGGCGAGCCGGTGGCGGCCGTTGCGGCCGTCGACGACGCCACCGCGGCACGAGCGATCCGCCTCATCAGGATGAAGGTGCGCGAGCTGCCGGCCTACTTCACCGCGGCCGACGCGCTCGCGCCCGGCGCCGTCCCGCTGCACGAGAAGAAGCCAGGCAACGTCGAGCGCGACGTGCTGTTCGAGCTGGGCCGTGTCGCCGATGGCTTCGCCGCGGCGGACCTGGTGCGCGAGGCCACCTACAATTGCGCCGAGGTGTGCCAGAACCAGATGGAGATGCACGCCGCGGTCGCCGACTACGACGCCGTGCGCGGCCGCATGACGGTGCATGCCTCCACCCAGGTGCCCTATTACGTGCACCTGATGCTGGCGCAGATCCTCGATATGGACATGTCGCGCATCCGCGTGGTGAAGCCCTACGTCGGCGGCGGCTTCGGCTGCCGCACCGAGTGCCTCAACGTGGAGCTGATTGCCGCGCTGCTGGCGCGCAAGGCCCGAGGCACGGTGCGCATCGCAATCAGCCGCGAGGACACCTTCATCACCCACCGTGGCCGGCCCGAGACCGACATCGGCATGAAGATCGGCCTCACCAAAGCCGGCAGGATCACGGCCGTGGAATGCGAGTGCACGCAGCGCGGCGGCGCGCACTCCGGCTACGGCGTGGTGACGATCCTCTACTCGGGCTCGATGCTCTACGCGCTCTACGACCTCGCGAACGTCAAGTACATCGGCAAGCGCGTGCTGACCAACACGCCGCCGTGCGGGGCGTTCCGCGGCCACGGCACGGTCGACGTGCGCTTCGCCTTCGAGAGCCTGCTCGACGAGATGGCAGGCGAGATGGGGCTCGACCCCATGCAGGTCCGCCGGGCGAATTTGCTGGAGGCGCCCTGCTTCACCGACAACGACCTGATGGTGAACAGCTACGGCCTGCCTGAATGCATAGACTGGGTCGAGCAGCAGAGCGCCTGGAAGGCGCGCAAGGGCAGGCTGCCCAAGGGCAAGGGCCTGGGCTTTGCCTGCTCGCACTACATATCGGGAGCCTCCAAGCCGGTGAACTGGACCGGAGAGCCGCACGCCACCGTGAAATTGAAGCTCGACTTCGACGGCTCCATCGTGGTGCTCACGGGCGCGGCCGAGATCGGCCAGGGCTCCTCCACCATCCTGGTGCAGACGGTCGCCGAGGTGCTGGGCCTCGACATCTCCCGGGTGCGCATCGTCTCGGGCGACAGCGAGGTGGTGCCAAAGGACAACGGCTCCTATTCCTCGCGCGTCACCTTCATCGTCGGTAACGCCGCCATCGACGCCGCCAACAAGCTCAAAGCCGTGCTGATCGCCGCCGCCGCGCGCAGGCTGGAGGCGGAGCCCTCCGACATCGAATGCCTCGGCGAGGTCTACCGCGCCGGTGCCCAGGACAAGGGCCTCGCCTTCGAGGAGGTGGTGGCCGAGGCGCTCAAGGACAGCGGCGCCATCACGGTGACGGGCACCTATTCCACCATCCCCGAGTCGCACGGCGGCAAGAAGTACCGCGGCGCCGCCATCGGTGGCACCATGGGCTACAGCTACTCGGCCCAGGTGGTGGAGGTGACGGTGGACGAGGAGACCGGCGAGGTGACGGTCGATAAGGTGTGGGTGGCGCACGACTGCGGCAAGGCGCTGAACCGGCTCACCGTCGAGGGCCAGGTGCAGGGCTCGGTGTGGATGGGCATGGGCCAGGCCATGAGCGAGGAGGCGGCCTACCACGACGGCCTCATGCTGACGGCGAACATGCTCGACTACCGCGTGCCGACGATCCAGGACTCGCCGCCGATCGAGGTCGGCATCGTCGAGAGCAACGACCCGCATGGTCCCTTCGGGGCCAAGGAGGCGGGCGAGGGCTCGCTGGCTGCATTTCTCCCCGCGCTGACCAACGCCATCGCCGATGCCACCGGGCTGCGGTTCAACAACTTGCCGGTGACGCCCGACCGCGTGTTCGCTGCCATCGACAGGCGGCGGCTTAGACCAGGGTCTGAGACGACCTGATGAGTTTAGCAATGCGCAAGACGCAACCGCTGCGCGGATTCCCCTCCCCCTTGTGGGGAGGGGTTGGGGGTGGGGGGACTCCCGCCCTCCGAGGTCTGCGATTCCCCCCCACCCTGTCCCTCCCCCACAAGGGGGGAGGGGACGCTGGCGCGCGCTCCGTTTCCTTTGTCGAGGCTTGGTGCAGGCGGTTTGCGGCTGACCCGAACGGAGGCGCCTGATGGAGGCTCTTCCGGAGTTCGAGTTGCTCTCGCCCAAGACGCTCGCGGAGGTGCTGGCGGCGCGCCAGGCCCATCCCGGGGCGCGGCTCCTGGGCGGGGGCACCGATCTTATGGTCAACATCCGCCGCGGGATCGAAGCTCCGCCTGTCCTCGTAGAGATGAACCGAGTGACCGAGCTGCGGGCTATCAAGGCCGATGCGAGCGGGTTTGAAATCGGCGCCTCGGTCACGCTAGCGGAGATCGCGCGGCATCCAGGCATCGTTGCGCACTACCCGGTGGTGGCCGAGGCGGCCGCCTCCGTCGCCGGGCCGACGCACCGCAACATGGGCACGCTGGGCGGCAACCTCTGCCTCGACACGCGCTGCATCTATTACAACCAGAGCGAATGGTGGCGGCAGGCCAATAACCACTGCCTCAAGACCTCCGGCGAGATCTGCCACGTGGCGCCCAAGAGCCGCGGGGTGTGCTTCGCCACCTTCAGCGGCGACCTGGCGCCGGCGCTGATGGTCCTGGAGGCCGAGATCGACCTCGTGGGGCCGCAGGGCCGGCGCACCATGCCCCTGCGCGAGCTCTACATCGGCTACGCCCGCCACGACGGCTCGGCCGAGGGCGACGGCAAGCGCTTCCTGGCCCTGAGCCCCGGCGAGCTGGTGGCCGCCGCGCGGGCGCGGAAGGTGCCCGGCCTGCGCTCCGCCTATGACAAGGTCCGCATCCGCCGTTCCATCGAGTACCCGGTGGCCGGCGCGGCGGTGGCCCTGCGCCGCGATGGCGATACCCTAGCCGACCTGCGCGTCGCCATCACCGGCACCAACCCTCGCCCCGTGCTCCTTGCCGGCACGCGCGATCTGTGCGGCGGTCCACTGGGCGGCGGCGTGCTGCGCGGGCTGGACGCCCTGGTGCGCGACCAGATCATGTCGATGAAGACCACGTTCACCCCCGGCACCTACCGCCGGCGCGTCGCCGGCGTGTTGGCCAGGCGACTCGTGCAAGGGCTGTTCGCCGGGTGAGGCGAGACTAAGGCTCCCTGATGCTTCGGCGTTGCATGGGCACTCGCCAAGGTGCGGCGGGCGCTGGCTGAGCCCTCGATCGTGAAAGAGGGCCATCCGTTCACACATTGTCAACGGTTGCGCACGCCACTCCGGAATCGAGCCTGGAGGGGTCTATTTCTGCGATCGTCGCGGGATGGCCCTCAGGTACCGGCGCGGCCGCGGAGGCCGTCAGCGCCCCTCCTGCGCCCCGGCAAACGGCACTCTGGAGGGATGGGGGGCAAGGGGGCTGCGAGACGGCCGAGAAGGGCGCGGGGCGCTCGCTTCGAGCAGGCGGATGCAACCGGGTGAGACCCCACCGGCACGGCCGAGAGGCCATCTGCCTCCAGCCGTGCCCGTTGGCGCCGGGTAAGCGAGACATGCATCCGCAGCGCGCCCGAGCATCAAAGCGGGCAAGGGTTAAAGTTGTATGAAGGAACTGGAGATGAGGTCGATGAGATCGGGATCAGACCCTTCGTACTGACCGACGTGCTTCACCTGCAACCGCAGAGGCGAGCGGTCTGACCCCGGTCCGCGAGGGATCCGACCCCAGCTGTCCGCACCAGTGGCCCACAGAGGCGGCTGCGGCTGCCCGGTTTGCCGGTGCACGGGTGCCGGCGAATCGGGCTATCTGGCAGGCGATGGGAAATCAGGCACTTGTCCCCGAGCGGTTTTTTGCCGAGCTGGACAGGCTCGGCACCGCCGTGGTGCGCCAGCGCCTTGCGACGGGAGCGTGGGGCAAGGCCGGCCAGAAGGCGAAGCTCGCCAAGCTGTGGCTCGCCGACAACGATCGCAGGACGGCCGCCGGGAAGCCGGGGTCGAAGCCGGGGTCAGACCCCTCGCGCCAGCCCTCTCGTTCCACCACGACCGCCGGAGGCGAGAGGTCTGACCCCTTCGCCCTCCCCACCCCGAACGACGCCGCCAGGCGATCGGCTGCCGCTGCCGAGGAGAGCGCCGACCTTGCCGAGTCGGCCTATGCCATCGCCAGGGACGCGAACTTCAGGGCCGCCCTGGCGCTTGCGGTTGCCGCGGCGTCGCTCCTCGTGCACCTGATGCTGGTGTTCGTGCGGCCGTCCTGACCGCGTCCGCCGAGCCATCCTCTCCCAGCGGGCTCGGCGCGGCCGTGAGGGCCGTCACCCCACCGGCAGCTCCGCGCGCACCCAGCGCCGCAGGAATCCATCGAGCCAGGCCTGCACCTTGGGCGCATGGACAACGTGCCCCCTGAGATGCTCCTCGCGCGCTTGCGCGCCCTTGATGGGCGGCGCGAAGTGCCTGCGGGAGGTCCAGCGGTGCACCTGGGCGTAGGTGATCTCGGGATGGAACTGAAGTGCCACCGCGGCCGGCCCGCAGGCGAACGCCTGGTTGGGGAAGGCGCCCGCGGAGGTGGCGAGCCGGCGGGCGCCATGCGGCAGCTCGCAGCCCTCGCGGTGCCACTGGTAGACATGGTCGGGGAACGGCCCCACCCGGTGGCCCTCCAGCGTCGTCTCGATCGGGTAGTAGCCCATCTCCGCACGCTCCCCGGGGTCGAAGGCGACCCCGGCGCCCAGATGCACGCACATGAGCTGGGCGCCGAGGCAGATGCCGAGCAGCGGCGCCTTCTCCTGTAGTGCCAAGCCGATCCATTCGATCTCGCGGCGGATGAACGCATCGGCGTCGTTGGCGCTCATCGGGCCGCCGAAGATCACCGCGCCGCAGTGGCCTGCCAGCGTCTCGGGCAGCGGATCGCCGAAGCGCGGCTTGCGGATGTCGAGGGGAAAGCCGTTGCGCACGAGCCACTGGCCGACATGGCCGGGGTTGGAAGTCTCCTGATGCATCACGAGCAGCGCGGGTTTTTTCTCTGTGCCCGCAGTGCCCGCCGGCGGCACCTCGGCGGTGGCCTGTCCGGCAGGATCGCTCGCAATCGTCTGGGCATTCTGGGTATCAAGCATCGGTCGGTTTCGTCCCACGTGGCCTCAGCAGCCAGGCAATGAAGGGCACCATAATTCTGTGCGGTATGATCTTGAGCGCCAGAGCGAAAAACGGGTTGAAGAGCCCGGGGACCACCACACGCAGGCCCACGAGGTAGCCGAGATAGCCGGCGCGCGCGACAGAGGCTGCCGACGCCGGCGGCACCACCTCGCGGTAGAGCGCGGTCTCCGCGCCCGCGCGCTCGTGCCAGGCGGTATCCACCGGCCCCGGCGCCAGCGCGCACGCGCGCACACCTTCTCCCGCCGTCTCGGCGGCGATCGCCTCGGTGAGCGAGATCACGTACGCCTTGCTCGCGTAGTAGGCTGCCTGGTAGGGGCCGGGTGTATAGCCGCCGAGCGAGGCAAGATTGAGGATGCCGCCGCGCCCGCGCAGGCGCATGGCCGGAAGGTAGTGCCGCGTCAGTTGCGTGAGGGCGCGCACGTTGAGGTCAATGAGCCGGGTCAGGTCCTCCTCCGGTTGTGCATGAAACGGGCCAGCGAGGCCGATGCCGGCGCTGTTGACGAGCACGTCGGCATAGGCGCCGTTGGCCGCCAGCACCGCGTCGATGGCGGCGATTGCGCCGGGCGCCGTCACGTCGGCCGGGACGGCGATGGCCTCCACTCCGTACGCCGCTCGAATGCGGGCCGCCGCCTCCTCGAGCGGCCCGGGCCGGCGCGCCACCAGCATCACGGGATGGCCACCTTTGGCGAACCGGCGCGCCAGCTCGTAGCCGATGCCCTCCGAGCCGCCAGTGACCACCACCATCGGCCGCAGGGCGGCATAGACGGCGAGCGCCTGCGGGTCAGGACGCCACCAACGCCGGCGCCAGCCATCGCGCAGCATCTGCCCAGGGTCCTCCATTTTGCGAGCGACAGGCAGGCAGGTCGACCCCGGCCTCCTCGCGCCAGCTATGGAGTAGGCAGGATGGGCGCCGTTGCAAGGCTGCAATGGCCGGGGCGTCGTTGACACGCTCCGGCCGTGGCCTAAACTGGGGCTGTTCCAGGGGGGCCGGCGGGAAGCCGGCTGAGACGGCGCTCGAACCCGCGCCGCCACCCTTTGAACCTGATCCGGGTCATGCCGGCGAAGGGACGGACACTATGGCACACTCCAAGCAAATCGCCGGGCTGATCGGGCCGCTGCTCGCCGCCATCGGCGTCGCGATGCTCGTCAATCGCAATCTGTTCCCGACTCTGATCGGCGAGCTCGCCCACAACACCGGGCTGATCTTCCTGTCGGGTCTCCTCCTGCTGTTCGCAGGGGTCGCCATCGTGCGCACCCACAATGTCTGGAGCGGCGGCTGGCCCGTCCTCGTCACGGTGCTCGGCTGGCTCGCGATCGCGAGCGGCCTCGCACGCATGTGGTTCCCCCAGGCCGCCGCCCCCATCGCCGAGGCTTTCGGCGCCAATGCCGCAGGCCTCGCGATCGGCGGGCTGGTCACCCTGGCCCTCGGCGCCTTCCTTTCCTACAAGGCCTACGGGCCCAAATCCTGAAGCGACACTCGAGGTGGAGATGAACAAGATCGCACGCGCCAAGGACCTGATGGTCCCCAAGGTCACCACGGGCCCGATCAGCGCCTCGGCCAAGGTCTACGCCGCGCCCGAGGGGCACCCCGATATCCGCGTCCCCTTCCGCGAGATCGCCCTCTCCGAGGGCGCCGGCGAGCCATCCTTCCGCGTCTACGATCCGTCCGGTCCCTACACCGACGCAAGCGCCGTGATCGACGTGGAGAAGGGCCTGCCGCGCGTCCGCGCGGCGTGGGTCAAGGAGCGCGGCGGCGTCAAGGAGTATCATGGCCGCGAGGTGAAGCCCGAGGACAACGGCAGTGTCACCGGCAAGCACCTCGCCCGCGATTTCCCCAACAGGCCGACGCCGATGAGGGCAATCTCTGTGCCTTGTTCAGCGGTCCCTTCCCCCCTTGTGGGGGAGGGACAGGGTGGGGGGGAACCCCAGACCTCGAATGTCGGGGTTCCCCCCACCCCTAACCCCTCCCCACAAGGGGGAGGGGAATCTGCGCGGCATTCGCCGGACGGGCAACGTCATCCAATCACCCAGCTCGAGTACGCCCGCGCCGGCATCGTCACCAACGAGATGATCTACGTTGCGCACCGCGAGAACCTCGGCCGCACTGCTGCACTCGCCCGCGCCTCGGAAGCGCTGGCCGACGGCGAGAGCTTCGGCGCATCGATCCCCGAGCACATCACGCCGGAGTTCGTGCGCTCCGAGATCGCCCTCGGCCGCGCCATCATCCCGGCCAACATCAATCACGCGGAATTGGAGCCGATGATAATCGGTCGCAACTTCCTCGTGAAGATCAACGCCAATATCGGCAACTCGGCCGTCACCTCGTCGGTGGAGGAGGAGGTGGAGAAGATGGTGTGGGCGATCCGCTGGGGCGCCGATACCGTCATGGACCTTTCGACGGGGCGCAACATCCACACCACGCGCGAGTGGATCCTGCGCAACTCGCCGGTGCCGATCGGCACGGTGCCGATCTACCAGGCGCTGGAGAAATGCGGCGGGGACCCCGTGAAGCTCACCTGGGAGCTCTACCGCGACACGCTGATCGAGCAGTGCGAGCAGGGGGTAGACTACTTTACGATCCACGCCGGCGTGCGGCTGCGCTACGTGCCGCTCACCGCCAGCCGCGTCACCGGCATCGTCTCCCGCGGCGGCTCCATCATGGCCAAGTGGTGCCTGGCCCATCACAAGGAGAGCTTCCTCTACGAGCGCTTCGAGGACATCTGCGACATCATGCGGGCGTACGACGTGAGCTTCTCGCTGGGCGACGGCCTGCGCCCCGGCTCCATCGCCGATGCCAACGATGCCGCCCAGTTCGCCGAGTTGGAGACGCTGGGCGAGCTGACCAAGATCGCCTGGGCGAGGGGCTGCCAGGTCATGATCGAGGGCCCCGGCCACGTGCCGATGCACAAGATCAAGATCAACATGGACAAGCAGCTCGCGACCTGCGGCGAGGCGCCGTTCTACACGCTGGGGCCGCTTACCACCGACATCGCGCCGGGCTACGACCACATCACGTCGGGCATCGGTGCCGCCATGATCGGCTGGTTCGGCACGGCGATGCTCTGCTACGTCACGCCCAAGGAGCACCTGGGGCTGCCGGACCGCGACGACGTGAAGACGGGCGTCATCACCTATCGCCTCGCCGCTCACGCCGCCGACCTGGCCAAGGGCCACCCCGCCGCACAGCTGCGCGACGATGCGTTGAGCAAGGCCCGCTTCGAGTTCCGCTGGGAGGACCAGTTCAACCTCTCGCTCGACCCGGATACGGCGCGCTCCATGCACGACGAGACCTTGCCGAAGGACGCCCACAAGGTCGCCCACTTCTGCTCCATGTGCGGCCCGAAGTTCTGCAGCATGGAGATCACTCAGCAGGTGCGTGACTACGCCGCCAAGCTGAACGAGCGCGGCGTAGAGCTGGCCACGGAAACGACGCAGGTCGACCCCGAGGCAGGTATGGCCGAGATGAGCCAGCGCTTCCGCGACATGGGTGGGCAGGTGTACGTGGACGCCGACAAGGCGAAGGCGGCGAACAAGGCGCTGGGGTAGGGCATGCAGGTGTCAGACCCGTACGGTCCTAACGCCCTGCACCCTGCCCGGACTATTTGGACTGTGGGCCGCTCCTCGTACCAAACCTTGGTCGCCACCTATCGCCATCGTGGACAAAGTGCTTATCGGCACACATTTTGTCGCCATGGGCTATCAAAGGGATCATCAAGCGGTGCGTCAAATCGGCTATATCTTTGGCTTCTTCAGAAAGGGCCTTCAACTCCGTCGCGCTTTTCGGCATACGTCGCAACGCTGTCTCTTGCTCTGGACCCACCAGGCACGGAGGACGCTGGCTCCTCCGGCCCTTTTGGGCCCGCGCTTTGCTTGACCCAACCTACGCCGGTCTGAGAAAATCTGCAGCGCCCAAGCAAAGGGCCTGTGAGCAACGGAAGCCGGAATGGTCCAGGTATCGACGCGCATCACGATTGACCCGGAGGTCTGCGGTGGGCGGCCGTGCATCCGCGGCCTGCGCATTCGCGTGAAGGATATCCTCGACATGCTGGCGGGCGGGGCGACGCGCCAGGAGATACTGACCGACTACCCGTACCTCGAGGATGAGGACATCGCCGCAGCGCTCGAGTACGCCAGTCGGGCGACCGACCACCCCGTCATCGCTGCCGCCGAGTGATGCGCTTCCTGGTCGATACGAACCTGCCCCCCACCGTCGCCGCTCTCATCACGTCCCTGGGGCACGATGCGCAGCATACGAGCGACGTTGGGCTTGAAAGGGCAAGGGATCGTGAAATCTGGCAGCACACCAAGTCGAATA
>Ga0209382_10004648_pt1 | contig 18230 bp, 18 predicted proteins | sample SoiMetdeltSBSDD5_FD_187599 | JGI IMG/M metagenome (GOLD analysis project Ga0209382, IMG submission 187599) | Bulk soil microbial communities from a Populus tree surrounding site in Tennessee, USA - Soil MetaG P. deltoides SBSDD5 (SPAdes) (version 2) | ecosystem: Environmental > Terrestrial >...
AAATGGCGGCGTCACCATTCGGGTGGCCGCCGCCGCAGGCCCAGCGCGCGCTGGGTCAGTGACGATTGCGGGCCAGGTCGTGAGAGTCGATCAAGGCACGGGATGCACGTACGCGCTCGGGGCCACGACGCTGGAGTTCGGAGCAGCGGGCGGACGAGGAGAGATCCCGGTGACAACGGCTCCTGGCTGTACGTGGACGGCGCAGCCATCTGCGCCGTGGATCACGGTGCTTGGTAATCCAACGTCGAGCGGACCTGGCGTTCTTGGATTTCGCGTGGATCCGACATCGGGGCCGCCGCGCAGCGCGACGATCGCGATTGCGAATCTCAGTGTGAACGTCGTTCAAGGCTCAGGCTGTGCGCACACGGTCAACCCCACCAGCGTGAATGCGGGGCCCGGGGCTTCGAACGGAACTATTCAAGTGGGCGCAGCGGTGGGGTGTGCGTGGTCAGCGACGAGCGCGGCGTCGTGGGTCACGATCGCTGGTGGAGCGAATGGCAGCGGCGAAGGTCAGGTGCAATTCTCGATTGCCGCGAACGTCGGCCCGGCACGAACGACGTCCTTATCTGTTGCGGGCCACACCGTCACGATTGCGCAAGCCAGCGGGTGTACTTACTCGGTTTCGCCCACGTCGCAAGATGTCGGACCAGGACCAGCCAGCGGGTCTACATCGATCGCCACGGGTGCCGGTTGCCCGTGGACATCCTCCAGCAACGTCGAATGGATCTCCGTGGCGACTCCATCCGGATCGGGACCCGCACAGGTAACATTCTCGACGCAGGCCAATCCAGGCCCGCCGCGATCCGGAACGTTCGTGCTTGTCGGACAAGTGTTCACCGTGAATCAGTCCTCAGCGTGCACCTGGACGTTCGTGCCGCCGAATCACGTGGTTGGAGCGGAGGGTGGCAACGGAAACATTCTGGTGATCGTTGCCGGAGCGTGCACGTGGGCCGCGGTGAGCAATGCTGAATGGATCACTGTGACGAGCGGTGCGTCAGGCGCGGGCGGCGGGCTCGTGCAGTTCGTGGTTGCGCCAAATCCCGGCGCTGCGCGAACTGGCACGTTGACCATTGCCGGTCAACGTTACGACGTCATTCAAGCCGGCCGTTAATGAAGCGTCACGCGCTCATGACCATCGGAAGAGCAACGGCCAGACCAACAACAATCACCACAAGGGGCACGAGAATGACGAGGCCGGCTAGTACGCCATTAGCGAGCGCCTTCCAAGCCGAGAACCCCTGAGCCTCACCAAGGCTGTGGAGCCCGGTGAACACCGACCACAACGCCGCGCCAACCTGCACCAGTAAACAGCCACCGGCAATGAGCAGCATCGATGCGCTCGCGCCGGTGCCGTCGTCGAGGTCGGACGTGAACATCGCGCGGCCGGTCAACAAGATGATCGGAATCCAGAGCAGTCCGCCCCACAACGCGGGGACCGTTCCCCAGGCAACCGATGCGCGGATGTCCTCGCGAGATCCAGTCCCGCCAATCCATTTGCCCGTGAAATGCAGCAGCGCGCCTCCCATGTAGAGCCCTAACATGCCACCAACGGCTCCGAGGGGAATGACGATCGCCAGGATCGCCGGCAGCGACAGGACATCTCCGACGTTCTTGCCCGATGCCCGGTCGAGTCCCTGAAGGATGCCGCCCATCGCCGCGAGTGGCATGACGAGATGCGTGGGATCCCGCTGCAGAATGCCGCGCACCGTGTCGCGCGGGTTGAACCACATGCTCACGAACGGCGAGCCTTCAGATGTTGCGGCAGCGCTCGCCTCGAAGACGGGCATGTCGGCGACCGCGGTCCAGCACAGGCGGCAGCGTTCGTCTCGCTCGAATAGGCTGCCGCCGCACTTCGAACAGAAGTGAGCAGTGCGCATACTCAAAACTCGCAGCTGTTTGGGGGAGGCGGTTGCGGGGGGCCGTGCCATCAGTATCGCACGGCTGAGCCGGATCGATCCAACCATGGTTGGTGTCGTGCGCTCGCGCGTGCAGTCGCGTGCAGCGAGCGACGTCTCTCAGCGCAGCAGCGTGAAGCTCATTTCGACATCGACCATCATTGGAACCGGCGTCCCGTTCAGACGCGCGGGAACGAACCGCCAATTCCGGATCGCTTCGAGCGCGCAGTGCTCGAGATCGGGGTCCAGCAGCGTCCGCAGCGCAGCGGCACCGATCGTGCCGTCGGTGAGGATTACCGTTTCCAGCTGAACCACGCCCTGGATCTTCGCGTCCTTTGCGCGCTGCGAGTACGCCGGTTTCGTCTCGCGGATCAGACGCGGCATTTCGAACTCGCCGCGGGCGCGAGGCTGCGAGGAATCGATGAGTCCGGTTTGCGGCACGACCTGGAGGTTGATATTGCGAATCTCCGCATCGCCACCGTTGGCTTGGAAGAGGACGCTGCCCGCCAGCGTTTCAATCGTGTGCGAGCCGGCAGGCTGCCCGTTGACCTCAACGTCTATGGTGGGACCGGTCGCCTTGATCGTGACTGTGTGCCACGTTGATGGAGCGGTGCGAATCGACGCGTTCTCAGTCCTCTTGAGGGCAAGGCCCCTTGCCTCGACCACCGCCGGCTGCACGCCGGAGAGACGCAGCCAGTAGCCGCGGCGCGGCCACTCACGCTCGGTATTGATCGTGCGGATGCCAATCTGGAGATCCGTCGTTGTCGACAGCAGTCGAACGTCGGCCTTCAGCGTGAAGTCCGACACGATACGGCGCGTGCGCGCCCATCCGCCGTCGCCACGCACACGCAGCAGATCGCCCTGGAGTTCAGTGGAGGGATTGTGACCTGGCTCGATGACCAGCTTCTCGAGCTCGGCTTCGATCTCCGGCTTCAGCGTGCGCGGTGGACTCTGCGCTGCCGCTGACGTTGGCGCGGCCACACCCACGCAGATCGTGAGCACGACTGGAAGGATGCGTCTCATCGCTTGCCGCGCAGGCTGAAGGACATTTCGACCTCCACCATCACCGGCACGGGAACATCGTCTTTCTTTCCAGGCGCGAAGCGCCATTTTTTGAGGCTGTTCACGGCCTCCTCGTCCATGCCGCTCGCGCGATCGAGCGAGCGCGTCACTCGCACGTCGCCGACGGTGCCGTCAGTTTGGACGACGGCTTCGAGTAGGACGGAACCCTGGATGCCAAGCCGCATGGCCTCGGCAAGATAGGTCGCATGGACTCCTTTGAGAAGTTTCGGCATCGTGACGCCAGGATCCTTTTGGCGATAGACGCCAGCAGGCGGCCACGGTGATTCGGCTTGTGATGCCGGTGGGGCAGAAGACTGCGACGGACCAACCTGCGCGGCGTTCTGCGCGATGAGAATCGTGAAGACGATTGGAACAAGCATCATCGCCTCCTGAGAACCCGGGACGCTGGAACCGCTAGGCTCCCGCGAGGAACGGTCCGGTCCCCGGTCCGGAGATTCGTTTGAGCAGCCGGCGAAGACCCTGCATGGCAGCGGATGCGATCGCGAGCAGGAACCGAATAGCGGCGTGCTTTTCGTTCATCCAGCCTCCTAAGTGTCTAGTGATCATAGTAGGTTTTCGGAAGGTCGGGAGTTGGGAAGCTCGGAAGTCCGTTCGTGCTCAACCCCCCCGGATCCCGGACCCCGAACCCCGGATCCCGGACCCCCGGACCCCGGATCCGTACACAAGAATGACCCCCTCCAGCCCCACTTCGCGCCTTCCACTTGGAGGGTAATCACCATGACCGGAAGGCTCGGCATCTTTGTCACGATGCTCGTGTGCGCCACTGGCGCCGGCTGCGACGTCGTTGCGCCAAGCTGCCGCGACGAGACCGGTGGTGTCTTCGCGATCGACGCGCAGGTGCCGGCGGGAGGCGTGGCTACCTATACGGTGACGTCACCGAAATCGTCGAATCTGGTCATGCGGCTCACGTGGCCGGAGACCGCCGCGACGCTCGGCTTCAGCGCCACGATCACCGACTGTGGCGGCCATACAGGGTGCATGATGATCACCGCGATGCCACCCTTTGGGCCTGGCGGCTCCTCTCCCGCTCCTCAGCCGTGGCCACCCGGCCTGCGCGAGATGGTCGTGGATGGCTGGCAAGGAAAGGCCTACCGCGTGGAGATCACAGGTGACCCGAATCGGGATACGCCGTTCGCGCTAAACGTCACGTATCGAATCACATGTGAACGTTAGACGTCCCATCAGATTCTTCCCCCCAAACCGGACGCTCCGTCGTAGCATTGCTGCCAGGCAAAACCCCGACCTGGAAGTCCCGTTTCCCAACAGAGGTATTCCCATGCTCTCCACCAGAACGCGCGTTGTTCGCTGGTTCCCGGGGCTTGTGTCTGTGATGTGTGCCGCGGCCCTCGTGCCGCTGGCGGCGCAGTCGACCGCCCCGAGCAAGGCTGCCGGCGCCGGACTGCCTCCGCTGATCGATCGGCAGATCATTTTCGGCAATCCCGAAATCGCCGGCGCGCAGATCTCACCTGACGGTCAGTTCATCGCGTTCATCAAGCCTTACAAGGACACGCGAAACGTGTGGGTGAAGAAGACGGCCGAGCCATTCAGCGCGGCGCGCCTGCTGACCGCCGACACGAAGCGCCCGATTCCAGGCTTCTTCTGGAGCCGCGACAGCAAGTACATCCTGTTCGTGCAGGATCAGGGCGGCGACGAAAACTACAACGTCTACGCCGTGAATCCCGCAGACACGCCCGCGTCAGGCCAGGACGCTCCGCGCGCGCGCAACCTCACCGAAGCCAAAGCGGTGCGCGCGTTTATCTATGACACGCCGCGCAACCTCCCGGACATGATTCACGTCGGCATCAACGATCGAGACGCGGCGTGGCACGACCTGTATCGCGTCAAGATCTCGACGGGGGAGCGCACGCTGCTTCGAAAGAACACGGAGAAGATTGCCTCCTGGGTGTTCGACAACCAGGGTGAGCTGCGGTTGGCGCTTCGCACCGACGACAACGGCGACACGGAAGTGCTTCGCGTCGATGGAGACGGCTTCAAGAAGATTTATTCGTGCACCGTGTTCGAGACGTGCGGGCCGCTTCGGTTTCACAAAGACGGCAAACGCGTCTACATGCTGACGAACAAGGGCGAGCCGGATCTCATCGGGCTCACGCTGATGGACGTTGCCACGGGCGCCGAGCAGCTCGTCGAATCTGATCCGTTGAAGCGCGCCGACTTCGAGGGTGCTCGCTTCTCTGATGCGACCGACGAGATTCTCCTGACCACGTACACGGACGAGCGGACGCGCCGCTATTTCAAGAACAAGGCGCTCGAATCCGACTACGCGATTCTGCAGAAGAAGCTGCCTGGAAAAGAAGTTGCGCTTGGCACCGCGTCGCAGGACGAGAAACTCTGGCTTGTCAGCGCGACAGCCGACACGGAGCCTGGCGAGACGTATCTCTTCGATCGCAACTCCAAGCAGCTGACCCTCCAATATCGCATCCGTGAGAAGCTGCCGCGGGAGCACCTCGCATCGGTGACGAGCATTCGCTACAAGTCCTCGGACGGCCTCGAGATTCCTGCGTACCTGACGCTGCCGAAGGGCCTTCCCGCGAAAGGCTTACCGCTCATTGTCGTGCCGCATGGCGGTCCATGGGCGCGCGACTTCTGGGGCTACGGCTCGATGACCCAGTTCCTCGCCAATCGCGGCTACGCGGTTCTGCAGCCGAACTTCCGTGGATCGACCGGATACGGCAAGAAGTTTCTCAACGCCTCGAACAACCAGTGGGGCGACAAGATGCAGGACGACATCACCTGGGGTGTGAAGCACTTGATCGCCGAGGGCACCGCCGATCCGAAACGCGTCGGTATCATGGGCGGATCGTACGGTGGCTACGCGACGCTCGCTGGCGTGGCGTTCACACCGGACGTGTACGGAGCGGCAGTGTCGATCGTCGGTCCGTCCAATCTGCTCACGCTGCTCGAAACGATTCCGCCGTACTGGGAGGCGGGCCGAAAGATCTTCCACAAGCGCATGGGCGATCCCACGACGCCCGAAGGTAAGAAACAGCTCGAGCGGCAGTCGCCGCTGAATTCGGCCGCGAAGATCAAGACGCCGCTGCTCGTTGCGCAGGGTGCAAACGATCCGCGCGTCAAGCAGGCCGAATCGGATCAGATTGTGATCGCCCTGCGCGATCGGGGTTTCCCGGTTGAATACCTCGTTGCCCCAGACGAAGGACATGGGTTCGCCAGGCCGGTGAACAACATGGCGATGTACGCCGCTGCCGAGAAGTTCTTTTCGAAGCATCTAAACGGACGCTATCAGGAGGACATGACACCGGAAGTCGCGACGCGTCTGAAGGAGATCACCGTCGATCCGAAGGTCGTGACGCTCACGCGGAAGGTCGATTCCTCAGCCGTTGGCGCGCCCAAGCCGGTTGCGGACTTGAAGGCTGGTTCGAGCAACTACGACACGAAGTTGGAGGTTGCGGGTCAGTCGATGTCGTTGTCGATCGCGCGGCAGATCAAAGAGGAAGGTGGCGCGTGGGTGGTCACCGAATCGATGCAGACGCCGGCCGGCGAAGCAACCGACACGGTCACGCTCGAGAAAGGAACGCTGCAGGTGCGGAAGCGTTCCATCAAGCAAGGTCCGGTCGCCATCGATCTCAGCTTCGACAACGCGAAAGCCACCGGGACGATGGCCATGGGCGGCGCGGCGAAACCTGTCTCGGTCGATCTCGGCGGTCCGCTCTACGGCGACGGCCCCGCCATGACCGCGCTCGCCGTCCTGCCGCTCGCCGACGGGTATACGACGACGTTCCGGAACTTTGATGCGCAGAAGCAGAAGGCCACACTGAAGCAGTTGAAGGTGCTCGGAACCGAGGACGTCACCGTTCCGGCCGGCACGTTCAAGGCGTTCAAGTGCGAGATCACATCCGCGGAAGGGGAGCCGGGCACGATGACGATGTGGGTGGCGACCGACACGCGCGCCATCGTCAAGATTGCCGCGACGCTGCCGCAGATGAACGGCGCGAAACTGAACGCCGAGTTGACCAAGGCAGGCACACAGTAGGGGAGGATCATGCGCACAGTGTCTCGGCCTCTCGTCACTGCATCCCTCGTCGTCGCGGCCGCAATCGGCGGATCGCTGATCGGACGAGCGCAGCAGACACCATCGCAGCCGGACGTCCTGTCGGCTCTCCTCGCCGAGGTGCGCGGCCTCCGAGCGGCGATGGAGCAGATGGCCGTCGCCGGCCCGCGAGTTCAGCTCGTGCTCGGCCGGCTGCAGCTGCAGGAACAGCGCATCGGCAATCAGATACGACGCCAGGACACCGTCAAGGCCGCGATCGTCGTCGTCCAACGGGAGCACGAAAAGTTGGAGCAGAGCGTCAAGGACATGCAGCAAACCATCGAGACGTTTCCAAACTCGGAGGGGCGGCGCGATCTCGAATTCGAACTGAAGCATTTCAAGACGGAATTGGGACGAAAGACCGCGGAACTCCAGCGTCTCACGAACGAGGAATCCTTGCTCGGGCAGGACATTGCCGCGGAGCAGGCGCGCTGGACGGATTTCAATCAGCGGCTCGAGGAGCTCGAACGCGCGTTGGGCCGACGATAGAGTATCGTGAGTCATCGGCTCGTCCGGCACATTCAAAGGAGAGGAACTGTGAAGCAGATGCCTTTCGTCCTCGCGTTGTGGCTTGTGGTGACCCCGCTTGCGTATGGGCAGACACCGGAGAAGAAACCAGGGCCGGCTCCGGCGTCGAAGTCAGCCGACGCCAGCGTCGAGCAGACGCTGACGAAAATCGAGCACGACGCGACGGCGGCCATCCTCAAGCGCGACTTTGCGGCGTTTGGGAAGTTCCTCGCTGACGACGCGGTTATTACGACGCCTGACGGGTCGATGCGGACGAAGGCGCAAGTGCTGGCGGAATTGAAGTCGGGTGATCTCGTGCTGGAGTCCTCGGCGATTTCGGACCTGAAGGTGCGTGCCTTCGGCGACGCTGCGGTGGTGACATACATCACGACCGACAAGGGCACATACAAGAAACAGGACATCAGCGGCCGCTTCCGCTGGACCGACGTCTTCGTGCGGCGTGGTGGCAACTGGCTGATCGTCGCTAGCCACGGCACGCCGATTCAGACGCCGCCGAAGTAACGTCTGCCTGAGTGCTCGGGCGGGATCAGCATTCTAGAAGGCTGATTTGGCTTTGTCTTCCTCGCCGCAGAAGAGACAGCGTCCGAAGCGCGGCGACATCATCGCGTCGCAGTTCGGGCACTTCTTCGGCTTCGGCGTCATCCGTCCGTCTGCCTGGCCGTCGCGCAGATCGATCTCGGTGATCTTGGCGCGCAGTTGATCCTCGGTGACGCCGGTCGATTGCTGAAGGAGTTCGAAAAGCGCCCGGGTGACGAGCGCCAGCCCCTCGACTTTGTCTGCCAGGTGCAGGTTCGCGTCGCGCGCGACCGCCTCGCGATTCGAGGCGTCGTGCATGCGATCGACCTTGGCGCCGAGTTGACCGATCTGGTAGTGCTGGATTAGATCCCAGAGCATGCCGCGGAAGCAGTCAACATCAGTGCCAGCGCCGTTGCATGACCGGACGACGAAATCGAGTCTGACGCCTCGCGGCGGTGCGCAGAATTGTGAGGGTGGGAACAAAAGTGGCGCGTGATGCGGTCACTTCGTGGGGTGTGGTTCGTTCCACCTGAACGGGTGCGGTCATTTGGCGAGGGGGGGCGGGGGCTGGTATCATTGAGTGTTTCGCGGTAGGTGCGAAACGCTCTCCGTTGTCCCCATCGTCCAGAGGCCTAGGACGTGGCCCTTTCAAGGCCAAAACACGGGTTCGAATCCCGTTGGGGACGCCAACGTCCTTACGCCACGCGTCGCAACACCCGTCCGCGCAAGAAGGTGACGACCGGCGGTATGTAGCTGTTATACGGGGGAGTGTGCAAACCTGCTTGGGGACGCCAGCCTATTGCAGACGCTATCCCATTGAAACACGGCCCACGACGGTGCAAATTTCCGTCGAAGGCCGTTGTCTGATTAGAGCATCACTACTCTCGGGATAGCGTCACGAAGACGGCCCGATACATAGGTCCAGGTGTCGGCACGAACGTCTCCTCCTGCGTGACGAAACCCGGCGCCGAGGCCCGGACAGTCAACGCGACACCAGACGTCAGTTCCTTGATCGTGAACCCACCGCTGTAGTCCCATGCACCGCATGGCGTTTCTTGCCTGATACGCTGCCCGACTCCCTGTCCGTCCACGATTTCAATCGTCGCATTGGGAACGCAGATCCCGCTGCCATCGATCACCATACCCCAAAGAAACGTCGGGACGCCCGGCGGAACCGGCGGCGCTGGAGGCGGCGCGGGCGATGGAGTGGGCACACTTGGAGCGAGTACGTTTGGCGTAGTTTCTCGGGAGCATCCGACGAGGGCCCAGGTCACCAGAACGATGAGTCCGAACCTTGTGGCAAGCATGCGCCGCCCTCTTTTCAAAACGTAGAGGCGCCAAGCTTACCATGGGGTCCGCCCCCTGCGACACCTGCGCCCCGTAGCTACGCAGCTCGCCACAGCGGTCCCCCGACCCGAGGCTCGGGCGCGTCCAGCTTTGACAAACGCCTTGGGGACGCCACCATTTCTGCAGTGAGGATTCCATCGAATAACCTCGATGCCACACGCCGGACTACTTGCGGGTATAGGACGAATTGCTCGATGTCCTAGCGGGTCGTTTCGTCAGCCCCTCGAGCTTCTCGTGATCAATCGGACGTCGCGGCCGGCGGTGCGTCGGCAGCGATCACTTCACTGGGGTGGCTTGATGTCGGTCGTCGTCGACACCGAGAAGCGCTTGAAATCCGCGTACGTGAACGTTATCCGGCCGGCGACGCGCACCGCGGGAGGGGAGTTCTTTTCGCGGACCTTGTCGAAGAACGAGACGACGATGCGCTTCGGCGTCCACACCTCGAAAGCACTGGGCTCGTACTCGTTTTCATAGCGCACGACGGCAACCGGCGTCGTGATGTCGCGATCGGACACCGTGATCTCGTGTTCCCAACGGAGCAGCCGACCATCCGACGTATCGAGCCAAACACGCCCGCGCATGGCCGAGCGGGGCGCATCGAAGCGCCGGTAGATGCCCTGCGCGCTGATGGAGCGCGGCTCCTTCAACTGGTAATCGAGGACGATTGCGTCACGCCCCGCCACGTCTTCGCGTCCGGCAATGGCGAACTCAACGCCGAGCCGCTCTTGCCACTCGAGCATCCGGAGAGGGTGAAGCGTCGCGCCCCACATGAAATATCGCAGCCCATGCTTGAGATTCGCCTGCTTGAGCCGCTCGGATTCCTGTGCCAGCGTCTTTGAGCCCGCCAGCTTCTGGAACTGCCTGATCGCGTCTTCCGTGGAAGTGCGGACCGGCCTGCCGTCCACCGCGCGCGCGATGCGGTACTCGCTGACGAGATCGTCCCGAAGGCCTGAGCGATAGACGAGGAAATCGGACACGACCAGGCGCTGTTTCTCGACGCGTCCGTTCCGGTCGATGATCTCGGTGAGCCGTGTCTCGACGGCGATGAGGTTCTTGAAGGCTTCGACGTACTCCTGGCGGCGCGCGTCACCGCGGCTCAGGAGATTCCCGAGATCGCTTTGCTGCGCGAGCGCGCCAAGCGCCAGCGAGCAGAGGACTGCGTTCAGGATGGCGTTCATTACTAGTCGCCCGCCGCGCGCCCTACCGAACGCGACAGGCGGGCTTGAGCCGCAGTCTGGCAACCAAGGATGGCGTCACACGCGCGGCAGATCCATAGTGGCCGCTTATCGCTCGATCTTCAGCAGCTCGATATCGAACACGAGCATGCCCCTTGGCATGCCCGGTTGGCCCTGATATGCCAGGTTCTCCGGTATCCAGAAACGCGTCTTGTCGCCTTCGACCATCAGCTGGAGGCCCTCGGTCCATCCTTTGATGACCTGATTCAGGCCGAACGTCGTCGGCTGGCCGCGACTCACTGAACTGTCGAACATCTTTCCGTCTGTCGTCCAGCCGGTGTAGTGCACCGTGACGCGGGACGATCGGGAGGGATTCGCGGCCCCCGTGCCTTCCTTGATGACCTTGTAAGCCAGGCCGCTGGTGGTCCGCCTGGCATCGGCCGGAGGCGTCGCGACATCGGGGGGCGGCGACGTTGGCGATGCGTGAACGTCGAGGAGTTGGATGTCAAAGACCAGCATCCCCTTCGGCCGGCCGTCGACGCCCTTATAAGCCAGTGATTCCGGGATCCACAGGCGGCGTTTCTCGCCGACCACCATCAGCTGAACACCCTCGCTGAAGCCGGGAATCAGGCGCTCGACGCCGAACGTCGACGGCTTCCCGCGCGTCGCCGAGCTGTCGAACACCTTGCCGTCGGTCGTCCAGCCCGTGTAGTGGACGACCACCAGGTCGCCCTTTGCCGGCCGCCTATCACCGTTGCCGGGTTCGAGAACCTTGGACGCGAGCCCCGATGAAGTTTTCTGCGCGTCAGCTGGTACTGCAGCCACATCGGGTGGCGCGGATGGCAGCACCTGCTCAGCCGAGGTGCCCGGCAACGACATCGACAACGCCGACACCAAGACAAACGCGCAAGGGCGAAGTATTTTCATCCGATAACATCATAACCCCGTCGATCGTTGACACATTGGCAACGCCGCCACCGGAAGGACAGCTGCTACTTTCTACCAGCTTCTCGTCCACCGAGGGTCGCGCCGCGATCCGCAGCACGATCCTCGCGACCGCATCCCGCAACTGTTGATCTCCACCAAGATTCGTGAACACACCGACGGCGACGTCGCGCGAAGGCTGAATGGTGGCGTAGGCGACGTATGCGCCGGAGCTGCCGAAGTGCTCGTGCGACTCGACGCGAGTCCCTCGGCATCACATTCCATCCCACGGCGCCACCCCGCTGACTCCCGTCGGGCTCCTACCTTTGTCTGCGACCCGACGGAAGGGCGCACGTCAATTCGGAAGAACGTTCGGGAGGAAGACAATGCCGTCCGGGTCGTCGCCGGCCGGAATCGTACGACTGACAACACCGCGGCTGATGTCGATCACCGATATGGTGCCGTCGAGCATGTTGGCGACGTACGCAACTCGCTCCTCCGGCACGGCAATGCCGATCGGCTGCTTCCCGACAGGAATCTCGTGTGTCACGGTCAGCGTGTCGGCCGCCACGAGCAGGACCCGGTTGTTGTCCGCACAGTTGACAACGAGCGTCCTGCCTTCGACGGGAGTCGGCACGACGCGTACGGCGCCGAGGCAGTTGGGCATTCGCGCGCGGGCCGCGACCTTCAACGTACCTGTATCGATCTTCACGATCTCGTTGATGTACACGGACGACGTGTAGGCATGACGGTCGTCGGGCGAGAGGCCGATGCCTTCCGTTCCTGAACCTGTCTCGATCTGCGCCAGGATCTTCTTGGCGCGTAGATCGAGCACCGACACTGTCCCGTGCCAGAAGTTGGTCACGTACGCTCGCGCCCCATCGCCAGACAGGACCAGCATGTGAGATCCGGCTTGATTCGTGGCAATGGCGTGCAGGAGGTGCCGGCTCGTCACATCGAGGACGAGCACCTCTTGACGGCCTTCGCACGTGATGAAGAGCTGCCGGCGATCGCGCGACACCGCCAGGCCGTGCGGCGCGCAGCGGCCTGGCCCGAAATCGACGGTCTGGGCTGCGTCCTCAGGGCGCGACAGATCAATCACCGACAACGTGTTGCCCGGAACGTTCGTGAGATCGGAGCTCCTGACGTGAGCGCTGCCATAGTTCGACACGAAGACCAACGACCCCGCGGCGGCCACCTCGTGCGGCAGGTAGCCCACTTTGATCTGGCGCGTACGCTGTCCCGCCAGATCGACCACCGTCAGCGCCCCGGCCGACTTGCTGACAATGGCGATCGTGCCGGCCCGCCCGGAAAGCTGCTGAGGCGATGCCGTCGGTTTCGAGACCTCCGCTGTGACAGCGACCAGGACGGCGAAACCCAAGCGCGAGAGAATTCGTGACAGCATCGTCTCTGACCGACTCACCCGAGTTGTGACGGTAACACGGCGTGCTAGATACTAAGGCATCTCCGGTCCTCGAAGTGGAGGGCGTTATGAGAGGCGTCATTGGCCTCCTGTTTTACTCCGTGGTCGCACTCGCACCCATCCTTGTTGGCGTCTTCATCGCGAGCCGCTTCCTTCTACGCCGCGACCGCCTCATCGGGCTCGCCACCTTGGCGGTCGTCATCGGGTTCTTGGCAGGCGGAGTCGTGGGATGGGCCTTCGTGCCTGCTCAGTGGACGGCCTCGTTTTGGACGACGGTCGAAGCGGCAGGCAACGCCGCCAAGTATGGAGAGTCCTTCGAGCACATGGCCGAACATGCCCTCGTCTACTTCTTGTACTCGGCCCTGCTGGGTGCGCTCGTGTTCGGCGTTGCTGCGTTGGTCGTCGTCTGGCGCGTCCCAGGTCCTGCCTCTGTGCGGCCTACTCGGTAGAATCAAGCCGCCCGCCGCAGCACACTGCCCCGCAAAAAGGGTGCAACGCCCGTTGGGGACGTATACCCTTCCCGCGACTGAATTCCGACTCCTGATCCCGGCCGCGTAGGTTTCAGCGCTCTGTTCGACTACTTCCTGCGTTCGAGGACGTACCGCGCACCGACAAAATTTCCAATAAGGCCCCATATAGAAACATGAACACGCTGGCTGATTTCATCAGTTCTTTCACGTATGTTTGCAACGCTGGTGAAAAGGTCCGCGCCAAACCAATCTCCTTTTGCTACCGACTTTGAAGAGGTCGGCCTCATTCTAGGCCGCTCGCCGGTCTGAGGCCCAATTCCCTTGGAGAATCGGTTGGTCAGGAATCGGGGTTCCCGTTGAAGCCGCGAACCCGTTTCGTTTACCGTGACGCCGTTTGACGTTCCCCGCACGGTCCTCGATAATCACGAAGGGACCGATGCTGAAGACGACGATGAGCGCGGTAGCGGTTGTGGCTGTCCTCGCTGCTGGACCAACGTTGGAATCTGGCGTTGAGTGCTATTCCGTTGATGGCGTCGCCGGTATCATCGGGCCGTTCGTTGCGCCTGAAGATACCGTTTATGCCTCTAAATACACCCTCACCGATTGGAAGGATGTGCGTATCGGCATGTCGCACAGCGAGGTCGATGCGATTCTCGGCCCCTCGCAACTGACGTATTCCGTCAAAGGCGGGGCGGACGGCGCGGATACGGGCGCACGATGGAGCCACAGTCCTGGCGACACAAACTTTCGTTGCCGGGTACTGCTGTTCCGTAAAGGCATCGTCGTCGAGAAGCATTCCGAGTACTACTTCGACTAGAGGCACACGGTTTAAGCGGCGCGCCGGTCGGATCGCCAACTCCCGCTGATGGGCCGGTCATCAATCGGGATTCCCCTTGGGGACGTAACCCTCGCACTGCGCGGCGCGACCGACACGCGAGCATCGCGGTTCTGGGTGTCAGCGTACAACCACAGCTTCCCACGGCTCCTCGGACAGAACCGCACCGCCCACCCGGCGTATCCGGACGTTCATGCCTCGTTCGATCGGGTGTCGTGATGTCGTATTGAAGACGTCAATGTAATCGGCGTATTCCCGAACCTGCCACTTCGCCACGCCAGATTCAAGACCGCTCACCTTAGCGAGACACATCGCCTCCTCGCGGCTGATGACGGCATCTGCTCGCACAGCGCATTTCTCCTGTACGGTGGCGCCCGCGGGATTCGGTACGCGAATGGGCCCTAGGGATTGCGCACACGCGGCGGTCAGAAGGCCGAGGCCGAGCAGAATCGAGAATCGGCGGTTCATCCGAACAGTCCTGTTCTGGCAGCTAGAGGATCTTGCTCACGACCTCGGCCGGCATCGCCCGCGGGGAGCCGTGTGGCGCCCGGGCCCGGTCCGCCAGTCCTGCATCACCGTGCTGAAGATAGCGCTGTCGCCATTTGTAAAACGACTTGCGAGAAATGCCGAAGTGCCGGCAGGTCCACGCGACGTTGCCGGGGCGCTGTGTGCAGCAGCCGCAGCCGCCAGTGGGATAATCGCCGTTGCTCGGAATTCGTCATCGCGTCTCCACTCTAAGGTTTTTAGGCTTAGAAGGGAGAGCGGGATGTCACCTCTGTCCCGTGATTTCACACGGGTTCATTCGGGAGCGAGCTTCGCCCGGGGACGCCAGGGAGCTCGCGTCTACATCAGGCCCAAGGCTTCCAAGTAGCGACGAAGGGCAGAAGCGGGCACTCCGGTCTGGCTTAATAGCCGTCACGGCCAACCTGCTCGAAGAAGATCCCCGTCCCAGCGGCAATCTTTACGCTGCGGTAGCGGAAGCACGCGATCTCAGGACCAGCCACCGAATAAGCAGCATTGATGAGGAGCGATGAGAAGCTGGGCGCAACGAACACCAGGCGAGGCTGCCGGGAAAAATCGATTGCCCACGCTGAATAGTAGTGTCGCAGCAGTGGCAGATGACGCACGAGCCAGTCGACACCGGCCACACCCCTGAGAAACAGATCATCGTGCGGCGCGATCTCCACGTCGATCACGACGAGCCGGTTGGCCGTGTCGACAGCGAGCAGATCGATTTCTCCGTCTGGCCGGCACGGGATGCACGCGTCAATTGTTCGCAGGTTCGTCTCGAGCGCGCCCTGGCATTCTCGGAGAGTGACGCGCAGTTTCTCCCTCGTAATCGGTTCGCCAGCGCGAAGTACCGTAGCACCAGCGCGAACCTCGGGCGGCGCATCGGTTCCCGCGACCGTTCGTTCAACCACGGACGCGCCCTGGCGCTCCTCTGCCTGTCGCGACAGAAAGAGATGTGAAACGTCCTCGAGTCCCCGGCCCAACGGTCTTTCAGCGCTTCGATCGGCGTCAGACGGCATCGCCCCTCCTACTTAGAGACGCTGTGGGTCAGAACGAACACCGAATTGTGCCCGCCATATGGGGTTGGTTCGAGTTCCGCATTCAGTGGATCGGTCTGCCACATCCCGTCGACCACATAACGGTATCGATACCGGCCGGGATTCAGTTTGACCACCTTGGTCCAGACCGACGCGTGCGGCGTCATCTCGTTCCCATCGACCGTCCACCCATTGAAATCCGCTGCCAATTGCACCCGTCGCGCGGATGGCGCCTCGATCGCAAATACCACTCCTTCCGGAGTCACCTGCGGCGCCGCCGGTCCCGCAGACGCGCCATTTCCTCTTGTTTCCGCGACCTGCTCTGTTACCGGCCTGTTGTTTTCCATCTCGAGGACTTCGGCGGCCAACGCCTTGTAGTCCTCGAAGCCTGCACAGCGGCTGCTGTACCCAGCGATTGGAATACCATGGCTCGCCGCTTCGGCCAGCTTCACACTGTGCCTGATCAGGGTCCTAAAATGCCGGCCCGCAAGATGCCTCCGGATCTCCTCAACGACTTCCCGCGCAAACCGTGTTCGCCCGTCGTAGAGGGTCAAGAGCGCTCGAACGACGAGTTCGTGCCCCGTTTTCTTGGCCAGCACGGCGAACGTCTCCAGCAGCTTGCCGACACCATGCAAGGAAAAGAAGCTGGGGTCGACGGGGACGATCGCCTCCGAACAGGCCCGCAATGCGTTGAAGGTCAGAAACCCGACGTGCGGTGGGCAGTCCACAAGAATGTAGTCGTATTGACTAGAAACGTCGCTCAGAATTTCGACAAGCACGTCCTCACGTCGGGGCGTCGCTGCAAACAGTTCCGGCACCGCGCTCAGGAGGATATCGGCAGGGGCTACGTCGAGATTCACGGACCCCGACCGGATGATGTCGCCGATGTGGGATTCGCGTGCGTCACCGTGCTCCACGAACACGTCGTACATCGTCTTCGGGAAATGGGCGACACCGCTCAGAAGTCCCAACGTGGCGTGCCCTTGAGGGTCCATGTCGACCACAAGGGTCCTCCGTCCTGCCAAGGCAAGGAATGCCGCGAGATTCACAGCAGTCGTGGTCTTTCCACATCCGCCCTTCTGGTTGACGACAGCAATTGCGCGCATCATGGACTCCTTTCTGTACCTCGGGGCAGCGAGGCGAGTCGGTGCCGATTGGGTTCTTGTCGCGTCGAAACCGGTGGGCAGTCCGCTGGCGGAAGGTGGCGCGGCGGGCGGAAGCTACGCCGCTCAGCGGCGAAGCAGAAGCGCCGAGTGGTCCAGGTAGCAACCACAGTCGAATTTTTTACGGCACGTCTTCTGAAAGAGGTTGTGCTGAGGGTAACAGAAGTGCAACGCGATGCCAACAATTAGTTGTGGTGGAATCTATCCAGACCACAGGATATTGGCACTTACCGTGCGCGGTCAGCGCGCTGGAACCGTCGCTGCGGATCTTTTCCGTCGAATGCCGTGGTCTGACTAGAGCATCACTACTCTCGGGATAGCGTCACGAAGACGGCCCGATACATAGGTCCAGGTGTCGGCACGAACGTCTCCTCCTGCGTGACGAAACCCGGCGCCGAGGCCCGGACGGTCAACGCGACACCAGACGTCAGTTCCTTGATCGTGAACCCACCGCCGTAGTCCCACGCACCGCATGGCGTTTCTTGCCTGATACGCTGCCCGACTGCCTGTCCGTCCACGATTTCAATCGTCGCATTGGGAACGCAGATCCCGCTGCCATCGATCACCATACCCCAAAGAAACGTCTGAACGCCCGGCGGCGTTGGAGGCGGCGCGGGCGATGGAGTGGGCACACTTGGAGCGAGTACGTTTGGCGTGGTTTCTCGGGAGCATCCGACGAGGGCCCAGGTCACCAGAACGATGAGTCCGAACCTTGTGGCAAGCATGCGCCGCCCTCTTTTTCAAAACGTAGAGGCGCCAAGCCTAGGAGTGTGTCCGAGTAATCGCTCTGACATTCCTATCCCGCGCTGTGCGCCGGCGAGATATGTACAATCTTCTCCGGGTCGTGCCGGTACTTGAAGACCAGCGGGAAGATGATGCCCAGGATCAGCGCGTAGCCCGCGAAGGTCAGCCAGATACTCTGCCAGTCCTTCACGCCGTTCGCCGTGAAGTGATCGACGACCCAGCCACTCGCCATGCCGCCGACGAAGGCGCCGAGGCCGTTCGTCATGATCATGAAGAGACCCTGCGCGCTCGCGCGGATGCGCGATTCCGATTTAAGGTCCACGAACAGCGCGCCCGAGATGTTGAAAAAGTCGAAAGCCATCCCGTAGATGATCATCGATAGCACCAGCATCCAGAGGCCCGCGCCCGGATCGCCGACCGCGAACAGTCCGAAGCGGAAGACCCAGGCAAAGATGCTGATCAGCATCACCTTCTTAATGCCGAAGTGGTGCAGGAAGAACGGGATCGTCAGGAT
>Ga0209382_10004649_pt1 | contig 18229 bp, 11 predicted proteins | sample SoiMetdeltSBSDD5_FD_187599 | JGI IMG/M metagenome (GOLD analysis project Ga0209382, IMG submission 187599) | Bulk soil microbial communities from a Populus tree surrounding site in Tennessee, USA - Soil MetaG P. deltoides SBSDD5 (SPAdes) (version 2) | ecosystem: Environmental > Terrestrial >...
GCCTTTGGGCCGACCTGATGGGCGACCTGGAGGCGGCAAATGATGACGCCGACGGAATAGTGTTGTGAACTCGACAAACCGGCTCGTGTGGTTCCCCGATACGAGCGCACTGATAACGCTGGCCGTTCACCATCCGTTACAGCACGCCATAGCGACGATACTGTCGCAGCACGATCGCGTGCTCGTCCGAGCCGTAGCAGACGAGCTCGACAGCTTGGCCGCTACGGCCGGATCCGTAGCCGTCTGGGCCAAAACGGCACTCAACCAGCTCGACTGGCTCGGGGAGCCAGTACGGCTCGACGATCCGGCGGGTACGGCGCTGGCACTAGAAATCCAGGAGGAGTTGGCGGCGGGACGACCGCTCAGACACAAGGCCGAGCACTACGGCGAAGCAGCGATCCTGGCCTTGCGTGCCGGGCCCGAACCGTGCATCCGCTGTTCCTCAGCGACGACTACGACGCGCGAATCGCCGCGCACACACGACAGATCAAGCCCTTCAGCGTGCACAAGCTCCTGCACTTGATGATCCGCCAGTCAAAAGTCGCCGCAGCCGACGCGGCCGCATTTACCGCCGCCTTGTCCAGGGCCGGCCGAGCCTTGGACTACACAGCCGCCGAACTAACCTCGGGCGCGCTGGGACGGGTCGGCAAGCCATAGCAACGCGGCACATCGATATGCCCTTTGGGTCGGGCGAGGGTTTGCGACATCGACGTCGCGGTGACACCCGAGACGGTTCAAGTTTCTATGCCCTTTGGGTCGGGCGAGGGTTTGCGACGACACCCTGATCGTGGTCATCCTCCCCTACGCGGAGGTTTCTATGCCCTTTGGGTCGGGCGAGGGTTTGCGACGGGTCGGCGTTTTCAGGCGGTCTGACCTGCGGTGATGGTAGCGGTTGCGAGGACCGCGCGTCGAGCACGGTGCAGTTGATCACTTGTGATCTTCCTCGGTCGTGGATACGGCGTCTGAGCTGCGGAAACTGGTTTGCGAGGACCGGGGCGTTTTCGGGCCTTGGGAAGTTGATCTGTACGGGGCACGGGGCGACGCGGCGGTGTCGAGCTGAGGCAGCAGGTCGGCGCGACTGCGCGGGGCGGCTGGGCTGCGATGCCGATGGCGGCGAAGCGCATCGAGGCGGCGGCGCCAGCGGCCGTCTTCGCGGTCGTGCGTTGGCGTAGCGAATTTCATCGGGGAACGGGTTGGCGGGTTGGCTGGTGTGGATCGGGTCAGGTGTGGGCGGCGGCGCGGAGTGAGCGGTAGAGGAGGGCGGCGTCGCCTAGGCGGTGGCGGAGGTGGCGTTCTAGGCCGCCGATGGGGACGAGGTTTTGGGGGGCGCGCGAGTCTTTGTGCGGGGTGCTGGCGAGCGGGGGCAACAACCGGGCGGTGAGGTCGGCCAGGGCGATGGCGTCGGGGGTGGGGAGGTCGGCGGAGCATTCGAGGCGGACTATGCCGGACCAGGGTGCGGCGGCTGGTGCGCCGGGCAGGCGCAGGTACCAGGAGTGGCGGCGCCAGGAGGTGGACATGGCGAAGACGGGGCTGCGCTGGCCGGCGGCCATGCCGGCTACGACGAGGGCTTGGGCGGGTGGCAGGTAGGCGGCGTGGTGGGTCTTGACGTAGCCGACGGCGCGGGTGAGGTGGGTGGCGTGGGCGCGTAGGGGGCCGTCGATGACGAGGAGGGTGTCGGGGGAGGCGCCGGATTGGTGGGTGGTGGCGAGGTCGACTTCGAGTTCGGCGAGGCGGCGCTGGACGGCGAGGGACAGCACGTCGGCGCCGGATGGCGCGGCGTCGGCTTCGGGCGCGGTACGGCGTGCGGCGGCGGGGACGGGGCGGACGGTGTACGTCGCGTGGCGGGTGACGAGGGTGGGGGCGGGGGCGGCGGTGGTGTAGAGGCTGCGGTCGATGCGGACGTCGGCGATGCGGGCGGTGCCGTCGCAGCGGACGAGGCCGGCGGCTAGGGAGGCGGCGACGGCGGGTACGGGTTGCGGGGCGGCGCCGTGCACCCAGACGCGGGCGTCGATGCGGCGCACGCCGTCGAGGAAGAGCACGGCGGACGGCAGCGCGGCGCCGTGATCGGCGGACACCGCGCGCCACGATGAGGCGGGCAGCTCGGCGGAGAGGTCCAGGGTGGCGCCCGACTCGCGGCCTTCGAGGTCGGCGGCGACGCCGTAGCCGGGGTCCCACGGGTCGACGGTGTAGGTGGGCGGGGCGAGCAGCGCGGTCACCACAACACCATCACACCGGAACCCTTGTCACCCGCGAGGACGCGCCGTCGCGGGTGACGGCGAACTGCACGGGCACGCGTTCGGCGAGCGCGGGCACGTGGGTGACGATGCCGACCATGCGGTCGGTGTCGCCGGCCAGCCGCTCCAGGGTGGACGCGACCGTGTCCAATGTGGACTCATCGAGGGTGCCGAAGCCCTCGTCGAGGAACACGGAGTCCAGCGAGCGCAGGCCGCCGGACAGGCCGACGACCTGGCGGGACAGCGCCAGCGCCAGGGCCAGGGAGGCCTGGAAGGTCTCGCCGCCGGACAGGGTGTTGACCGGGCGGCGGGTGCCGGCGTCGTTGTGGTCGATGACGACGAGGTCGCTGCGGTCGGTGCGGTCGAGCTGGTACTGGCCGCCGGAGAGCTGCATGAGGGTCTCGGAGGCCTCGAAGACCAGCGAGTCGAGGGCCTCGGCGCACAGCCACCGTTCGAAGCCGTCGGAGCGCAGCAGCCCGCCGAGCTGGTCGGCGACCTGGCGGTCCTCGCGGTGCCGGGCGGCCTCCTTCGCCAGCGCCGCGGCCTGCTCGAGACGCGACCGCAGGCCGGCCAGCTCGTGCACGGCGCGCTCGCGGTGCGCGGCGAGGAGCACCGGGGCGCGCTGGAGGTCGCCGCCGGTTACGGGTACGGCGTGCTCATCGAGCAGGGCGAGCAGGGTCGTGGTCGCCGCCGCGAGCCGCGATTGCAGGACGGCTGCCGTGGCGTCGAACGCGCCGGCCTGGGCCGTGAGCACCGCGTGCTGGTCGGCGGCCCAGTCCAGCAGCGCTCGCCAGGCGGCCGCCAGGTCGGCGCCGTCGACGGCCGGGGCGCGCAGCTCGACGAACCCGTCGCGGGCCGCGCGCAGCGCCGTCCAGGCCTGTTGTTCGGTGGCGCCAAGGGATTCCCGGTGCCGTACGGCATGCTCCACGGCGGCGCGGCCGTCGCGGACCGCAGCGCGGGCGGTGGTGACCCCGGCGTCGGCGAGGTCCCGTTCGTGCAGCGCGGCGTCGACCTCGGCCGGTGGCGGTGCGCCGGCGAGGGCTTCGACGGCGCCGGCGAGCTGGCGTTCGAGCTCGTCCAGGGCGGTGCGGGCGGCCGCGGCGTCCCGGCCGGCGGCGGCGGCCTCCGCCCGCGAGCCCGCCTCGGCCTTCTTCGCGGCGTCGAGTGCGGCGCGGGCCGTGACGAGGTCGGCTGGCAGGTCGTGGTGTGGCACGGCGTGCACCGGTTGCCGGCAGACCGGGCACGGCTGGCCGGGTCGCAGGTCCGCGGCCAGGGCGACGGCGCGGTGGGCCTGCTCGGCGGCGTAGAGCGCGGCCGCGGCTACCCCGGTGGCGCGTTCCGCGGCGTCCAACCCGGCGGCGCGGTCGCGTTCAGCACGATCGGCCTCGTCGCGGCGACCCGCCCGGGCCGGCAGCTCGGCGCGCAGCGCCGCCGCGCGGGCATGGCCGGCGCGCCAGCCCACCAGCAGGGACCGTTCGGGCAGCCCGGCGCAGCGCTCCTCGGCCGCCACCTCGGCGCCGTCGAGCCGGGCCTGCTCGGCGAGCCGGCGGCCGATCAGCTCGTCCGCCGCCACCAGCCGGGCGGCCAGTTCCGGCACGCCGGGCGGTGTCCGCAGGGCGGCGAGCCGGCGCAGCTGGCCCCGCACGCCGTCGGCGCGTTCGACCAGCTGGTCGGCCTCCGCGCGCAGGTCGGCGAGCTGGGCGACGGCCGCGTCCACCCGCGGCACCAGCGCGTCGAGCGCCGCGACGCGCCGGCACGCGGCGTCGATCGTCTCCTGGTCGACCTCCCCGAGCGAGCGCACCCGCTCCTCGGCGGCCGCCAGCCGAACACCGGCCTCGCGGGCCCGTTCCCTGGCGCGCTGCCCGACCCGCTCGTACACGGCGTAGGCCAGCAGCTCGATCAGCAGGTTCTGCCGGTCACTGGGCCTGGCGTGCAGGAACTCGGCGAAGCGGCCCTGCGGCAGCAGCACGCACTGGGTGAAGTGCTCGTAGCCGATGCCGAGCAGCGCGGTGACCTCGGCGGTCACCTGGTCGGGGCCCTCGACCAGCGGCTCGACGACGGCCTCGAGGATCCGGTCCAGCTCGGCGCCGGGTGGCACGGTGGCGTCGAGGCGGTCCAGCCGGGCAGACCGGGTGTGCACCTGGCCTCGGGTGTCGCGGCGCAGCGCCCGCGCCGCCGCGTACCGGCCGCCGGTGGCCTCGAACACCAGGCACACCCGGCATTCCGTGGCCGACGGGGCGAGCGCGTTGCGGATCACGTTGCCCTTGCCCCAGCGCGGCACCGTGCCGTACAGGGCGAAGCACAGGGCGTCGATCACGGTGCTCTTGCCCGCGCCGGTCGGGCCGGTGAGCACGAAGAACCCCACGTCGGACAGGTCGACCTCGGTCCGCTCCCGGTAGCTGCCGAAGCCGTCCAGCAGCAGGCGCAGCGGCCGCATCAGCGCCTCCCGCCGGCGTCTGCGCTGAGGTCGTCGAGCAGCTCGGCGAACAGCGCGGTGACCCGCTCGTCGCCGGTGTTGCCCTCGGCGAGGAAATCGGCGAACAGCTCCTGCGGCGAGCGCCCCAGCCGGCTGCGCCGGGTCTCGCCGGCGCGCCGCGGCCGGAACTGCTCGGCGAGCTGCACGTCGATGGCGTTCGGCAGCTTCTCGCGGACCAGCTCGCCCAGCCCCGCGCGGGCCCTCTCGGCCAGGATCACCCGCAGGAACGCATCGCCGGCTTCCTCGGCGCCGGCGATCACCCCGTCCAGCGTGCCGCGCAGGGTGCGCAGCGGCCGCCCGCCGGCCACCGGCACCGCCCGCACGTGCGCCCTGCTGTCCGGTGTCGCGGTGACGACCAGCGCGACCGGCTCGTTGGCCTCCTCGCCGAAGTCCAGCGCCAGCGGCGATCCGGAGTACACGATGGGGCACGGGCCGTCGATCTCCTGGTAGCGGTGCAGGTGCCCGAGCGCGGCGTAGTGCGCGGCGGCGGGGAACACGGTCCGCGGCAACTCGTAGCCCAGCAGCGTCTGCACCTCCCGCTCGCCGCCGCCGCGCCGCCCGCCGAGCACGGTGCCGTGCGTGGTCACGATGTTCACGGCGTCGCCGGTGAAACCGCTGCTCAGCGCGCGGATGATCGCCTCGACCTGCCTGGCGTAGTCCAGCGCGTGCTCGGCCGCCTCGTGCAGCACGGTCTCGGCGGCCCGCACCGCGAAGCGGTAGGACAGGAACGGCAGCACCGCGATCGTGGCCCGCTCGCCGCGCCGGGTGCTCACGGTGATCGTGCCGCCGCGGTCCGGCCGCTTCGGGCGCCCGATGACGTGCACCCCCAGCTCCCCCAGCACCGGCCGGTACACCCGGTCCACCAGCTCCTGGTTGTCGTGGTTACCGGCCAGCGCCACAACCTGACGGCCGCCACCCGCGCCGCCGGCGCCGCGCAGCGCGAGCAGGGTGCTCATCACCAGGCCCTGCGCCTGCGGGCTCGGCGTCGAGGTCTCGAACAGGTCGCCGGCGACGATCACCACGTCGACGTCCTCGGCATCGGCTATCCGCACCAGGTCGGCCAGCACGGCCCGCTGCTCGTCCAGCCGCGAGTGGCTCTTGAGGATCTTCCCGACGTGCCAGTCGGCGGTGTGCAGGATCTTCACCCGTCGCCCCCTCGGCTCTCAGTACGGTGGCGGGTCGTCGGCGCCGGGGATGCTGGCGAACGGGTCCGCCGGCGCGGCCGGTCCGGTCTCCACGCCGGCCCAGGCGCCCTTCTCGGCCGGCCGGGTGGCCCACGCCGGGAACGGGAACTCGATCGCCAGCGGCACCGGAATGTCGGGCTGCGAGACGAACATGGTGCCCGGTTTGGCCAGGGTGGCGCGCTGGCGCTGGGCCGGCGGCAGGTAGCCGTACTCCGGCCGCGACGCCTCCGCGGCGTCCAGCCGCCCGGCGACCCGGATCGAGCAGTTCGCCACGATCCGCCGCTCCACCTCGCTCGCGGTCTGCTGCGCGCCGATCAGGATCACCCCGAGCGAGCGGCCGCGCTCGGCGACGTCCAGCAGGATCTGCTTGATCGGGCTGTCGCCCTCGCGCGGCGCGTACTTATTCAGCTCGTCGAGCACCACGAACATCAGCGGCCGCGCCGTGCCCTGCGACTCCTTGCGCCGGAACTCCTGCCGCAGCGTCACCCCCACCACGAAGCGCTGCGCCCGGTCCGGCAGGTTGTGCAGGTCGACCACCGTGACCTGCGCCTTCGACGTGGTGAGCGACCGGTCGCCGCGGTGTGCGAGGTCGCCGCGGACGATGGTGGACAGCGGCCGCACCGCCGAGCGCAGCCGCCGCAGGAACGCGTTCACGCTGCCCGTCGACGTGCTGCCGGCCACCCAGCGGCCGCGCGTCGAGTCCTCCCCCAGCTCGGCCTCGACGAGATCCACGAGCTGCCCGAACGTTCGAATTGTCTTGTCGTTGGCCGGGTCGACGTCCGCGATTTTGATGGCGCCGTCATTGCCGACCCGGACCAGGTTGCGCCGCAGGTGCGCGGCGACCTGCCCGATCAGCATCGTGTACTGGCTGCGCTCGTCCTCGCCATCGGCGAACACGAACTGCATCAGCTCCTGCTCGCAGAACTCGGCCAGCGTCCAGTAGAACGGGCTGACGGCCTTGTCCCGAGCCTGCACATCGGGCGTGCCATCGGCATCACCGGGGCGCGGCGGCGCGAACACCTGCACATTGTGAAACGGCTGCGCCGGCAGCCCGAGCAGAGCATACCTCGCGCGCTGCCGCTCGGTCAGCCGCGCATTGGCATAGTCGAGGAACAGCAGGTCCTCGCCCTTCACGCTGAAGATCAACGCCTTGGTGTTGTGCGCCTCACCGCGCAACACCCCACAATTGAAGATCGAGTGCAGCAGGAATGTCGCGAACGACGTCTTCGTCGCGATCCCGGAGACGCCCGAGATCGACACGTGCCCGCCGCGGTTGCCGTCCACGAACTCGAAATTGAGGAACACCGGCTGCCCGTCGCGGCCGAGCCCGACCGGCACCCTCTCTTCGCCCATCGTGTCGAAATACAGCGCGCTGTCCCGCTCGTCGCCGCTGGCCCGCCGCACCGCCGTGCCCGGCCGCGGCGGCACGTAGATCTCCGGCTCCACCCGCGTCACGGTCACCTCGGCGACCTCGCTCACCTCGGCCGGCAGCGCGCCCTGCTCGATCAGAAACACATCCGACGCGAACCGCGCCCCCTCGTGCCCCGCCTCCACATTCGTCACCACCCCGGCGATCGTGACCGGGGTCCCGTCCGGCAGCAGCCGCTGCGTCACCACCACATCGTCAAGCTGCAGGAACTGCTCCGGCGCCACCCCCACCGAGAACTCCAACGGGCTCGCCACCACCGTGCCGATCACCAACCCGACCGGCTCCTGACCCGGCCGGCCCGGTGGCGCGCCGGCCGGACCGTTCGGCGAAAACCCCAGCTGCGTCACGTGGTCTGTTCCCCTTACTCGGCGGCACTGGCTGAGGTCGCAGTGTAGGTACGACCCCCGACAGTTTCCGCGCCCATGGCCGTCGCATCGCGGCGGCACCACCGTCCGTTACGACGCAGCCGCGCGATCCGCGCGATCCGCGGGCGCGATCCACGGGCGCGTGCTACGAGCCACGTAGCATGGCCGCGTGCTGTTCCTGACTCCGGAACTCGACGCCGACGACGCCCGCGTTCTCGGTGAGATCGGGCAGTTCCGGCAGCGCCTCCAGCACCAGATCGCGGAGCCTCGACGGTGGCAGGGGCAGTTGCGCCGCAGCCTCGTCGCCGGGGCGATTCAGGGATCGAACTCGATCGAGGGCATCGTCGTCAGCATCGAGGATGCCCAAGCGCTCGTAGCCGGCGAAATGATGTCGGCCGAGATCGACGAGGCCACGCGGGCCGCGGTCACCGGCTATCGGGACGCCCTGACCTGGGTGCAGCAATCCGCCCACATGGAGAACTTCAGCTTCAACGAAATGCTGCTGAGCACTCTGCATTTCATGATGCTCAAGCACGAACTGCTGAAATGGCCCGGGCGCTACCGACCGGGCGAGGTCTACGTGGTCGGGCGCGACCCGCTGAACCCCGTCTACATCGGCCCGGCGGCCGGCCAGCTCGCCGACCTGATGGCCGAGCTGGTGGAATGGCTCAACGGCGGCGATCTCGACTCCCCCGTCCTGGTGCGGGCCGCAATGGCGCACCTCAACCTGGTGAGCATCCACCCGTGGCGGGACGGCAACGGCCGAATGGCGCGATGCCTGCATACCCTGGTGCTCGCCCGCGACAAGGTGCTCGCTCCCGAGTTCTCCTCGATCGAGGAATGGCTCGGCGAGAGTACCAACACCCATGCCTACTACGACGTGCTTCGCCACACCAGGTCAACCTGGGACCCCGGTCGCAACACCCACGCCTGGGTACGCTTCTGCCTGCGGGCGCACCACCTGCAGGCCCAACTCGTACAGCGGCGCGTCGACCGGTCCGCGCGAACGTGGCACGAGATGACCGAGATCGCCTCGTCCGCCGGCGTCGACGAGCGCGCCGTCTCGGCCCTGTACTCGGCCGCCACCAGCCATCTGCGCCGCACCACCTACCAGCACGACGAAAACCTGACGAGGGACCAGGCAATACGCGATATCCGCGCACTCCGGCGGCTCGGCCTCATCCAACCGATCGGGCACGGCCGGTCACAGCACTACGTCGCGGCGGGGCCCACCCGCGAACGCGCCCTGAACGTGGTCAACGAGCTACGGCGCACACCACTTCGCGACCCGTACGACTAGGCTACGCATTGGTCGAGTGGTTCGGCGGGACGTTTATGGCCGGCGGACGACGGCCGCCAAATCTATCGCGCCGGCCATGGGGTCGGATTCGTCGTCCGGCTCGGGGCGCCAATCGGGGATCCTCACGATACCGGGTTCGACGAGCTCCAGCCCGGTAAGTAGGTCCGCTATCTGCTCGTAGCTACGGAAGACAGACGGGGTCGGGGTCTCGTCGAACAGTTTGCGGAACCTTTCCATCTCGTCTTCCAGCCCGGGAAGCGGGGAAAGGTGGGTCAAGGCTATGTAGCTGCCACTGACCAGCGTGTCCCGTAGGTAGTCCATGATTGCCTGCGCCTCGTCGTCGTCCGCAACGTAATGCACCACCAAGAACAGGATGACCGCAACCGGTTCGGAAAAATCCAGAATCCGCTGCACGTCTGGATGGTTGACAATATCGGCCGGCCGGCGCAGGTCCTCCTCGATTGCCCAGGCCCGCGGGTTCCCGGCCAGGATGGCTTGACCGTGCGCAACGGCAACCGGGTCGATATCCACGTACACGACCCGAGATTCCGGCGCCAGCTCCTGCGCGATCTCGTGCACGTTGCCAACGGTCGGGACGCCGGAGCCGATGTCCAGGAACTGCCGGACCCCCTGACCGATCAGCCACCGAATCACCCGATGGAGGAGGGCCCGGTTGGCTATCGCGTCCGCCCGGATTCCCGGGAGGGCCTGCACCAATCGGTCCAGGAAATCCCGATCTACCTGGAAGTTGTGGTACCCACCCAGCGCATAATCGTACGCCCGCGCAGAATTCGGTACGGTTATGTCTACGCCTTCTGGTACCCAGGACGGCCGTTCCACATCATTACCCCTGCCTTGCATGGACGCAGCATACTGCTCCAGTAAGTGCCGGAGAACAGCACCTCAGCGCGGCCGATTCACGGGTCACGGGCGTCCTCGTCGGTAGCGTCCCCGGCCAGCAGCCGGGTGATGCGGTCGGGGGTGACGGGGTGGCCGAGGTGGAAGCCCTGCCCGAGGTCGCAGCCGAGGGCGGTGAGCCGCTCGGCCTGGGCGGCGGTCTCGATGCCCTCGGCGATCACCGTGAGGCCGAGGTCGTGGCTGAGGGTGATGAGCGCGGGCAGGATGGTGGCGTTGGAGTGGCGGTCGGCGGTGTCGGCGATGCCGTGCAGGAACCGGGGCGCGAGCTTGATGGCGTGCACGGGCAGGTCGGCGAGGTAGGACAGGCTCGAGTAGCCGGTGCCGAAGTCGTCGATGGCCAGCCGCACGCGGCTGCGGGCAAGGTCGTCCAGGTCGGTGCTCCCGGTGTCGACGAGGGCGTTCTCGGTGATCTCGAGTTGCAGCTTGTCGGCCGGCAGTCCGGTGCGGTTGAGCATCGCCGCGATGGCGGCCGGCAAACCGGAGCTGCGTAGCTGCGACGCGGTGAGGTTGACGCTGACCAGCGGCGAGCTGCCGCCGTCCCGGTGCCAGGCAGCCGCCTGGCTGCAGGCCTGCTCCAGCAGGTGCAGGCCGAGGGGCACGATCAGGCCGGTGCTCTCGGCCAGCGGGATGAACTGGGCGGGGTTGATGGTGCCCCAGTCGGGGTGCTGCCAGCGGGCCAGCGCCTCGACCCCGACGATGGCGCGGTCGGCCAGCCGGATCAGCGGCTGGTAGGCGAGGGTGAACTCGCCGCGGGTCAGCGCCGCCGGCATGGCCGCGGTCAACGCGTGCCGGTGCAGTTGGCTGGTGTAGGACTGCGGGTCGAAGACGGCCCAGTGGCCGCGGTGGTGTGCCTTGGCCCAGCTCAGGGTGGTGTCGGCGGCGCGCAGCAGTTCGCTGGCCCGGGTATCGGCGGCGGCGCATTCCACGATGCCGGCGTTGGCCGCGACCGGTACCTGGTGCCCGTCCAGCCGGAACGGCTCGCGCATGGTGCGCAGCACCAGGTCGGCGATCTTGGCCACGTCGTCGCTGCCGTTGGTGTGCTGGATGACAACGGCGAACTCGTCCCCGCCCAGGTGAGCCAGGAAGTGCCCGCCCTGCTCGGTCAGGCTGCGCAGCCGCTGTGCCACGGCGCAGAGGAGTTGGTCGCCCTTGTCGTGCCCGAGGCTGTCGTTGACCGCCTTGAACCGGTCCAGATTGACCAGGCACAGGCCCAGCCGGGTGCAACTCGGTGGCTGGGCCAGGATCTCGTCCAGCCACGCCGTCAGGCGCGCCCGGTTCGGTAGGCCGGTCAGCCGCTCGGTCAGCAGCACGTGCTGCAGGCGGCGCTGCCACTCATTCTGCCGGCGGCGCCAGGCGGTCCGCTCCGCGCGGTTGATGTCCTCCGCCGCGGCCAGGGCGACCTTGCGCATCGCCTCGGTGAACCCCGCCGCGAGCTCGCCCAGCAGCGCGGCCAGCCTGGCCGGCGCCTGCGGGTGGCGGATGCCGAGCCCGGGAATGAGCTGCCGGTGCAGCAGGGTCACGGTGTTGCCAAGCGCCCGCGACGAGGAAAGCTGGCTCGCCACGAGATCCGCGCCGACCCGGTAACCCGGGCTCGCATCGAACGGCTCGGCGACCAAAGCCGCAGCCAGCACGCGCAGCGATTCCTCCAGCACCGCGCGGACCCTGACCCGACCGCCAGTCACAAACCCGGTGCGGGCCACCGCCGCGACCCAGGCCTGGAGCAGCGCGCCGAGCTGGTGCTCCGGTTCGCGGCCGGCAGCCTCGGCATGGTCGCGCTGGGCCCGTCGCCGCCGGTCGGCCGGCGCCGAGCCGCCGCCGGCAGCTGGATCGGACCTGCCTGTCGAACCCATGTGCTGCCCCTCTGACCCAGGACCCCGCTGACCCGGAACAATTGTCGGCAAACGTACCGGACGGGCAGAAATCCACGACCCTCCGGCAAACGCGAGCCGCGTTCCGAGACCAGGTGGTCATCCAGGCTGGCGGCCCGCCACCACCAGCATGATGTCGACTCAGGTTGTCCCACCAGAACCTCCGTCGACACTTTCGACGATCATGAACCGAGATGATCACGACGAGCCAGCTGTGGCACCGCAGCAGGGGTCGACAGGCCAACCCGGACACGCAACCGGGGTTCCCGCCAGAGGCACCACCGGCGCGGGGGCACAACGCACCGCCACGGGCCGCCACGAAGAGCGATCTTGACGTGGCTCTGCGAGGCGGGCAGAGGCAAGCATCGAGAAGTGGCAGCCGCTCGATGGAAACGACGGACCAATGGAGTCCGCCGTGGTGGGCGGAGTCAGGATAAGCCAGGCGCCGGAGCTGCGTCTTCGGGTGGCGCCTCAACGGAGTTCCGCCCGTAGTAGGCGGAGTCCGACTCCAAGGCGAATCGGTCGCCGGAAGCCTCGCAGAGCCTCAATGGAGTCCGCTGTAGTAGGCGGAGTCAGGTGCGTGCTTACGGCGCCCTGTACCTGTCATTCGGGCCTCAATGGAGTCCGCCCGTAGTGGGCGGAGTCAGGAGCGTCGATAGATGCCGGGCGCCCCGGGGGGCGGTGCCTCAATGGAGTCCGCCCGTAGTGGGCGGAGTCAGTACTTCTGCGTGCGCGGCCTCGCGCCCCAGCAGGTTGCCTCAATGGAGTCCGCCCGTAGTGGGCGGAGTCAGCGGCCGGGACGGCGGCGCGTCCGCGGCGACGGTGAAGCCTCAATGGAGTCCGCCCGTAGTGGGCGGAGTCAGTCCTGGCGGCGCATCGTCTCCGACATCGTGCCGGTGCCTCAATGGAGTCCGCCCGTAGTGGGCGGAGTCAGGGACCCTGGCCCCGGAGGGCGCACCGGAGGACTACCGGGGCCTCAATGGAGTCCGCCCGCCGTAGTGGGCGGAGTCAGGCCTCCGTCCGCGTCAGGATGAGCGCCCTGGAGATCGCGCCTCAATGGAGTCCGCCCGTAGTGGGCGGAGTCAGCGGCGCACGGCTCGACGGAGCCGTCCGGGCGAAGAAGCCTCAATGGAGTCCGCCCGTAGTGGGCGGAGTCAGTGCGGACCCAGCCACCCGGCCAGGACCGAGCCCAAGTCGCCTCAATGGAGTCCGCCCGTAGTGGGCGGAGTCAGATCCGGGTCCAAGACGGCGAATCGCGGGTGCATGGTCTGCCTCAATGGAGTCCGCCCGTAGTGGGCGGAGTCAGAGGGATCATGCCCGCTTCTTGATGGGTGAGGTGACCGCCTCAATGGAGTCCGCCCGTAGTGGGCGGAGTCAGTGGCCTGGGCTGCCGAGGTGCACACGGAGGGCTGGTCGGCCTCAATGGAGTCCGCCCGTAGTGGGCGGAGTCAGGGTGATGTGAAGGCGCTGCAGGCGGCACTGCTGCACGTGCCTCAATGGAGTCCGCCCGTAGTGGGCGGAGTCAGACACGACACGCCGTACGACACGCCGGCTGCCCGGCACCGCCTCAATGGAGTCCGCCCGTAGTGGGCGGAGTCAGAGTCGGAGTAGCCCAATGGCAGAGGCAACAGACTTAGCCTCAATGGAGTCCGCCCGTAGTGGGCGGAGTCAGCCCCCCCAAAATCTGCACCCAATCCATCAGTGATCCATGCCTCAATGGAGTCCGCCCGTAGTGGGCGGAGTCAGGGGCACCCGCTCGATGAAGGGAAACGCACGATGAGCCTCAATGGAGTCCGCCCGTAGTGGGCGGAGTCAGCGGAGACGCCCTTCACGCCGCTGGTGGCCGAGTTGCCTCAATGGAGTCCGCCCGTAGTGGGCGGAGTCAGCTGGGCCCCGGTCAACATCGCGTCCTCGACCAACGCGCCTCAATGGAGTCCGCCCGTAGTGGGCGGAGTCAGCCCGGACGTGCCTGCACGACCTGGGGTGCATGTCGGCCTCAATGGAGTCTGCCCGTAGTGGGCGGAGTCAGATCTGCTGACGCGGCCAGGCCATCCCACGGTGGCAGCAGCCTCAATGGAGTCCGCCCGTAGTGGGCGGAGTCAGGCCGAGGACCACGGTCAGGCGCTCCTTGACGAGGTTGCCGCCTCAATGGAGTCCGCCCGTAGTGGGCGGAGTCAGAATCGACAATCACAGATCACGGGACTGGTGACCGATGCGCCTCAATGGAGTCCGCCCGTAGTGGGCGGAGTCAGTCTACCCCGAACGAACGGGAACCACAGCGGTACTGTCGCCTCAATGGAGTCCGCCCGTAGTGGGCGGAGTCAGTGTGGCGCCCTGGACGGGCACGGCGTTCGGAGTCCTTGCCTCAATGGAGTCCGCCCGTAGTGGGCGGAGTCAGATTCCCGTAGCCGGATCACCCACGGACGCGGACGTAGAGCCTCAATGGAGTCCGCCCGTAGTGGGCGGAGTCAGACTAGAACAGGCAGCACAGCGTCAAACTGAGTTCTACGCCTCAATGGAGTCCGCCCGTAGTGGGCGGAGTCAGCGCAGTTCGCGGCAGGCGAACACGCAGCGCTCCCACGCCTCAATGGAGTCCGCCCGTAGTGGGCGGAGTCAGAACTCGACTCAAGCGGCTACTGCGCGCTGCCCTCGCAGCCTCAATGGAGTCCGCCCGTAGTGGGCGGAGTCAGTGGTTGCGCAGACGCGTGACTGAATTGGCTAGTAGGGGCCTCAATGGAGTCCGCCCGTAGTGGGCGGAGTCAGGGCTCGCGGATTTTGGGCCCTGTGACCTGCGACGATACACGGGTTCGCGAGCGCGGCATCGGCAGACCGGCCGTAGGCCCGCCGGCAAGGGCCTCGGGCGGCCCCGATACCGGCCTTGACCTGGGCGCGAGCGCTCACGTTCAGGGGTGTCGGCACCGGAGCGCTCGCGGTGCATGATCAGACGATCCGCGGGCCGGTCTCGGGCAGCCGTCGCGGCCGGCCGAGAGAGCGGATCCAGGCGGGGGTGGACGCTGGGCCGAGGTCGATCTGGATGACGCTGTCATGGGCGAGGCGCATTATCCTCACCACGGCTTCCTCCAGTTCGGCGCGTTCGGCCAGCGAGAGGTCACACAAGAATACCGAATATTGTAGCCGTTCACCATGGTCTTCCATCAGCGTGCAGATCCGCCGAAGCCGCACCGGGTCGGCTATGTCGTACGCGATGAGGTACCGCCGCCGTGCCATTATCGGGTGACCATCGGGGTGTAGGACGGAATTTCTCCGACCATGACGGCGGCGAGCAGCCGGGCCTGGACGTCGAGCACTCGACGGTAGCTGATGCGGTATCCGAACACCGGATGTGTGATCTGGGTGTCCAACCGCCGCTCGTAGGCGCGGAGGACGGTTTTGCGACCATCGGGCGTGAGCGACACCGCGCCCGCTCGGCGGATGAAATCGGACGCGGTGATCTCGCCGTTGTTCAACAAGCCGATGACGACGGAATCGGCGATGAGCGGCCGGAACTCCTCGGCCAGGTCCAGTGCCAGGGACGGTCGGCCGTACCGGGATCGGTGGTAGACCCCGAGAAAGGGGTCCAGCCCGACACCCAGTGTGATGGCCACCAGATCCTTGGTCAGCATCGAGTAGCAGAACGAAAGGAGCGCGTTCAGCGGGTCGGGAGGCGGCCGGCGGTTGCGGCCGAGTTGCGAGAATTCCGCCGCAAAATCCGCGGCGCGATCGCCGAACACGGAAGGAAACGCACCGAAATACAGGCGCGCGGCGGTGCCCTCGATGCCGAGCAGCGTGCTGAAGTTGTCGGCCAAACGAGCCTGTTCGCCAAGCCGGCGCAGCGCGTCCACCACGGCCGAGGCGTCACCACGGGCGTTGCGACGCAGCAGGGTCCGGCAGTTGAGAATCTTGCCGTAGATCATCTGCTGGGCCAGGCCGGCACCGCCCTGGGCATGCGCGGCGGTCTGCCGGCGGCGCAGCTCGACGTACTTGGGCGGCTGCCCGAGCGCGTGACCGTGCAGCCAGCCGCCGGCGCTGAGCCACAGCACCGGGATCTCCCTGGCGAAGCACGCCAGCAGCGCCTGCGTGCTCACCTGTACCCGGCCGAATACCGCGAGCTGCGACACGTCGATCAGCCGGAACGACGCGACTTTCTCCTTGTTACGGCTGACCTCCAGCCGCCCGCTGCGGACGCCGACGAACGAACCGGGCTCGGTGACGTACACCGGGCGCTGGTCGGGGTCGCGCGGCACCAGCCGCCGCGGCGGCTGCTGCCGGCGGGCGAGTAACGCGTTCGTTTCGTCGGGCAGGCACAGCCCGACGAGCGAGCAGCGGACGCACTTCGGGCTGTCCACCAGCGGTAACGGCGCGGCCGCCGCGTCGGCCACCCCCCGTGCGTCGGCCACCACGTCGCGAACCCAGGACATCCGCGAGTCGGTCAGCTCGACCCGAACCCGCTGCCGCACCCCGGCGTAATACAGCTCCGCATGGTCGCAGCGGTAACCGCTCTCCCGCAGCACCACCGCCTGCAGGCACACCTGCACCTCGTCGCTCGGCCACGGCGTGCCGTCCGGTTGCGGCGAGCCCTTCTTGTAGTCGATCGGCACCACCGAACCGCCGTCGCCCTCCACAATGTCAATCTTCGCGATGACACCAAGGTGCTGCGAACTCAACATCAACGAACGGGCGGCGATCAGCTCGCCTTCCTCCGGCAACGGCGCCGCACCGGTCTCGGTGTCGACCTTGCGATGCACATACCTGCCGAGCCGGGTGTCATCGTTGTCGGCGAACCGCGCCTCCACCCACTCCAGGTAGAACAGCCGCGGGCAGTAGACGAACTCATTCACCATCCGAGCCGGCAGCAGGTCCAGGTCCATACCCCACACATCGCCGAGCCGTTCGCCGATGTCACGGGTGAACCCGTCCTGATCTTATGACCGTCCAGGCGACAGGCCAGCAGTACCACCTGCGGCTTGGGCGGCTCGCCGTACCAGCGCGGCCAGCAGCGTCATCAATCAATCTTGCTCGGCAAGTCGTTGTCGGCAGTCGCTAACTGGACGCCTTCGCCAGGAAGTCAGCCAGACCGGACGCCTCGCGACGGAGGCTCACAGCTGTTGCTTCAAGAGCCCGAAGAACCTCAGACTGCCCGGTGATCCAACCACCTACCTGGCGACCATCGTCACCATAGTCGTGAATAAGGGCCGATTCCACGTCGAACAGCAGAAAGTCAAAGTACCGCTCGTTCGGCAAGGTGACGGTGGCAGGCATTTCTACCACTTCGATCGCTTCTCCCATTTCACGCCGAATGCGGTAGTTGATCATCTCATACGCAAGATATGGTGTCAGTGGCAGCTGGACCAACCGGATCCGGGCGTACTGGATGCCACGGTTTCGCACGCCGTCATACAACGGCCGGTCCGCCTCCGCTTCCCCTTCCAGCAAGTCACGCGCCCGGTCAAAATCACCCGCATTGTAGGCCTCAAGCGATTTGTTGGTATCCAACTCCTGATAGGACTGCCAACACTCAAGCTTAAGAAACCTCCACGTCATAAGCGACCAGGCTCTGGCAAACTCCGCCCCGAACTCTTCGAGGTTCAGCCGAGCGCCAGCTTTCCGGCACCATTCAGGCGGTTGCATCTAGGACTTCAACCCTTCCCCCGTAGCCACAAAGAGCGCGCTTCGGGTTATTCGCACAATCTGCTCACATTGAGCCCGCCGAACATCGCCCGGCGGTTGGCGGCCGAGCCGTTCGAGTATGTCAACGCCGATCATCACAACCGATCCATTGCCACCTCCTGAATAGTTGGCGTGCTGCCAATCCCACGAATTGCCTTATTGAACCCCCCACGCCTGTAAGACCACCACCGGCGACGACACTAACAGTTATGGCCGGGCGCCGCTCCACTGATCACCCAATATGACGACGGAGCCAGCGTCTTACCGCCGGTCTCGGGCGATCGGTATATCACGCTTCAATGGAGTCCGGCCGGTTTGGCCGCAGTCAGATCGGTTCTGGCTCGGCGGGGAGTTCGATCCCCCAGCTTCAATGGAGTCCGGCTGGTTTGGCCGGAGTCAGGCCAGCATCACCACCATGCGCGGCATCCGGCCCTAGCTTCAATGGAGTCCGGCTGGTTTGGCCGGAGTCAGGTGGGAAAGCAGAGTGAGTGTGGTCCTAAGCCCGCGCTTCAATGGAGTCCGGCTGGTTTGGCCGGAGTCAGCTGAGGCTGTGGACGCCCGACGGCGACCAACGAGTTGCTTCAATGGAGTCCGGCTGGTTGGCCGGAGTCAGGCACAAGCTCGGCGCCGCAGATACCGCGCAGGCTTGCGTGCTTCAATGGTGTCCATTCACGGGGTGGGCTTGAGCTGGCCGGCGTGGCGAGTTGATCTTTGCTGGGTGGTTGGTTGATCATGAGGGGGTGTCCGGGTCGGAGTCGCCGCCGTCGTATGACGAGCTTGCTGCTCTG
>Ga0209382_10004650_pt1 | contig 18228 bp, 14 predicted proteins | sample SoiMetdeltSBSDD5_FD_187599 | JGI IMG/M metagenome (GOLD analysis project Ga0209382, IMG submission 187599) | Bulk soil microbial communities from a Populus tree surrounding site in Tennessee, USA - Soil MetaG P. deltoides SBSDD5 (SPAdes) (version 2) | ecosystem: Environmental > Terrestrial >...
GCGGCATGGGGGCCGTACGGCGCTCGCGGCGTCGCTGGGGCCTACAACCCGCGGACCGGCGCGTCGGCGGCGACCCGTCAGGGTTCGGGCGTCTACGGCAGCTGGGGCCAGACCGGCGTGCAGCGCGGCAACCAGTGGGCATCGACCTCGCGCGTGACCAATCGCGTCACCGGCACCACAACCCGCGCGACACAGGGAAGCGGCGGCGGCGAGGCCGTGACGCGCAGAGGCCCGCAGGGATCCGGCGGCGTCGCCCGCACCGGCAGCGGCGACGTCTACGCCGGACGCGACGGCAATGTCTACCGCAACACCGGAGAGGGCTGGCAGAAGCACGACGGCAGCGGCGGATGGAACAACGTCGAGGGGACGCCCGAGCAGCGCCAGCAGGCGCAGCAGCGCGCGAACGACGCCCGCAGCCAGGCGTCGACGCGCGCCACGGATTCCTCAACGGTCGGACAGCTCAATCGCGATTCGGCCGCCCGGGCCGAGGGCGCACAGCGGACGCGCGACTACAGCAGCAGCACCAGCTCTCGATCCGGAAGCTCCGGCAGCTACCGGCCGAGCGGCGGAGGCGCACGCCCGATGCCGCGCGGCGGCGGCGGCCGCCGGCGATAACCGGCAGCGCCTACCTGGAACAGGAGTGCACAGGGCCATGGCTTGGGGAAGACAGACAACCACAACCGTGTTGATTGCCGTCGCGTGCCTCGCCGGCGCGAGAGCCGCGAGCGCCCAGGCGGCCACTACCGACGCGACGCGCGAGGCCAACCTGCGCGCCTACGTCGAGCTGCTGCGTGCGGACCTGCGCACCGAGAAGGTCGCCATCATCACCGAGATGATGCAGTTCTCCGAGGACGAGGACGCCAAATTCTGGCCGATCTATCGCGAGTACGACACGCAGCTGGCCAAGATCAACGACGACCGCATCGCCGGCATCAAGGAATACGCGGTCGTCTACGACAAGATGACCGACGACATCGCCGACCGGCTTGCGCGCATGGCGCTGGACCTCGAGGCGCGGCGGAACGCGCTCACGTCGCAGTTCTACGACCGGTTCAAGTCCGCGCTCTCGGCGAGGACGGCCGCCCGCTTTCTGCAGGTGGAACGCCAGATCCTGCTGGTCCTCGACCTCCAAATCGCGTCGTCGCTGCCGATCGTCCAATGACCGGCTTGGCCATGGTGACAGTCATGCGAAAGTCCCTGTCCGTTTTTTCGATGCTCGCGCTCGTTGTCGGCGCCTCCGCGACGCTGTCGGCCGATAAGGTCACGCTGCGGTCGGGCCAGTCGGTCCAGGGATCCTTCATGAGCGGCGACGCCAAGATGGTCCGCCTGCTGCTCGCCAACGGCCGGATCGCGGAGTTCCCGGTGGCCGACGTGGCCTCGCTGGAGTTCTCGGTGAAGAAGGCGCCGCCTGCGCCGGCACCCGATCCGGCGCGAGCGCCGGCGCCGGTCACGCTGCCGGCGAACACGGCGCTGAACGTCCGGCTCACGGAAGGCGTCGACGTCGACGCCGCGCAGGCCGGCATGGCCGTCAAGTCGCTCCTCGACGATCCGGTGATGCTGAACGGCAAGGTGATCGTGCCGCGCGGCGCGGCGGTGACCCTGCAGGTGGCGAAGGTCGAACAGGCCGGAAAGATGAAAGGCGCGGACAAGATCACGCTCAAGGCCAATTCGATCGCGTTCGGCGGGCGGAAATACGAGATCGCCACGACCTACGTCGAGTCGAAGGGCTCGGGCGAAGGCAAGAAGACCACGCGCAAGGTGGCCGGCGGCGCCGGGCTCGGCGCGGTCGTCGGCGGGATTGCGGGCGGAGGTACCGGCGCGGCGATCGGCGCCGCCGCTGGCGCCGCGACCGGCGCCGTCGTGGCCAGCCAGGGCACCGAGCACTTGAAGATGCCGGCCGAGACCCGACTCCAGTTCACCCTCAGCGCCGCCGTCACCGTGCAGCCATGACGCCCCAACCGACCCGTCTCGAACACGACCTGCTCGGCGACAAGGCCGTGCCGGCAGAGGCGTACTACGGCGTGCAGACCGCGCGAGGCCTCGAGAACTTTCACATCTCCGGTGTCCGGCTTCACCTCTACCCCGATCTGATCAAGGCGTTTGCAATGGTGAAGATGGCCGCCGCGCGCGCCAACTTCGACTGCGACCAGTTCGACAAGACGATTCGCACCGGAATCGAAGGCGCGTGCCAGGAGATCATCGACGGCAAGCTCCACGATCAGTTCCAGCTCGATGTGTTCCAGGGCGGCGCGGGCACCTCCACCAACATGAACGCCAACGAGGTGATCGCCAACCGCGCGCTCGAGCTGATGGGCCACAAGAAAGGCGAATACCAGTACTGCGACCCGCACGATCACGTCAACGGCTCGCAGTCGACCAACGACGCCTATCCCACCGCGCTGCACGTCGGGATGGCGCTCGGCAACCAGCGGCTGGTCCAGGAGATGAACCGCCTGATCGCCGCGTTTGCGGCGAAGGCGCGCGAATTCAGCGCCATTCTCAAGATGGGCCGGACGCAGCTGCAGGACGCCGTGCCGATGACGCTCGGCCAGGAATTCCAGGCGTTCTCGGAGACGCTTGCGGGGGAAGTGCGCGCCCTCCAGTCGATCCAGAGGGTGCTGTGCGAAATCAACATGGGCGCGACCGCGATCGGTACCGGGCTGAACGCGCCGGCCGGCTACGCGAAGAAGTGCACCCTCCACCTGGCTGAAATCAGCGGCCTGGACATCTACCTCGCGGCCAACCTGATCGAGGCGACGCAGGACACGCAGGCGTTCGTCCTCTACTCGTCCTGCATGAAGAGCCTGGCGATCAAGCTCTCGAAGGTGTGCAACGACCTGCGGCTGCTGTCGTCGGGGCCGCGCTGCGGGCTCAACGAGATCAACTTGCCGCCCAGGCAGCCGGGTTCGTCGATCATGCCGGGAAAGGTCAACCCGGTCATCCCGGAAGTCGTCAACATGGTCTGCTTCCGGGTCATCGGCAGCGACCTGACGATCTCGATGGCGGCCGAGGGCGGTCAACTGCAGCTGAACGTCTTCGAACCGGTGATCGCTGCGTGCATCTTCGAAGCGCAGACGATGTTCATCAATGCCGCGCGGACGCTGCGGACCGAGTGCGTCGACGGGATCACGGCGAACCCCGAGGTCTGCGCCTTCTACGTCAACCACAGCATCGGCACGGTCACGGCGCTGAACCCGGTCATCGGCTACGAACGCTCGACCGAGCTCGCGGCCGAGGCGGCGAAGACCGGCCGCGGCATCATCGAGCTGATTCGCGAAAAGGGCATCCTCTCCGAACGGCAGATCGCCGAAGTCCTCGATCCGATGGCGATGACGGGCCAGGCGCGCCCGGCGTAGATGCGCGCCTTCCTCTTCCTGGGCGTGCTGGCGCTCACGGCGGCAGCGGGCGCCGCACGTACGAGCCAGCAACCGCCGCCGCCCCCGGAGTGGCGCGCGTTCGACGGCGCGTGGTCCGCCGCCGGCCGCCGGCAGACGCTGCCAACCGAGGGCGCGCGCGGCGCCGCGACCATCCAGCTGTCCGGCTCGGTGGTGCTGGCGAGCTCCGCCGGTCTCAGCCGTGCCTTCCATGCCGAAGCGATCGGATACGACGACGGGGGCCGGCTGGCGGGCGGGCGCGCGGTGTGGACCGACACGCGCGGCGATCGTGTCTTCAGCGAACTGCGTGGCGAGACGCTCGCCACCGGGCGCCGCATCGCCGGCACGATCACCGGCGGCACCGGTCGATACGACGGCATCGCCGGCGACTGGGAGCTCACCTGGCAGTTCGTCGTCGAGACGGAAGAGGGCGAGGTCCAGACCCGCGCGGCCGATTTCAGAGGACGATATCGCCGCATCGAGACGCGCCGATGAGCACGGTGAGCACGGCGGGGGCCTCTGGCACGGCCGGCGTGTCGAGCACGGCGGTCGCGCGCGCTGAGCAGCGAAGCGTCTGGCTTCCGCGCACGGCGATCGCCGTACTTGCGGTGGGAGCGTGGTTCATGCCGCCGCCTGACGGATTGACCGTTCAGGCGTGGCGGCTCTTTACCATCTTCGCCGCCGCCATTGGTTCAGTCGTCGTCAACGCCGTTCCGATCCTGACCGCGTCAGTGATCGCGGTCGCCGCCGCGGTGCTCACCGGCATTCTGCCGCCGGCCAAGGCGTATGCGGGGTTCGCGAACGGCACGATTCTGCTGATCGTCCTCGCGTTCCTGGTCGCGCGCGCGGTCGTCAAGTGCGGCCTCGGCACGCGGCTCGGACACCTGGTCGTGAGCCTCTTCGGCCGCTCGACGCTCGGGCTCTCCTACAGCATCTTTTTCGTCGACGGCCTGATCGCTCCGGCCTTCCCGAGCAACACCGCGCGATCCGGCGTCCTCTACCCGCTCGCCTACTCGCTGGCCAGCGCCGGCGGCGCCCTCGCCGCCGACGGCAGCCGCCGGCGCGTCGGCGTGCTGCTGATGTTCTCTGGCATCGTCAGCCTGAGCCTCTCGTCGGCCCTGTGGCTCACCGCAATGGCCGCCAATCCGCTCGGGACCGAGATTGCGAGAAGCTTCGGCGTCGAGATCGGGTTCGGCTCGTGGCTGGCCGCCGCGTGCGTGCCGACGCTGGCCGCGATGGTCCTGATGCCGCTGCTCCTGCGCGCGCTGATCGCGCCCGAGGTGAACGCCACACCGGAGGCGCCGGCGGCGGCGCGCAAGGCGCTGGCCGCGCTCGGGCCGCTCACGCGCGACGAGCGGATCGTCCTGGCGGCGTTCGTCGGGATGATCGCGCTCTGGGCATCGGCGGCGACGTTCAAGATCGATTCGACCGCGGTGGCGTTCCTCGGCCTCGGCGTCCTGCTCGTGTCCGGCGTCCTGACGCTCGCGGATATTGCCAAGGAAGGCGACGTCCTCGCCACGTTCATCTGGTTCGCGGTGCTCTACACCCTGAGCAGCCAGCTGAACGAGCTGGGATTCATGGGTTACCTCGGGCAGCGTCTCGCCGGCTCGCTGGCCGGGCTGTCGCCGATCCTGGCCGGGCTCGCGCTCGTGGTCGCCTACGTGGCGCTGCACTACGTGTTCGTCAGCCAGACGGCGCACCTGCTCGCGCTCTTCGGCGTGTTCCTCGACGTCGGGATCAGGCTCGGCGTGCCGGCGGCGGCGCTGGCATTCCAGCTGCTGTTCGCGACCAACTACTTCGCGGCGATCACTCCCCAGGGATCGAGCGCCAACCTTCTGTTCGTCGGCAGCGGGCTGCTGTCGCAGCGGGATCTGTACCGCCTCGGCGGCGTGATCACCGCGTGTCAGATGCTCATTTTTCTCGTCGTCGGGACACCGTGGCTGATGCTGGTCTGGCGGTGATGCTTTTCGAACGACGTAGCGCGAAGCTTCAGGCCAGCGGCCGTCGTGCGGCTGAAGCATTCGCGCTACACGGAAACCGGAATTGCTCTAACAGTTAGCGAGGCGTGTCATGTTGAATCGACTAATCCGTCCGAGCGTTTTCGCGGGCACGGTTGCCGCGTTCCTGCTGGCCGCATCCCCTGCCGTGGTCGGGCAGGCGGGGGCGCCGGCCGGCCAGACGCTGCCCACCGTCGCCGTGCTGGCCACCGGTGGCACGATCGCGGGCGCCGCAGCGAGCGACGTCCAGGCTGGGTACACGTCGGGTCAGGTCGGCGTCGAGCAGCTTCTCGCGGCGGTGCCGCAGGCGAAAAAGCTCGCCGTTCTTCGCGGCGAGCAGGTTTCGAACATCGGCTCGCAGGACATGAACGACGAGGTCTGGTTGAAGCTGGCGCGCAGGGTCAACGAGCTGACCGCGATGGCTGACGTCAGCGGAGTCGTCATCACGCACGGCACCGACACGATCGAGGAAACCGCCTATTTCCTCAACCTGGTCGTCAAGTCGCGGAAACCCGTCGTCTTGACCGCTGCGATGCGCCCCTCCACGGCGCTCTCGGCCGACGGTCCGCTGAACTTCTACAACGCCGTCGCGGTCGCAGCGAACAAGGACGCCGCCGGACACGGTGTGCTCGTCGTCGTCAACGACTGGGTTCATGGCGCATCGTCCTTGACCAAGACCAGCACCACCGCGGTGCAGACGTTCCTGTCTCCCCTCTCGGGCCTGGTCGGCACGGTCGCCTATGGCAACCTGGAGCTCTATCGCCTGCCGGTCGGCCGCCACACCACCGACTCCGAGTTCTCGCTCGACGGGGTGAACAGCCTGCCGCGCGTCGACATCATCATGGCGCACGAAAACATGGACGGCGCGCTGATCGACGCGGCGGTGGCGGCCGGCGCCAAGGGCGTCGTGATCGCCGGCGTCGGCAACGGCAACATGACCGCGGCGGCGGTGACAACGCTCGCCAAACATGCGAAGGCCGGCATCGTCTGCGTGCGCGCGTCTCGCGTGACGACCGGGCTGGTCGGCCGCAATGTCGAGCTCGACGACGACAAGCTGGGGCTGGTGGCGTCGCTGGGGTTGAACCCGCAGAAGGCGCGGGTCCTGCTGCGACTGGCGTTGCTCAAACAGCGGCCGATGGCGGAGGTGCAGCGGCTCTTCGACCAGTACTGAACAACGTGGCGCGAAGCCTCTGGCGTCTGTGAACAGAGTGGCGGAACGCAGAGGCCGCGGAGACCGCAGAGAAAACAAGTACAAGAATTTCTCTGCGTATTCTGCGAGCTCTGCGTTCACCCCGCGATCTCGACGTGCGGATCGGGGCGGGCCGGCGCCGCGAACCAGTCTTTTTTCGCGACCACTTTCGGCGCCGCCGGATCGAGGATGTAGTTCGGCGACATGATCTGCACGCCGTATTCGTTGAACAGGTCCTGGATGTGCGCGTGCAGCGCATGCAGCGTCAGCAGCCGCGCCTCCTGGTTCTCGAGGCCGACGTAGAGCGTGTACTTGACGTAGAAGTCGTCGAGCGACGTCTGCAGCACGTGCGGCTTGGGCGTGCGGCGCAGCCCGGCCGTCCGTTCGGCCGCAAGCAGCAGCAGCGCCTGCACCTGGCGCCACGGCGCGTCGTAGCCGATCGTCACCGAGGTCGGCGTGAGCACCGGGTACGACTCCCCCAGCCGCGAGTAGTCGGTGATCGTCTGCCCGATGATCACCGCGTTCGGCACCGTCACTTCCTCGGCCAGGACGGTCCTGATCCTCGTCGACAGCACGCCGAGGTGGGTCACGGTTCCCTCGACGTCGCCGGCGCGCACGAAGTCGCCCAGCCGCAGCGCGCGCGAGTAGGTGATCATGAAGCCGCTCATGATCTGGTTGACGAGGCCGCTCGATCCCAGCGTCACTATCAGGCCGAGAAACACGCTGACGCCCTTGAACGCCTCGGTCTCGCTGCCAGGGAGGTAGGGATAGGCCATGACGATCCCGAACAGCCACAGCAGCGCCGTCAGCAGCCGGCGCGTCGGCTGGGCGGTTTCCGGATAAATCCATCTCGCCGTCACGCGTCCGCGCTCGATGGCGTCGGACCACAGCCGGACCAGCCGCACCATGAACCGAACGATCAGCGCGATGAGCACGACCGTGAACAGGTCCGGGACGGCGCGCGCCATGCTGGTCGCAAGATCGGCGACCGTCGTCAACATGAAGGCGCGCATCGACTCGCCCCAGGGCCGCGTATACGGGAAACGCCGCAGCACGAAGGTGACGCCGACAACGGTCACGAAGGCGCCCAGAGCGACGAACGCCGCGGATGCAATCCGTTGCTGGAACTCGAGCAGACGGGAGCCGCGCAGCGTATCGAGATCGGCGAGCCCCGATCGCGCGACGGTCCTCTCGGCGGCGACCGTCATTTTGCCGAGCGCGGCACCGTGCGCGCGAGCGATTGCCCACAGCAGGCCGAGCGTGACGGCGAGCGCCAGGATGGCGATCGTCGTCGCACGAAGCAGCGCGGCAGGCCTGTGCGCCTCCGCGGCCTCCGCGAGCGCCTGTTGCAGGTGCGCGACGGCCTGGTTCGCCACCCCGTCGAGAGTCTCTCCCGACATCTCGTCGATATCGGGCGGGCTCAGCGCCGCCACGGTTCGGGGTCCCACTTGCAGGAGAACGCCGCCGTTGAACGGCCGGACGGCCACCGGTCCGAAAATCCCGTTGTCGACGAGATCGTGGAGCACCCTGGCGCCGGTCGCGGCGCGTTCGCTCGGACGGCGCCCGAGGATGCGCGCCCGCATGGTCACGATCGGGCGGTTGAAGTAGACGAGCGTCGCGGTTTCGTCGGACGGCTGCGCGATGGCGTTGATCAGGGCCGAACCCGGGGGCGGCGGCTCGGCCGACGGCCGCGGTTCCTGCGCCGCGAGCGTGATCGGCACGCTCACGGCAGCGGCCAGGACCGTGGCCGCGAGCCACCGTGCGGTCGAGGCTAGCCGCCCCACAATCGCCTCAATAGACCGCCGGCACGAACTTGCGCCGCGCCAGCGTGGCTTCGTCGTCGTAGGCGTGCTTGCGCGACCGGTCGGGCAGCTTGACCTTCGGCCGGTCGATCTTCTTGTGGGGAATCAGCGACAGCAGGTGGGCGATGATGTTCAGGCGCGCACGCTTCTTGTCGTCGGACTTGACGATGTACCAGGGCGAGATGCGCGTGTCGGTTGCCTTGAACATCGCGTCGCGCGCTCGCGAGTACTCGTACCACTTGGCACGCGACGGCAGGTCCATGTTGCTCAACTTCCACTGGCGCAGCGGATCGTCCATGCGGGCCCGGAACCGCCGCTCCTGCTCCTTGTTGCCGACCTCGAGCCAGATTTTCACCAGCTTGATGCCGCCTTCGATCATGGTCTTCTCGAACAGCGGCGTGAGATGGAGAAACCGCTTGTACTGTTCGTCGCTGCAGAACCCCATCACGTGCTCGACGCCGGCGCGGTTGTACCAGCTGCGATCGAAGATGACGATCTCGCCTGCGGCTGGGAAATGGGGCATGTAGCGCTGCAGGTACATCTGGCTCTTTTCGCGGTCGGACGGGGCCGGCAGCGCCACCACCCGGAACACGCGCGGGCTGACGCGCTCGGTGATCGCCTTGATGGTGCCGCCCTTCCCTGCCGCGTCGCGGCCTTCGAAGATCACGACGACGCGGAGGCCCTTGGCCTTGACCCAGTCCTGCAACGCGCAGAGCTTCCCTTGCAGGCGCTGCAGTTCCTTCTCGTATTGCTTTGTCTTGAGTTTCGCCATCGTCTCCTTCTCGCTGTTACGGCTGCCAGCCGCCGCCGAGCGCCCGGTAGAGCTCGGCGCGGGCCCGCAGCTCCGCACCGCGCGTCTGCGCCAGGAAGAGCTGTTCTTCGAACAGGCGTTCGTCGGCCGTCAGAATCTCGAGATAATTCGCGAGTCCCGAATCGTACCGCTCCCGTGACAGCTCGGACGCATCCTGCAGCGCCGTGACGGCCAGTTGCCGCTGCACGCGGACCTCGGCCAGCTTCTGGATGATCAGCAGCGAGTTGGCGACCTCGCGGTAGCCGTTGAGCGCCGACTTCTGGTACTCGGCGGCCGCGGCGTCGAAGCGCGCCCGCGCCGCTTCGAGATTGCGGCGGAGCCGTCCGGCCTGGAAGATCGGCTGAAACAGGCTAGGACTGATCGACCACACGGCGCCGTCGCCGCCGAGAAACCTCGTCACGTCGCCGCTGACGCCGCCGAGAAAGCCGGTCAGGCTGATGGTGGGAAAGAACAGCGACTTGGCGACGCCGATATCGGCGTTGGCCGCCACCAGCAGCTGCTCGGCCTGCACGACGTCGGGCCGCCGCTCGAGCAGCGACGCGGGCAGCCCGACCGGAATCGACGGCGGCAGCGTTTCGTCGCTCCGGAGCGCCTGGCGCGTGATCGCTCCCGGCCCCCGGCCAAGCAGCAGCGCGATCGCGTTCTCGACGATGCCGATCTCCCGCTCGATGTCGGGAACGGCCGTCGCCGTGCGCGCCCGGTTGGCCTGGATGCGATCGAGCTCGAGCCGGTTCGACACGCCGCCGTCCAGGCGATTCTGGAAGTAGGTGACGGTCTCGTCGTTGATGCGGAGCGTGCTGCGGGCGATCTCGAGCTGGAGATCGAGCTCGCGCAGGCGGAAGTAGTTCGTCGCGACGTCGCCGACCAGCGTGACCAGGACGCCGCGGCGCACCTGCTCGCTCGCGAGCGCCAGCGCCAGCGCCACTTCCTGCTCGCGCCGCAGGCGGCCGAACAGATCCAGCTCCCAGGACAGCTGGAACCCGTAGTTCCCGCTCTGGTGGGTCGTATCTTCGCCGCCGTTCGGCTGGATGGAGGCATTCGACGCCTGGCGTGCCGCGTAACTCGCGACCCCGTCGACCTGGGGGTAGAGGAACGACTTGGCGACGCCCGCGCGGGCGCGCGCCTCTTCAACCCTCGCCGTCGCCGCCCGGAGGTCGAGGTTGTTGCCGATGGCGTCGCGAATGTGGCTTTGCAGCGTCGTATCGTCGAACACCTGGAACCATGGCACATCGGCGAGCGAGGCGGCCTGGGCGCCCTCGACGAACCGATATTGCGACTCGGTCGGCATCGGCGGCCGGGCGTAGTTGGGGCCGACCGGCGCGCAGCCAACCAGCAGCATCGACAGCGGCGTCGCGACAAAGAAGGCGGAGCGAGCAGGGAGTCGCATGTCTCAATGACTTCCGTGGCTCGCGCCGGCCAGCGCAGGTGAAGGCGTCTCCGAAAGCTTCGGCGCGGGCTTGCCGCCAACCGCTTTCTCGACCGCGACGTAGAGCATCGGGATCAGCAGCACGCCGAGAATCGTCGCCACCAGCATGCCCGAGAAGACGGTCATGCCCATCACTTTGCGGGCCTCGGCGCCGGCCCCGGTCGCGGTCAGCAGCGGCACGACGCCGAGGATGAAGGCGAAGGCGGTCATCAGGATCGGCCGGAAGCGAAGCTTCGCCGCGAGCAGCGCCGAATCCATGAGCGGCCTGCCCTTCTCGTACTCCATCTTCGCGAACTCGACGATCAGGATCGCGTTCTTCGCGGCCAGCCCGATCAGCATGATCAGCCCGATCTGCGCGAACACGTTGTTGACGTAGCTCTCGGAGATGAACTTTCGCGCCAGCCACAGGCCGAGGTAGGCGCCGAACGCCGCGAACGGCGTGCCGAGCAGCACGCTGAACGGCAGCCCCCAGCTCTCGTACTGCGCCGCCAGGATCAGGAACACGAGGAAGATCGCGAGCATGAACACGACCGCGACGCCCGGCGCCCTCCGCTCCTGATACGACATGTCGGCCCAGTCGAAGCCCATGTCGTTCGGCAGGATCTCGATCGCGGTCTGCTCCAGCGCATCGAGCGCCTGCGCCGACGAGTAGCCCGGCGCCGGCACGCCCGTCAGCTCGGCCGAGCGGAACAGGTTGAACCGGTTCGTGAACTCGGGTCCGGAGGCCGATCGCGTGCTGATTAGCGAGTCCAGCGGCACCATCCCGCCCGCCGCGCTGCGGACGTAAAAGAGCCCCAGCTGCTTCGGATCCTTGCGGAAGTCGGACTCGGCCTGAAGGTAGACCTTGTAGACGCGTCCGAACCGGTTGAAGTCATTGATGTACGAGCTGCCGAGGAGCGCGCCGAGCGTCGTGTTCACGTCATTCAACACCACGCCCGACTTGAGCACCTTGCTGCGGTCGATGTCGGCGTAGATCTGCGGGACCGACGCGCGGTAGAGCGTGGCAATTCGCCCGATCTCCGGGCGCTTGCGCGCCGCCTCCATGAAGCGGGCGGTTTGCGCGGCCAGATAGTCCGGTGAGTTGCCGGTGCGATCCTGCAGCTGCATCGTGAACCCGGCGCCGGTGCCCAGCCCCGGAATCGACGGCGGGCCGAAGGCGATCACGCCCGCTTCCGGAATCTGCTGCTGGAACGCCTTGTTCAGCGACGCGAGCACGCCGTTGGCGTGCTCCTCCTCCGTATGGCGGTCGTGCCACGGCTTGAGCTGAACGAAGAAGAAGCCCATGTTCGACGAGTAGGCCGACGTCAGCAGCGAGTAGCCGCTGATCGTGTTGAAGCCCTCGATCGCATGGTTGGCCTGGAGGATCGCTTCGGCCTTCTTCATCACGGCGTCGGTGCGCTCGAGCGATGCCGCGTCGGGCAGCTGCGCGTTGACCATGATGTAGCCCTGATCCTCTTCTGGCACGAACCCGCCGGGGATTTGCTTAACGAGCACGACGATGACGTAGACCAGCACGCCGATGAACGCCAGGCTGCGGAACATCTTTCGCGCCAAGATGCCGGCGAAGCTGACGTAGGCGTCGGTCGTGACGCCAAACACCTTGTTGAAGCCGTTGTAGAACGGCGTCAGCAGCGTCTTCTTGCCGGTCGGCGCCTTGAGCAGCATCGCGGCCAGCGCCGGGCTCAGCGTCAGCGCGTTGATCACCGACAGCAGCACCGAGAGCGCGATCGTGATCGCGAACTGTTGATAGAGGCGGCCGGTGATGCCGCCCATGAAGCCCACCGGCACGAACACGGCGGCCAGAATCAGGCCGATCGCCACGACCGGGCCCGACACCTCGTCCATGGCCTTGATCGTCGCCTCTTTCGGCGTCATACCGTGCTCGAGATGGTGCATCACCGCCTCGACCACCACGATGGCGTCGTCGACGACGATGCCGATGGCCAGGACCAGGCCGAGCAGCGACAGCACGTTGATCGAAAAGCCGAGGAGCGGGAAGAAGATGAACGCCCCGAGCAACGACACCGGCACGGTCATCAGCGGAATCAGCGTCGCGCGCCAGTTCTGGAGAAAGATGAAGACGACGATGATTACGAGCGCTACCGCCTCGAACAGCGTGTGCACGATCTCACTGATGCCCTCCGACACCGGCAGCGTCGTGTCGAGCGAGATCAGATAGTCCATGTCGCGGGGAAACCGCTTCGCCAGATCGGCCATCGCCGTCTTGATGTTGTCGGCGACCTCGAGCGCGTTGGTGCCCGGAATCTGGAACACCGCGATGACCGCCGCCGGCTTGCTGTCGTGGCGGCCCATCGCGTTGTAGAGCATCGTGCCGAGCTCGAGCCGGGCGACGTCCTTCAGCCGCACCTCGGAGCCGTTCGCTGCGGTGCGCACGATGATGTTGCCGAATTCCTCCTCGTTGAGGAGGCGGCCCTGCGTGCGGACGGTGTAGGTGTATTCAGTGCCGGACGCGGCGGGAGGACCGCCGATCTGGCCGGCCGGCGTCAACTGATTCTGCTGGTTGATCGCGGCGACGATGTCGGGCACGGTGACGCCGAGACGGCCGATGACGTCCGGCCGCAACCAGATGCGCATCGCGTAGTCGCTGCCGCCGAACAGATTGATCTGGCCGACGCCCGGGATGCGCGCGATCGCGTCGTTGATGTTGATGGTCGTGTAGTTCGAGAGGAAGTTGCTGTCGTAAGTCCCGTTCGGCGACTTGATCGAGATGACCAGCAGCGGAAACGCCAGCGCCTTCTTCACCGTGACGCCGTAGTTCTTGACCGACTGCGGCATCTGCGGCATGGCTTCGGACACGCGGTTCTGAGTGAACACGTTGTCCATGTCCTGGTTCGACCCGACTTCGAAGGAGACCTTGAGCGTCAACGTTCCGTCGTTGGCGTTGGTCGACTTCACGTAGATGCCCTTTTCGACGCCGTTGATCTTCTGTTCGAGCGGCGTGGCGACCGACGCTTCGACGTCAGTGGCGCTCGCGCCGATGAACGTCGTGGTCACCTGGACCATCGGCGGGACGATCTCCGGGTACTGCGCGATCGGCAGCCCCTGCATGGCGACCAGGCCGAGCATGACGGTGATGATCGAGATCACCATCGCGACGATCGGGCGTTCGACGAAGAAGCGGGCCATGATTTACTTCGCCTCGCTGGCTTTGGGCTCGGCGGCAGCGACGCTTCCGGGCGCGTCGGTGGGGGCCGGCGCGGGCTTGGCCACGACCGTCTGGCCGTCGCGAATCCGCTGCAGCCCTTCGACGACGACGCGGTCGCCCGGCTTGAGACCTTCGTTGACAACCCAGAGCGAGTCCACGCGCTGGCCGACCGTGACGTTGCGGAAACCCACCTTGCCCGACGCGTCGACCACGGCGACGCTCCGCAGGTTCTGCAGCTCCTGCACGGCGCGCTGCGGCACCAGGATCGCTCCCGGCCTGGTCTCGAGCAGGATTCTCGCGCGGCCGTACTGGCCGGGGCGCAGCAGCTGCTGGGGATTGGGGAATTCGAGCTGGATGCCCAGAGTACCGGTAGTGGGATCGACCGCGCGCTCGACCGGGCCGAGGCGGCCCTTGTGGACGTACTGACTGTTGTCGGCGAGCGTGAGCTGGATGTCCATGCCTTCTCGCGCGTCCCCGCCGCCTTCGGCCGCGCGCTTCCGGACACGGAGGTAATCGGCTTCGGTGACGCCGACGCGGAAGACAATCGGATCGATCTGCGAAATCGTGGTCAGCAGCGTGTTTTCTCCACGGCCGACCAGGTTCCCCGGCTTGACCGCGGTGACCCCGATCAGGCCGCCGATCGGCGCGGTGACGCGCGTGTAGGTCAGATCGAGCGCCGACTTCTCCACCTGCGCCTTGGCGGCCTCGACCTCCGAGCGCGCGGCGTCCTGCGCCGAGCGCGCGTCGTCGAGCTCCTGCTGGCTGACGGCCTGCTTGGCGGCGAGCGGCGTGTAGCGCGTCACGTCGTTGTTCGCCTTGGCGAGCCGCGCCTCCGCAGTCGCCTGGTCGGCCCGCGCCGCCGCAAGAATCGCCTCGAGCGGTTTCCGGTCGATGGTGTAGAGCAGCGCGCCCGGCCGCACGAACGTTCCCTCGCGGAAGTTCATGGTCTCGAGAAACCCTTCCACGCGGGCGCGGATCTCGACGTCCTGGAAGCCGGCGGTCTGACCGACCAGCTCGAGATACGTCGGGACGTCCTTCTGGACGACCTCGGTGACATAGACCTCGGTCGGGGGAGGCGCCACCGCTGCCGGCTTCTCGCACGCCACGTTCAGCGCCGCGATGGCGGCCAGGGCGAGGATGGTTGGTTTTGCGTCAGCGCGCATGCTCATGTCCTTCTCTTGTTCCGATGGGTCGACGCGGTATCGGCACGGGGCGTGCCAACGCATTTGTGAGCACGCTGAGCAGGAACCCGGGTCGCCTGCTCTGTCTCGCCGGAGGGGCTCCGAACTGTCGGAGGCGGACCGAAGGCGGATGGACGGTGCGTTGCGCCACGGTGGCGCGGGCACACGAAAGCGCGACCGACGCACCCTGCGCGGCGTGGCATGGGACGTGCTCTGCCGCGTTCCATGCGCTTCAACATTTCCGGTACGACCATCATTCGCCGCTGCCTGTTCTGCCTCCTCGCACTCTGCGCCGTCGCGCCCGCGCAGGCCCAGACCGAAACGTTCACCGCCGTGGCCACCGCGAAGGGGGCGACGATCGGCGCCGGCATCGCGAACATGACGCTGACCGTCAATCGCCTTGCGACCGACGCCGAACGGGATGCGCTGCTGGCGGCGGTCAAAGAGGGCGGCACGGCGGCCGCGCGTAAACTGCTTCAAGGCAAGGCCAATGCCGGGACGCTGCAGCTCGGCTCGCGCCCGGCGACGATCAAATACGCCTACGCCCGCAGCACCGGCGGCGGCCGCCTGCTGACGCTGATCACCGCCGACCCGATCGTCCTGCTGGGGGCCGGCCTGCCGGACGCCAAGCCGGCCACCGGCTACGACCTCGGGCTGGTGCTCCTCGAGCTGTCGGCGTCCGGGCCGGGGACCGGCGAGGTCGTGCCGGCGGCGAAGGTCAAGGCCGACGCGCAAGGTGCGATCGTGACCGAGGATTACAGCGGCGAGACCGTACGGTTGTCGCAGGTGCTCAAGAAGTAGGCAGCCATTGCCGCTGCCGGCGTCGTCGCACCTGCTCGATCCGCTGCAACGGACCTGCGAGATTCTCTTCGGTGTGATCATGGTGCTGACCTTTACGCGCTCGATCAGCATCGCGGAGGGCGGACACGCAGAAACGCGCACCATGCTCGTCGCCGCCATCGGCTGCAACCTGGCCTGGGGCATCGTCGACGCGGCAATGTATCTTCTCTCGAGGTTCTCTGAGCGCGCGCGCAGCCTGATCACGCTGCGCGAGGTGCGCGACACCCCAGAGCCGGACCTCGCTCATCGCCTGATTCTCGAGGCGCTTCCGGCGCCGGTGTCGGACATCCTGACGCCGCCGGAGATCGAAGCGATCCGCCTGCGGCTCAAACAGCAGCAGGAGCCGGTGGCGCCGCTGTTGACGCGGCGCGACTTCGCGGACGCCGCCGCTGTCTTCCTGCTCGTGTTCCTGTCGACCTTTCCCATCGTCATTCCGTTTTATCTGACGCGCGAGCTGTCTTCGGCGCTTCTCGCCTCGAACGCGATTGCGCTGACCATCCTGTTCGTCACCGGACGGTCGCTGGGCATCCACTCCGGGAGGCCTGGATGGCGAACGGGCGTGGGTACGGTCCTGGTCGGCATCGTTCTGGTGGCGATTACGACGGCGCTCGGCGGATGACCGACATGCAGCTGCACGTCAAGCGCCGCCGCATGTAGGCCGGTATGGCGGTTCCCGCACGAGCCTGGTGGGCGACCTACGATCGGACCGCGCTGGCCGCCGACGCCGCCGCCGGCCTCACGCTGGCGGCCTACCTGCTGCCGGCGGCAATCGGCGACGCCTCGCTCGCAGGCCTGCCGCCCGAGGCGGGCCTGTACGCGTGCCTGTTTGGCAGTCTCGTCTTCTGGCTGCTCTGCAGCTCGCGGCAGACTGCCATCACCGTCACCTCGGCGATCTCACTGCTCGTCGGTGCCTCGCTCGGCGCGATCGCGGGCGGCGATCCGTCGCGGCACGCGACGCTCGCCGCGTGCACGGCGCTCATCGTCGCCGTGCTCGCGTTCGTGGCCTACGCCGTGCGGGCGGGGGCGATCGTCAATTTCTTCTCGGAAACCGTGCTGGTTGGCTTCAAGTGCGGAGTCGCGCTGTTTCTCGCCAGTACGCAACTGCCCAAGCTGTTCGGATTCGGCGGCAGCCACGGCGATTTCTGGGAACGGATGGGCCATTTCATCCGCGGACTCGGCGACACCAATCCGACGTCGCTCGCACTGGGGTTCGCCGCCCTCGTCGTGCTACTGCTCGGCAAGACCGTCCTGAAGAACCGGCCCGTCGCGCTCGTCGTCGTCATCGTCAGCATCGCGGCGTCACGGATGCTGCATTTCGATGATCGCGGCGTCGCGCTGCTCGGCAACGTCCCGCAGGGTCTGCCGATGCCAGCGCTGCCGCTGGTCAGCCGCGAAGACATCAACACGCTGTTGCCGCTGGCCATGGCCTGCTTCGTCCTCGCCGCAGTCGAAACGACGGCGATCGGCCGCATGTTCGCGGCGAAGCACGGCTATCGCCTCGACGCGACGCAGGAATTCCTGGCGATCGGAGGCGCCAATCTCGTCGCCGGGCTTGGCCGCGGATTCCCTGTCAGCGGCGGCATGTCGCAATCGCTTGTCAACGAGACCGCGGGCGCCCGGACGCCGCTGTCGGGACTGGTGGCGGGGCTGATCATGCTCGTGGTCGTGCTGTTCTTCACCGGCGTGCTCCGACATCTGCCGCAGCCGGTTCTGGCGGCGATCGTCCTCGTGGCCGTCACCGGACTCGTGCAGATCGACGCGCTCCGCCACATCTGGCGATTCAGCCGGGCGGAATTCGCGGTCGCCATGGTGGCGTTGCTTGGCGTGCTCGGATCGGGACTCCTCAACGGCGTGCTGTTCGGTGTCGCGCTCTCGCTGCTCCTGCTCCTCGGACGCGCGTCGCGCCCGCGGGTGACGGAGGTCGGACGGGTTCCGGGCACCTCGTATTTCGCCGACCTCGTCCGCCATCCGGAAAACGAGCGGGTCGCCGACGTGCTCGTGATCCGCACCGAGGGGTCGCTCCTCCACTTCAACGCGGACTACGTGCGCGATCAGATATCGGCGCTCGTTGCGCAGCGGGTGTCGCCTCCCCGGCTGGTCGTCCTGTTCATGGGCAACGTCCCGTACGTGGACCTTGCCGGCGCCGAGCTCCTGATCGATCTGCGCGGGCTGTTCCACCGTCAAGGCATCGACTTCCGCCTGGCGGAAGCGCGCGGCACGGTTCGCGAGGCGCTCCGGCGTCTCGATCGGGGGTCGGCCGCGGCGCTGGCGGAAGCGAACCAGACCGTGGACGACGTGCTCGGCAAGTGGCGCGTCAGCGCGGCCCCCGCCTGATGACGGCGGTCGTCCCTGCCGCCGCGGCAGGCCGATAGAACCTTCGTGGTTTCCGTCTCATCGCGGCAGCGATGCCGCCGCTCGCGCGTCGGCCAGCGTCAACCTCTG
>Ga0209382_10004651_pt1 | contig 18224 bp, 12 predicted proteins | sample SoiMetdeltSBSDD5_FD_187599 | JGI IMG/M metagenome (GOLD analysis project Ga0209382, IMG submission 187599) | Bulk soil microbial communities from a Populus tree surrounding site in Tennessee, USA - Soil MetaG P. deltoides SBSDD5 (SPAdes) (version 2) | ecosystem: Environmental > Terrestrial >...
GGCGAGCCTACTCAGCCGCCGGGAACGAGGTCGAGACGCAGCTCGGAGCCCACCGCGGTGGTGTCGGCGAGGCGGACGTCGCCGGTGGCGAGGTCGAGCACGAGGTGCACTTCGCGCCCCGTCTCCCCGTCGTGGCGGCCGGCGCGGATCCGGCGCACCTCGGCGGTCGCCGGCTCCCACGGTGTCCGCGGCGCGCCGTCGCCGACGCCGAGCAGCCGCACGACGAGGCGCGGCGAATCCCCCGAGATGCGCGAAGCGCGCACGCGGCCGCCGTCGAGCGAGCCGTCGAGCTCGACGACGACGCGGGTGCCGCCTTCTGGCAGCGACTCCCAGCGCAGGCCAGTGAGACGGCGAGCCGCACCAGCCGCGTACGGCTCGGCGACGACCGCGCGCGCCTGCGGAATGCGCGGTGGTGCGCTCGCGGGCAGCGCCTGCGTCAGGGGCGGCCGATCCTGCGCCGCCACTGCGGGCGCCGAGGCGAGACGCGTCTCGGCCGCCGCGGGCACGATGGGCGCGGAGACCACCGGGGTCGCCGGCCCGCTGGTCTGCACCGCAGGGGACGCCGGAGCCGGCAGCGGCTCGCGTCGCGCGGCGCCGACGACGAGCAGCGTCGCGAGCCCGGCGAATCCGGCGATGCCGGCGGCGGTCGAGTGCCAGCGCAGGCGGGACGGGAGGGTCGGTGGCGCAGGCGGCTGCAGCGCCGGTGGCCCAGGGAGGGGCGGCGGCGGCACGAAGATCATCGGCTCGGCCAGCGCCTCCTCGAGGCCCGCGGACGAGGCGGCATCCGCCGCACGGGCGCGGTCGGTCGGTGCCGTCGGCCGAGGAGGCGTCGCAGGCGCGCTCGTGAAGTCGGGAAGCTCGAGGGCGAGCTGCGCATCGGGAGTCTGCTGCGGCGCTGCTGCCCCCGGGGCTTTCACGCCAGGTTTCCGGCGCCACATCCTCGGCATGCGGCGCGGCAGCACTTCCACCGCCGGCGCCTCCCCTTCGGGCAACAGCCTTGCGAGCCGCGCGATCGCCTCGGCCTCGAGGGCGACGAAGCGCAGGGCCATCCCCGGCGGCTTTCCCGGCCCCTCGTAGGCGGGGCGCTGCCACGCCACCTCGCCGACCCCGCGCGCCGGTGAGCGCCAGCCGGGAAGGAAGAGCTCGAAGCCCATGCGCTTCCCCGGCGGCTCGGGATCGACGAGACGGAGGAACATCCCGCCGCGCGAGATGTCGCGCACGAACCCGGTGTGGATCCCGCGCCGACCGTCGCAGTGCAGGCGCACGACTGCCTCGTACGAGAGGCGCGGCTCCCGCCTGGAGGGCGGAGCGCTGCCGCCCGGGTGCTCGCTGGCACGCACCGCCGGCGCGCGCGGCTCGTCCCAGGGCTCGCGCGTTCCGCTCGCGAGGCCTGCCGATTCGCCCGGCGGCGCCGGGTCGGTCAGGTCGCCAGCTTCTCCCAATCCGAATCCGCCGCGTCGTTGGCGATCGAGAGGCCGCCGTCGGAGCCGGCGAACACCGGGTCCGCGACGCGCGACACGCGACCGCCTCCGAATTCGTTGAGGGACTCCTGCAGCGCCTCGGGAAGGCCGCCGATGAGCGAGCAGCAGCCAGCAAGCATGACGTTCTGACGCACCCTCTGCTGGTACTCCGGCTCCACCCGCGCGACGAGGTCGACCATCGTCTCCGCGATCGGGCCGAGGAGGCTCTCGCAGGCGGTGCGCAACTCGGCGGTGATGTCGAGCTCGGTCGGCTTGCCCTTGATCGGCGCCTCCACGGTCACCCGAGACTTCGGTTTGCCGACGAAGCTGTTGCCCTCCTTCCACTCGCGCACCATGTGCATGCTCAGCTGCGCGTCGGGATACCGCTCGCGCACGAGCTTGGAGAGCTGCTCGTCGACCGAGTCGCCGGCGTTCGGCAGCGTCCGCTGGTCGTCGTCCGTGGGATAGCGGCCCATCATCACGCAGAAGTCGGTGGTGCCGGCGCCCATGTCGATGATCAGCGTGTGAAGGAGGGCGTCCTTGCCGTACGCGACGGCGAACGGCTCGGAGACCACCATCAGCCCGTCGACCATGCCGGTGAGCGTGTTGCGGAGCTGCTGCTTGTTGATGCGCATCGCCTCGGCGGGCACGCCGACGACGGCGCGCACCCTCTGGCCGCTCTCGCGCTTGCCGTTGACGCCGACGAGCGACAGCAGGTTCTGCAAGAGCTCGCGCACCGCGGCGAGGTCCTTCTCAGAGCCCTCCTTGATGAGGCCACGCTCGAGCGGCCGGTGGAGGTCGAGCATCGGCCGGTTGTCGAGCGCCTCCTGGCCGATCAGCACGTCCTTCTTCAACACCTTGCGCGAGACCATGTCGAGCGGCCAGCCGACCAGGCTCTTGACGACGTGGCGCTGGCCGTTGGAGGCGGTGATCGAGCTCTGCGATGTCCCGAGGTCGATGCCGACGAACAGGATGTCGTCTTTTTTGCTCATGTCGGGCTCCCTGTCGCGGTCCTCGCGGTGGTCACCACCGGTTGGGCCAGCTTCGCGGTGTAGGCGTCGATGCCGGCGCGGAGGGCCTCGGCGATTCCCTGCCGATACTCCGCGGTCGCCAGCAACGCGGCCTCGTTCTCGTTGGAGAGGCAGGAGACCTCGGCGAGGATCGCCGGCATCTCGGTGGTGACCAGCACGAGGAAAGGTGCCGACTTGACGCCGCGGTCGCGGAGCGCCGGCGTCTCCTCCTTGAGCGAGCGATAGAGCGAGCGCTGGATGGCGCTGGCGAGCTGCTGCGATTCCTGCTGCCGCAGGTCGAGATAGATGCCGTCGAGCAGCCGCCGCACGTCGGCGAGCGAATACCCGGACTCGCGGTTCTCGCGGCTGGTGAGCTGGACGAGGAAGGGGTCCTCGGTGGGGCCCAGGAAGAAGGTCTCGACGCCGCGGTTGGTCGCCGGCACGAGCCAGTTCAAGTGGATGGAGACGAAGAGGTCGGCCTTCCTGTCGTTGGCGAAGCGCGCCCGCTCGCGGAGCACGACCTGCTCGTCCTTCTCGCGGGTGAGCAGGACCTCGATCCCCTCCTGCTTCCGCAGCAGGTCGCGCAGGCGCAGGGCGATGTCGAGGGTGATGTCCTTCTCGAGGGCTCCGTCGGGGGTCCTGCTGCCGATGTCCTTGCCGCCGTGCCCGGGGTCGAGGACGATGCGACGGACACCCACCGGGAAGACTGCCCTGTTGAGCGGACGTGGCTCGCCGAGGAGCCGCGGCGCCGCGGCGAGGGCGTTGGTCTCGCCCGGGGCCGGGGCTTTGACGGTTCGGCGCGCGGCGATGGGGCGCGTGACGACCGAGGTGACCTCGGCGGTGCCGCGCGAGGCGGCGGCCGGTATGAGAAGGAGGCTCCCCGCGGCGATCGCCGGCACCACGACGCCGATCACCAGCCAGCGCCGCCAGCGGCGGCGCTCCCAGGGCAGCGGCGGACGCTTCCCTGCCTTGATGTACACGTTCTCCCGCACCACCGCCTTGAGCAACTCCCGGCGCTGCTTCGCGGAGACGGTCGTACCAGAGCGGTCGGGATCCACTCGCGGGTTACCTCACGCCGGAAGTCCCCGACCGGCAGTCGACGGGCCGCCGTGGCGCCGGTCCGCCCGCGTTCGCACTGCCGTGGGGTCGCAGGAAATGTTACCACGGCTGGAGTTATGGGTCGCCGGCGGGCTCCGCGGTGGAGGCTTCGCGGCCGGCAGAGAAGAGGGGCAGCTGCACCGCGGCGCCCTCGACGAGGTTCGAGGCGGTGACCCCGAGGAGGCGCACCGGGCGCGCGGCGGCGTCGGTCTTTCGCAGCAGCGCCGTTGCGTGCCAGGCGATCGTCGGACCGTCGCAACAGGCGACGGAGAAGGTGTGCCCGCGGGTGATGGTCGTGAAGTCCGTGTAGCGCACCTTGATGGTGACCGTACGGGCGAGGAGCCGCCGCTTCTGCAGGTCCTCGGCGACCTCGCCGGCGAGCCGCGCCACCTCTCCTTCGATCGCCGCCACCGCGTCGAGGTCGCGCGCGTAGGTGGTCTCGGTGCCGAGGCTCTTGCGCTCGCGCTCGAGGCTCACCGGGCGGTCGTCGATGCCCCGGGCGTACTGGTGGAGCGCCTCGCCCCAGCGGCCGAAGCGGCGGGTCAGGGCGTCGACGTCGAGCTTGCGGAGGTCGGCGACGGTGACGACGCCGAGCTCGGCGAGCGACTGCTCGGTGGCCGGCCCGACGCCGTGCAGGCGTCGCACGGGCAGCGGCGCGAGGAACGACTCGACCTGCGCCGGCTTGACGACGGTGAGCCCGTCGGGTTTGTCGAAGTCCGAGGCGATCTTCGCCACCAGGCGGTTGGGTCCCACCCCCACCGACACCGTCAGCCGGCGCTCTTCGCGGACGCGGCGCCGGATCTCGCGCGCGATGGCCGTCGCGCTCCCCCACGGCCCGAGGTGCTCGCTGACGTCGAGGTACGCCTCGTCGAGCGACGCCGGCTGCACGAGCGGGGTGAACTCGTGGAAGATGGCGAAGATCGCGATCGACTCGTTGCGGTAGCGCGTGAAGTCGGGCTTCAGGAACACCAGGTCCGGGCAGCGCCGGACGGCGTGCGCCGACGCCATCGCCGAGTGGATGCCGTAGCGCCGCGCCTCGTAACTGGCGGCGGCGATGACCCCGCGGCCCTCGGGGCGCCCGCCTACCACCACGGGTTTGCCGGCGAGCGAGGGGTCGTCGCGCACCTCGACCGCGGCGTAGAAGCAATCCATGTCGCAATGGAGGATGCGCCGGTCGGCCATGGGGGCGCCCAACCGTATACCGCCGAATCAGGGCGCGGAGGCGCTTCGCGGCTGGCTCGAGTGCCGAGCCGGCACGCCGGGTTACCCGCGTTTGGTCTCGAGCTCGGCCCAGCGGGCGTAGAGCCGCTCGACGTCCCGCCTCGCCGCGGCCTCGGCCGCCGACCGCTCCTGGATCGCCGCCGCGTCGGTCGCCACCGCGGGATCGTGCAGCGCCGCTTCGGCCGCAGCCAGCAGCTCCTCGGCGGCGAGCACCGCGGCCTCCATGCCGTCCCACTCCTGCTGCTCGCGGTAGCTGAGCTTCTTCGCCGGCCGGCGTGTCGGGGTGGCGAACGGCGGCGCGGCCGCGGGTCGCTCGCGCGACGCCGGGCGCCCGCGCGCCGCGAGCCACTGGTCGACGTCGGCGTACCGCTCGGTGCCTCCAATGCCGTCGAGCGCGAGGATCTCGTTGGACACGCGGTCGAGGAGGAGCCGGTCGTGGGTGACCAGCACGACGGCGCCGCCGCGCTCGAGGAGCGACTCCTCGAGCACGTCGAGCGTCGGGATGTCGAGGTCGTTGGTGGGCTCGTCGAGCACCAGCAGGTCGGCGGGCTGGAGCATCAGCCGGGCGATGGCGATGCGCGCCCGCTCCCCTCCGGACAGGCGAGCCACCGGCGTGCGGAGCTGCTCGGCGCGGAACAGGAAGCGCGCCGCCCACGAGGCGACGTGGATCGAGCGGTCCTGGTAGATGACGTGGTCGCCTTCCGGCGCGAGGGCGCGGGCGAGCGTCGCCTCCGGGTCGAGCGGCGTCCGGTTCTGGTCGAAGTAGACGACGCGCAGCCACTCGGCCTTCTTGACCGTGCCGGAGTCGGGCTCGAGCTCGCCGACGATCATCCGCAGCAGCGTCGTCTTGCCCGACCCGTTGGGGCCGAGGATGCCGAGCCGGCTGCCGGCCACCAGCTCGACGTCGAGGCTGTCGACGATGGTGCGCCCGCCGAAGCGCTTGGTCAGGCCCTCGCCCTTCCAGAGACGCTTGGTGCGACGCCCCGAGGTGGCGAGGTCGATGCCGGCGGTCGCGCCGCTCGCGGCGCGGTCGTTGGCGTCGGCCAGCTCCGCGATCCGCGCGTGCGCGCTGTCGATGCGCGCCTTGGCCTTGCTGGTGCGCGCCTTGGCCCCGCGGCGGAGCCACTCGATCTCGCGGCGCACCAGGTTGGCGAGCGTGTCGCGGTACGCGGCGTCGCTGCGCAGGCGCTCGTCGCGGGCTTCCAGGAAGTCGGCATAGGAACCTTCGACCGTGAAGAGCCCCTCGGGATATCGCCGGTCGAGCTCGAGCATGCGACGGGCGATCCGGTCGAGGAAATAACGGTCGTGGCTCACGACGACGAACGCCTTGGGCACCGAACGCAGCAGCTCCTCCAGCCAGACGATGGCCTCGAGGTCGAGGTGGTTCGTGGGCTCGTCGAGCAGCAGCACGTCGGGCTCGGCCGCCAGCTCGCGCGCGATCGCCAGCCGCTTGCGCCAGCCCCCCGAAAGCGTCTCGCTCGGCTGGCTGCGGTCGTCGAACCCCGCACTGCCCAGGGCCACCGCGAGCCGGCGTTCCCGCTCGCCGTCGTCGAGAGGCGGTCCCGCCGCCAGGGCATCGCGCACCACGTCTTCGACGGTCTTGCCCGTGGCGAACACCGGGTCCTGGGGCACGTACGCCACGCGCACTGCCCTGCGCGCCACGCGCTCGCCCGCGTCGGGCTCCTCGCTACCCGCGAGGATGCGGAGCAGCGTCGACTTGCCGGAGCCGTTCGGTCCGACGAGCCCGACGTGATCGCCGGCGTCGAGCGTGAAGCTCAGGCCCTCGAAGACGGGTCGCCCGCCGAACGACTTGGCGACGCCGCGGCAGGTGATGAGCGGTGTGGGCGGGATGGAAGTCGGTCCGACGACTGTGGCTCTAGGAGGGCTCTAGGATGCTCCGGCCGGAGCTTCGGTGGCGCTGTACCGCGTGCGCTCCTCGGCCAGCGCGGTGCTGATCCGCCGCGCCAGGTCGGGGTCGTGCAGCGCCAGGATCCGCGCCGCGAGCAGGCCGGCGTTGCGTGCGCCGTCCACCGCCACCGTCGCGACGGGGATGCCGGGCGGCATCTGCACCGTCGACAGCAGGGCGTCGAAACCGCTGAGCGCTCCCGAGGCGAGCGGCACGCCGATCACCGGCCGCAGCGTGTGGGCCGCGACCACGCCGGCGAGGTGGTTGGCCATCCCGGCGCAGGCGATGAAGACCTGCACGCCCCGGGCCTCGGCGTCGCGCACGTAGTCGACCGTCATCTCGGGCGTGCGATGGGCCGAGAGCACGCGCAGCTCCGACGCCACCGCGAGCTGCTGCAGCGCCTCCTGCGCCTTCGCCACCTTGGGGACGTCGTTCGGGCTGCCGGTGAGGATTGCGACGAGCGGGGCGGTGGGCAAGGTGGGCTCCTGGTTCGATTCCGAAGGCTCGGCTCGCTGGGCTCGGTTAGCTGGGCTCAGCGGCGGCGCTCGGGCTTGGGCTCGGGCGTCGGCGTCGGGATCGGCGCCGGTTGCAGCTGCATCCACGACGTGGGCTTGATCTCGGCCGTTCCGCCGTAGGGTGCGATGAAGGTGGCGCGGACCTGCAGGTCGGCGAGGCCGCCGCGCACGGTGCGCACCTCGATCGGCCCGGTCTCGATAGTGCCCCCCGCGGGAAGCAGCGGCGCGAAGAGGCGCAGCACCGTCGGATAGCGGATCGTCCGCACGAGCTTGCCGTCGGGCCCCGCCATGTACACGTCGTAGCGGTAGAACTCGCCAGGCCGGACGTCGCCGAAGGCGCCGCCCACGGCCCACATCTCGACTAGGTTGCTGTCGACCTGCGAGAGATCGCTGCCCTCGCTCGAGGCGTTGTGCAGCGAGAGCTTGACGACGACGCGGCCGGGAGACTCGGCGAGCTTGGTAACGATGATCCGCGGGTCGGGCAGCGCGGTCGCCTCGGCGCCGATACGGGCCAGGCTGTCCGCGGTGAGCGTCAGTCCGTCACCGACGTGCGGCAGCCGGTAGTAGAGCTGGCCGAGGTGGTGCTCGAGCTTCCAGCTCGCGATCAGCCGCCGCAGCTCCTGCATGTGGGCCGTCGACGTGCAGACGACGCGGACGTTGTCGCCGGGGTAGACGCGGGTGTCGACGATGCGGGTCGGGCTGTCGACGGTGAAGGCGTAGACCTGGCGGTCGATTCCCTCGAGCGAGAAGCCGTGACGGATCCGAAGCTTGCGGTTCCACGCCAGCGCCTGGAGCGTGGCGCCGGGGATCTCTCCCGCGTCCTGACCGTTGCGCAGCACGCTCGCAGCGCCGCGGACCACCACGCCGACGAGGAACGGCTCCTCGAGCTCCTCGATCTTCCGCGCCGCCTCCTCGATCTGCTTGAAGTCCCCGGTGGCGACCTCCTCGGGCTCCCCCTCGCGATTGCCGTAGAGGAAGGAGACGATGAAGTCGGTGGCGGCGAGAACCTCGTCGAGCCCCTCGGTCGCCAGCGCGTCGCGCGGCACCGTGGCGGAGAGCAGCAGGTTCGGCTCGAGCACGTCGCGCAGCTCCTGCGCCAGCTCTCCCCCGTCCTTGCCCGGCAGGCCGGCGAAGTCGAGGTGCCAGCCAGACACCCCGAGGCCCGCCTCCTCGGCGCTGCGCGCCACCGCTTCGAGCGAGGTCGCCAGCGCCTTCGCGGCCGCCTCGGCGTCGTCGACCCCCGTCGGCCACCCGCCGCGGATCACCAGAGTCGCGCGCACGCGGCGGGGCGTCTTCGGCAGCGGCTGGGGCGCGAGCTGCGGCTGGCTCCCCCGCCACTCGACCCGCGCCGCGTCGACGAAGACCTCGGTGACGCCTCCGGCCTCGAGGCGCGCGACGTCGGAGTTCGAGAGCGGCACCGTGGCGCCGTCGATCCACACCGCCGAGTCGACAGCGCGGCCGCGCTTGCCGGCGCCACCGCAGGCGACGCCGCCGAGCGCGACGAGCGCGATCGAGCCGACGACGACCGCAGCTCGCACCCGCGACGAGACGATCGGTCCTGTGGGGGGGAGAGAGCCCCCGGGGCGGGCTGGGGAGCTCTTCATGGCGGGATCATAATCACCACTTCGAGTCCGCCACCAAGCCGGTTGCGCGCCACGACCGTACCGCCATGCTCCTCGGCGATGCGCCGGGTGATCGGCAAACCGAGCCCGGTGCCGGTGTCGTGGGTCGAAAAGTAGGGGTCGAAAATGCGCTGCAGCAGCTCGGGCGGGACTCCCGGCCCCCGGTCGGCGACGGTGATCGTCGCCATGCCATCCGTCCCCATGCCCCCCGGTTCCATGCCCTTCTCGCGCTCGACCCGCACCTCCACCTCGCCGCGGCCGGCGCTCGCGCGCAGGGAGTTCTCGATCAGGTTGCGCAGCGCGCGGCGCAGCAGCCGGGCGTCGAAGCGGGCCGGCAGCGACGGCGGGTCCGCTTCGAAGGTGACCGCGACGCCGGCCGGCGTGCCCGCGCTGTAGGTCCCCACCACGTCCGCCACCGCGGCCGCGAGGTCTCCCGGCTGCGCGTCGAGGCGGGGGATGTGGCTGTAGGTCGAGAACTCCGAAGCGATCTGCTGCAGCTCGTCGACCTGGCGCAGGATGTTGCCGGTGCAGCGCTCGAAGACCTCCGCGAAGCGCTCGGGATCGCGCGCGTGGACCTCCACCATGTGCTCGGTCGAGAGCCGGATGGGCGTCAGCGGGTTCTTGATCTCGTGGGCGATGATGCGCGCCATCTCCGCCCACGCCTGCAGCCGCTGCGAGCGCAACACCTCGGTGACGTCTTCGACGACGAGCAGCGCGCTGGGCTCCCCCGCGCCGGGCACCGGCACCCACGCGAGGTGTGCCTCGCGCTCGCCGCCCTCGCGAGAGAGGTGCACGGTCGCCTCCGCCGGGTCCCTGCCGACGCCGGCGAGGAACCGCGCCACCGGCGCGAGCTCCTCCCGCGCGTCGAGCGCGTCGCGCAGCGGCTCGCCGACCCGCGTGCCGAGCATCTCCCCGGCGAGCCGGTTGGCGAGCAGCACCCGACCGCCCTCGTCGAGCGAGACGACGGCGGAGTTGACGTTCTCCACCATGCGCTCCACGACCTGCTTCTCGCGGACCAGGCGCTGGCGGCCCTCGGCGATGCGGCGCGCCATCTCGTCGATGGCGGCGACGAGCGCCGCCAGCTCCTGCTCGCTCGGCGCGAGATCGAGGCTGGTGGCCCCACCGGCGATGCGCCGCGTGCCCTCGACGAGCTCGCGGATGGGCCGCGTGAAGGTGCCGGCGAGCCGGCTGCCGAGCGCCGCCGCCAGCAAGAAGAGGGCCGCCGTGAGCAGCAACGCCCGCCGCCGCAGCTCGGCGAGCTCGCCCTGGAGCTCTTGCTGCTGCGCGAGCAGCGGCAGCGAGAGGAAAAGGCGCGGCTTGCCTTCGCCCGCCCCGGGGATCGGCAGCGGCGCGTAGAGCTCGAGGTAGCCGGTGCCGCCGGCGTGGCTCGTGCGCCAGGCGAGGTCATGACCGAGCAGGAGCAGCTGCGCGTAGATGTCGCCTGGGATGCGCTCGGGCAGCAGCCCCGCCGAGAAGAGCTCGCGCTTGCTCGAGGCGTTGATGCTGCTCACCCAGTAGAGGTTCACCTCGTGGTGGAGGACGCGCGAGAGCCAGACGAGCAGCTCGTCGTCGAGCGCCGTCTCGAGACCGAAGCCCGGCTCGAGCGAGAGCACGTATTCGCCGAGCACCTGCTGCGCCGAACGCACGGCCGCCTCCCCAGCCGCCCGCTGCTCGGCGAGCAACCTCTCCTCGAGGCTGCGCAGCAGCAGCACGTTGAGCGCCACCAGCGGGACCAGCAGGAGCCCGCCGTAGACGAGGAGCAGGCGCTTCGAATACGACCGCACGGCGCGGCGCAGCGCGTCGCGGAACGAGGCGCGCGGGAGCGCGAGCACGGCCACGACGGCGGCGGCGCCGCCCACGAGCAGCAGCATGGCGAGCGCCAGCGATCCCACCGCCTCGAGCCCGCCCCACACGCCGAGCACCGGCAGGAAGAGCGCTTCCGTGCCGCGTGCGTCGCGGCGGGCGACCGCCCAGGCCGGCCCGTCCGGCGTGCTCACGCGCGCCTGCGACCGGGTGCGCAGGATCCCCGGCAAGGGCGGCGACTCCCGCCAGGGGGACATCTCGGCCGTGCCGTCCTGCGCATAGAGGCCGTAGAGCACGTTGCGCGGCAACCCCGTCGGGCCGCGTGCCGCCGGGCCGCCCCGGAGCAGGCCGACCGGCAGCTCCTCGGCGCGCGTCGCCTCGAGCCGGAAGCCCGGCTGCGGCAGGAACCAGAAGCGCGCCCCGCCCCACGTGCGGCCGGCGCTGCGCAGGGGGACCTCTCCGGAGAGCAGCAGGTCCCGCCACGACGGCGGGCCGAGGGGCCCCCAGCGGATCGGGTCGCGGTCGATCTCCCCCTGTTCCGTGAGCGGGACGCCGTACGAGAAGGAGACGGGCGCGCCGCCCTCGGGAAACACGACGAGCGCCGTGAGCGCGTTGCCCCTGTCGAGCGGCGAGTCGCGCCACAGTAGGTACGCGAGGTCGGACGGCTGCAGGCCCTCGGGGTCGCGAGGCACCCGCTGCGCCAGGTCGATGCCGGCGAGGTACGCCTCGAGACTCCGCCAGGTGGCGGCGAGCTCGCCCTGGTCGGGCGGCGCCATGCCGGGGAGAAAGCGGCCGGCGAGCGAACGCGCGAGCTCGAATCGGTACGCGGTCTGCCACGCGCCGGCGCCGAGCAGCGCGGCGAGGAGGGCGAGCGGTACGAGCGCACCCGGCCGGACGCGCCACGCCGCCCGCGAGGCCCAGAGCGCCGAGGCCGCACCGCCGACGAGGAGCAGCGGGAGGGCCGCGTTCGGATGGTCGTGGAGCGCCGCGGCGACGAGAAGAAGCAGCGCCGCGGCCCCGGCGATGCGGCCGCGAGGACCGTCGTGGTCGCGAGCCTCGCCCGCGGCCAGGACGAGCCCGCCGGCAGTCGCGCCCAGGATCGCCGCTCGCAGTGCCGCGGCGCCGGCCCCTCCTCCCGCCTCGGCAAGAGCGAGCGGGCCGAGCCCGCGCTGCACCGCCGCCGCGGCCAGGGTGACCGCGCCTGCCGTCGCGGCGCCGCCGATCGCCGCCGCCATTGCGCTCCGGCGGGCGCTCCCCCACCGCCAGCCGGCCGCCGCGACGGCGAGACCGACGAGCAAGGCGAGCAGCGACCATATGGAGGCTCCTGCCGCGGCCGCCGCCGCCAGCGCGCCGGCCACGACGAGCATGGCCACCGTCCGCGGGCCGTGCGCCGCCGGCATCGTCGTGCGCCAGAGCACCGCCAGCGCGACCGCCCGCATCGCGGCGAGCGTCAGCAGGGCCAGGGCGAGCAGAGCCCCGGCAACGGCGGGGGCGTAGCGGGCCGCAGGCGGCGCCACGCCGGCGAGCGGTTCCACCACCATCGAGGGCGCGCGCGGCGCGGGCAACAACGCCGCACCGTTCGCGGCCTGCTCGGGGCGGTCGACCAGCGACCAGCGGAACGCCTCCGGCGGCAGCGGCCCCGGCGGCGCGAACGGCAGGCGCGTGGTCTCGAAGCTGCGGCCGGCGACGATGCGCCAGGGTCGTTGGGCGTCGTTGAGCGGCTCGACCGCCAGCAGCGTCGCCGCCCCGAAGCTCGCGCGGTAGGCGAAGCCCTGACGGGGCAGCTGCTCCGGCGGCGGCTCGTGCAGCAGGCCCCGACCCTCCCAGACGACCGGCTGCCCGTCGGGGTCGACGAGCAGGAACGTCAGGTCTGGGTGGGCGCCGACGAGGAGCGCGGCGAAGCGCCGGTGTGCGGCAAGCCGCGCGCGGTCGTCGGTCGGCGGGCTGGCGACCGCGCGAACCCCTTCGCGGGCGTGACCCGCGATGTCCCGCCAGAGCGCCGCATAGCGCGGCGCCGCCCGCTCTCCCCACGCGCGCGGCGCGGGCGGCGGCAGGCGAACGGCGAGACCGGCGAGGAGCAGCGCGAGCGCCGCCACGGCGAGCAGCGGCCCCGCGGTGATCGCTTCGCGCCGCGACGGCCGCCGCGCGAGCCACACCGCGAGCAAGAGCGCCAGCAAGCAGGCGCCGGCGAGCGGCTGCAGGGCGAGCGCCACCGGCGCCGCGGCCAGCGGCAGGGTATCGACGAGCGGGCGGTTGCGCCGGCCGAACGAGCGTGACCGCTGCTCGCCCGCGGCCGGCGGGGGCGGCGGAGGGTCGGCCGCCGGCGCGGGCGCGGCCGTCACCCCTCTCCGAGCGACGGCAGGTCGACGCCGTGCGCTGCGCCGAAGCGGATCGCCTCGGGGTAGCCGGCGTCGGCGTGGCGTACCACACCCATCCCGGGGTCGCCGGTGAGGACACGCTCGAGGCGGCACGCCGCCGCGGCCGTGCCGTCGGCGACGATCACCATCCCGGCGTGGAGCGAGTAGCCGATGCCGACCCCTCCCCCGTGGTGCAGCGACACCCAGGTCGCGCCGTTGACCGCGTTGAGCATCGCGTTGAGCACCGGCCAGTCGGCGATGGCGTCCGAGCCGTCGCGCATCCCTTCGGTCTCGCGGTTGGGCGAGGCGACCGAGCCGCAGTCGAGGTGGTCGCGGCCGATGACGATGGGGGCACGCACGCGGCCGCTGGCGACGAGGTCGTTGAAGAGCAACCCCGCCTTCGCGCGCTCGCCGTAACCGAGCCAGCAGATGCGCGCCGGCAACCCCTGGAAGGCGACGCGCTCCTGCGCCATGCGCACCCAGCGGTGGAGGGCGCGGTCCTCGGGGAACGCCTCGAGGATGGCCTCGTCGGTCACGCGGAGGTCCTCGGGGTCGCCGGAGAGCACGGCCCATCGGAAGGGGCCTTTCCCCTCGCAGAAGAGCGGACGGATGAAGAGCGGCACGAAGCCGCCGATGGCAAAAGCGTCCTCGACCCCCGCCTCGCGCGCCTGCCCGCGGAGGTTGTTGCCGTAGTCGAAGGTGACGGAACCGCGCTCCTGGAGGCGCAACATGGCGCGCACGTGCGCCGCCATCGACGCCATCGATCGCCGCACGTAGTCGCGGGGGTCTTGCCGCCGCAGCTCGAGGGCGGCGGCGAACGGCAGGCCGTGCGGCACGTACCCCTCGAGCGCGTCGTGCGCCGAGGTCTGGTCGGTGAGCGCATCCGGCGTCACGCCGGCCGCGATGAGGTGCTCGAGCAGGTCGACCGCGTTGGCCTCGACGGCGATCGACACCGCGCGTCGCGCGTCGCGGGCGGCGAGGGCGCGATCGACGGCCGTCGGCAGGTCGGGGGCCACCTCGTCGAGGTAGCGGGTGTCGAGCCGGCGGCGGATGCGCGTCGGGTCGACCTCCGCGACGAGGCAGACTCCCTCGTTCATCGTCACCGCCAGCGGCTGCGCGCCGCCCATGCCGCCGAGGCCGGCGGTGACGACGAGCCGCCCCGCGAGCGTGCCGCCGAAGCGCTGGCGCGCGCACTCGGCGAGCGTTTCGTACGTCCCCTGGAGGATCCCCTGAGTGCCGATGTAGATCCACGACCCGGCGGTCATCTGCCCGTACATCGTGAGCCCCAGCCCCTCGAGGCGCCGGAACTCGTCGGCGGTCGCCCACTTGGGGACGAGCAGCGAGTTGGCGATCAGCACGCGCGGCGCGTCGGCGTGGGTGCGGAAGACCGCCACCGGCTTGCCCGACTGCACGAGCAGCGTCTCCTCGTCGCCGAGCCGCCGTAGCGTGGCGACGATGGCGTCGAACGCCTCCCAGCTCCGTGCCGCGCGCCCCGAGCCCCCGTAGACGACGAGGTCCTGCGGCCGCTCCGCCACCTCGGGGTCGAGGTTGTTCATCAGCATGCGCAGCGCCGCCTCCTGCTGCCAGCCGCGGCAGGAGATCTCGGTGCCGCGCGGCGCGCGTACCACGCGGGCCCCGGAGACACCGGAGACGGCGGGCGAGGCGTCGACGGTCGTCATGACGACCATTTTAGTGTCGTCGTGCGACACGGCGCCGGGCGCCGGTCCGCGTCGCGAGCGCGGCCCGCCGCGGCGCTCAGGGGCCGTTGCAGACCGGATGGCCTTCGAGGCGGGCGAGCGCGGCGCAGGGATCGACGCGCGGCGGCCCCTCGCCGTTGGTGCGCCGACCGGTCGAGACGACGAGATCGCGCACCTCGGCCGCGGTGAGCGTCGGCTTTCGCTCGAGCAGCAGCGCCGCCACGCCGGCCACGTGCGCGGCCGCGAACGAGCTGCCGGTGAAGAAGTCGTACGAGCCCCGCGGCGCCGTGCTCAACACGTCGACGGCCGGCCCGACGACCGGCGGGCGAGCGGCGCCGGATTTCGGGTCCCCGGGACGCGCCTCGGCGCCCACGCCGAGGACGCCGTCGCGCGAGGCGGGAAAGCCGCCGTCGTCCTGTCCCGCGTCGTAGGCGGCCACCACCACCGTGCGCTTGGCGATCGCCGCGCCGAGGAGCCTCGACAGGAAGGGATCGGGCGGACCCGAGAGGCTGAGGTTCAGCACCTGCACCCCCTGGCCGAGCGCCGCGTCGACGGCGCGCGCCAGCGTGTAGCTGTCGCACACCGCCTGGCGCGACGACGGCGGATCCTGCCAGCACGCCTTGTAGGCGAAGAGCAGCGCCTCGGGCGCCACGCCGACGATCCCCACCTGGTTGTTGGCGCCGGCGGCGAGGATCCCCGCCACGGCCGTGCCGTGGACGTCGCTGGTGAACGAGCGCTCGCCGCTCTCGACGAAGTTGCCGGCACCGCTGACTCGGCCACGGAGGTCGGGGTGGTCGAGGTCGAGCCCGGTGTCGACGATGCCGACCTTGACCCCTTTGCCGGTGGCGACGCGGTGCACGGCCGGCAGCGAGAGCTCGGTGACGTCGCGCTGGAGATCGGCGTACGGGTCGTTGTAGCCGCTCGCGGAGGCGCCCTTCTCCGCGGCCAGCACGCGGAAGCGCTGCACTGGCTGCGCTACCGCGACTCGCGGGTCGGCGCCCAGCCGGCGCAGCAGCTGCGCCACGTCCTGCGCCGGCGCCGCCTGGTAGACCACGCACGGCGCGCCGTCGAGCGATCCCACCGTCCAGGCGCTGAGCTGACGGAGCTTGTATTGCGCCGCGAGGTCGGAGCTCTGCCGCTGCCAGAGCGTCAGCGGCGCGGGCGCCATCAACACCAGGAGCTGGTTCGCGGTGCCGTCCGGGCCCGCCGCCGGCGCGGCGGCGACGGGCGCGCCCGGCGAGGACGCCGGGGCGCTCGCACACCCGCCGAGGAGCGCACACCCGCCGAGGAGGAGCGCCAGCAGCAGACTGAACGCCGGCTTGCCCGCCGCCGCCCGTCGGCTTCCGGTCAACCGGCCCCTCCGCCGGTCACCGGCTCGGCGAGCCGCACGTGCGGATCGTCGCGCAGGTGGTCGAGCACGAGGGAGAGCGGCTCGGCCCCCACCCCCGAGGCGGGGACGGCGATGGTGTAGGCGCCGAGCGGTGAAGGCCCGTGCACGATCTCGCCGCGCACCTCCTGGAGCAGGCGGCGGAGGTCCATCTCTGTAGCGGTGGGGGTGAAGACCACGCGCAGCAGCTGCTGCCCGACCACTGCCTCGGCGGCCGAGGGCGTGGGATCGCTCAGCGTGCGGAACTGCGGCCGCGACTCCGGCCAGAAGACCACCCCGAGGAGCAGCGCGAGCATCGCCGCTTGTGCGACGAGCGCCCAGCGCACGCCCTTGGGAGTGCCGCCGAGCAGGCCGACGAAGCTACGGTGCCGCCGCGTCGTCTCGAGCTCGTCGACGCGTCGCAAGAGGCGGGTGAGCTGCGCCGGGTGAGGCGAAGGAGCCACCTCCGCGGCGCTCACCAGCTTCGCCAGGGCGCGGCACCGTTCCTCCTCCGCCCGGCATTCGCGACAGGACGAGACGTGCGCTTCCACCGCCTCCCGCTCCGCGCCCGCCAGGGTGTCGTTGACGAGCCAGGGGAGCAGCTCCCAGGCCCGATCGTGAGTGAGCGCGCCGGCGTGCTCGCTCATCGTCCGCCTCCCGCCTCGTCCACACCGGCGGCTGCCAGCAGGCCGCGCAGCCGCCGCCGGGCGTGGAACATTCGAGTCTTGACCGTGTTGACCGGGCAGCCGACGATCGAGGAGATCTCGGCGTACGAGCACCCGTGGAAATAAGTGAGCTCGACGACCGCTCGCTGATCGGGTGGAAGCTGCGTGAGGGCCTGGCCGAGGGTGCTCGCGAGCTCGCGGCGGGCCGCCAGGCTCTCGGGACCTTCCGGGCTCTCCTCGGGGAGCGTCCCCGGGTCGCGTTCCGCCCGGCGCACGCGCGACAGCGATTTGAGCGCCTGCCGGTGGGCGATGCCGAGGATCCAGGTCGAGGGCCGCGAGCGCCCGCCAAACGAGCCCGCGCCCTTCCAGACCGCCAGCAGCGTGTCGTTCAGCGCCTCTTCCACCACCTCGGGGCGCCGCGTGAGCTTGAAGATGAAGCCGAACAACCGCTGGTAGTAGCGCTGGTAGAGCTCCTGGAAGGCGCCGCGGTCCTTCGCGGCCACCCGCTCGAGCAACAGGGCATCGCGGTCGTCCATGTGGGGAGTATGTACCCCTCGGCGCCGGTCCGGTTCAGGGCGGTCCCCTGCCTTGAACCGGGAGCCCGCCGGGCGGAACCCATGGACGACCGAGGATGGCGCGGACGCGCCGCCCGCCGATGCGACCCTGAAGCCGCACTCTGGAGGTGACCGTTGCGCCGATCGCCCGTCCGCCGCCCGTACCACCGCCATGCGATGGCGTTGCTGCTCCTCGCTCTCTTCACGACAGGCGCGGCGAGCGCGCAGTTCGTGCTGCGCGACCACGAGGTCCTCGACTTCGACCGCCCCGAATCCTGGGCCATGGCGTGGTTCGCCACCCTCACCATTCCCACGGCGCTTGCCGGGCCCGAGCCTCTCGAGCCCGGAGCGCTGGAGCTATCGGTCGAGGGCGGCTGGGTCCCGCAGCTCTCCGAGGAGCAGCGCACGGTGGGCTTCATCGGCGAGAAGCCGGAGGACTTGAACCGAACGTCGGTGTTCGGCCGGCCGCGCATCGCGGTGGGCCTGCCGGCGCAGCTCACGGCAACGCTCGCCTGGGCGCCGCCGGTGGACGTCGGCGGCATCGAGCCACGGCTGCTGTCGCTCTCGATCGCGCGGCCCCTCTGGCAAGGGTCGCGGGCACGCCTCGGCGCGCGCGTCTTCGGTGAGCGCGGCACCCTGCGCGGCGACCTGAGTTGCCCGGCGGACAGCGCCGGAAGCGACGACCCCGACCGCAATCCGTACGGCTGCGAAGCACCGTCGCGCGACACCATGAGCGTGCGCCTCGTCGGCCTCGAGCTCTCGGCGGGGAGGACCCTCGAGAGCCTGCCGCAAGTCACCCCCTACGTCGCGGTGGCGGGGAGTCGGGTCCACTCCGAATACCAGGTCCAGGCCATGCGTTTCGGATTCCTCGACCGCACGCTGCTCGAGACCGACGGGACCGTCTGGTCCGCGACGCTGGGAGCCTCGGTGGACCTCGGCCGGCGCCTGCG
>Ga0209382_10004653_pt1 | contig 18220 bp, 17 predicted proteins | sample SoiMetdeltSBSDD5_FD_187599 | JGI IMG/M metagenome (GOLD analysis project Ga0209382, IMG submission 187599) | Bulk soil microbial communities from a Populus tree surrounding site in Tennessee, USA - Soil MetaG P. deltoides SBSDD5 (SPAdes) (version 2) | ecosystem: Environmental > Terrestrial >...
ATAGATATGCCGACCTATCTATGCCCCGCTCCGCCGCAGCCGTCGAGAAATTCTTTCAACTCTCGCTGCTCGGACTGGTAGCCTCGGGATTTCTTGCCGTCGCCGGCTCCGGCTACCTGGATCTCGCGACCATCTCGCTCACCACAGCCGGGCTGCTGCTCCGTGCCGCGCTGGCGATTGGGCTGCTGCGCTTCGAAATTTCCGACCGCGTGGTCACGATCCTGACGATCGCCTACATCGGCTTCTATCCGCTCGACTACCAGTTTTTCTCCGCCGATTTTCTGACCGCCACGGCCCATCTCCTGTTCTTTCTGGCGGTCATCAAAATTCTCACGGCAAAGACGAATCGCGACTACCTCTACACGGCCGTAATAGCGCTGCTCGAACTGCTGGCGGCGGCGCTGCTCTCGATTCAGCTTAATTTCTTTCTGTTTCTCGGATGCTTCCTGCTCTGTGCCATCGCTACGCTGACGAGCGGCGAGATTCGACGGGCGATCGAAGCGGTCGACCGGCGCGCGGGACAGATCGCGCGCACACCGAGCCGCCGGATCGGTCCGAGACTGGCGGGTTTGACGACCCTGGTCACTCTTGGGGTTCTGGCGCTGACGTCGGGACTCTTCTTTCTATTGCCGCGAACCGCGAATGCCGCCCTGCGGCAACTGGCGTCGAAAGGATACTACTTACCGGGCTTTTCCGGGCAGGTGACATTGGGTCAGATCGGCGAGATCAAGATGCGCTCCACGGCGGTGATGCACGTGCGCGTGTACAACAACGGCGGCCGGCTCAACGCGAAATGGCGCGGCGCGGCTTTGAGCGATTTCGATGGCAGGAAGTGGTTCAACAATGACGCCGATCCGGGACAGCGGCTGCCAGTCGGCAGGGATGGCCGGGTCATCCTGGCTGACGACGCGCAGCGGCGCCGGCGAGGTAAACGCGTGGCGTATCGCGTCGACCTGCATGGCATCGACACCTCCCTGCTATTTTTCGCCGGCGCTCCGGAAGTGCTGAATCTGACTGCGACCAGCATCATTCGTACTCAGCACGACAACTATCGGCTCAGCCTCAGCCCCTCGGACGGCGTGCGCTACGACGTCTACAGTTTCATCGAGGAGGAAACGCCGCCTGAGTCCTTAGGAAGCGAAGCGATTCAGGCGCGCATCCGGGCGCGCTACCTTCAGTTGCCCCCTCTCGATTCACGGATTCCGGCGCTGGCGGCTTCCATGACGGACGGGCAGCTTTTGGCCTTCGATCGAGCCAAGGCCATGGAGAGGCATCTGCAGCGGGACTACGGCTACACGCTCGAGCTTCCTAAAACACCTGTGCCAGATCCGCTGGCCTATTTTCTCTTCTCGCGAAGGAAGGGACACTGCGAATATTTCGCCTCGGCGATGGCGGTGATGCTGCGGTCGATTGGCATTCCGGCCCGCATGGTCACCGGCTTTCAGAGCGGCACGCTGAATCCGATCACCGAGCTGTATGTGATTCGCGCCTCCGACGCCCATACCTGGGTGGAAGCTTACCTGCCAGGGCGCGGCTGGACAACGTTCGATCCGACGCCTTTCGATCCGAATGCGTCTGCGCATTCTTTCTGGACGAGCCTCGCCATGTACGCTGACGCCGCCGACACGTTTTGGCAGGAGTGGGTGGTCAGCTACGATTTAGGCCGGCAATTGGCGTTGGCGGACAAGATCGAACAGTCCAGCAGCAAATTTAAGATCGACTGGTTCACCTGGAGCGGCGAATCGGCCTCGCGCTGGCAAATGCGGACGCGCGCCTGGATGCAGCAGCATCTTGCAGAAACGCTGGCGGCATTTGCTCTCGTGCTGGGAGCGATCTTGCTCGGACCGCGGGCATGGCGGTCGCTGCGTCTCAACCAGCGAGTCCGCCGCGCTAAGATGGGACGCGCCTCGATTGCCGACGCCACTCTGCTGTATAGCCGATTTCTTGAACTCCTCCAGGCGCGCGGTTATTCCAAGCCGCCCTGGTTTACGCCGACCGAGCTGGTCCGCTCCGTGCGCAATCCGCAGATCGCCGCCATCTCGCTGCAATTTGTCGATGCTTATCAGGAGCTTCGATTCGGCGGAAAAGCCACCGCAGCGCCGCGTTTGCTATTCTTGCTCGAAGAGTTGAAGCGCCAAGGATGATCGATCGTGCCGTCGCCTGAAATGCAACGCATGGACGCGCTGAGCGAGGCTCTCGCTCGCATGCTTAAGAGGCAGGCGGAGACCGAGCGGCGGCTGGCCGAGATCGAGAAGGCGCTGCGGATCGAGAGAGCAGAGGCGCCGCAACCGGAAAGAGTACCGGAAGTGGCTCCGCTTCCACCGCCAGCTCCACCACCTCCGCCGTCGCCACGCGCCGAGCTTCCACCGCTGCCGCCGGTCACCCCGCCAGCACCCGGACCGCCGCAGCTTGAGACAACCGTTGGTTTGGCCTGGGTCAATCGGATCGGCGCAGTGACTCTCGCGCTGTGCGTGGCGTTCATCTTCAAGTACGCCGTCGACAACGAATGGATCGGTCCGGCCGGCAGGGTTGCGCTCGGAGCTTTCGCCGGACTGGCGGCTTTGGGAGCCGCCGATTGGACCTGGCGAGGCGGCCAGAAGACCTACGCGCAAGGCATCGCGGGCCTTGGATTGGCGATCCTTTATCTATCGTTTTACGCCTCGTTTGGCTTCTATCACCTAGTTGCGCCGAGTGCAGCTTTCGTCCTCATGCTCATGACGACCGCGATGGCAGCGGTCGCCGCGTTGCGCTACGAAGCGGAGGCAATCGCCGCGCTTGGATTGCTCGGCGGATTTGCAACTCCGCTGCTGCTCAGCACCGGAGGAGACCGCCCCTGGGTACTGTTCAACTACATCCTGCTGCTCAATCTGGGCGCCCTCTGGGTGTCCCGAATGCAAAAGTGGAAACGACTCGAAGGCTTGGCATTTCTGGGCACTGTAGTTATCTTCGGCGGCTGGATGGAGGATCGGTTTACACCCGAGAAGAGCACCGTTGCAGCGCTCTTTGCTTTCATTTATTACGGCCTGTTTGCGGCCTCGAACATACCTCCGATTTTCTACCTCTCCCAGACGCTGATCATGCTGGCGATGCCGCAAATCTTCAGGGAGAGGAACGGGAGCTATGCCGTAAGCTCACTGCTGCTCGCAGCCTCCGGCCTGCTGATTGGCGACTGGCGCAATCGCGCGGCCGCGGCCGGTGTCGCGTTCGCAGCCTTCTGGATGGGCTACGCCGCCTGGATTTCCGACTTTCGATTTTCGCCGAATGAGGGAGAGATATTTCTATTTTTAACAGCCGCCTTTGCGCTATTCCTGAGCTGGATCGGCTGGCGATTCCTGGTGCGGAAGGCAGCTTTCACTCGCGTAGATGCGCTACTCCTTGCGCTGAATGGCGCCGCCTATTTCGGCGTTAGCTACGACCTGTTGCAGAAAGACTACGAGCCATATCTCGGCCTGTTCGCCGTAGCCGTCGCGGCCGCGCACCTGCTGGTGGGGTATCTACTCTGGCAGGCGCTGCCCGCAGAAAACCGGGATACCCGCCCCGTGCTTCTCGCGATTGGGATCGCCTTGACCTTCGTGACGCTGGCGGCGCCGATTCAATTTGCCGGATATCGCATCACGATGGCCTGGGCGCTGGAGATGGCGGCGCTGGCCTGGATTGGATCGCGCGCGAAATCCAAAGGCGCGACCTACGCTGCGTTCGCTGTCTTCTTTCTGGTGCTGCTTCGACTGCATGACGAGGATGCATGGATATTCGGATCGTCCACCGATTACAGTCTTTTCGCAAACACGCGGTTCCTGACGTTCGTGATTGCGGCCGTGTCCGCCTGGGGCGCGGCTTTTTGGACCGCCGAGAAGATCCGCGGGATCTTCTACCTCGGCGGCCACTACGTCATGCTCTTCGGGCTCTGTCTCGAAGCCGTCGGATGGACTTCCCGTCACGTCGCGCCGGAAAATCTGACCAGCGCCCAGAGCGCCGCTGTTTCGATCCTGATGGGCAGCTACGCCCTGTTGCTGATTGCCGTGGGCGTTCTCTATCGCTCGGCGATCGACCGGATCGTGGGCCTGGGCCTCATTGGGCTGGTTATCGGGAAGCTGTACTTCTATGATGTATGGCTCCTCGTTCGGATCTACCGGATCGTCGCATTCGGAGCGCTGGGAGCATTGTTGCTGCTGACGTCCTACGTGTACTCCCGCAATCGCGCGTCGATCGAGAACTGGTGGAATGAACGCAAGCAAAGTTCGTAAGCTCGTCCTCGCGGGCATATTAACCGGGGGCGCTCTACTGGCGATCGCATTCGACCCGGCGCCATGGAAGTATCGCGCAGCCGTTCGCGTACTCGAACCGGGACGGCTTTGTGTCTTGCCAGTCGAGCGCACGCTGTATGCGCGGATGCGGCGCGATCTGGCCGATTTGCGCATAGTCAGAGATGGCCAAGAAATACCTTACGTGATCGAGACGCTCACCGGGGCGCTCGAAGAACACGAGTGCAGTCCGGAAATCATGAACCAATCGGTGGTCCCGGATACCGGAGTACAGGTCACGCTCGATCTCGCGAAGTGCAAGGGCGATCCCAAACACAGCCGTCTTCGACTGGCTACGGCCGAAAGGAACTTTCGCCAAAAAGTCAGGATCGAAACCAGCGACGACAATCGCTTTTGGAATGTCGCTCGTGAGGACGGCTACATCTTCGATTTCACGCAGGGCGATCGAAAGCTTTCTGTCCTCACGGTGGACTATCCGGTCTCGACGCGCCGCTACGTCCGGGCTACTGTTTTGGGCTGGACGAATCCGGGCGCGATCACGAGCGCGTGGTCGCTGTATCGTCTGGAGCGGCCCGCTGAGCAATACATCATCGACGCCCAAAATCCTGCGCGAGCGGAAGACCCAGAAACCAGATCGAGTGTCTTGACCGTCGATCTGGGACAATCCGGGCTTCCGCACAGTCAGGTGAGATTCGAGACAGACAATTCCAGCTTCCACCGTGCTGTCGAGCTCAACGCTAGTGACGACAAAAACACCTGGCGAATGGTCGCCAGAGGCGCTATCTATCAGGTCCCCGGCGAGCAATCGCTGGCGATTCCCTACTCCGAACGCCATGAACGGTATTTGCGAATCCGCATGTTCAACGGTGACAATCTTCCGGCGCCGGTGCAGCGCGTTTATGTCGAAACTGTAAAGCGACTGGTGAAGTTCCAGCCGCGCTCTGATGGAGATTACTGGATGTACTACGGCAACCCTGGCGCGAAGCCTCCCGTGTACGACCTTGCGATCATCCTGAGTCGCCAGACGCCGTCGCTCGAGACAACGCCGCTGGTCGCCGAATGGCAGCTCAATCCTGACTACCGTCCTCCGCCGGAAGAGAGAAAGCCATGGAGCGACCGGTACCCGGCAGTGCTCTACACCGCGCTCGCGGCTGCGATCCTGGTCATGGGCGCGGTCACGGTGCGGTTCCTCATCAAGGTTCGCGGCGCTTAGTCGACCTTCTTCTTGCGCGTGTTTTGATCGTAAATCACGCCAGCCGCGCCACCTGCGATTCCGCCGATCGCCGCTCCTTTGCCGCCTCCGGCAAGCGCTCCGATCGCAGCGCCAGTACCGGCGCTACCTCCAATTATCAACGCCGACTTTTTCTTGCTACGTACCACTACTCTGCGCCGACGCCTCCTGCGCGTAGTGGTGGCGACGGTAGTGTAAGAAGCGCCGGGAGTGGTTATTTCTGGTCCCTGGGTCAGTACCGCCGGGGTGATCTTCGGGATGGAGTCCGCAGCTTCCAGGACCCCGAGTACAGCCAACAAACTAAAGGCCGTTAGTAATTTTTTCAGATTCATACTGGATCACTTGCACTTTGCTGCCCAGTTGCGCTGCGCCATGGCTAGATGATATGAGTAAGCGCGATGAAGCTCGTTCTACTTCTCTTCTCCATCGCGCCGCTTTTCGCCCAGGCGCCGGCGATGGCAGTCGTCGAAAAGAAGGCCGGCATGGTGGCTTTCTACACCGCCGACGGCAAACGGTTGAGCGAGGTCAAGGTCGGTAGCTTCCCGCACGAGACCGCCTTCTCGCCGGACCGCCGCTTTCTCTATGTAACCGACAACGGTCTGCTCTGGATGACCGATCCTGGTGAAGGCGTCAACACCATCTCGATCATCGAAGTCGCTACCCGAAAGAAAGCTGGAACGATCGACCTCGGCTCGTACCGCCGGCCTCATGGAATTGCCGTGCTGCCGAAAACCGGCCAGATTGTCACGACGATCGAAAATCCGGACGGCCTGCTACTTGTCGATCCCGTCGCGCGGAGGGTTGTACGGAAGTACGAAGTGAAAGGCAAGAGTCCGCACATGGTGACCCTGGGCGCGACGGCCGACCTCGCTTATGTGAGCAATGCGAATTCGGGAGCTGTTGCGGTTCTCAATCTGACGTCGGGGAACGTGGAAAAGCTTGTTCCGACAGGGAGCAATCCGCAGGGCGGCGTGTTGACGAAGGACCGCAAGACACTCTACATCGCCAACGCCGCAAGCGATAAAATCTCGATCATTGCGACGGACAAGAATGAAGTGATCGGAGAGATCAAGACCGGCGTAAATCCGGCTCGTGTCGAGCTGACGCCCGACGAAAAGACTCTGGTCTACAACCTGCAAAGCAGCGAGGGCATCGGCTTCGCCGACGTACAGGCGCGCAAGCAGGTCGCCGAAATCAGGCTGCCGGGCCGTCCGTTATCGCTGTCGCTTTCCCGCGACGGCCGCACCGCGCATCTCGGATTGCAGGACAGCGACAAGATCGCTATCGTCTCCGTACCCGAGAAGAAAATCATCCGCATCATCGAGACGCCTGCCGGAGCGGGTCCCGATACGATTACGCCGTTGCCCTAACTAATTCTTATGCCACGAACAATTGGAGTGCTCGCGCTGCTGGCTCTCGCGGTTACTACTAACGCAGCCGACTATTTTGTCTACACGGGGACCCTCAATAGCCGTACCGGCAAAGGAATCTACGTCTACCGGTTTGAGGGCTCGACGGGAAAGCTTTCGAAGATTGGCCAGGCGGCGGACAGCCTTAATCCGTCATTCCTCGCCGTGCATCCCAACAACCGCTACCTGTACTCGGTGAACAACAATCCCGGTCCGCCGGACAACGTCGTCAGCGCATTCTCCATCGATCGAAAGAGCGGGATGCTGACCCTGTTGAATAAGGTCCCGCCCGGTGGATTTGGGCAGTCTCATCTTGGGCTCGACAACACTGGAAAATGGCTTGCTGAAGCGAACTACGGCAGCGGCAGCGTCGCCGTTTTACCGGTGCTGCCCGACGGAAAGTTAGGTCAACCAACAGCGTTCGACCAGCAAACGGATCCCACGCCGCGACCCGACAGTCCTCGTCCCACGCGAGCCCACGCAGTGGAGTTTTCGGCGGACAATCGCTATCTGCTGGTCGCCAACGTGGGGCTGGAGCGAATCTATGTCTATCGGTTCAGCGCGACGAATGGCACGCTCGCGCCGAACGATCCGCCATCGACGAAAACTGAACCCGGGTCCGGTCCGCGGCACCTCGCGCTGCATCGAAAGGGCAACGTGCTCTACGCGCTGAACGAAAGAGTCGCGACGGTAACGGCTTTTCGCTACGATCCGTCATCAGGCGCGCTCACCCAGTTTCAGAATGTTTCCGCGCTGCCGGAGGGATTCACCGCACGAAACTCCGGCGCTGAAATCTTTCTCGACAAGAAGGGGCGGTTCCTCTACACCTCAAATCGCGGCCACGACAGTATCGCAATCTTCTCCATCGATCCGGCGACCTACAATTTGAAGCTGGTTGAGAATGTGTCGACCGAAGGCAGGACGCCCCGGAACTTCGCCTTCGATCCGAGTGGCGCCTACTTGATCGCCGGCAATGAAGCTTCCGATAGTCTCGTGGTCTTTCGCGTCGACTCTCGCACCGGACACTTGACCCGCACCGGCGACATCCTCACGGGCGCGCCGGGACCCACCTCCATTGTGTTCGTGCCGGTCAAGTAAGCTCGAACCGGATCGGCAGCCGCGTCGGACCGTGCACGTGAAGCGCCTTGCGCGGCTCCCAGGGTTCGTCGCTCGCGAGCTCAAAACGGCGCATCCGCGACAGCAGATCCGTTAGAGCGATCTTCGCTTCGAGCCTGGTGAGCGCAGCGCCCAGGCAGAAGTGAACGCCGTGACCGAACGCAATGTGCGGGTTGGGATCGCGCGCGATGTCAAAGCGCCCGGCGTCGGGGAACTGCTCCGGATCGCGGTTCGCCGAGCCGATCATCGCTAGGGTCAGCTTCCCGGCCGGGATCGTCTTGCCGTTCACCTCGATGTCGCGCTTGACGAGGCGGAACATCCACTGCACAGGCGAGCGATACCGCAGCGCCTCCTCGATCGCCGAAGGCAGCAGGCCGGGCGCCGCCCGGAGCCGCGCAAGCTGATCCGGATTCTCGATAAAACACAGCATCGCGCTATTGATCAGATTAGTCGTGGTCTCTTGTCCGCCGACCAGCAGGAGTTGAAAGAAGCCCAGGATCTCTTCCTGCGAGAGCCGCTCGCCGTCGACCTCGGCCTCGACGAGTCCGGTAAGTAAATCGTCAGTGGGAGCCGCGCGGCGCTGATCGAGCAGTCCAGTTAAATACTCATTCATCTCGACTGTCACAGCCCTGAATTCCTGCGCCGATTGATCGGATCGGGCGCCACCCGGGATGGTATAGCTCATGTTAAGGATCGTTTCGGTCCAGCGTTCAAACCGCGGCCGATCCGCGGCAGGGATGCCGAGCATCTCCGCGATCACCATCATCGGCAACGGAACCGAGAAGTCCGCGGAAAGATCCATCTCACGGCGACCGGCTGCCCGGTCGAGCAACTGCCGCGACAGCTCGCGAATGCGTCGCTCCAGATTCACGACCGACCGCGGCGTGAACGCCCGCATGATCAGATTGCGCAGCTTGGTGTGGCGCGGCGGGTCCGTGAAGGAGAACCAGGGTGGACCGACGCGCGAGCTGAACGTGTCGTGATCCGTCAGCGCTCGCTTCACGCCTGCGTAGTTGAAGATCAACCAGAGGCCGGACTGCGGATCATGAAGCGTTGGCGAGCTGGCGCGCGCGTGGTCGTATAAAGGATACGGATTGCGGCGATTCTCGTCAGAGAAAAAGTTCATAGTTAGCGCGGGGTAATCACGGGAACACCATTTTCCAGCCGAACGTCCTTCACGTCCGAAAATCCCTTCTGGCACATTCCCGCGGCCACACAGACGAGAAGGACTGGCACATTCGCTTCATACCGTAACATTGTAGGATTTTCGGGTAGTATAAGCTCATGCGAAATTACAACATCCCTCTGCTTCTGGCGGTCGCCACAGTTTGTCCCGGACAGACGGCGCCGACCGATCGAGTTCCTCTCGAGAATGATCAAGTGCGTGTCGTGAGAGCTCTCGAAAGGCCGCACGTGAAAGGCCGCCCGCATAAGCACGACGTCAATCGCGTCATGGTGTACCTGAATTCGGGTACCCAGGACTTCGGCGACGAGAAAGGAGGGAAGACCACTTTAAAGTACAACGCGAAGGATGCGATCTGGAGCCCGGCTACCGCGATACACATCCCTGAACTCCTCACCGACGAGCCTGTGCGCATTATCGAAGTCGAGTTGAAGAAGCCCGGGAGCGGAAAAAGCGCGACCGGCCAGCTTGATCCCGTGAAGGTGGATTCGAAGCATTACAAAATCGAGTTCGAAAACGATCAGGTTCGCGTCGTTCGTGTAAAGTTCGGACCACGCGAGAAAGCTCCGCTGCACGAGCACATGCTGAATCGCGTCGTTGTTTTCCTGACCGATCAGAACATTCAGGTCACTGGCGAGGATGGCACGGCCACCACTGCCGTGCACAAAATCCACGAAGTGAGTTGGGGCGGGCCGTCGAAACACAGGGAAGAGAACCTGAACAACGAGCCTTTCGAAGCCGTGATGGTCGAGCTGAAATAGTCTATTGACTTTGTTATGAAAAGTACTTTATAATTGGAGCATGACATCGGTTGCGTCGTGCGCTCCGGCTTCCTCCGACTCGCGTTATGCGAAGTGGCATCGGCATTTCGTTGATAACTGCAGCTCTTCCGGATCCTTGCCATGGGAGGATCCATATCGACTCACCGCTGACGAGCGAACGCTCGTCAGCGCATCGATACAGCAGTTTCAGCTTGGCGAGTATGCGCGCGGCCGCGGCCTAATACGGCGAGCCTCCTCGCACCCCGTCTTTGCGGCGGACCCATGGTTTCTCCCGACGCTGCAGCTTTTCATCAGTGAGGAGCAGGGCCACAGCGCCGTGCTGGGCCGGTTTCTCGATCGGGAACGCATCCCACGTCTTGCAACTCATTGGATCGATGGCGTTTTTCGCCGCTTGCGCAAGCTGGCGGGACTGGAAATCTGCGTGATGACACTGGTCACGGCCGAGGTTCTCGCGATCCCGTTCTATCGTGCGCTCCGGGATGCGACCCGCTCTCCCCTGCTCCGCGCGATCTGCGTGCGCATCCTTTGCGATGAAGTGGACCATCTCAACTATCAGGCGCTCACCGTCGGACTGATCCGCCGACCGCTCAGCCACCGGGCGCAGGCGGTCCACTCTTTTTGCCACGCGGCGCTTTTCCGCGGAACGGCGCTGCTGTTATGGCAACAACACTGCGCCATATTCAGAGCCGCTGGATGGGATTTTCGCCGTTTCTGGAAGGAGTCCTGGCAAGGATTCGCGCGGCTGCGGCGATGCACGCGGCAAATTGCGCTCGGTCGGACACACGATACCATGAGGCTCGACTAGTGGTGCGTCGCAGCGAGAACGTAGTGAGCCTTTGTGGCGCGGGCCCGTGGCCTGCCATTATTAGAATCCGAACTCAGCAGGATTGCGCGCAATGATAATCGCAGCAATCACCTTAGGAACATACTCACGAGTTTCGGCAGGCAGCGCACGCACCCGATACAAGTACCAGAAATTCCGCTGCTTGATCGGATCGCTCACTTTGCGGATCTCCTGCTTCACTTTCGTCACGCCGGAGTTGTAGGCGGCTAAGGCGAGCATCACCGAGCTTCCCGCTCCAAAATCAAGAATCAAGTCGCGTAGCAGCTTGCAGGCCGCTTGCGTTGATTTCCGGATATCGAGCCGCTCATCGATCCCCTGGCCGACTCGCAAACCATAGGTCCTCGCCGTCGCCGGCGTAAATTGCCACGGGCCCACAGCCCCGGCGCTGCTCCTGTTGGTCGAGCCAAGCGCGCTCTCCACCACCGCCATGTACGCCAGGTCCTGCGGTAAATGCGCCTCACGCAGTATCTTCTGTATCGTCGCCACGTCCCTGCGAGCGTGTCCCAGCGCCGCGACCATGTGCGGACGATCAGACCCCTGGTACCGTGCGACAAATCGCTTCACCTGCTCCAGAAATTCCGGCGGGACGGCGTACGTCTCGGCGCCAAATTCCGCCATAAGCCGTTTGATCTCGACTTCAACCGGATCCTCGGGTTGTGGCGCCACCCTGTATAACAGCGTTGTCTGTAAAGCACGGGCCTGGCTCTCGTACTGGTCGAGCCGTTCAGCGAGCTGGTCAGTTTCCGTGTCGGTCAGGCCGGCCTTCTGGAGTAGCCCCTCGATCGTGGCTATCTGGGCGTCAATATGCCGCTTCTCTTTCCGCAAGCTGTCAATCTTCCAAATCCCCAGCGCCGAAACAGCGATCAGCATCGCCACCAGGGCGATGATTACCTTCTTAAATCTCCGCCGCGTGCGATGCAAAGCGGTGTGCAGCATCTCGCGCATGATGGCCATCGTCTGATCGCCGATTCCCTTCCGCCGGGCCAGCCGGGCGCGAGCGATCGCCCGGGAAAGAAGCTGCTCGTGCGCCCGCGCTATGGGAATCTCGGTTGGTTCCTGCCTTAGGAAGCTGGGAGCTTTGGCAATCAAAGTGGCCGCGGGCTCTGTGTCTACAGTGGGCAGGTCGTCCATTACAAAGGCAAATGCCGGCCCCGTGGCGCCCATCTGAATAGAGGCATCCGCTTTCAGACTAGCTTCCGTGATCCTCTCTCCGTTTATGAAGGTGCCATTGGTGCTGTTAAGGTCAGAGACCTTGTAAGAGCCGTTCTGTCTTCGGATCTCCAGATGATGCGCCGATACGGTCGCCGCTTCATCGACAACGACGTCATTGTCGAGTCCGCGGCCAACCCTGGTGACATCGCCGCGGACCAGATATCGTTTACCCGCCAGCAACCCGGATTGTCGTACCAGCCATGCGTTGGCCATGTTTCATGAACTCTTCAACCGAAACTCGGCGACCAGCGGCAGATGATCGGAGGCAATCAACGCCATTCGCGAACGGTGCAGCCGGACAGATTCCAGCAACAAAGCCTCGTCGTAGTAAATATGATCCACGTGAAGAAACGGAAACACCCCCGGATAAGTTCTTTTCTGCTTGAGTAGCACGCGGATGTCGGCGCTCCGGAACTCGGCCGCCAGAACGTGCGAGACTAATCCCCGCGTCCACTCATTGAAGTCGCCGAGCACAATGCGAGGCCCCTGCAGCGTGGCCGGCCGAATCAGCTCGGGCGTAACCAGTTTGCGAGCCTGTTCACGCCGCTCGAAAAAATCCGTCCCCAGATGCAGATTGAAAAGATGTACCACCGCGCCATCCATTTGAACATCGACGCAGAGACATCCACGCTCCTCATGTCCGCCCGGCGCCGTCAGATCGAGATTACGATGCTTAGTTAGTGGCAACCGGCTCAACACTGCATTTCCATAGCCCGCCCCGTGGAGCTTCCGATTCTCCCCGAAGGCGCAGCGCATGCCCAACTCCTCGGCCAATTCCTCCGCCTGGCCAGGACCCCCATTACCGACACCGATCACCTCTTGCAGCGCAATGACATCAGCGTCGATAGCGCGCAAGACCTCCGCGATGCGAGCAGGCCGAACCCGCTGGTCGAGGCCCCTGCACTTGTGAATGTTATATGTGACGACCCGCAGTAGTGAGGAGTCTCTCACTATTGCTGCCGCTCCAGCACCCAGCCCAGCGCCTCATGCAGCCGCTCGAACCACGGACGGGCCAGCCACTCTTCATAGGTGATCATGCGGCTCAAGGCAAGATCCTGCGCGAAATCCTGGTGCAATCTTTCTGCCAAATCCCTATCGCAGGTCGCCATATTCACCTCATCATTAATCCCGAAAGATCGATGATCGAAGTTAGTGGATCCCACGACACACCACACGCCATCCACCACCAGCGACTTGGTGTGGATCATCGTCGGCTGGTACTCATACACCTCGGCGCCCGCCTTCAGCAGGGAACCGTAAAGCCGGCGGCTCGACCGGCGCGTCAGCAGGTGGTCGCTTTTTTGACCCGGACAGATGATCCGAATCCGCACACCTCGCTCGAGCGCTCGTATCAGTTCCGACCGCACACCCTTGTCCGGCAGAAAGTAAGGAGTCGTGATATCAAGACTGATGCGGGACGACGCCATCAGCGTCTGATAGAGCATCCGTGCGCTCGTCGATTCTCCCGCCGATGCGCTGCTGTCTACGACCAGAACTGGACTCTGTCCTTCGCTCTTGCCAAAATGAAAATACGCCGGATCGGTCAAAAGCTCACCGGCCGATTCAAGCCAGTTCTCGATGAAGGTCGACTGCAGTCCCGCGACCGCCTCGCCTTCGACGCGGAACATCGTGTCGCGCCAGCGCTGCCGCTTGCGCGAGTTATAGCGCCAGTGGTCGGCAAAGCCGGCGCCACCGACAAAACCGACTTCGCAATCGACCACCAGAATCTCCCGGTGCGTTCGATAGTTTAGCCGTGGCAGCGAATACCAGTTGAATCCGTGATACCAGCTCACGCTGCCGCCTGCCTCGCGTAGTTCCTTGAAGTAACTGTCCCAGGTTGCGAAGCTGCCGACCGCATCGAGTACGAGATTTACTTTGACCCCGGCCCGCGCACGCTCCGTCAACGCCGCGAGAAACTCCCCCGTAACTTTCCCTTTCTGAAAGATATAGGCCTCGAGTGTGATGCTTCTCTTCGCGCGGCGGATCGCCTCCAGCTCAGCTTCGTAGTAGACCTCTCCATTCGTCAGCACATCGATCCGCGTATTTCGGCAAATCCCCGCGTCCGAGAGCATCGACAAGATTCGCAGGAATTCTTCGGAATCCACCGGGTAGGGGATGAGCTGTTTGATGGTGTAAGGAAGCGCCGGCTCAAACAACGCGAGGAAGATCGTAAACGCTTGGGCCACGATCGTGATTATCGCGATGGTCAGGAACCAGGGCGAGTCCATCTACTTCAGCATAGTACGCGCTACGATGGATCACAGGAGTTGTAGCCCTATGAAGTTGCTTTGTCTGTTGTTAATGGCGCTATCCGTGGGCGCGCAGTCGCAGAGCGAACAGGCCATAAAACAGCAAGTGCAGAACCTACGCAAGGTTCCCGATAGCGAGCGCGGCGCAGCGACAAGGAATCTCGCGCTCCAGATCCGCCAACTCCCGGTGAATTCGAACCAGCGATCCCTGGCAGGCTCTCTGGCGAACCTCTCGACCGAGGGTGATTTCGGGCGCGAGACTTTGCAGGAAGTAGCCACTACGCTGGCCGAAGCGCTTCGAGAATCGCCAATTCGCGCAGATCAGGATGGCCCACCGCAGCCGTATGTCACGCTGGCGCAGCTCGCGCGCTACGAGCATGTGAACGTCTCCTTGGACGATCCCCAGTACGCCGCCGCATTAGCAAAGCTCGAAGCGGACGATCACGCTCGCCAGCACGCCGACTTCACCTTGACGGATCTGCAGGGAAAGGAATGGACTCTAAAGAGTCTGAAGGGCAAAGTAGTGCTGGTCAATTTTTGGGCCACATGGTGCCCTCCCTGCCGCAAAGAAATACCCGATCTCGATGCGCTCTACACCCGTTTCCAGGATTCCGGTTTCGTCATTCTGGGCATCTCCGACGAAGAAGACGGCAAGGTAAGGCCATTCGCGACCGAGCAGAAGATTACTTATCCCATCCTTCTCGACCCAGGTCGAAAAGTGACCGAAAGCTTCCGCGTCGGAGGCATACCGAAGAGCTTTATCTATGATCGCGATGGCAAGCTGGCGGCCCAATCCATCGACATGCGGACGCAAAAACAGTTTCTCGAGCTGCTGGCCAAAGCAGGACTGCGATAAACTGAAATTTGCCCCTCTTACAGCGAAATCTGGAAGAAGCCACTGCGTCCGAGATCCTTTCCTGGGCTCTTGAAACCTACGGCTCCGAGTTCGCTATCTCTACCAGTTTTCAGGCCGAAGGAATGGTGATCGTCGACATGGCAGCGCGGCTTGCCACCAAGCCCCGCATCATGACCCTCGATACCGGACGCCTCCCAGCCGAAACCTACCAGATGATCGAGGCCGTCCGGGAGCGCTACGGTATCGCGGTAGAAATGGTTTTTCCCGAGGCCGCCGAAGTGGAATCGATGGTGGTTCGGCATGGCCCGAATCTGTTTTATCAGGAAGTCGCGAAGCGGATGCTATGCTGCAACATCCGCAAAGTGCGTCCACTCGATCGCAAACTCAGGGAGCTGAAAGCCTGGGCCGTGGGATTGCGTCGCTCTCAAAACGAGTCGCGCGACCAGGTTCTGAAGGTCGACCTCGACGCCAAGCCCGTGAAAATCAGCCCGCTCGCCGATTGGAGCCGCGAGCAGGTCGATGACTACATCTGCCAGAACAATGTTCCGCTGCATCCACTATACGGGCGCGGATACACCAGCATCGGCTGCGATCCCTGCACGCGCGCCGTTGAAGCGGGCGAGTCCGAACGCGCCGGGCGCTGGTGGTGGGAACAGGATGCCGACAAGGAGTGCGGCATCCATTTCACCGCCGATGGCAGAGCGCAGCGCACCGTCGACGTCCTTCTCGAAGAGGTCCTGGGAAGCCGGCGTGCATAAAGGTTTTGTCCTGTGGTTTACCGGACTCTCCGGCGCCGGCAAAAGTACCATCTCGAACCTGATCGAAGCGCGATTGCGCGCCGCTGGAGCGAAAGTGGAGGTGCTCGACGGCGATGTCGTGCGCACCCACCTCTCCAAAGGCCTCAGCTTCAGCAAGGAGGATCGCGACATCAACATCCGGCGTATCGGATTCGTCGCCGAGCTGCTCGCCCGCCATGGTGTGATCGTGATCGTGGCGGCGATTTCGCCTTATCGCGCTGTGCGCGAAGAGATCCGTTCGCAGATTCCTAACTTTGTCGAAGTGTATGTGGAGTGTCCGATCGAAGTCCTCGCCGAGCGCGACGTGAAAGGTCTGTATAAGAAGGCGCTCGCCGGCGAAATCGCGAATTTCACCGGAGTAACTGATCCTTACGAGCCGCCACTCAATGCCGACGTCACAGTTAACTCCTCGCGTGAAACTCCTGAGGAAAGCGCGGGCAGGATCTGGGCTACACTGGAACGTTCGGGATTAATCTCTTTTGATCGACCTACACACGCACACTAACGAGTCCGACGGCACTTATACACCCTTTGAGTTGGTCGATTCGGCGGTTGCGCTAGGCCTTGAAGCCCTGGCCATCTCCGATCACGACACGCTCGCGGGCTACGATCAGGCTTTGCCCAGGGCGCAGGAAAAGGGCCTCGATCTGGTGTGTGGCATCGAGCTATCGACGAAGAGTAACGGCAAGACCGTCCACCTGCTTGGCTATTTCCTTGCGCAACCGCCCTCCGGCGGCTTCCGCGATTGGCTGGCGGAGATGCAGGCCACTCGCCGCGATCGAAACCGGCGCATGGCGGAGCGGCTGCGCTCTCTCGGGATCGATATCACGATCGAGGAAGTTGAGAAGAAGGGCCGAAGCCTCACTGGCCGCCCTCACTTTGCTCGTTTGATGCTGGAGAAGGGATACGTGTCCAGCATCCAGCAGGCTTTCGACGAGTATCTGGACGAGTCGGCGAAGGGTTATGTCGATCGCGAAGAGCCGGAATTAAGCGCCAGCATCCAGAGACTCAGGGCTGCCGGCGGTATCTCCTCCATCGCGCATCCCGTACGTCTCGGCTATCGCGATCCGGGAAAATTGCGGACCCTGGTCGGTGAGATGCGCGACGCCGGCCTGGGCGCGCTTGAGTGTTATCACAGCGACCACAAGGCTCATGACGTCGAGCAGTACCTGGGACTCACTCGCGAATTTGAATTGGGCGTAACCGGCGGGTCCGATTTCCACGGTGATGCCAAGCCGAATGTTCGGCTCGGTGTCGGCACGGGGAATCTCAACATCCCGCGTTCGGTGCTGGATCACCTTCGCGAAATACGGCCGTCGTAATTGCCTCAGCGTCGCCGGCTTTCAAACGAGTTCCTGGAGCGGCGTGCTGGGCCCGCAGAAACCCGAGCGCTACTACCTTTCCCAAAGCCGGGGAGTATACAGCCGACGTAATGTCTCCCACCTCCGAGCCATCGACCGTCAGCTTGGTTCCGCTCGCCGGCGCCGCCGAGCCTTCGATGCGCAGTCCGGTCAGCAGCCGATTCACATGCCCGCGGGATCGAATGCGTTCCACAATCTCCTGTCCGATATAGCACCCTTTGCTGAAGTGGAGCGCGTGGATCTGCTGCGTCTCCTGCGGAAGTGTGGTGTCGGAGATGTCTTCGCCGTAACGCGGCTTGCCGTGCTCCAGGCGCACGACCCGGATCGATTCCTCATCGGTGGCCGCGAACGACGGTAGTTGGCCTTTTGGCGCGAAGATGCGAAATCCAGGGGACCCAGTGGAGCTCACCCGCGCGACGATCGCCCCATTCCAATCCACATGCGAGTAAGGTGATTCCGGAACAGGCGCGCCTATTGTAACGAGCGCTTCAGTCGCGCCCGGGCCTTCGATTCCCACGGCGCTTAAGCGTTCCGACGCGTCTTCCAGAGTCACATCGTCGGCGATGATGAATTTGTCGAGATGCTGGTATAGCCGTTCGCGAACCTCAGGTTCGACGTCGATGAGGATCCGGTCCGGCAGAACAAAGATATTCGCATCCGTTAGTATCCGGCCCTGCGGATTCAAAAAAAATGCGTAGCAACCCTGACCCGGCGTGAGCTGCTGAATGTGGTTGGTCGTCATCGCATGCAGTAACCGCACGCGATCTTCTCCAGTCGCGACGATTTTGCCTCGCGTGGAAAGATCGAGATACCCCACCGACTCGCGAAGCGCCTGGTAACCCGGTCCCATAATTCAAGTGTCCTACAATTGGAACGTGATCCACGAAATACTTCCCGTCGGAATCTTGCAGTGCAACT
>Ga0209382_10004654_pt1 | contig 18219 bp, 16 predicted proteins | sample SoiMetdeltSBSDD5_FD_187599 | JGI IMG/M metagenome (GOLD analysis project Ga0209382, IMG submission 187599) | Bulk soil microbial communities from a Populus tree surrounding site in Tennessee, USA - Soil MetaG P. deltoides SBSDD5 (SPAdes) (version 2) | ecosystem: Environmental > Terrestrial >...
AATCGGGCGTTCCTCGGCCACACCCTTGTGGATCTGCTTTGCCTCTTCGGCGAAGCGCGAGCCCACGTCTTCAAAATTTTCTTTGACGTAATGATGCACTTGCAAAAGCATTTCCTTAAATTCGGCCGGCGAGGGTTGGGCCGGAACATTCTTCGCTGGTTTTTTTGCCGGTAGCGGCGGTGGCTCTTTCTTCACGTGCACGGCACAGGCGTGCGGCACTTTTTCTACCTTGGTTGTGCCGCAGGTAGGGCAGGATAAGAGCTTCTTTTCCGCCTGTTTTTGAAAATCTTCAAAACTAGGGAACCAGCCCTCAAAGCTATGTTTCTTCTTGCAGACGAGATTGTAGATCACCATAGAAAACCCACCGGTGAATTATCAATAAGATTGCCGTCCGCACTTGTCAAGGGCACCGAGGATTACCGTCACAGTGGATCGCCGGCAGGCCGTCAAACACGCAAAAGTTTATTGCAGCAGCGACTCGTGATAAGCTCCGTTTCAAATGGCAGACGATGTGACCATAAAGGTTGTTCGGAAAATCTCGGAGGTTTCGCGCGATCAGTGGGATTCGCTGGCTAATGGGACCACGCCGTTTGCGAAATGGGATTGGCTCGACAGCCTGGAACAGTCGGGCTGCGTCAGTGAAGAATCCGGCTGGCTGCCGCACCACGTCGTTGCCGAACAAGCGGGTAAGGTCATCGCGGCCTGCCCCATGTACCTGAAACTCCACAGCATGGGGGAGTTCGTCTTTGACTACGAATGGGCTGAGGCGGCGCATCGCGCGGGGATTCAGTACTATCCCAAGATGCTGGTCGGCATTCCTTTCACTCCTGTGACCGGCCAGCGCTTTTTTACCGCGACGGGTGCGGAGCGCGTTCCGCTCATTCGTCTCTTGGGACAGGCGCTGGCCAAGATCGCCGCCGACAATAAGATCTCATCGGTGCACGTCAACTTTTGTCTTCCCGACGAACGCGAGGTGCTGGAAGAAGTCGGTTTCTTCCCGCGCATGGGCATTCAGTTTCATTGGCAAAATCGCAGTTTTTGCTCCTTCGACGATTATCTCGGCAGTTTCCGCAGCGACCGGCGCAATAAGGTCAAACGCGAGCGACGTGAAATGGCGACACGGGGAATAACGATCCGCGCTTACGAAGGGGAGGAGTTGACGCAGAAACATCTGCGCACGATGTTTAAGCTTTATAAAGACCACGTCGATCGACTTTACTATGGCCGGCAGTATCTGACGCAGCAGTTTTTCGACGAGTTGCATCGTCGCTTTGCCGCGAACCTTTGTCTCATGCTGGCCGAGCGGGGCGGCAAGATCATCGCCGGCACGTTCAACGTGCGCGATGATATCGCGATGTATGGACGCTACTGGGGCGCTTTCGAAGAACACCCGTTTCTGCACTTCAATGTTTGTTACTACTCGGCGATCGAGCATTCGATTCTCAGGGGCTTGGAACGCTTTGAAGCTGGCGCCGGCGGCAGCTTCAAACAGCTTCGCGGCCTCGATCCCCAGCATACGACAAGCGCGCATTACATCGTCGACGGCAATTTTCGCCGCGCCGTCGAGCGCTTCTTGCATCAAGAGCGGGAAATGATCCGGCGTAAACGCGACATGCTGCTCGATCACAGCCAGATCAAACCCGAGCACCAAGAACCTTGAGCCTGATGAAAGAGGCCCACCTGCTTCGTTGCGCTTGGTTTGCCCGCTCAAACGTACCGTAAGAGTACGCCCTCGCTCGCGGACTCTGCGCGCGCCTCGCGTCCGGACCTTTGATCACTCTCTAAGAATTAGAACGCTTTCCAGGCCTGAAGGTCATGGCTCACTTTCTTGACACAACCGGGTCTTTCCATTAACGTCGGCGCGGAGTGAAGCTGTGAAGTCTTCCTGGAAGAACGTCGCTGAACCCATTTTATTTTTCGTCGCACTCCTGGTGTTGTGGGAAATCCTCGTCGAGCTCATCAAGGTTCCAGCCTTTATTTTGCCGCCGCCGGTGGATCTTTGGACGGCTTTCATAAAAAAGCTGCCGATTCTGGGCAATCACGCCTTCATTACTTTTGTCGAAGCATTCGGCGGCTTCGTTCTGTCATTGGTGCTGGGGGTCGGGTTTGCCATCGCGGTCGTCTACTCGCGCCATCTGCAGAATACGATCTATCCCTTGATCGTGATTCTCTACGCCATGCCCAAGAGCGCCTTCGCGCCGCTGATGGTGATCTGGGTCGGCTACGGTTTGTTCTCCAAGATCGCTATCGCTTTTCTCGTGGCCTTTTTCCCCATCGTGGTCAATACGGTCGTCGGTCTAAAAGAGGTCGAACCCGAGCTGCTCGAGCTGGCGCGGGTCAACCGCGCCTCGGAGAGCGATGTTTTTAAGAAAATTCGCCTGCCGAACTCGTTGCCGTATATGTTTGCCGGCATCAAAGTCGCCATCGTGCTTTCGGTCACCGGCGCCATCGTCGCCGAGTTTGTCGCAGCCAACGAAGGGCTCGGTTATTTGGTGTTGCAGGCGAATTATAGTTTGGACACCGCGTTCGCGTTGGTGATCCTGCTGATACTGGCCGTGCTGTCCTTGGGACTGTTTTGGTTGGCGGAGCTGGTGCAAAGAAAGTTGGCGCCCTGGAGCGCCGGTGTCCGGCAAGTCGAAGGATCTTTTTGATTTCTCTATGGAGGATGTAATGAAGCGTGGGCTCAACTTGATTGCTGCCTTGGCCGCGGCATTTTTGCTGTTCGGCGTAAATGCCTCTCCGGCTGCCGAAGCGACGCCGGCAAATATTCGCATGGACTTTATCATCGGCGGCAAGCACGCGCCGTGGTTCGTCGCGCTGGAGAAGGGCTTCTATGCCAAGCGCGGGCTCGCGCCGACGATTCAAGCCAGCACCGGCTCGGCGGACACCGTGCGAACGATCGCATCCGGCGGCGCCGATTTCGGATTCGCCGATATGGCCACGATGATCGTCGCCAAGTCCCGCGGCACGCCGATTCAAGCGGCGGCGCAGTTCGGTTATGTCGGGGCCACCATCGTCTGGCGCGACGAGGGTGTGATCAAAGGGATCAAGGATCTCGAAGGAAAGTCGCTGGCCATCAGCCCGGGACAAGCCCAGTGGTTTTTGATGCCGGCTTACGCCCGCATCAACAAGATCGATTTTAAGGCGATCAAGATCCAGGAAACAGCGGCGCCGATTCAACCGGCGGCGCTGGCCACCAAGAAGGCGGATTTCATCATCATGTTCCGCGGCTCCAACGACGAAGTCGCGGAAATGGCGGCATCGAAAGTAGGCGTCAAGGTCAAGCGTGTCTTCATGAAGGACACCGGCCTCGATATTTACGGCACCAGTCTGATCGTAAAGGACGAGGACGTCAAAAAACGCCCCGAGTTCGTGCGCGCGTATGTGGAAGCGACTTTGGAAGGTCTGCGTTACGCCCGCGACAATCAAGAAGAGTCGCTCAAAATTTTGCTCAAGCATAAACCCGAGCTGGAGCCCACTCTCACGGCTTTGCAGTTGAGAAATGCTCTGACCGAAGTCTTTTTACCCGTGGAATCGGCTCTGGTCGGAATGGGTTACATGAAACCGGATATCATGGAGAAGACGGTTCGCGTGACCAACGAATATTTCGACGTCGGGCGGAAAGTCGCGAGCAAGGAAGTTTTCACCAACCAATTCATCAAGCGCTAACCACGTCGAGCGTTCAGGAACATTCGTGCCGCCGCTGATCGTCGCCGACCAAGTCGGCAAAGTGTTTTCCGGCGGCGCTCGAACGGTCACGGCGCTCGAAGGCGTCTCCTTTGAGATCCAAACCGCAAATTTCGTTTCCATTGTCGGCCCGAGCGGCTGCGGCAAGAGCACGCTGCTCAAAATCATTTCCGGGCTGCTGCCGGCGTCCTCGGGAAACATTTCCGTAAATGGCGCAGCCGTCGCCGGACCGCTGGAAAACGTCGGCATGGTGTTTCAAGCGCCGGTGCTGCTCAAGTGGCGCTCGGTGCTCGGCAACATTCTGCTGCCGGTGGAATTCGCCAAGTTGGATATAGCGAGCCACGTGGACAAAGCGCAGGCGCTGATCAAGCTCGTCGGCTTGGAAGGTTTTGAAGAAATGTATCCGCACGAGCTGTCCGGCGGCATGCAGCAGCGCGCTTCGCTGTGCCGCGCCTTGGTCACCGATCCGCAGCTGCTGCTCATGGACGAGCCCTTCGGCGCGCTCGATGCGATGACGCGCGACGAGCTGGACATGGAGCTTTTGCGCATCTGGGAGGAGCGTAAGAAAACCGTCCTGTTCGTGACCCACAGCATTCAGGAAGCGGTTTTTCTTTCCGATCGGGTCTTCGTCATGTCGGAAAGACCGGGGCGCTTGCTGGAAAAGATTCCTATCGATCTGCCGCGCCCGCGCACTTTGGAAATGATGAGCGCGCTGAAATTCGGCGAGTACACTTTGCGGATTCGCGCTCTACTCGCCGGCGCCGGCGGGGCCTCGGCTTCAAGCGCCGGCTCGACCATGTGAAATTCCCGCTACAATCGGCTATCATCAAAGACAAATTCGAGAGCGCTCTTCAAAATTTTCCGACGAACGCAAAATGGCTTCAGGACTTACCTACGCGAAGGCCGGCGTCAGCATCGAGGCTGGCGACGATCTGGTGCGCCGCATCGGCCCGATTGCCAAGCGCACCCGGGTGCCCGGAGTCGTTGCGGGTGTGGGCGGTTTCAGCGCGCTCTTCGATCTGAAAAGCCGCGGTTATCGCCATCCGATTCTGGTTTCATCGACCGACGGCGTCGGCACGAAGCTCAAGATTGCTTTCTTGACGGGCGTTCATAACACCGTCGGCATCGACCTCGTCGCCATGAGCGTCAACGATATCCTCACCCAGGGAGCTGAGCCGCTATTCTTCCTGGATTATTTCGTCTGCGGCAAGCTCGATGTGAAGATCGCCGAAGCAGTGGTGCGCGGCATTGCGACCGGCTGCCGTCAAGCAGGCTGCGCTCTGATCGGCGGCGAGACCGCTGAGCACCCCGGAGATTTTTCCGGCGGGGAATACGATCTTGGCGGATTCGTGGTCGGCGTTTTGGAAAAAAGCAAAATCATCGATCGCGACGCGGTGGCGCCAGGCGACGTGCTGATCGGCATTCCTTCCAGCGGCCTGCACAGCAACGGCTATTCGCTGGCGCGCAAGGTACTGCTGGAGAAAGCACGGCTGAAAGTCCAACAGAGAATTCCGGAGTTGGGACGCACGCTCGGCGACGAGTTGCTCGAACCGACGCGCATCTATGCAAAGATCGCGCGCCGATTGTCGGCAAAGTATCGGATCAAGGGGGCGTCGCACATCACCGGCGGCGGAATCATCGGCAACTTGCCCCGAGTGTTGCCAAAGGACCGGCGCGCCGTGCTTAAGCGCGGCAGCTGGCCGGTGCCGCCGGTTTTCGAGCTGATTCAAAAGATCGGCGGTATCCACCAAGACGAAATGGACCGCACGTTCAACAATGGTTTGGGCCTGATCCTGGTTTTGGACCGCCGGCACGCCGACGGCGCGCAGCAGACGCTCAGGAGAATGGGCGAGGAATCATTTGTCATCGGCGAGATTCGCAAGGGCGCGCGCGGCGCCCGCATCCGTTCTTGAGGGCTATATGGCGAGGCAAGTTTCCATCGGCGTTCTTATCTCGGGCAGCGGCACCAATTTGCAGGCGATCATCGATGCCATTGAGGCGGGCAAGCTCGACGCCAAAATCGAAGTGGTGCTCAGCAACAAGGAAGATGCGCAAGGCTTGGCGCGGGCACAGAAGCACGGAATTTCCACCGAGATCTTGAATCACAAGAACTTTGCCAGCCGGGAAGCTTATGATGAAGCGGTTGTCAGTCTGCTGCGCGGGCGCGGCGTGGAGCTTGTGGTGCTTGCCGGTTTCATGCGGTTGCTCTCGCCGGTGTTTGTGAAGGCTTACTCCAATCGGATAATGAACATTCATCCGGCTTTATTGCCGGCGTTTCCCGGCCTCAATGTGCAACAAAAGGCCGTCGAGCACGGCGTGCGTTTTTCCGGTTGTACGGTCCATTTCGTCAATGAAGAGTGCGACGAGGGGCCGATCATCATTCAAGCCGTGGTGCCGGTTTTTGCCGATGACAGCGGTGACGCGCTCGCGGCGCGAATACTCGAGCAGGAACACCGTATCTACCCGCGCGCCATCCAGCTCTTTGCCGAAGGCCGTCTCAAAGTCGTTGGCCGAAGGGTCTTGGTGGATCGCCCGGCGAAAGATGATACCCAAATGCTCGTTCAACCCCCGCTTCAAGGATGACCAAAGCGAAACCCGTCATATTTTTTCTCCTCAAGATTCTCGTCAGCGCGGGGCTCATCGGTTATTTTCTCTCGCGCATTCACATCGAGCAGTTCCTGCAAACGTTTGCCGCGGCAAAGTTCTCCTATATCGCCTTGGCCCTCGGAGTATACCTGGTCGCCCAAGGAATCAGCGCGGTGCGCTGGGCGACTTTGGCCAGGCCGCTGGGAATAAAAACGCCGTTCAAGGACTTAGTTCAATATTATCTGATCGGTATGTTTTTCAATCTCTTCGGGCCGAGCACAGTCGGCGGGGATGTGACCAGGGTCTACTACCTGGTGAAAGATGAAGAAGCCCACGCCAAGGGACGGCCGGTGACGACCGTACACGCGGCCATGTCGGTATTGATGGACCGGGCGATCGGCATGGTGGTGCTGGTTTGGCTCGGTGCCTTCGGGCTGCTGCTGTTTCCGAACTACGCGGTGCCGCAAACCGCCCGCACCGCCACTTTTCTGCTGGCGCTGGGGTTACTGGCAGGTGCCTTGCTTACGCCCGTGCTCAAGCGGTTCCTGCCGGAGGATGGTCATCACCTAGCCGTCAAATTACGGTTGGCACTGAGAAGTTACCGGTTGCACTCGGGCGCATTGCTGGGGGCGGGGTTGCTTTCACTGGTGGTTCATTTGATTCAGGCATGGATGCATACCGTGATGGGGCGGGCGCTGGATTTGGAAGTGCCTTTTTCCTTCTGTCTCATTGTCTATCCGCTGGTCGGTACCTTCGCGGCGATTCCGATCAGCTTGAATGGGCTCGGTCTGCGCGAAGGCGGTTACATTTTTCTCTTAGCGGTAATCGGCATCGGCGCGGAAAAAGGGATCGCATTTGGAATATTGCTGTTCTTGATCGTCGCGCTCGATAGCTTGATCGGCGGTCTGCTATTTCTCTTCAAGCGAAAGTCCCCACCGGTCGAACAGTCAGAAACAGTTTAAATCAGATAGTGGCGAAAGATCGTCGCCAGGCCGAGGAATGCGAGAAAGCCGAACGCGTCGGTCAATGCTGTAACGATGATGCCGGAACCGAGCGCCGGATCGAACTTGAGTGCTTTCAACATCAGCGGAATCACCGCGCCGGCAAATCCCGCCATCAAGCCGAGATTGAGAATCAACGCGGCGGCCAGCACGAGTCCGAGATAAGGGTTGCCCTTCCATAAAATCGCCGCGGCCGCAATCAAGGTGCCGGCGGCGAGCGCGATAAATACATTTACCGAAACCTGTTTCACGATCGCTTTCCACGCCGAAGCAAATTCGAGCTCGCCGAGAGCGATGGCGCGAATGATCACCGTGGCGGTTTGAGTAGCGCCGTTGCCGCCGACGCCCGCCACAACCGGCATGAACGTCACCAGCGCGACGATTTCGTGCAGCGTGCCTTCAAACAATCCCACCACCGAGGCGGCCAGCAAGGCCGTTAGGAGATTTAGAAACGTCCACGGCAGACGCATTTTGACCGAGCGAGAAACCGGTGTAAACACGCGGTCCTCTTCGGCCAAACCCACCATTTTGTACATATCTTCAGTGGATTCCTGGTTGATAATGTCAATGACATCATCAACGGTAATGATGCCTTCCAAGCGCCCCGCTTCATCGACGATGGGTAGCGCGAGGAGGTCGTAGCGAGAGACCAGGCGAGCAGCTTCTTCCTGATCCATAAAGACATTCGCCTTGACCGGATCGGCGATCATCATCTCTCTCAACGTACGATCCGGCGGAGCGATGACCAAGTTGCGGATCGGCACGACGCCGACGAGCTTGCCGGCATCGTCGACAACGTAGAGATAAAAGAAGGATTCCAGCTCGCCGCGCTCGCGGATTTTATCGATGGCGCCTTGCGCGGTGGTATCGGGAGAAAGCGCCATGAAATCAGTCGACATGATTCTGCCGACCGTGCCCTCGGGGTAATTGATGATCTCGCGCACAGCGGCCTGACGCTCGGGATCGAGGAGTGCCAGTACTCGCTCGCGACGCTCTTCAGGCAAGCTATCGATGAAAGTGACAGCATCGTCCGGGTCGGACCGGACGATCAAGCGCCCGACTTTTTCGTCATCGATCAACGAAAGAATGTCAGGCAACAGCTCGGGAGGCAGTTCTTTGAGAGTCTTATCGGCGCGCCGCGCCGTGAACAGGACATCAAAAAGCTGACGCACTTCGCCGCTCTCGAGACCTTTGAACAGCAGCGCAATATCGGCAGGGTGGCTTTTGCCGATAAAACGCAGGATTCGGTCCGGCGTAGCCGTGCGCAGCATCTCGCGGACAGTATCGTAATCGATCGGCGCCGGTTTCATGGAGACCTTCGAGCAAAAAATTGTCGTTACTTCATTACTACAGACCTGGCGATTTGCAAATCTCGGCGCCTTTGGCCGCGATTTAAATACCAGCAGGAAATTGGTACTGTATGACCCGGGCGACAAAAATCATAGTCGGATGGCACAAAACCTAAAAATAAAATTTCGCATGGCCGGCATGGCAACCGCGGCGTCGCTGGGGGCGCTTGGGCCTTTTGCGGCAACGGTTGCTTATGCGGCGAGTTTCGCGGTGTTGGACGCCAATCGCCCGCCTTCATTCGCTGCTATCGCCAAGAAGACTATGCCGGTAGTCGCGAACATTTCGACAACTTCGCAGCGCGCGGCGCGATCCGGCTCCAATGACCCGATCGAGGAGTTTTTTAACCGTTTCTTCGGTGAAGCTTCGCCCAGGGAAAACAACCAGCGCAGTCTCGGCTCGGGCATCGTAATCAGCCGGGATGGAGAGATCTTGACCAACTACCACGTGGTGCGGAACGCGGATGTCATCAAAGTTAAACTCGCCGATCAAAGCGAGCACGAAGCGCGGTTGATCGGCAAGGATGGCCGCACGGATCTCGCCTTGATCAAAATTCGGAAAACTGGCGGGAATCTGCCTTTCGCAAAACTTGGAACTTCGAGCCAGCTGGACGTGGGAGACTGGGTGATGGCGATCGGCAATCCATTCGGTTTGGAACATACCGTCACGGCGGGCATCGTTAGCGCCAAAGGGCGGGTGATTGGCGCAGGGCCTTATGACAACTTCATCCAGACCGATGCCTCGATCAACCCGGGCAATAGCGGTGGACCCCTGATCAATGCCGTAGGCGAAGTGGTCGGAGTGAATAGCGCGATTTTTAGCCAATCCGGGGGCAACGTCGGCATCGGGTTCGCCATACCGATCGATTTGGCGCGCCGGGTCGTCGAGCAACTGCGCAAGAACGGCCGGGTCGTACGCGGCTGGCTCGGCGTGCGCGCTCAAGACCTTTCTCCGGCCGCGGCCGCGTCGCTCGGTCTGACCCGGAGTCCAAGCGAAATGGCAGTCGTGACGGATGTCGCCGAAACGAGCCCGGCGGCGGAGGCCGGGATCAAGACCGGTGATGTCATTGTCGAGTTTAACGGCAAGACGGTGCCAAAGAGTCATGATTTTCCGAGCATCATCGCCGATACCGCGCCAGGCCAGAAGATTACGTTGAAAGTCGTGCGCGACAAAAAAGAGCAGACGTTCTCCGTGAAGATCGGTGAACTGGCCGATGACAATGACCCCAACCAGCAGATCGAGGCGAGGGATCCCGAGCTCGGGCTTAGGGTTCAAAGAATCACTCCCGAAGCCGCGCGGCGGCTGGGCCTGAGTTCAGCGAAGGGTGTGCTGGTCATGGAAGTTCAGCCGGGAAGCCCCGCCGATCAAGTCGGCATCGAACCGGCGGATGTGATCCGGGAAATCAACCAACGCCCGGTCGGCAGTGTTAAAGAATTCGAACGCGCCACGCGCCAAGGGCGGCGCGGCGATCGTATCCTGTTGCTTGTGCAGCGCGGCGATAACGCGGTATTCTTCGCGGTGAAACGGAAAAGTTAGGAGGTTACATGTTTGGACTTGGCGTTCCGGAGCTGATGGTGATCTTGGTGATTGCGCTGGTGATATTCGGCCCGAGTAAGCTTCCCCAGATCGGCAGCGGGCTGGGCAAGGCAATCCGCGATTTTAAGAAAGGCGTCACCGGCAGCGAGGACGACGACTCGAGCAAGGAGACCAAAAAGGATCCGCCCAAAGACCTGCCCCGCTAACGCTGGCTGGCAACGCCCGTTGCATCACGCACGGCTTCCTTCGCCGTGGCGAGAATTTTTAATTCTGAAAAGAAAAAAGACTAGAGCTCCCGCGTGATGCTCAATGAGCGGGGATCTTTGCGGCAAATAAGGACGTCGTAAAGCGACGCTTTACTGAGTTTATAGCTCTTTTCCACTCTGAGTCCGGTGGTTTGGATAAAAGGTTTCAGCCTGAGGTCAGTGCGCCAACCTAACCATCGGGTGATTGGATCGAGCGCCCGAGTGAGGGAGCCGAGAAGGGGGACTTCACTGGTAAAGTGATTGACAATCACGATTCTGCCGTTCGGCTTGCACACCCGCTTCGCCTCGGCGATCATACGCACGGGATCGGGTACTACGGTCACGACGTGGAACGCCATGACATAATCAAACGTGTTGTCGGGAAACTTAAGGTCCAGAGCATTCATCTCCATGACCTTCAAGTGAGACCAGCCGTTTTCCTGAATTTTTTGACGCGCGCGCGCCAACATATCCGGAGCCAGGTCGACTCCGGTAATATCGCAATGTAAAGGGTAGGCTGGGAAGGATGTGCCGGTGCCGGCGCCGACCTCCAAAACTTTGGCACCCGGCGGGATGCCGAGATTCTCGATTACGTACTCGAGACGGTTATAAAATATCTTGCCGAAAACTTTATCGTAAAGAGGAGCGAATTCCGCGTAAAGTTTGCTTTCGTGTGCCTCGATGTCTGCCATTATTTCACCAAACAAACGTGCCGTTAGGCGTCGCGAATATCTTTAGGCTGCTTCTTGTAAAATATGGAGATATCTCGCTTGCGAAACCTCCATTGCTTTCCTTTCTTGAAGGCCGGCAAGATGTTCTTGCGAGCAAACTCATTCACCGTATCCGGACTCATATCCAGGATGACAGCGACTTGCTTGCTGTTGAGTAACTCCTCTTCTCTCTCCAGCATAGAATTTCTCCCGCGCGATTTCCAGACGCACTAAGACAAAAGTCTGTTTTTTCTAACAAAGTCACTCTAAGCTGTCAAGGTGATTGCGTGTGCAGGTGGGCAAATCGGAACATTTTCCGATTGTGCTCGATTCTACCGGCTTTGTCACCCTGAGTGAAGGCAATTAAATCAATTCGGCCGCATTAGCATTACTCCAACCCTTGCGCCGTGGATGGACTTCCTCTAGCATGGCGCACGAGCATCAACCAGCGGTAGTCTGCCGAAGAAGCGTCGGCAGAACTCCAATCCACTGGATCCAATCCGTGCATGAGAAGAGTTCTCCAGCTTGTCGGCTTTCTCTCCGTCGTCCTTATTCTTTTCATTATTGTCTCAGGTCTGGCCGTTTATCATCTGGTGCGAGTCGGAGAGGTGCACCGGTTTTTAAGCGCGGAGATCGAGAAACGAACTGAGCTGCATACTCAGCTTGGCGGCGCCGATGTGGAAATCGGCTGGATCACTGGAATCGCTTTTAACAATCTCGCGCTTTCCGAACCCGGGGCCTCCGAGGCCGCAATTACCGCGCAGAAGGTTACGGCTCGCCTGGCTCTCCTCCCCCTATTGCGCCGGCAGGTCATTTTTTATGAAATTCGCTTGCAGCAGCCGGTGGCGCAATTCGTTCGCGACCCGCAGGGGCGTTTGCCGTTGCTCGATAAGCTGCTGAATCTGCAGTTTTTCAAGGAGCAGAATAGCGAGTTCAATCTCGATCTTCATTCGATCAAAGTCGAAGACGGGGACATCACATTGCTCGACCAACGGCGTGAAGAGGGTCTGGGGAAATGGCGCGCCGTCAATGTCGATGTCGACATCGAGCGGCTGCGCGGCCAACGTTTGCGTGTTTACATGGATTATCTGCTCAAGCGCCAGCCCGCCGAGCCTGATGCCGCGGCGATCGCGTTCGAGCTCAAAGGGGTGGTGCTCAGAGACGAAACTCGAATCAATCTCAAGGCGCAGGGCCGCCTGGCTTTTCCAGAAAAAACTTTGGAGTTTCACCGGGCTCACTGGGACGGCGATATCGATCTGGTTAATTTTTCCGCCGCGTTGATCAAAGACCATCTCGGTTCGAGACTGCCGATCAAATCTATGACCGGCTACCTCGCCCAGCGCCTGCACGTCGAAGGGAATCCAGAGACGTCACTGCGGGTAAAAGGCTCGGTGGAGTTTAAACAGTTGGCGATCGATGCCCCCGAGCTTTTCATGGCTCCGCTCGCCGGTGTCGACGGCCGCGCGACCTTTGTCATCGACCGGAACCGGCAGAATGTGCAGATTACGCAAGCGGACTTTCGCACCAACGACATCCAGTTTTCATTCCAAGGCGCGGTCGCGGCGATCGACGGCAACGACCCGCATTTTCGACTGACCGGGTCAGTGCTGCCGGCGCCGGTGGCGAGTATGCTCAAATATTTGCCCGTTAAACTGGCCGGATCACCACGACTGGAAAGTTTTTTGAGCGCCATCCAGTCGGGCCAGGTGGAGATCAAGAAGGCGGGCGTCGACGCGAGCCTGAATCAACTGCGCCGGTTGCTTGACGGCAGCGCCAAGCAAATTTCGCTTGAAGCCGAGCTGCGCGAATTCGCCGGCACGCCCGGCGTGTCAGGCGCGTTACCGCTGCGCAGTGTTTACGGCAAGATCCGGGTCGCGAACGGAGTTCTAGGATTGGAAAACTTCAAAGGCGCTTACGGCGACTCGAAATTTAACGATGTGGATGCAAGCTATGACTTTGCAGGCCCAACGCCGGGCAAGCTCGATCTCAATACTCGCGGCGAAGTAAACCTGGCGGAACTGAAGGAACAGGTCAAATCGCTCGATCTCTCTCCCAAGACCGCCCAAATGTTATCGGCGGTTGAAGAGCTGAACGGGCGCGGCAAGGTTCAACTTGCCATCAAACGTTCGCCGAATGCGCCGATCGAATTCGACGGCACTGCGGCGCTCGATCACGTCCGGGTCCGCTACGACGAGTTTTCTCTCAGTGAATTACAAGGGCAGCTCGCATTTTCGCCGAAGGAGATCAAAGGCGAGCAGATCCGAGCGCAACTCGCCGGCTCGCCGATCCAGATTCGACTCGCGCTCAAGGATTACGATGCCGAGGACGCCACCTTTGATTTGCACATCGATTCGACGGGTCTCAAAGCGGGCGTGATATCGAACCTGCTGCTCGATACCGGGAGCCCGCGCGATGAGGGTCTGGTGCGAGGCGCGGTTCGATACTTTGGTTCGTTGAACGATAAGCAGCAGCGCAAATTTACCGGCGATCTGGATCTTTTCAACGTCCAGCTCCTGGTAAAGCCTCTGCTACAGCCGCTGCGCGAGCTCAACGGCAAAATCAAGATCGATGAAAGTGGCATCGGCTTTCAGAACTTGAAAGCGCTGTTAGTCGGCGTGCCGGCGAGCGCGAGCGGCCGCTGGCGCTACGGCCAAAGACCGCAGCTGCTTTTCGATTTTTCGGCGCCGAGCCTGGACATTACCTATCTGATATCTCAGATCGACCCCGAGTCGAGCGATTTTTACGCGACGCTCGTCGCACAAGGAAAAATCTCCCTGAATAAGGGACGAATCAAAAACTTCGAGTTCGGCGAGTTAAAAACCGACGCCAGTATCGATCACCGCGTATGGCGCTTGACCAATCTGACGGCGAAGTCCGCCGGCGGAACGATTCAAGGTGTGACGACGATATTCGACCGGCCGGAAACCTTGGGCGTCGCGAGCGAGCCCAAAGTGCAGGGCGTGCCGGTCCAATCGTTTCTCAAATGGTTTGATATCACCAATACCGAGATGACCGGCAGCGTCACTTTAGCCGGCAAACTGGAGACCGTTGGCAAGAACGACGTGGAGCGCAAGCAAAATCTCAACGGCGCCTTCCATATGAAGATCGAGGACGGCACGATCAACCGGATGCGCATCGTGGTGCAAATCCTCAATCTGCTCGACCTGTCGCGCTGGTTTACCTTTCAGCTTCCCGATCTCGCCAAAGAGGGGATCCGTTTTCGGGCCATTACGGGTGACTTCAAAGTGGTCAAGGGGGTCTACTCGACGGAGAACCTAGTCGTCGACAGCAATGACTTGCGCATGACCGCCGTCGGCAGGATCGACGTGCCGAAGAACGAGCTGGACTTGATCGTCGCCGTGCGACCGTTTGCCGGCATCGATACGGCGCTCAATTATATTCCTTTGCTCGGACGCGGCGTCGCCGCGATCAAGAACTCCTTTCTCGTGGCCAGTTTCAACGTCCAGGGTCCGATCGAAAATCCAACGCTCACGCCGGCCCCGCTGGGTACGCTGGCGGAATGGTTTTGGGGCGTGCTGGGGATTCCGAAAAATATGATCGGCTTTGGCGAAGGCGAGAAAAAAGAAGAGCCGGCACTACCGCCGAAAACGCCCGCCAAATGAATTGCAAGTTAATCTTGTATTCGCGCGCCGATTGTTGTCTATGCGAGGAAATGAAGGACGCGATCCGGCAAGTCGCCGCGAAAGTTCCGCTCGACTTGGAAGAGATCGACGTCGACAGCTCCGCGCCGCTAAAAGAGCGGTTCGGCGACGAAGTGCCGGTACTGTTCATCGACGGCAGGAAAGCGTTCAAGTACAAAGTCACGGCAAAGGAGTTGGGGAAGCGGGTCAGCCGCGGCAGGCTTTGGACGCGGCTGGCGGTCAAGAGAGGAGCGTAGCGATGTGTAAAAGATTGACGATGGCGGCCCTGGCGCTCTCGATGTTCCATGCTGAGTTAGGTTGGGCCGCCGATCGGCTACTCGGCGTGCAATCCGCGCGCGTCATGTCGCAGTCGATGCCTTGGATTGCCGAGGAAACGGGCACCTTTCGCAAATATAATTTGGAGTTTCCGCTGGTTTACATCGGCACCTCGCCACTGGCGACGGCGGCGATGCTCGGCGGCGACGCGCAACTCATGATCGACGGCGGCGTCGGCGTCGTGCGCACGGTCGTGGCCGGCAACAGTGATCTGGTGTTTATCGCGGGCATCAAAAATCATCTTACCCAGAGCATTCTTGCAAAGCCGGGAATCAAACAGTTGGAGGATCTGCGCGGTAAAAAGATCGGCGTAACACGAATCGGCGCCACGACCCATTACTTTGCGGTGCAAGCCTTCAAGCGGCGCAACATGGAGGCCGGACGGGATTACCAGATGATTCAAACCGGCGGCGCGCCGGAAATGCTCGCGGCGCTGCTTGCGGGATCCATCGATGCCGGTACCATGTCGGCGCCGTGGGACGCGCGCGCCATTTCCCAGGGGTACGGCTATGTCGTCTACGGTCCGGATCTGCGCATCCCGCAGGTCGCGGTTTCGCTGATCACGCGACGCTCGTTTATCGCGCAGAATTCACCGCTGGTCGGACGATTCATGCGCGCCATGGCGGAGGCCGCAAAAATTTTGCATACCGATAAGGAAGTCGTTTTCAAGGTGCTGGCCAAGTACCTGCGCATCGAAGACCGCAAGGTTCTCGACCAGGCCTACAATGCTGAGATCAAGGCGCTGGAGCCGCGCATGGAGCTAAGAATGGAAGCCGTGCAGGCAATCCTCGACGACGTGGCGCCGGCCGACCCGCGCGCGAAAAAATTTAAGCCCCAGGATTTATATGATCGACGCTATTTGGACGAGATGGAGAAGAGTGGGTTCCTGGATAAACTTTGGGTCGGAGCTACTCCACGATGACGCTTGATTCTATTTCGCTGAGGAGAAAACTGCATTCTTTGGGCCGGTGAATGCGTCGTGGAGTCCGCACAAGCATTGCGTGCGCGCCGCAGCGCCTTTGGTTTTGATCGCATAGCATCCGATAAAGACTTGTCGGCGCAATTGATGCTCAACGGCGGGAAGATCGTCCAGCCGAAACACCAGATCGGTCCGTTCGGTTTTCGCGATCGTCTTCGACAGCGAGAGCAATCGCATCGCGTTGCATTCAGACTAGATTTCGCCTTGTGCGGCGATTCGGCATGATCGACTCGACACCTGGAAAAATTACCGGATTCCTAATGCTGTGCTTGCTCGCGAGTAGCGCTTTGCCTGCTGAAGCGGCCCAGCACGATAAAAGCAAAACGACGAAGCCGCCTCCCTTCGCGAAGGAAGATCCGGGGCCCTGGTTTCTCGCCGGCCGTGAAGGAGGGTGCGCGCCGCCTTCGATCCTCGGAAGAAAGGGCCCGGAGTACAATGATATCCAAACCCCGCAACAGTTAGTAGAAAAGTTGCAGGCGGCCGGACACAAGGCCGAGATGAAGGAATTCAAGGTGGGCACGCGCCCCGCCGTCGAGGTCAAAGCCCCGTCCGCGGGGCTTGCGGTCATGTTCGTCAAAAAAGAATTCTGCGACAAGATCGGACCGGGTCCGGAGAAGATAAAATAGCGGCCTACTCGTCGTCTTCGTGACGCCGTCGCGGGCGGTCCTGTTGCTTCAAGATCTTCTTGCGCAATCGAATCGACTCCGGCGTGACCTCCACCAACTCATCGTCGGCGATCCACTCGATGCCTTCTTCGAGGCCCATTTCGCGGTGCGGCGAGATGATGATGTTTTCGTCTTTGCCGGCGGCGCGCACGTTGGTGAGTTTTTTCTCCTTGCAAATGTTCACATTCAGATCGTTTTCGCGTGAATACTCGCCGACCACCATGCCCTCGTAAACCTTCGTTCCCGGGGCGATGAAGAGCACGCCGCGCTCCTGCAAATGGAAAATCGCATAGGGCGTGGTTTGGCCTTCACGGTCGGCGACCATCGCGGCGTTGGTCCGCGATTGAATCATTCCCTGCCAGGGCTCCCAACCGTTGAACAGAGCGTTCATGATGCCGTTGCCGCGGGTGTCGGTGAGAAAGCGCGAACGAAAGCCGATCAGGCCGCGCGAAGGCACGGCAAATTCCAAGCGCACCCGGCTCGATCCGGCGTGGATCATCTTGGTCATCTTACCCTTGCGCATCGCCAACAGCTGCGACACGACGCCGATAAAATCTTCGGGAATATCGATCACGAGCAATTCCATCGGTTCGTTGATCGCGCCGGCGATCTCGCGCGTGATGACGGTGGGTTTTGAGACCATCAGCTCATACCCTTCGCGCCGCATGGTCTCGATCACGATCGCTAAGGCGAATTCGCCGCGGCCGGTGACTTGAAAGATATCGGGTTGCTCGGTCTCCTCGACGCGCAGGCTGACGTTGCGCCGCTGTTCGAAGAGCAACCGTTCACGCAACTTGCGCGAGGTGACGAACTCCCCTTCGCGGCCGGCCCAGGGCGAATTATTGGCGCAGAAGAGCATGGCGATGGTCGGTTCGTCGATGCGCAGCGGCGGCAGCGCCTGGGGCTGTTCACGGTCGGCGATCGTGTCGCCGATGCCGATGTCCTCGATGCCGGCGACGGCGGCGATATCGCCGGCGCCCGCCGACAAAACTTCCACTCGTTTCAATCCCCGCCAGCCATAGATCTGCGTGATTTTGACCAGTTGCTGGCTGCCGTCCGACCGGCACAGCGTGTACTGTCCCGGCGCCAGCGTGCCATTTTTAACCCGCCCGACGGCGAGCCGGCCGACATAGTCGTTGTAGTCGAGGTTGTTCGCTTGAAACTGCGTCGGCGCCGCGGGGTCGACGATCGGACCGGACAACGTCTGCACGATAAGCTCGAACATCGGCTTGAGATTCTCACCCGGCGCTTTTAAGTCGAGCGTCGCGGTGCCGGCGCGGGCATTGGTATAAACGACCGGGAAATCGAGTTGATCTTCGCTGGCATCGAGATCGATAAAAAGATCGTAGATCTCGTCCAAGACGGCGGCGACGCGGGCGTCGGGCCGGTCGATTTTGTTGATACAGACGATCGGTGTCAGTTTGGCTTCGAGCGCTTTCTTGAGAACGAAGCGGGTTTGCGGCAACGGGCCTTCGGAAGCATCGAC
>Ga0209382_10004656_pt1 | contig 18217 bp, 17 predicted proteins | sample SoiMetdeltSBSDD5_FD_187599 | JGI IMG/M metagenome (GOLD analysis project Ga0209382, IMG submission 187599) | Bulk soil microbial communities from a Populus tree surrounding site in Tennessee, USA - Soil MetaG P. deltoides SBSDD5 (SPAdes) (version 2) | ecosystem: Environmental > Terrestrial >...
GGGCCGGCTCTCGAAGCGGCCGGAGTGTGGTTGCCGGGACTGCCGACTCCGGTGCCGGTGGAGGTTCCGTTCGGGGGCGGCGGCGCGGCCGAGGGCGTTCGGGGTCGGGTAGCGGGAGGCGACGTCGGGGCCGGGCCGCTCGTCACGGCCGAGGAGCTGTCGGTCCGGCTGCGTCGGCGCAGCCTGACGGGCTGGCGCGAGACCGAGGCGATCGTCGGCGTCGACGCGACGATCGGCGCCGGTGAGGTCACCTGCGTGACCGGCCGCAGCGGCGCCGGCAAGTCGACCCTGCTCGCGGCGCTGGGCGGGTTCATCGCACCGGCCCGCGGAAGGGTCCGCGCGACGCCGCTGCTCGCGGCCGACCTTGACCCGTCACCGAGCCGGTGGCGCTCGTCGGAGCTGGCCAGCCGGGTCGGCTGGGTGCCGCAGGATCCGGAGCACGGCTTCGTCACCCATCGAGTACGCGACGAGGTACGGCTCACCGCCGAACGGCTCGGCCGCGACGCCATGTCGATCGAGGCTCTGCTCGACGCCGCCGGACTGACCCGGCTGGCCGACGCGAGCCCCTATCACCTGTCCGGCGGCGAGCAGCGCCGACTCGCGCTCCTTGCCGGGCTCGGCCACGGGCCGCGACTGGCACTGCTCGACGAGCCGACCGTGGGTCAGGACCGGCACACGTGGGGCGCGATCGCCGGGATCGTCCGGAGTCTCGCCGCCCGGGGCAGCGGTGTCGCGATCGCGACCCACGACCGCGCCCTCGTGGCCCTTGCCGATCGGGAGCTCGCGCTCGAGCGCGGTCGGGTCGGGGAGGCGAGATGAGTACGCTCGCGCTGCGATCGACTCCGGTGACGCGGGCCAATCCGCTCGTGCTGCTGGCCGTGGGGCTGCTGGCCGTGGTGGCGTCGTTCGGAGTACGCGATCTCACCGTGGCAGTCGCCATGATCGGCGTCGTCATCGCGCTCGCCGTGGCCTTCGTCCCCGGTCTGGTCGGGAACAGTTGGCGGCTGCTGGCGCCCCTGCTGGGTGCCGCATCGGTGACCTTCTCGACCTGGCTGCTCGCGGGCCGTGACGAGTCGATCGCCGCGACGGCGGGTCTTCGGGTCCTTGTCTTGGCACTGCCCGGGGTCCTCGTCGCGCCGTTCATCGACCCGAGTCGACTCGGCGACCAGCTCGCCCAGCGGCTTCGGCTGCCGGCCCGACCCGTCGCGGCCGTGACCGCGAGCCTCCAGCGGTTCGAGGATCTCGGCGCCGTCTGGGAGCAGCTCGACCGGGCCCGTCGAGTCCGCGGCGTCGGTCCCGGCCGCAGTCCGATCGCCCGATTCCGGCACGTCGCCGCCCTGACCTTCGGCCTGCTGGTCGCGACCCTGCGCAGCTCGGCTCGGATGGCCGTCGCGATGGACGCCCGCGGCTTCGCCACCGCATCCCGGCGCTCGTGGGCCGAGCCGGCGCTGTGGACCCGGGTCGACTCCGCCGTCCTCGCCGGAGCGATCGGGTTCGCCGCGTTGCCGTACGCACTCACGACCATGCTCTGACCCCGCGATTGCGTGACGGTGGTCGTATGGCGAGGCCCGTGGGGAGCCACCATCCCGCGATCGCGGGTCGAGGGCCGCCGCTTCGGTTGCAGAGTTGAGTCGACTACACTCAAGTGAGTTGATCGACCCGAGGGCAGTCGTCACACTGACCCGGGCACAACACACAGATCATCACGACGCCGTCGCGACGTACGCGACCGGCGCGGACACACCGACACGAGACACACGGAGGCAACCACATGGCGCGCGCTGTCGGCATCGACTTGGGGACGACCAACTCGGTCGTCGCTGTCCTCGAAGGTGGCGAGGCCACCGTCATCGCCAACGCCGAAGGCTCCCGGACGACCCCTTCCGTCGTCGCCTTCGCCAAGAACGGGGAGGTCCTCGTCGGCGAGGTCGCGAAGCGGCAGGCGGTGACCAACGTCGACCGGACGATCCGCTCGGTGAAGCGTCACATGGGGACCGACTGGTCCGCCGAGATCGACGGCAAGACGTTCACGCCGCAGCAGGTCTCGGCGTTCGTCCTCCAGAAGCTCAAGCGGGACGCCGAGTCCTACCTCGGGGAGACGATCACCGATGCGGTCATCACGGTCCCGGCCTACTTCGAGGACGCTCAGCGCCAGGCCACCAAGGAAGCCGGCGAGATCGCGGGCCTGACGGTCTCCCGGATCGTCAACGAGCCGACCGCGGCGGCGCTGGCCTATGGGCTGGACAAGGGTGAGACCGAGCAGACGATCCTGGTCTTCGACCTTGGCGGTGGCACGTTCGACGTGTCGCTGCTGGAGGTCGGCGAAGGCGTCGTCGAGGTCAAGGCGACCAGCGGCGACAACCACCTCGGTGGCGACGACTGGGACCAGCGGATCGTCGACTGGCTGGCTGACAAGTTCAAGAGCGCCAACGGCATCGACCTGACCAAGGACAAGATGGCGATGCAGCGCGTCCGCGAGGCGGCCGAGAAGGCCAAGATCGAGCTGTCCTCGAGCCAGCAGACCTCGATCAACCTGCCGTACATCACCGTCGACGCGGAGAAGAACCCGCTGTTCCTCGACGAGAATCTGTCGCGGTCGGAGTTCCAGCGGATCACGTCCGACCTGCTCGACCGGACCAAGAAGCCGTTCCAGAACGTCATCAAGGACGCCGGCATCAGCGTCAGCGAGATCGACCACGTCGTCCTCGTCGGCGGCTCGACCCGGATGCCCGCGGTGTCGGACCTGGTGAAGGAGCTGACCGGCGGCAAGGAGCCCAATAAGGGCGTCAACCCGGACGAGGTTGTCGCCGTCGGTGCCGCGCTGCAGGCCGGTGTGCTCAAGGGCGAGGTCAAGGACGTCCTGCTGCTCGACGTCACGCCGCTGTCGCTCGGCATCGAGACCAAGGGCGGCGTGATGACCAAGCTCATCGAGCGCAACACGACGATCCCGACCAAGCGTTCGGAGATCTTCACCACGGCCGACGACAACCAGCCCTCGGTGGCGATCCAGGTCTACCAGGGCGAGCGTGAGATCGCGGCCCGCAACCAGCTGCTCGGCACCTTCGAGCTGACCGGCATCCCGCCAGCGCCGCGCGGCGTACCCAAGATCGAGGTCACTTTCGACATCGACGCCAACGGCATCGTGCACGTGTCGGCCAAGGACCACGGCACCGGCAAGGAGCAGTCGATGACCATCACCGGCGGCTCCGCACTGGCCAAGGAAGACATCGACCGGATGGTCAAGGAGGCCGAGGAGTACGCCGAGGAGGACCGTCAGCGGCGTGAGGCCGTCGAGGTACGCAACCAGGCCGACTCCCTCGTCTACTCGACCGAGAAGTTCCTGTCCGAGAACGACGAGAAGATCGGTGATGACGTCAAGACCGAGGTACGCGCCGATGTCGACGCCCTCAAGAAGACGCTCGAGGGTGAGGACACCGACGCCATCACGGCCGCGATGACGAAGCTCGGCCAGTCCAGCCAGAAGATGGGCGCCGCGATGTACGAGTCGTCCGGCGCTGAGGCCGGAGCCGCGCCGGGTGCGGAGTCGACCCAGTCAGCCGCGTCGGATGAGGACGTCGTCGACGCCGAGATCGTGGACGAGGACGACGGCGACGACAAGGACAAGGACAAGTGACGTCAGAGACGCCGCGAAACGAGTCCGTCCAGCAGCCGGAGCAGCCCGAGACCGAGGCTGCTCCGGCCGCGAAACCCGACGCCCCGACCGGCGAGACGCCATCTACGGGCGATGACGAGACCGCTCGCCTGACGTCCCAGCTCGGCGAGCGCACGGCCGATCTCCAGCGGTTGCAGGCGGAGTACGTCAACTACAAGCGCCGCGTCGATCGCGACCGGGAGCTCGTCGGCGAGACGGCGACGGCCCGCGTACTCGCGGACCTGCTTCCGGTCCTCGACGACATCGACCGCGCTCGTGACCACGGCGAGCTCGAGGGTGGCTTCAAGTCGGTCGCTGAGTCGCTCGAACGCGTCGTCGAGTCGTTCGGGCTCGAGCGATTCGGCAACCCCGGCGACGAGTTCGACCCGCGCATCCACGAGGCGCTGATGCACGACTACGCCGACGACGTCGACACGACGACCGCGCAGACGATCCTCCAGGTCGGCTACCGGGTCGGCGAGCGGGTGATCCGCCCGGCCCGGGTCGCGGTGGTCGAGCCGATGCCGGTCGACGCTCCGGTGACGCCCGACCGGCCGGCGGAACGCGAGTCCGAGCCCGAGTCGCCCGGAGACCCGGAGGATGACGAACAGCAGTAGCGAGGAGGTGTTGTCGTGAGCAGCAGTGACTGGGTCACGAAGGATTTCTACAAGGTCCTCGGCGTGAGCAAGGACGCCTCCAGCGCCGACATCAAGAAGGCCTACCGCAAGCTCGCTCGCGACAACCATCCCGACTCGCACCCTGGCGACCAGGCCGCTGAGGACCGGTTCAAGTCCGTCTCCGAGGCCTACGCGGTGCTGAGCGATCCGGAGCGCCGCAAGGAGTACGACGAGCAGCGGGCGCTGTTCGGCAGCGGCTTCGGTGGTGGCGAGGGCGCCGGCGGGTTCCGGTTCCCCGGTGGTCAGGGCACTGGTGGTGGCTTCGACATCTCCGATCTGCTCGGCGGCATCTTCGGCGGCGGCACCCGTACGCGGACCCGCGCCCGTCGCGGCGCCGACGTCGAGACCGAGGCCCGGATCAGCTTCGAGCAGGCGGTCGACGGCGTCACCGTGCCGCTGCGAATGACCAGCGACGAGGCCTGTCCGTCCTGCAGTGGCACCGGCGCCCGGGCCGGCACCGTGCCGCGGGTCTGCGACAACTGCGAAGGCAGCGGCATGCAGACCGCGACGACTGGCGGCGTCTTCGCGATGACCGAGCCGTGCACCGTCTGCCGCGGTCGTGGGCTGGTCGTCGACGACCCCTGTCCGACCTGCCACGGCTCCGGCCGGGCGTCCTCGTCGCGGACGATGCAGGTGCGGATCCCGGCCGGCGTGCGCGACGCACAGCGGATCCGGCTACGGGGCAAAGGCGCCTCCGGCGAGGGCGGTGGACCCAACGGCGATCTGTACGTCCTCGTCCATGTCGATCGGCATCCGGTGTTCGGTCGATCGGGCGACAACCTCACGGTCACCGTCCCGGTCACGATCGACGAGGCGGCTCTCGGCTCGCAGATCAAGGTCCCGACACTGGGCGGAGCGCCGGTCACCCTGCGGCTGCCGCCGGGCACCCCGAACGGTCGGGTGTTCCGCGTCCGCGGTCGCGGCGTCAGCCGCAAGGACGGTACGCGCGGCGATCTGCTCGTCACGGTCGAGGTGGCCGTACCCGCCGAGCTCAGCGACGAGGCCAAGGCCGCGCTCGAGGCGTACCGCTCCGCCCGCGGCGACCAGGATCCGCGGTCCGGCCTGTTCGAGGCGGGAGTGTGAGGTGGCCATGACGAACACGCCCATCGGCCCACCGGGCCCCGACACCCCTGTCTACGTGATCAGCGTGGCGGCCGAGCTCACCGGCCTGCATCCACAGACCCTGCGGACCTATGACCGGCTCGGCCTGGTCAGCCCGGATCGGGCCGGCGGCGGCGGTCGGCGCTACACGATGCGCGACATCGAGCTGCTGCGCCAGGTCGCTCGGTTGACCGCCGAAGGCCTCGGGCTGGAAGGCGTACGCCGCGTGCTCGGGCTCGAGAACGAGCTGGCCGCGCTGCGCGAGGAGGTGGCGGCCCTGCGCGAGCAGTTGGCCGCGGCGAACGCCGCCATGGCGACGACGCCGAACCTCCCCGTACGCGCCTCGACCTCGCATCAGATCGCGGTCTGGCGGCGTCGTTCCCCGTGATCGCCGCTCACGCGTGTTGATATAGAGGCATGTCTCGGGTGCTGGTCCTGGTGCTGATCGCCGTCGGCGCGGTCGCCTGCGGCGGTGGTGGGGACGACCCGGCCGCCACGCCCGATACGGCTTCGCCCTCGGCGTCCACGCCGGCGCCGGACGCCGAGTCGGCTGCGGGTTCGAAGGTCGACGCGGCGGCGGACCTGTCGGAGTTCGTCTGCGAACCCGACGACGACGGCGAATGGAACGCCTCCGGCGTGATCACGAACTCCTCCGGCGAGGCGGCCGACTTCCGGGTGACCGTCGTCGTGTCCGACGGCCCCGGCGCCTCGCTGGCCGGCAAGCGCCGTACCCTGCCGCAGCTCGCGCCCGAGGCCCCGGAGCCGTTCGACATCGAGCGCCTCCCGTCCGTCGACGACACCGACGCCACCTGCCAAGTCCAGGTCCTCCGCTTCCGCTGACCCACCGCCGCCCCCTCACCTCACCCGTCGCCTCACCCCGTCGCCTCAAGAGATTGGCGCATTTTCGCGCCAACAGTCGCTCGAACCTGCAGTTTCACGCCAACAGTTGCCGAGTCGAAGACGTCCACAGTTGCCGGGCTCGGAATCCGGCCCTGTGGATGACCGATCGGCGTCGGAATCCGCGACCACACACAAAGACGTGGACGAGATTGTCTTGACGTCAGAAGCCGGCGGTGCCGTCCGGCGAGTTGCCTATGAGCAGGTCACCCACGGTGTACATGCGGTGCGGGGATCGGTGGAGGGCCTGGCCGCCCGGTGCCTCGCGATCCAGCGGGCCTTGCCGTCGGAGGCGTTGTTCTCGCACTACACCGGCGCCATGCTGCGAGGCTGGCAGCTGCCCGGTCTGCCCGAGTGGCTTCCGATCTTTGCGAGCCTGCCGAGAGGTGGCACTCATCTCCATCGGCGCGATGTTTACGTCGCACGTACGGATGAGGCAAGCGTCGGAGCTGAGACTCGGCGCGGCATACGGGTGGCGGCGCCGTGGGCGATCCTGGCCCAACTCGCGCAAGACCTGTCCCTCCTGGACCTGATTGCCGTCGTCGACTCCGCTTTGCAGGTCGGCGACTGCAAGTCTGCCGACCTCGCGGAGTCGCTCCGACCCGGTCAGTGGGGCGGACACCGGCTGCGGCGCGCGCTCGAGCTCGCCGACGGTCGAGCCGAGTCGTGGTGGGAGACCCCGCTGAGATTGCTGCACGTGTGGGCGGGAGTCGACGTCGTCCCCCAGTACGAGGTTCGCGACGCTCGCGGAAACCTGATCGCTCGCGGCGACCTGTGGATCGTGGGCACTCGTCGATTGCACGAGTACGACGGAGGTCACCACGACCGGCCCGAGACCCGGCGCGTCGATCTATACCGGGACAAGGCGCTGGCCAGGATCGACTGGGAGCGCTACGGCTACGTCTCCACCGACCTCGTGAGGGGCGCCGACCGCATCGTTCGAGACGCGGAGTCAGCCCTCGGCCTCCCGCATCGGCCGACCCGACTCGAGCGGTGGCACGCCGAGGTCGCTCGATCGACTCTCAGCGGACGCGGACGGGCGGCGCTCGCACGTCGACTTGCCCGATTCGACCGGCGCTGACGTGCAAGAGTTGGCGTGAAGTCGCGGGCCTCGCCGAATGTTGGTGCAACTTCGCGCCAACTCTTGCCCCGGGCTGCAACTTCGCGCCAACTCTTGTCCCGGGCTGCAGTTTCGCGCCAACACTTGGGGGAACGGGAGCGAGCAGGCTGTGGAAACCCAGACTTGAGTGGAATGGACTCAACTTCGCTACCGTTGAACCCATAGACATCGTCGTACGCACAGCCAGGAGACCCAACCTCGATGGACCCTTCGAACCTCACCACGCGCAGCCAAGATGCCCTGTCGACCGCCGTCCGGCGGGCGGCCGCTGACGGTAACCCGCAGGTCGACACGCTGCATCTGCTCGCCGCCTTGCTCGCACAGCCCGAGTCGACGGCCGCCGCCTTGCTGCGTGCGGTCGGGTCGGACCCACGGCAGGTCGCCGAGGCGGCTGAGGACGAGATCGGCAAGCTGCCGGCCGCGACCGGGTCCAGTGTCACCGCGCCGTCGCTCGCGCGCCCGGTCTACGAGGTGCTCCAGCGGGCGGCCGACCTCGCCGAGGAGCTCGGCGACGAGTACGTCTCGACCGAGCACCTGACGGTCGGGCTCGCCACCGTCGACAGCCCGGCCAAGACGGTGCTGGAGAAGGCCGGGGCGACCGCCAAGGCACTGGAGGCAGGGTTCGAGACCGTACGCGGGTCGGCCCGGGTGACGAGCCCGGACCCCGAGGGCACCTACCAAGCGCTCGAGAAGTACGGCATCGACCTGACCGCGCAGGCCAAGGACGGCAAGCTCGACCCAGTCATCGGACGTGACGCCGAGATCCGTCGGGTCGTCCAGGTGCTCAGCAGGCGGACCAAGAACAACCCGGTCCTGATCGGCGAGCCTGGCGTCGGCAAGACCGCTGTCGTCGAGGGTCTGGCCCAGCGCATCGTGGCCGGTGACGTTCCCGAGTCGCTGCGCGGCCGGCGGCTGATCGCGCTGGACCTGGGGGCGATGGTGGCCGGCGCGAAGTATCGCGGCGAGTTCGAGGAGCGCCTCAAGGCCGTACTCGCGGAGATCAAGGACTCCGACGGCCAGATCATCACGTTCATCGACGAGCTCCACACGGTCGTCGGCGCTGGTGCGACCGGCGAGAGCGCGATGGACGCCGGCAACATGCTCAAGCCGATGCTGGCCCGTGGCGAGCTGCGCATGATCGGCGCCACGACGCTCGACGAGTATCGCGAGCACATCGAGAAGGACCCCGCTCTGGAGCGGCGCTTCCAGCAGGTCCTGGTCGACGAGCCGAGTGTCGAGGACACGATCGCGATCCTGCGTGGCCTCAAGGAGCGCTACGAGGCGCATCACAAGGTCGCCATCTCCGACGCGGCGTTGGTCGCGGCCGCCACGTTGAGCCATCGCTACATCACCGGCCGGCAGCTCCCCGACAAGGCGATCGACCTGGTCGACGAGTCGAGCAGTCGGCTGCGCATGGAGATCGACTCCTCGCCGGTCGAGATCGACGAGCTGCGGCGCGTCGTCGACCGGCTCACGATGGAGGAGATGCACCTCGGCAAGGAGCAGGACGACGCGAGCAAGGAACGACTCGCCAAGCTCCGGGCCGAGCTCGCCGACGCCAAGGAGCGACTGCGCGGGCTGGAATCCCAATGGGAGCGGGAAAAGCAGAGCCTCAACCGGATCGGCGAGATCAAGGAGCGCATCGACGAGGTGCGCGTCCAGGCCGAGCGGGCGCAGCGCGACGGTGACCTCGAGACGGCCAGTCGGCTGTCGTACGGCGAGATCCCCGCGCTCGAGAAGGAGCTCGCCGACGCGACCGAGGCCGAGGACACCAGCGAGAGCATGGTCCGCGAAGAGGTCGGCTCGGACGAGATCGCCGAGGTCATCTCGGCCTGGACCGGCATCCCGGCCGGCCGCCTGCTCGAAGGCGAGACCGGCAAGCTGCTCCGGATGGAGGACGAGCTCGCGCATCGACTCGTCGGGCAGCGGCCCGCCGTCCGGGCTGTCTCTGACGCGGTCCGCCGGGCCCGGGCGGGAATCGCCGACCCGGACCAGCCGACCGGCTCGTTTCTCTTCCTCGGCCCGACCGGCGTCGGCAAGACCGAGCTCGCCAAGGCGCTCGCGGAGTTCCTCTTCGATGACGAGCGGGCGATGGTCCGGATCGACATGAGCGAGTACGCCGAGAAGCACAGCGTCGCGCGTCTGGTCGGTGCGCCGCCGGGCTATGTCGGCTACGAGGAGGGCGGCCAGCTCACCGAAGCGGTCCGGCGCCGACCCTACTCCGTCATCCTGCTCGACGAGATCGAGAAGGCCCATCCCGAGGTCTTCGACATCCTCTTGCAGGTGCTCGACGACGGCCGGCTCACCGACGGGCAGGGCCGTACGGTCGACTTCCGCAACACGATCTTGATCCTCACGTCCAACCTCGGATCGCAGTTCCTCGCCGACCCGGCGCTGGACGAGACCGCTCGGCGGGATGCCGTGATGGAGGTCGTACGCGTGTCGTTCAAGCCGGAGTTCCTCAACCGGCTCGACGAGGTCGTACTCTTCGACACGCTGACGACCGAGGACCTGACCCGGATCGTCGATCTGCAGGTCGCCGCGTTGGCGAACCGCCTTGCAGTACGGCGAATCACCCTCGACGTGAGCGACGCTGCGAAGGAGTGGCTGGCGCTCACCGGCTACGACCCGGTCTACGGCGCCCGGCCGCTGCGACGGCTCGTCCAGAGTGCGATCGGCGACCAACTGGCTCGTGGCCTGCTCGCCGGTGACATCCGCGACGGCGACACTGTTGTCGTCGATCGCGACTCCGACGCGGACGCGCTCCGGGTCACCGCGAAGACGCCCTGACAGTCGCCTCACACCGATGCCGACCTCGGCACTTGAAGGCGCTCGACAGCGTGATGGGATGGGGACATGACCGAATCCGCACCTCGGCCTCGCCAGGTCACGGTCGCCAGCATCATCGCCGGCCTCGGCGCGGTCTTGGTCCTCATCAACATCTTCGCCGTGATGTCCGACTGGGGGTCGGCGTCGGTGCGAGAAGAGGTCGAGAACGCCCTCGACGACGGCCCGTTCGGGCCAGCCAGCATCAGCGTCGAGACGGCCCTGGAGATGCTGCGCATCATGCTGATGATCGTCGCCGCGGGCTGCGTGGCGGCGGTCGTCTTCGCCGTCTATACGGTGCGTCGTCATCGAGCGGCGCGGATCGGTCTGACCGTACTCGCCGGTGCCTGGGCGTTGTTGAGTCTCGCCCTCGGACTGGCCGGTCTGCTGCTGGCAGTCATTGCGGTAGGTTGTGTGGTCCTACTGTGGAGCGCGGAGGCTCGGAAGTGGTTCGCCACAAGCACGCCCACCCGGGAAGCCGTGCCGGGGGAACCACCGATCCCACCACCCCCGCACACGACGTCAGCGAAGGGAATGCCGATCGTCATGTCCACGCCACCTCCCTCGGACGAGCCGGATCAGCCCAAGACGTGGGGCAAGCCGAACGAGGAGTCGTCGGCGCCGCCTCGAGGTGACACATCGGCCACGCCGCCTCCGCCGCCGTCGCAGCCAGGCCCCCCACCTCCGCCACCGCCACCGCCGTCGCAGCCCGGCCCCCCACCTCCACCGCCGTCGCAGCCCGGGGGCTACTCGGGGTATGGCCCGCCGCCGGCCGGTGGCTATCAGCCCTACAGCGCGTACGCACCCGCGACTCCGCCTCCGGCGCCGGAGTCAGTGGTGCCGACCAAGCGTCCCGGCACTCTCACTGCCGCTGGCGTCATCACGATCGTCATGTCGAGCTTCGCCTTGCTGGGCTCGGGCATATTGGGGCTGGTCTTTCTGGCCGACCGCAACTCGCTCGAAGAAGACGAGAGCATGACCGAGCTCGCGAACGACGCCGATGTGGCGGTGGAGGACCTCGTCACGGCGCTCGGCATCCTCGGTATCATCGCGGCTCTGCTCTCGCTGGCTGCCTTGGTGTTGGGCGTGCTGCTGCTGCGCAACAAGCGGGTGCGGATTCCCTTGGTGGTGCTGTCGGCGATCGCGATCATCATGAGCCTGCTCGCGTTCCCGATCGGGCTGCTGTGGGTGATCGCGGAGATTCTCGTGATCGTGTTCTGCTTCACCGGGGGTGCTGGTGCCTGGTTCGACGCGCAGGGCTACGCCGCGGACCGGGCTCGTCAGCAGCGCTGAGCCTCCACACTGTCGCGAGATTGTCCCGGCCGAGCTTGTCGGCGTGTCCCGCTCGGTCAACCAGCCTCGCTCGTGCCTCGCTCGGCGGCCAGGCCCATCCACGACACTCGCGAGACGTGCGTACACCCTCTCCCGTCCATCCGGGCGCCACCTCGCGCTGCGGTCGACCCCACTGCCGCGGCCTCGGCGTACTCGTTGCCGAGGGTCGTCAGGGGAAGGCTTTGTGGAGGCGGGTGAGGGCTTCGGTGAGGACGGGTTCGGTTTTGGAGAAGGCCCAGCGGACGAGGGGGCGGCCGGCGTCGATGTCGTCGTAGAACACCTGGTGGGGGATCGCGACGACGCCGGCGCGTTTGGGGAGGGCGCGGCAGAACTCGACGCCGTCGTCGTAGCCCATCGGCCGGACGTCGGTCGTGGCGAAGTAGGTGCCCTGGGGTCGGAACACGTCGAAGCCGAGTGCGGCCAAGCCGTCGCAGAGCTGGTCGCGCCGAGCTTGCAACTGCATCGCGATGTCGGTGTAGAAGTCGTCGCCGAGGGCGAGCGCGCCGGCGATCGCCGGTTGCAGCGGCGCGCCGGAGGTGTAGGTCAGGAACTGCTTGGCCGCGTTGACCGCCGTCACGAGCGGCGCCGGTCCGACGGCCCAGCCGACCTTCCAGCCGGTAAACGAGAACGTCTTGCCGCCGGACGAGATCGTCACGGTCCGCTCCCACATGCCCGGCAGGGTCGCGATCGGGATGTGCTCGACGCCGTCGAAGGTCAGATGTTCGTAGACCTCGTCGGTGACCACGACGAGGTCGTTCTCGATCGCGATCGCGGCGACGGCAGACAGCTCCTCGCGGGTCAAGACGGCGCCGGTCGGGTTGTGCGGGCTGTTGAGCAGCAGCAGTCGGGTCTGCGGCGTCACCGCGCGACGCAGTTCGTCGAGGTCGAGCCGGAAGTCCGGCGGCCGCAGCGTGATCGGCCGGCGTACACCGGCGGCCATCTGGATGCCGGCGACGTACGAGTCGTAGTACGGCTCGAGCGCGACGACCTCGTCACCCGGGTCGACCAGGCCCAGCAAGGCCGCGGCAACCGCCTCCGTCGCACCGGTGGTGATCACCACCTCGCGATCGGGGTCGACCTCGAGACCGTAGAAGCGGCGCTGATGCTCGGCGACGGCCGCCCGCAGCTCCGGGATGCCGATGCCCGGCGCGTACTGGTTGCGGCCGCCCCGGATCGCGGCGACGGCGGCCTCGCTCACCGACTCCGGTCCGTCCGTGTCGGGGAAGCCCTGCCCGAGGTTGACGGCGCCGACCCGCACGGCCAAGGCCGACATCTCCGCGAAGATTGTGGTACCGAGTCCGCTGACGCGCTGCGCGAGCTGCTTCATGCCCGGCGACTGTACGCGGCCGTGGCCCCACCCGCTGGGCGTGACGTATCTGCAACGGCACCCCCGGTCCGCCGGTAGATACGTCACGCCCAGCGGATGCGCGGGCCGTAGAGTGCCGCCTATGGGCGCCCGTGACGAACTGCTGCAGCAGATCAAGAGCAAGGCGATCGTGTACGAGCGGGTGACGCTGTCGTCGGGGCGCGAGGCGGACTATTACGTCGACCTGCGCCGGATCAGCCTGGACGGCGCCGCGGCCCCTCTGGTCGGCGAGGTGATGCTGGATCTGACCAGCGACCTCGGCTTCGACTCCGTTGGCGGACTCACGCTGGGCGCCGATCCGGTCGCGTCCGCGATGCTGCACGCCGCGGCGAAGCGCGGGCGCGTCCTCGACGCCTTCGTCGTACGCAAGACCGAGAAGCTCCACGGCCTCGGGCGCCGGATCGAGGGCCCGGACGTCGCCGGTCGACGGGTCCTGGCGGTCGACGACACCTCCACGACGGGGGGCTCGGTGCTCACGGCGGTGTCGGTACTACGCGAGGCCGGCGCCGAGGTCGTCGCAGTCGCGGTCATCGTGGATCGCGACACCGGCGCGCGGCGTAACGTCGAGGAGACCACCGGGCTCCCGTACCGCTTCGCGATCGGCAAGGACGAGCTCGACCTGTAGCCGTCGAGATGTCAGCCCTCTGTTGCCCCGGAGGGCAAGGTGGCGCGGACAACTCGGGGGGGTCACGGCGTGGTCTGGCTCTCGCGGCGCTCCCGCTTGATCTTGCGCCGCTCGTGCCACAGGTGGAAGGCGACCGGCAGCACGCCGATCAGCACGGCGCCGATCAGCAGCAGATCCAGATGTGGCTGCACGTGGTCGGTGACGAAGTCGATGTTGCCAAGGGCGTAGCCGGCCGCCGTGATGCCGCTGGCCCACACCACCGCGCCGATCGCGCTGTAGAAGAAGTAGCGTCGCCGGTCCATCTCGGCCACCCCGGCAGTGACCGTGATGAGAGTACGGACGATCGGGACGAACCGGGCCAAGATGATCGCGGGAGCACCGTACTTCTCGAAGAACTCATGGGTACGCCGGACGTGCTCCGGTCGCAGCAGCCTATGGTTGGGTCGCTCGAGCAGCGGCGGACCGGCGCGATAGCCGATCTCGTAGCCGACCAGGTTGCCCGCCACCGCGGCGACGGCCAACAGTGTGCAGACCAGCCAGATCGGCTCGTCGACGATGTCCTGGCTGACGAAGATGCCGAGGCTGAACAGCAGCGTGTCGCCGGGCAGGAAGAAGCCGAGCAGCAACGCGCACTCGGAGAAGATGATCGCGATCGCGACCCACATCGCCCATTGGCCCGCCTCGTCGAGCATCGTCTCGGGATCGAGCCATCCCGGCATAAGGGACGCCGCGAGGAGTACGGGTTCGGACGAACTCAGCACGCGGCGAGCGTATCCGACGGCACCAAAGCTACCGGCCGTGGCGCAGTCTCAGGGACGGCTTGTCACCGCGAGCCGGATGCCGAGCGTGACGAGTGCCGTGCCGGTGATGGCGTCGACCGCGCGGCGCACGGTCGGCCGTGCGAAGACGCGACGCAGCGCCGCCACCAGGTTGGCCAGCACGCAGAACCAGACGAGTGCGGTCGCGCCGGCGATCCCGGCCAGCAGCAGCGTCGCACCGTATGCCGATCCGTCGCCCACGAACTGCGGCATCAAGGCGACGAAGAACGCGGCCGCCTTGGGGTTCAGCACGTTGCACAACAGGCCCTGGCGGAACGAGAGCCAGACCGACTCGGTGCCGCGGCCCTCGCCGCCCGAGTCGGCCGCGCCGTTGCGCCGCGACGCCGATCGGAGGGCGCGGATGCCGAGGTAGAGCAGGTAGGCGGCGCCGGCGATCTTGACGACGGTGAACGCGACGGCCGACGCCTCGAGCAGCGCGGCGACGCCGATCGCTGCTGACACTGCCCACACGAACACCCCGGCGCCGACGCCGAGGGCCGCCGCCATCCCGCTCCGGACGCCGGACGCGACCGACCGGCGCACGACGATCGCGAAGTCGGGACCGGGCGCCATCGCCGCCAGCAGCACGACGCCCGCGAACGCGAGGAGATGAGCGGCCGACATGCCGACCATCGTAGGTCGAGCACCATCGCGCCGAGATTGCACGAATGTCCCGCCGTTCGTTGTGATGCGCGCGTGAGGTTGGCAGTTGGGCGGACATTCGTGCAATCTCGGCGCCAGAGAGGAGGACGGCCATGGACGAGGACGCGTCGCCGGAGGCGGCACCGTACGAGGTCGGCGTCGGTCCCTGGTCGGGCAAGTGGCCGGAGGACCCGCGCTACGACCGGGCGCTGCTGGCCAACGGTGATCGGCGCAACGTCGCCGATCGCTACCGCTACTGGACCATGGACGCGATCGTCGCGGACCTCGACACCCGCCGGCACGCGTTCCACGTCGCGATCGAGAACTGGGGCCACGACTTCAACATCGGCTCGGTCGTGCGGACGGCCAACGCCTTCCTCGCGGCCGAGGTGCACATCGTCGGGCGGCGTCGCTGGAACCGCCGCGGGGCGATGGTCACCGATCGCTATCAGCACGTACGGCATCACTCGACGATCGACGAGCTCGTCGCGTGGGCGGACGGCGCCGGCCTGCCGCTACTCGGCGTCGACAATCTGCCCGGCTCAGCACCATTGGAGTCGGCCGAGCTGCCTCGCGAGTCCGTGCTCGTCTTCGGCCAGGAGGGTCCGGGGCTGTCGGACGCCGCGCGGGCGGCCTGCGTCGCGACGTACTCCATCGCGCAGTACGGCTCGACCCGCTCGATCAACGCCGGCGCGGCCGCCGCCATCGCGATGCACACCTGGATCCGCCAGCACGCGCCGCCACCGCACTAGCGACGGGCGGCATCCGCACCGATACGTGACGCGTGCACCGAATGCCACGAGAGGTCGGTGCAGCTGTCACGTACCGATGTGACCCGGCCCACGGCCCGAGCCGTAGGCTGGTCCCACGCGTACCCCAGTCTGTCCAGGGAGATCCCGATGCCCGTCGCTACGCCCGAGGTCTACGCCGAGATGCTGGACAAGGCCAAGCGCGAGTCGTTTGCCTATCCGGCGATCAACGTCACGTCGTCGCAGACGCTGCATGCGGCGCTGCGCGGGTTCGCCGAGGCCGGGAGCGACGGCATCGTCCAGATCTCGACCGGCGGCGCCGAGTTCCTGTCCGGCGCGACGATCAAGGACATGGTGAGCGGCTCGGCGGGCTTCGCCGCGTACGCCGACGAGGTCGCGAAGAAGTACCCCGTCAACATCGCCCTGCACACCGACCACTGCCCCAAGGACAAGCTCGACGGCTTCGTACGCCCGCTGCTGAAGCTGTCCCAGGAGAGGGTCGAAGCTGGCGGGCTGCCACTGTTCCAGTCGCACATGTGGGACGGATCGGCGGTGCCGCTCGACGAGAACATGCAGATCGCCGAGGAGTTGCTCGCGAAGGCCGCCGCGGCCCGCGTGATCCTCGAGATCGAGGTCGGTGTCGTCGGCGGCGAGGAGGACGGCATCGTCGGCGCGATCGACGAGAAGCTCTACACGACGCCGGAGGACGCGCTGGCCGTGGCCGAGGCGCTCGGTCTCGGCGAGAAGGGCCGCTACATTACCGCGCTGACCTTCGGAAACGTCCATGGCGTCTACAAGCCGGGCAACGTCAAGCTGCGGCCCGAGATCCTCAAGGCTGCCCAGGAGGCGGTCGGCGCGAAGTACGGGGTCGAGAAGCCCTTCGACCTGGTCTTCCACGGCGGATCGGGATCGCACCCCGAGGAGATCGCGGCCGCCGTCGACGACGGCGTGATCAAGATGAACGTCGACACCGACACGCAGTACGCGTTCACCCGCGCCGTCGCCGACCACATGTTCAAGAACTACGACGGCGTCCTCAAGGTCGACGACGAGGTCGGGTCGAAGAAGGCGTACGATCCGCGCTCCTACGGCAAGCTCGCCGAGGAGTCGATGGCCACCCGCGTCGTCGGAGCCTGCGAGGCCCTCCGCTCGGCCGGCACCCGCCTGGGTTAGGTCGCATGCCACCCGAGAACCTGCTGGGAGAACCACCAGAGACGCTGCTACCGGCCGATCCGGCCGCTGAGTCGACCGATGACGCCGACCCGGACGCCGCCGCCCGGGCCAATCCGGCGTCGAGTCTCGTCTGGGCCCGACTCGCCGAACGGGCGCTCGCCGACGGACGGGATGTCGAGGCGTACGCGTTCGCCCGCACCGGCTACCACCGAGGGCTCGATGCCCTGCGGCGCAACGGCTGGCGTGGCCACGGCCCGATCCCCTGGGCCCACGAGCCCAACCGCGGCTTCCTGCGGGCCATGGCCGCGCTGGCGACAGCCTCCGAACGAATCGGTGACATCGAGGAGGCCGACCGCTGCCGGCAGTTCCTCCGCGACTCGACCGCCGAGGGATACCGCGAGCTGATCGGCGACTAGGACCGTCCGGGGGACCGCACGTCAGTAGTGGTCGCACTAGTACGCCGGGTCCAACCGTTTGTCGGCGCTGCACTCGTCACTGGGCGCGTGGAATCCGGCGAAGGCCACAATCGGAGCCACGAGCGGCAGCACCATGGCCCAACCGAGCCAGTAGGCGTCGGTGCGTCGCAGGGTCCACCGTGCGCAGACCCAGAGCAGGACGGCCGACGCGACCAGCCAGCCGGCCAGGGGCAGGACGAGCGTCGATTCGCCGGCAGACAGACAGACCGCTGCCTGCGGCGAGTCCGGCGCGACCCAAGGATCGCCGACTGGGAGACCGGCGCAATGGAGGCTGGAAACCCACGAAAGAGTGAACGCGAGGAGAAGCCTCCGATGATGATCACGATGGCGAGTACCCATCCGAGCCAGCACCATCGTGGAGCCTCCGGCTGCTCGTCCGGCGCGGCGCGGTGTGGGCGTCCGCTCGGATCCGAGAGCGGCGGTACGACCGGGTTCGACGGTGGGCCTGGGTACGACGACCTCGGTGGCTTTGTACCGGGTCGCGGCTCGGCCCGTCCCTGTCGCCGGCGCCTCGCGCCATGCTGATCCCCATCGAGTGTGGTCGGTCCGTGGTACGCACCGCACGCGCGAGACGGTTCGACCGCAGCCGACTCGGGGTGGTCCGTTACGCTGACAACCGCACTCGGGGAGCCAGCGAGCGGGAGGAGTCGCCGATGCCCGCTGTCGTCATCGTCGGGGCCCAATGGGGCGACGAAGGCAAGGGCAAGGCGACCGATCTCCTCGGATCGCGAGTCGACTACGTCGTCAAGTTCAACGGCGGCAA
>Ga0209382_10004658_pt1 | contig 18203 bp, 12 predicted proteins | sample SoiMetdeltSBSDD5_FD_187599 | JGI IMG/M metagenome (GOLD analysis project Ga0209382, IMG submission 187599) | Bulk soil microbial communities from a Populus tree surrounding site in Tennessee, USA - Soil MetaG P. deltoides SBSDD5 (SPAdes) (version 2) | ecosystem: Environmental > Terrestrial >...
ATCCACCACACCCTGGCGCCGGCGACCTCGGTGGCGCCGCGCTTCGACGAGGGCCAGCCGTCCCTCAGCCTCGACACCCCGGACGTCCTCCACGAGCGGGTGATCACGTCGACGCTGATCCCCGCCCTCCGCCTGAGCAACTTCACCCTGGTGGAGAGCTGCGCCGGCGGGACAAACGGCTCGCTGGATCCGGGCGAGACCGGGCTGGTCACCATCGCGCTCCGGAACTACGTGGTGAACCCGAACAACACGCCGGTCACCTACACCACCGTCAGCGGCACGCTCACCTCCACCACGCCGGGGGTGACCATCACCGGCGGGACCCAGAGCTACGGCTCCATCGCGCCCGGCACCGCCCAGGGCAACGCCACCCCGTTCCAGGTGACGCTGAGCCCGGCCTTCGTGCCGGGCGCCTCCGTGGACCTGCTGCTGTCGGTGTCCACCGCCCAGGGGACGACGGAGCTGCCGTACCGCCTGGCCACCGGGACGCCCAGCGCCACGCCGGCGACGCTGATCAACCAGACCTTCAGCGTGACGCCGGGGACCCTGCCCGCCGGCTGGACCACGCAGCACGTGGGGGGCGCCACCACGGTCCCCTGGACCACGTCGACCGCGCTCACCGCCAGCACCGCCGCCTTCCACACCAACGACGGCGCCGCCAGCCGCTGGGAACGCCTGTTCTCGCCGCAGGTGGTGGTGCCCTCCCCTCCCGCCGGGGCGCAGTCCTTCGTCACCCTGGACTTCGACATCGCCTACAACACGGAGGACGAGCCGCTGCGGCAGCTGCTGGCCTACGACGGCGCCACCGTCCAGCTCGTCGACCTCACCCCGGCCGCGACGGCGCGCACGGTGCTGGCGGAGGCCTTCGCCGAGCAATTCACCACCGGCGCCGCCAACCACTTCCCCAAGCACCTGCCGCGGAACAACGACGCCAACTACCTCGACGACATGTCGGTGTGGGCCGGCAGCTCCGGCGGGCTGCGGCACGTGAGCATGAAGTTCCCCGGCGCCGGGTTGACCGGCCGGACCATCGCGCTCGCCTTCGAGTACACCGAGGACGCGATCTTCGCCTGCGCGACGCCTCCGTGCGGCGTGGCGATCGACAACGTCGTCCTCCGGCACGTCGTCTCCACCGCCAGCACCTCCTGCACCACCGCGGACCTCCACGTGACCAAGGGCGGGCCCGCGTCGGTGACGCCGGGGCAGGCGGTGACGTACACCATCAGCGTCTCCAACAACGGCAGCGCCCCCGCCGCCGCCGTCCTCGTCACCGACCCGACGCCGGCCGGCCTCACCTTCCTCTCCAACACCGGCGCGTGTGCCACGCCCTTCCCGTGCAGCGTGGGGAACATCGCCATCGGCGGCTCGGCGACCATCACCTCCACGTTCTCCATCCCCTCGGGCTACCTGACGCCGGACCCGGTGGTGAACGCGGCCAGCGCCACCACCACCACGCCCAGCTCGAACCCGGGCGACGACAGCGCCTCCGCGTCGTCGGCGGTGACGCCGTCGGCGGACGTGGCGGTGACGAGGACCGGGCCGGCCACCGCCACGCCCGGGGCGACGGTGACCTACACGGTCACCGTCACCAACAACGGCCCGTCGGACGCGGCAGGGGTGCAAGTGACGGACTCGGTACCGCCGGGGCTGACGTTCATCTCCAACACCGGCGCGTGCACCACCGTGTACCCGTGCGCGCTGGGGACCGTCCCGGCCGGCGCCACCCGGACCATCGTCTCCAGCTATTCACTCGCCGCGTCGTCCACGACCGATCCGCTGGTGGCCTCGTCCGCGGTGAGCGCCACCACCAGCGATCCGACCGCGGCCAACAACACCTCCACCGTCAGCACACCGCTGGCCGTCCGGTCCGACGTCCGCGTCACCAAGATCGGCCCGGCCACCGTCACGCCGGGTGGGAACGTCTCGTACACCATCGACGTCATCAACGACGGCCCGTCCGACGCCACGGGCGTGACGGCCAACGACACCGCGCCCGCCGGCGTCACCTTCGTCTCCAACACCGGCGCGTGCACCACCGCCTTCCCCTGCGCGCTGGGCGCGATCGCGGCCGGGAGCCGCAAGACGTTCGTGGCCACCTTCTCCGTGGCCGACTCCTACCGGACGCCCGACCCGCTGGTGAACACCGCCACCGCCGCCTCCACCAGCACCGACCCGGACGCCACCAACAACACCGCCACCGCGTCGTCCTCGGTCACCCCGAGCGCGGACGTGGGCGTCTCCATCTCCAGCCCGCCGTCCATCGTCCCCGGCCAGACCGCGGACTACACCATCACCGTCACCAACGGCGGGCCGTCCTCGGCGGACGGCGTGAGCGCGACGGTCGCGGCGCCCGCCGGCTTCACCTTCGTCTCCAACACCGGCGCCTGCACCACCGCCTTCCCGTGCGCGCTGGGCTCCATCGCCTCCGGCGGGACGAGGACGTTCACCGCGCGGTACTCGGTGGCGGCGAGCTACACCGCGCCGGATCCGGCCACCACCACGGCCACGGTCTCCGCGACCACCGCCGACCCGGCGGCGGGGAACAACACCGCCACCGCCTCCACGCCGGTCCAGGCCTCCGCGGACGTCCAGGTCGCCCTGGGCGCGCCGGCGACGGTCCTGGTGGGGAGCAACCTCGTCTACACCATCACCGTCACCAACGCCGGCCCGTCCGACGCCCAGGCGGTCTCGGTGGCGCTGCCCACGCCGGCCGGCCTGACCTTCGTCTCCACCTCCGGCGCGTGCACCACGGCGCTCCCGTGCGACGCGGGCGCGGTCGCCGCCGGCGCCACCGCGACGGTGACGGCCACCTTCTCCGTGCCCACCGTCTACACCGGCCCGGAGCCGATCTCCGCCACCGCGTCCGCCACGTCGACCACCGCCGACCCGGCGATCGCCAACAACAGCGCGACGGCGAGCACCAGCGTGCTCCGGCAGACCGACATCGCGATCGCCATGAGTGGGCCGGCCACCGTCGTCCCCGGGACGAACGTGGCCTACACCATCACGGTGACGAACAACGGCCCGGCGACCGCCACCGGCGTCACCGTGACCGACGCGGTGACGCCCGCCCTCACCTTCATTTCCAACTCCGGCGACTGCACCACGGCGTTCCCGTGCGACCTGGGCAGCGTGCCCGCGGGCGGGACCCGGTCCATCGTGGCGACGTACGCGCTCTCGCCGATGGTCACCGCGTCGCCGCTGGGGAGCGCGGCCCAGGTGAGCAGCGCCACGCCGGATCCGGATAGCAGCAACAACCAGGCGTTTGTGGACTCCACCGTGACACCCTCAGCGGACCTGGCGGCGTCCATCACCGGGCCGGCCACCATCACCGCCGGCACCAGCGTGGCGTACACCATCACCGTGACCAACAACGGGCCGTCCAACGCCCGGCTGGTCGCCCCGGTCATCGCCGGGGACCCGGCGCTCACCTTCGTGTCGAACGCGGGCGCGTGCACGGGGCAGCCGTGCAACGTGGGAGACCTGGCGCCGGGCCAGACCGCCACGGTGACCAGCACCTGGGCGCTGGCCGCCGGCGCCGTCCTCGGCACCGCGGTGACCACCTCGGTCACCGCCGCCGGCCAGACCCCGGACCCGACCTCGGGCAACAACACGGCCCAGGCCAGCTCCACCGTCGCGGCGACCGCACACCTGGAGATCGTGATCACCGGCCCAGCGTCGGTGACGCGCGGCACCAGCGCGTCCTACGCCATCACCGTCACCTGCTCCGGGCCGTCGGCCGCGTCCGCGGTGGTGGTCAGGAGCTCGCTGCCGGCCGGCGCGACGGTGACGTCGAGCTCCGGCGCCTGCACTACTGGGTTCCCGTGCGACCTGGGCTCCATCGCGGCGGGCGGCGCCAAGACCATCCTCAGCACGGTAACGGTGGATCCGGCCTACGCGCTCGCCACGCTGGGCCACGTGGTGTCGGTGGGGGCGGCCAGCACCGATCCGAACCCCGACGACAACGTGTCGACCGCCTCCTCGACGGTGACGTCCAGCGCGGACATCGTGGTGTCCATCGCCGGTCCCTCCTCGGCCGAGCGCGGCAAGCCGGTGCAGTACTCCATCAACGTGCGGAACAACGGCCCCTCCACCGCGGAGGGGGTGACGCTGGACGACCCGGCGCCGGCGGGGTTGACCTTCACCTCCAGCGCGGGCGACTGCGCCACCGCGTTCCCGTGCGCGCTGGGGGCCATCCCGCCCGGAGGCACCAGGACGGTGACGGCCACCTTCACGGTCAACAAGGACGCGCAGGACGGGCCGATCACCAACACGGCCACCGCCACCACCACCACCAGCGACCCGGACACCGGCAACAACACGGCGTCGGTGACCCTGGACGCGGGCGCCACCGGGTGTGGGTGCGGCCAGGCGCCCGGCTCCACGCCCATGTTCCTGCTGGTGGTCGGCCTGGTACTGGTGGCGCGGAGGAGGACGGCGCGCCTCGACCACCGCCACGCGTCCCGGGCGAACACGGGCGCGTCGGGCCGGGAAGCGGCATGACGCGCTGCGCGGGGCCGCCGGCGAGTGGATCCGTCCGCTTGCCGGGGCGCCGGAGGTGGTTCGCCTCCTGCAACGGGGGTGAGGCCAACAAACGCGCGAGGTGCGCGCTGACCCACTGAAGCAGGGGGAGCTTTGTCAGCAAGCAGTCCCAGGAGCGGAAGTCTGTACCCTTCCCAGACGGCGGTAGCGGCGCTCGTGATGCTCTCCACGGTGGCGAGCGCCGGGCCCAGCATGCTCGTGGACAGCCGGGCGTGGGGCTCCACCGAGACCCCGACGCTGGGCCGGGGCTACTCGCCGTCCACCAACACCTTCCGCTCCGTCTGCCTGGAGAGCGCCCCGGGCACCGAGCCCACCTACGACTTCTCGTACGAGTTCATCCAGGTGGAGGACGAGGCGGAGGCCCTGTCGAAGCTGGACACCCCCTGGTCGCGGGCGTTCGTGCTGGACCGGATGACCGCGTTCGACCGCCTGGCCGCGTCCAGCCGGCAGTACGCCAGGGACATCCTCATCCGGCTCGACGTGAGCACCTACTACGCGTCGGTGGACGAGAGCCGCACCGCGCTCAGCGCCTCCGCCCGCGAGATCCTCCGCACCCAGGGCGTGCCGGCGTTCTTCACCGCGTGCGGCTCCGCCTACGTCCGCGGCATCACCCGCAGCTCGCAGCTGGTCTCGGTGCTCACCTACATCCAGGGGTCGCCGGCGCGCGACGCCAAGGTCGAGGCGGTGCTGCGCACCCAGCTCCTCTCCGGGCCGGGCAGCGCCGCCGAGAAGCGGGAGCTGCCCGGCCGCAAGCAGCTCACCATCTCCAGCCAGGCGTGGGGGCTGGGGCGCGGCGCGGGGGTGAGCCTCGTCTCGTACGACGTGCCCACCTTCAAGCGCGCGGTCCGGGAGGCGTTCGACGCGATGAACGGGCCGATGGCCGGGCGGGTGGCCTCGGTGGAGACGGTGCCGTGGGTGGAGAACCCGGACTTCCTGGCGCAGATCCGCATCGAGGACCGGGACGTGGTGAACGGCGCGGCCATCCCGGCGCCGCTGAAGAAGGACATCCTCACCTCCAACGCGGAGCTGCTGGTGGAGGCCCAGGACGCGGCCCGCGCCCGGCTGGACACCTTCTACCGGGCCCGGCTGTGCCGCGCCGCCCTCCACGACCGCTGGGGCGGCGCGGACGAGTCGCAGCTGGTGGAGGAGGCGACGACGGTGCGGCTGAGGAACCACCGCACCGGCCGGCCCACCCGCACCGTCGCCCAGGTGGAGGCGGCGCTCGCCGGCCCGCGGCTGGACCAGCTGTGGGCCCGCTACGCGGACCTGGCCTCCGGTGACGGAGAGGCCACCGTCGCCCGCTGCACCGCCGACCTCCTGGGGGGCGAGGCGGGCACGCGCGGGCTGTTTCTCCGGCGCCACGGCGAGGTCCGCTCGTGCGCCGCGCTGCAGAAGAAGCTGTCTCCCGAAGTGAACACAGACGTCGACGACTACTGCCCGCCGGAAGTCCTGTAGCGACGGTCAGTCTTACCCAGAGGACGCATGAACCGCATGACCCGTACGAACCGAATGAAGTGTCTCTGTATCGTTGCCGCCGCGCTGGCGGCGTCCGCGGCCCACGCCGGTCCCACGCTGATCCGGGACAGCCGGGTGATGGACCTGGCCACCACGCCGGTGCTGGGGCGCGGGTACTCGCTGTCCACCAACACCTTCCAGTCCGCGTGCCTGAAGGACGTGGTGATCACCGAGCCCTCCTACGACTTCCAGTACACGTTCAAGGAGATCGAGAGCACCAGCACCTCCACCTCCAGCGTCACCACCTCCGCCAACGGCTCGTACTCGTCGTTCTGGATCGAGGCCACCGCCAGCGCCAGCGCCACCGTGGCGCAGCAGAACGGGCGCAGCGCGCACAGCATCCTGGTGACGCTGAACGTGGACACCTACTACGCCTCGGTGAACGAGTCCGGCACCGCGCTCAGCCAGTCGGCCGCGGCGCTGCTCACCAACCAGGACGTGCCCGGGTTCTTCGCCGCCTGCGGCCCGTACTACACCCGCGGCATCAACCGGAACGCGCAGTTCGTCTCCGTCTTCACCTACGAGACCGCCTCCTCCAAGCGCGACGTGGCGTTCGAGGCGCAGCTCCAGCTCCAGCTCAAGGGCTTCGGCAGCGGCAGCTTCGGGGCCTCGACCAAGGGCAACTTCTCCAACGAGGCCAGCTCGAAGAACCTGACCATCACCTCGCGCGGCTGGGGCCTGGGCAAGGACCAGGAGGCGACGCTGGTCTCCTACGACCTGGAGACGTTCAAGGCGGCGGTGAAGCGGGCCTTCATCTCCACCCAGAACCCGCTCACCGGCCGGGTCACCGCGATCGAGGTGGTGCCGTGGGTGGAGAACACCGAGTTCCAGAACACGCTGAACCTGCGCGGGCAGGACCTGGTGGACGGCAAGGAGGTCCCGCTCTACGAGAAGAAGGACATCCTCACCTTCAACGGGGAGTTCCTCACCGAGGCGGAGCGCGCCGCGCGGCTGCGCCTGAACATGTATTACAAGGCCAAGGTCTGCAAGAACCAGATCGCCAGCAACTACTACCAGAACGGCAAGCTGGACGACCGCGTGGCCAAGGCGCGGCTGAAGAACCACCGGCTGGCCAAGCCGGGCATCACGCTGGGTGAGCTGGACCAGGCGCTGAGCGACGCCGCGGTGGCCGCGCTGTGGACGAGCTACGAGAGCTACCTCCACAAGGGGACCCCGAACATGACCACCTGCGTCACCGAGCTGCTCCGCGAGCCGTCCGCGCCCATCACGGCGCCGGCCGGTCCCGCGACCGCCGGCGCGCCGGGGGCGCCGATCGGGGTGCCGGCGGCCGCCAACAACGGCACCGGGCGCGGCGTGTTCCTGCAGCGGTTCTCGTCGCTCAAGGCCTGCGCGGACCTGCAGAAGAGCTTCTCCGCCACCCTGCCGGAGAAGATCGAGGATCACTGCATGGCGGAGCTCCTCTGAGCCCCGCGGGGCGGCTCCTCGCGCTGGCGGTGATCTGTGCGCTCCCCGGCGGGGGAGCGCACGCGGGGGGCGTCAACGACAACCGCCTGGAGCTGTTCGACGGGCTCCCCAGCCTGGGCCGCGGATACAACATCCATCGAAACACGCTTCACAGCGTCTGTTTCGAGAGCGTGAAGGCGCCGGACCCGGTGTTCGACTTCTATTACGACTTCGACAAGGTCGACGCCGACTTCATGCGGCGGCTGGGCGGGGAGCGGAACTGGGCGGTGGACGGAGAGCTGCTGGACTTCGTCCAGGACCACGTCTCCGGGGACGCCGCCGGGAAGGACCCGGCGGCGTCGTCGCAGGTGAACATCGTGGCCCGGATCACGCTGGAGTCGTATCACGCGACCCTGGACGAGTCCGGATCGCCGGTGGGCAAGAGCGCCCGGGCGCTGGTGGAGGAGGGCCGCTTCACCGCCTTCTTCAACGCCTGCGGGTTCTTCTACGTGCGGTCGCTCCGCTACTCGTCCACGTTCATGGCGCTGTTCCAGTTCAAGCAGGTGAGCGGAGAGGAGGACACCCAGCTCGAGCGCCTGCTGCGCACCGGCCTGTTCGAGCTGGGCGCCGGCGCGCGCTCGGAGGAGATGGAGCAGCTGGCGGCGGCGCTGGAGCTGAAGATCTTCGTGCGGGGGGCGGGGCTGGGGCGCGCCAGCAAGCTGGCCAACCTGGTGCCCACCAACCTCCGGGAGTTCCGCCAGTCCATCGAGGCGGCGGCGGAGCTGATGCAGGCGGCGTCGTCGGGGCGGATCACCTCCATGGACGTGGCCCCCTGGATCGAGCACCCCGACCTGCGCTCCGCCTTCTTCGGGAAGGCGGCGGCCGCGGGCGAGAGCACCTTCGGGAGGACCCAGTACATGGAGCTCAACTCGCAGGTGATCACCGCCATCAACCAGGCCCGCAGCCGCTGGCAGGAGCAGTACTACCTGGCCAGCCTCTGCCGGAACACCCTCCCCACGTACTACCCGGTCGAGAAGTCCGAGTTCTCCGGCCAGTTCGACACCATCTACGACCCGCAGCGCACGCTGTTCGAGAACCACCACCACCCCACCGAGGTGGGGCGCCGGATCACGCTGCAGCAGTTCCGCGAGTACTTCGAGAAGTACCCGCCCACCACGTTCCTGCAGCGCGCCGAGAAGTTCATGAGCGGGTCGGAAGGGCGCGAGGGGGCGGAGGCGTGCGTCAACGCCCTGCTCAAGGCGGGGCTGGACCGGGCGGACTTCACCAAGCTCCCCTCCTGCGTGGCGGCGATGAACGGCGTCGACGTCCAGGAGCGCTTCCTGCGGAACTACTGCCTCCCGACGCCGGTGACGCGGGTCTACAGGACCACGTCTCCGTGAGGCCGGCGCAGCTGGTGGCCGCCCTCGCGCTGGCGGCGATCGGCGGCGCCGGGTGCGCCGGGCCGCGGGCGCGCTGGACGGCGGTCCCGGGGCCGCCGGGCATGCTCCTGGGCGTGCCCGCGGGCGCGCCGGTGGCGGGGCTGGGCGTCGAGCCGTCCCCCCGAGGGCTCATCCCCAGGCGGTGCCTCGCCAGGGCGGAGCGCGCGACCCGCGGCGGGGTGTTCTCGGTGACGGTCCAGCCGGCGGGCGCGCCGTTCCGCTCCGGCGACGAGTCGCTGGACGCGTTCGTGGAGGGCAGCGCGCGGCGCGCGGCGCGGGCGCGGCCGTCACAGGGCGGGCCCGAGCCGGTGGCCGCGCTGCTCTCGGTGAGGACCACCGGGCAGTGGACGGCGCTGAAGGAGGAGACGGCCACCCTCTCCGAGGAGGCGGCGGGCCTGCTGGAGGACAAGGAGGGGTGGAGCTTCTTCGAGCGGTGCGGCACCCACTACGTCCACGCGGTGCGCCGCGAGCCGTCCGCCTTCGTCTACCTGGCGCTCTACCCCGCGGACGCCGCCCAGCGGGAGAAGTGGACGGCGACGCTGGCGCGGTGGGCCGGCGCTGCGCCCGACGACCTGCTCGGTCTTCAGGTACTGGACCAGATGGCGGCCGGGGCGCCCTGGTACGCGGAGATCCGGGCCGACGCCGACGACGCGTTCGAGGTGGTGGAGCCGGGCCGGCGGGGCGAGGGCGCGGGGGCGATGATGGGGCGCGCGCTGCGGGCGACCTTCGGCGCGGACCGGGGGCGGATCGCCGAGGTCACCCTCCGGCCGTGGTCCTCGCTCCCGGCGGCGCTCACGCTGCTGCAGGACCCGCGCCCGCAGCTGGAGGCCGAGCCGGAGCGCCGCGAGCGGCTCCACCAGCGGCTAAAGCTGCTGCAATGGCGCGCGCTGGATCGCCAGACGCTCCTGGCCCAGGCGAAGGAGGCGGGGGCCGGCCGGTGCCGGAGGGCGCTCGCCGACACGCTGGCCCCGTTCTCGTGGGACGCGTACTACCGGTGCCGCTCGGCGGCGCGCGCGAAGCTGCCGGTCTCGCTGGGGGAGCTGGACGAGTGCCGGCCGGTCCTGACGGCGCTGGAGGCCGTCGACCTGCCGGTGCCGTGCGAGGGGCTCCCGGCGGACGAGGGCCGCTTCGCGGACGGACGGATGCGGGTGGGCGCGAGGTACCCGGCGCTGCTGGAGCTGGGTGCGGACGGGGACCGGCTCTCGACGGACGCGGCGCAGCTCGCCACGGGGGAGGCGCCGCCGGTCGCGCTGGAGAGCAAGTGCGTGGAGGGGTCGAGCGAGAAGACGCCGGCACCGGCACCGGTCCCGCCGCCGCGACCGTGGAGCCAGGACGACTGGGACGGGCTCTCCTCCAGGCCGCCGCCGAAGAAGGAGGCGCCCGCGGCCCCACCGGCGGCGCCGAAGGGCGAGGCGCGCGAGGGGCCGATCTGCGTCGAGGGGGCTGGAGGGGGAAAGAGCGGACCGCTCTGCCTGCATCCGAAGGGCGAGGAGGCGAAGGCGCCGAGCACGCCCAGGTCCCCGGCCGCGCCCGCGCCACCTTCACCGCCCCAGGCCCCCGGCGCCGGAGAGAAGCGGGACGCGGTCCTCGACGTCTCGGCGAACCGGCGGCCGGAGGGCGAGCGCCGCTGGCCGTGGTGGAAGCGCCTGGTGCTCCCGCTCTTCACCGGGTGGAAGGCGCCGGATCCGCCGAGGCCGATCTACCGGGGGGCGTACGAGGTCCGCACGCTGCGTGAGGAGGCCGGAGAGGTCAGGCTGACGGAGGAGGCGGCGGCGCTGGCGCGAAAGGACCTGGCGGCGTTCTACAAGACGTGCGGGACGCACCGCGTGAGCGCGGTCGTGGAGCGGAAAGGAATCGCGTACCACTACTCGGTGGGGAGCCCCGGCGACCGCGAGGTCACGGTCCTTCCCTACGGCGTGTCACAGCAGGCCGCCGGGAGCGACGCGTTCCACCCGGCCACGGTGTCCGACTTCCTCGCCGGCCGCGCCCGCTGGCTGGAGGAGCTCTCCCGGCCGTCCTCTGGATTCCCGGAGCGGCTGGTCCTGGAGCCGTGGAGTCAGCTGTTGCTGGAAACTGGCGTGTTACAGCCGCACCAACTCTCACCAAGTTCACCCTGAAACAGGAGGAAGTGATGATGTCTCATGTACGCGTGTGCTTGACGTGTCTTCCGGCGAGGCGAAAACCGCCTCAGACCGGACCCTCGTAGCCCGCGCGCAGGTACTCGGTGCGGGCGGCGTCGTCTCCCTGGGAGAACAGGTACGAGTCCCAGGCCTGCTGTTCGCGCTGGATGACGCCCAGCTCCCAGACGCAGTAGGTGGGGCGGTGCGGTCCGTGCAGCGGGACGATCGCGAAGTCCGGACTTCCGGGGCCGTCCTTGGCGTAGACCGTCTCCCACAGCTCGTTCCCGTTGCGCCAGGTGCAGGGCAGCAGGAAGTAGAACGATTCGCCGCAGCGGTGGAGGAGGACGAACCCCTGCTCACCCTCCACCTTCATCGCGCCTCGCTCCGCCTCGCGCTCCAGGAAGCTCCGCGCCAGCGCCGAGATCTCCGCCGGCACCGGCGCCTCCGCGGGCGCGATCTCGTACCACTTGAGCGACGCGCCCTTGAGCGCGAGGACTGGACCCGGCCTGGCGTACTTGCGTCGGTGCATGGCGCGACCATGCCACAACACTCTCCCTCCGGCGGCCGGCAAGTGCTGTAGAGTGCTGCGCGCTTGAGCGCGGGGGGAGAGACAGATCTCAAGGCGCTGATCCGGAGCATGCGGCCGGTGCTGATGCTCGACACCTACGCCTATGTCACCATCCGCGCCGGCCGCCCCATTCCCTCCAACCTCCAGCCGCTGGCCACCTTCCGGGAGCCCGAGGGATGGTCGCTGCTGCTCACCGAGAGGGAGACCATCGCCAGCGGGCTGCCGCACGCCTTCTGGTGCCGCGGGATCTCGCTGCAGATCAACCCCTCGCTGTTCGCGGTGGGCCTGCTGGCCGCCATCTCCGACCGGCTGGCCAAGGCGGGGATCAGCATCAACATCGTCTCCGCCTATTACCGGGACTACATTTTCGTCCCCTCCATCCGGGCCGAGGAGGCGCTCAGCATCCTGAGACGGATGTCGGAGGAGTAGGCGCATGAAACCGCGGAACATGCTGCTGGGGCTGGGGATCGGGGCGGGCCTGGGGCTACTGCTCGGCTGGCTCGCCGGCGGCGCGCCGTGGCTGGTCTGGCTGACCGACAACGTCGCGGTGCTGGTGGGCCAGGTGTTCCTCCGCCTCCTCTTCATGCTGGTGGTGCCGCTGGTCTTCTCCGCGCTGGTGAGCGGGATCGGGGAGCTGGAGCTGCGGCAGCTGGGGCGGATCGGTCTCCGCACCCTCCTCTACACCGTGACCGTCACCTCGGTGGCCGTCCTCATCGGCATCACGCTGGTGAACGTCCTCGCGCCCGGTGCCGGCGCCCCGGCGAGTCTCCGCGCGTCCGCCAGCGCCTCGATGGCCGCCCCGGTGGTCCCGGCCACGTCCTCCGCCAAGGACGTGCTGGTGGCCATGGTGCCGGACAACCCGGTGAAGGCCGCCGCCGCCGGAGACATGGCGGGCATCATCATCTTCGCCCTCGTCTTCGGAGTGGCGATGGCCGTCTCCAGCGGCCCGGCCACGCCGCGCCTGCGCGAGACGATGCAGGGCCTGTACGAAGTGATGATGACCGCCATCGGCGGCGTGATGCGGGTGGCGCCCATCGGAGTCGGGGCGCTGCTGTTCGCGATGACGGCCCGCCTGGGCACCGGGCCACTGGTGCAGCTGGCCGCCTACGTGGGCGTGACCGTGCTGGGGCTGTCCCTGCACATGGTGGTCGTCTACTCACTCCTCCTCAGCACCATCGGCCGCACCAGCCCGTGGCGCTTCTTCCGCGACGTGCGGCCGGCCATGATCACCGCCTTCTCCACCTCCTCGTCCGCCGCCACCCTCCCTACCGCCCTCAAGGTGGCCGAGGAGAACCTGAAGCTGCCCACCGCGGTCAGCCGCTTCGTGCTCACGGTGGGTGCCACCCTGAACCAGAACGGGAGCGCGCTCTTCGAGGGCGTGACGGTGCTGTTCCTGGCCCAGATCTACGGCATCGATCTGAGCGTGAGCCAGCAGGTGCTGGTGATGGGGGTCACCATCCTCTCCGGGGTGGGGGCCGCTGGCGTCCCAGGGAGCACGTTGCCGGTGATCGCCGGGCTCCTGCTCACGCTGGGGATCCCCATCGAGGGGATGGCGCTCATCCTGGGCGTGGACCGCTTCCTGGACATGTGCCGCACCACGGTCAACGTGGTGGGGGACCTGGTCGCGGCAGTTATCCTGTCGCCACGCGGGGTTACGGCCGGGTAACCCCGCCGTTCGACCCTTGCCGACCCGCGCCTTGATCTGTGGCGTGCGTCCGGTCTCTACTGTACATAGGTTCAGTAGATCAACCCCTCCTGCTTGCCGTCGCCATGGTCAAGGACAAGGACACCACCGAGGAAGAGCTCGCGCTGGAGCGCGCGCAGCGCGAGGCCCGCGGCAAGAACTGGGAGGCGCGCCACGTCGCGGACCTGATCGACCTCTCCGAGCTGACGGTGAAGCGGATGGCGCGGCAGGGCAAGCTCCCCGCGGTGAAGGTGGGCCGCTCCTGGGAGTTCCCGCCCAGGAAGATCCGCGCCTGGTACGCGGGGGAACTGCAGGACTCCGGGTGGCACCCGCGGCCTCCGCCCAGGCGGAAATGACGTAGGCTCCGGCCGGGCCCGGAGCCCGGCCGCGCCATGCGCACGTTCGCCCCTTCCTCCTCCAGATCCAGGCAGGCGGGTCAGAAGGCCGCATCGCGCGGACCTTCGCCTGTGGCGGCGCTCCGCGATCGGCTGGGGAACGCCCGGCTGGCGCGCGCCATCCAGCGCACGGTGAAGGTCTACCACCCGGCGGATCCGATCCCCAACCCGGGCGGCAAGGGCGTGGTGGCGACCAACGCCCAGACCGTGGAGGGCTACCTCCAGACGCTGTGCTCGGGCGGTTCGGTGGCCGTGGACGGGGTCAGCGGGAACGTGACCATGGCGGCGGGCTACTGCGCCCATCCGAAGCTGTGGGGGTGGGTCCCCTTCACCTCCACCGCCTCGTCCGCCGACAAGTCGAAGGAGCCCACGGGCTGCAACTGCCTCTGCGACATGGTGTCGGCTGCGGCGACGTGGTGGATCGAGGTGAACGACTCGGACTGGCCGCACACCAGCGGGCACACGGTGACGACGGTCTCGCCGAACAGCGACAAGATCTGGGGAGCGGCGACGGTGAGCGGCAAGGCCTCCCCGATCGATCCATGGCTGGTGCTGGGCCACGAGCTGTGCGGCCACGCCTGGCTCCACCAGAAGGGGCTGCCGGACGAGAACGCCACTCGCGGGGAGGGCGGTCACCAGGAGACGGTGGAGCGCGAGAACCTGATCCGCGCCGAGCACGGGCTGGAGCTGCGCGGCAACTTCAAGGACCCCTACTGCGGAGAATCGTTCTGGAGGGACAAGGCGGGTCCCGGACCTGTTGAGTGGTCGTCGTTCCTCGCCAAGTGCGAGGCCTGGCGGAAGAAGACGTACGGCGGCAAGTACAAGATCAGCGACAAGATTCCCTGAGACTGCTGGGCCCTGAGATTCGCCGAGAGGGAGCCGCGTGGCTGACGCGTCGCTGGCCGGAAAAGTCATCGTCTCCATCGTCAGCGCGCTGGTGCGGACCAGCCCGGTCGCGTGGCACCTGGAGTACGAGGTTCGCAACACGGAGCAGACGCCGATCTGGCTGGTGGTCGACGAGAGCCTGGTGCTGCGGCGCGACGGGCAGCGCATCGAGCTCTCCTGCGCGCGGGGCAAGATGACGCCCGGCGCACAGCCCTTCGGGTACTTCGACCCCAAGGTGGTGGAGGTCCCGCCGGGCGGGAGCGTGCGGCGGTCGGTGGAGATCGCCTGGCCCGCCCGCCTGAGCGGCCTGTGGAACGCCGAGCGCGAGGTGGCCCCTCCACCGGGCGAGTACGAGGTCTCGGTGCGGATCGGCCACGGGACGACGCCCAAGCCGCAGCCGCCCGGACTCGGCGAGAGCGTGGAGGCCCCGGTGCTGCGCTGGCAGAAGGAAGCGGTCAGCCAGCCCGTCCGGCTCAAGCTCCCCGCATACAAGGCCGCGCCCGAGTAACCGCCTTCCTGAAACAGGCGACCGCCGTGGGTGGCGCCTACGCCTCCACCCACGGCGGCGACCTGACGAACGACCGGCGACCGACTACTGGCCGATCGCGGTGAGGAACTGCGCGTACGTGGAGGTCCCGACGCCGTGGCCGCCGGCCATGGTGTCGACCGTCAGGCCCAGGCCCTCGACGGCCTGCTTGAGCTGGAGCCCGTAGACCGGGTTGGCCGGCAGGTTCGGGCTGTAGAGGTCGCTGTTGAAGAGGACCCTCTGGGTGGGGAGGTACGCGACCGAGAAGTCGGCGGCGTGCCCCTGGTTGATGCGGTGGACCACCACCGGGCGGTTGGTGTCAGTGAGGCCCACCGGGGTGCCCAGGGTGACCGCCTGGATGTTGGCCGCCACCGGGCTCGCGGAGAGCGCGTCCGGCTCGACGGTGCGGGACGCCCTGAAGGTCCCGGCGAAGAATTCGGCGCTCTCCTCGCCGACCACGATGGTCGCGCCTGCGCGCACGAACCGCCTCAGGCCTCCCACGTGGTCGCGGTGGTGGTGGGTCACGATCACGTGCGAGACGCTCTTGGTGGGGTAGGTGTTGGCGACCCAGGTCAGGATCGCGTTCGCCCGAGCCTCGTAGAGGGGCGCCTCCACCAGGATGATGCGGTTGTCCTGCTCGATGGCCAGCGTGTGGTGGCTGCCGCCCCCCAGCAGGGTGACGCCCTGGGCGACCTGCACCGGCATGATCAAGGTCTGCTGCCCGTCCAGCGGGATGCCCAGGCCGGCGAAGCACTCGTGGAACTGGTGGTTCCGGGCGCCGCGCTCGGCGTCGGCCTGCACGTACGTCGGCGCAGCGCCGGTGGGGAAGTTGTAGATCGCCGGGTCGAGCGTGCCGTTGACGGTGACCGCGGTGCGCTCCTCGACGTGCACGATCTTCCCGCCCAGGGAGATCACCACCGTGCGCGGGAAGAGCACCGTGCCGGACCACTGGTCCCACCCGCTGTAATAGACCTCGAGGAGGGAGTCGCTCTCCACGTGGTCGTTCTCCTTGGTGGTGAGCTTGGCGATGCGCCCGGTGTTCGCGTTCACGTAGAGCGTCAGGTCGTACACAGGGTCGTCCACCTCCAGCAGGTGGTGGAGGCTGCCGTCGAGGACCTGGTAGCCCACGCTCCGGGCCATGGCCGGCGTGGCGATCACGTCCTTCAGGATCAGGTGCGGGTTGAGGAGCCGCTCCTGCCTCCGGATGGCCGCCATCCGGTCGGAGAGCAGGTCTCCACCGGGAGCGCCGAACACGCTCTCGCTGCCCTCGAGGTGCGCCAGGTTCCCGTTGATCCGGACGGTGAACGTGGTGCTGGCGCCGAAGAAGAGGATCTGGCGCGAGTAGTCGATCCGGACCTTCTGCCCGCTCACGTCGTAGCGGACCCGGCGGTTGAAGTTGCTGATCTGGACCGAGTCGTCGTCCGGGTGCCACCCTTCCAGGGACATGAACCGCTTCCCGTCGGCGGTGATCTCGAACGTGCCCAGCCCGGTGACGGGAGTCCGGCCGCCCAGGCTGAAGAGGGCCTTGTCCACGGCGCTCCAGCTGGGATCGACGGCCGGCTCACCCGGGTCGCCCTTGGGCCCCGCAGGGCCCGGCGTCCCTTGATCGCCCTGTGGTCCGATGGGCCCGAGGGGACCGGTGCAGGCCAGCGCCGCGAGGGTAGAAACGAAGACGGCGCCCCTGGCGCCGCGGATCCAGCTCTTCATGTGATCGATTCTCCTGTCCTGCTCGGGGGAACCGGTGGCGCCCGCATGACGCGGCGGGCCCACCCGGGCGCCGCGAGGAGCGCGGCGCGGCCCGTGTATAAGAACCGCGGATTCTGTCCGCAACGCGATGCTCGGCGGTCCCGCCCCGGGGCCCCGGGCGCGAGCGCCTCAGGTACCTGCGGGTAACCAGGTCACTGGAAGGTGACCTTCAGTCCGAAATGACCTTTATCACCTTGGTGTCCGCCAGGTAGTCGTGGAGACACCGCCGGGCGTCGCCGAAGATGAACGCCGCGTCGATCAGCGCGAAGATGCTGAACGCCGCGCTCAGGGCCTGCGGGACCACGTTCCTCAGCAGGACGATCCTGAGGACCGACGCCCTGGAGCCGTCGAGGCGGACGACCCGGATCTTGAGCAGCCGCTTGCCGACGCTCTGGGACGCGGTGGCGCACAGGTAGAGCTCGACGCCGAAGATGCCGAGGCCGAACGCGATCGCCGGCACGGTGTAGAACGCCATGGGCGCGAACGCCGCGTACGAGATGCCGAAGATCGCGAGGCTGGTCAGGAGCCCATCCACCAGCGCGGCGGCGAACCGCGTCCCCAGGTCCGCCAGCGCCAGATCCGCCGGCACGCAGGCCGGGCAGTACGCCTGACCGTCCCCGCCCTCGTTCCAGCACTCGGCGCAGACGAAGGTGCCGCACCGGGCGCACACCGCGACCGCGGAGACGCCGGCGTGCCGGGGGCAGGTGGCCCCGGCGACCGGCGCGGCCTGGACGGGCGCGGGCTGGATGGGCGCGGGCTCGGGCTCGGGGGCCATTGGCCGCACGGTAGCACCCGCCCACGTGCCTCCGGTCTGCGCTACGCTCCACCCTCATGAATCGGAGGGATCTGCTCAAGGGATCGACCTTGTTCGGCGCCGCGGTGGCCACCGGTTGCGCCACGCCCCGGGCCGCGGGGAGCGCGGCGGACGGTCCGGACATGGAGGAGTACCTCGCCAGGATGGACGCCGATCTCGACGCCATGGACCGCGCGGACCTCCGGCCCGCGCTGCGCACCCACCTGGGCCCCATCGCCGACGACCCGCGCCTGGGGCTGGCGATGCAGGCGCAGACGCCCCTGGCGATCAAGGCGGCCAAGTCCCTCTACCTGGCCGCGGTGTTCCGCGACCTCCCGGAGCACGCGCGCGCCCACCCCGCCATCCAGAAGCGGATGCTGGACGCGGGGCCGATGATGACCGAGGCGATCATCGGGATGCGCGATCACCTCGCCAGCCTCTCCGACGACCGGAAGAAGGAGCTCCAGTCGAAGCTGCGCTCGGAGCCCTTGCTTGGCGACGCGCTGTGCCGCGCGCTCGACGACCAGGTGGGCCAGACCAGGGTCCAGACCGAGCGCCGGACGCGGCAGCGGATGGTGCTCAGTTC
>Ga0209382_10004660_pt1 | contig 18200 bp, 16 predicted proteins | sample SoiMetdeltSBSDD5_FD_187599 | JGI IMG/M metagenome (GOLD analysis project Ga0209382, IMG submission 187599) | Bulk soil microbial communities from a Populus tree surrounding site in Tennessee, USA - Soil MetaG P. deltoides SBSDD5 (SPAdes) (version 2) | ecosystem: Environmental > Terrestrial >...
GTGCGTCCGCCAATCTTGCCGTCCGGTGCGCCCAGTTCTTCCTTCTTCACCGCCGCTGTCAGGAAAACCACCGGTATTTTCCGCAGCGCCGGGTCTTCCTTCAGACTGGCGGCCACATCGCCGCCGTCCATGTCCGGCATCATCACATCCAGCAGGATCAAATCGGGGCTGAACTCCCGGGCCGCGTCGTATGCCCTGGCTCCAGCGTTCTCTTCGCGCACCTCGTAACGGCCCGTCTGCTCGAGGTTCAGCCTTAGCAGGCGGGTGATGCTGGCCTCGTCGTCAACAATCAGAATCCGTTTCTTGCTCATAACGCTCCGGCGTTCGTCAGGTCACCTTGAACATGATGGTGACCCGGACACCGCCTTCCTTTCGATTGGTAGTCTGAATCATTCCTCCGTACAACTCGACCACTTTTTTCAACACCATCAAGTCCAAAACTCCCTTGCGGATCATCTCGGTCGGGAAACTCCGTTCCGAACTGTCTGCCAGCTTGCTCTCAATCACGCCGGTTCCGTTGTCTTCGACCTCGGCCGCCACGATGGTGTCGCCGGCTTTCAATTGCCCCGGCGTGCGGTCGCTCCATCCCTGGTTTTCAAGGAGGCACGAGGAGTACGTTTTGACCGAGAGAACCCCGCCGCGCGACATCGACTCAATCGCGCTCATCAGCAGGTTCAGCAGAACGTGCTTCATCGTTTTCAGGTCGAGTTGCACGGCGGGCAGGCTGGACGCCAGCTCCTTCCGCAGCCGGATCGAACGACCGGCGAGTTCGCTTTCGACGGATCGCAACGCCTGCTCGACGATGTCACTCAAGTCGTGGTCTTTCACATCGCGTTTGTTGTAGGCCGAGAACTCCACCAAACCGCGAATCACGCCGTCCGCCCGTTTGGCCGCGCTGCTCATGTCGTTGAGGACCATGGTGACGTTCGGGTCGGTTTCGCCGACGCACGACGACAGAAAATCAATGCCCAGGGTGATGGTTTGCAGGGGGTTCTTGACCTCGTGCGCGATTCCGCCGGCGAACGTGCTGATGGCCTCGAGTTTTTCCGATTCGATAAGCCGGGATTGGGCGGCCTTTAACTCCTCATGCGCGCTGTTCAAGTCGGCCAGCGTCTTTTCCAGCACTTCCATTTGCTGCTTCCGGTCCGTGATGTCACGCGACACCACAATGACCTTAACGGGCCTGCCCGTTTCGTCGCGGACAGGGCTCCCCTGTGATTCAATGTGCCGGACGCTGCCGTCGGTGAGCAGCATCCGGTATTCCGCCCGCTGCCCCGCGCCGGTCCGGAGGGTCTCTTGAAATATCCGTCGGATTTTCTCTTTATCCTCGGGATGGATTTCCTTGAATGAATTGGTGCCTTCGATGCTGCCGGAGTTGCCGAGGCTTTTTTGATACGAAGGACTGTTATACAGCCGGTTTCCATCCTGATCGAGGACCGCGATCAGGTCGGTGACATTCTCCGTGATCAACCGGAAGAATTCCTCGCTCTGCCGCAGCGCCTGCTCGGCACGTTTGCGCTCGATGGCGTAACGGAGCACTCGCGAAATCATTTTGCCATCGAACTCCCCTTTCATGAGGTAATCCTGGGCACCCTCGCGCACCGCCTGAAACGCCAGAGATTCGTCGGCGGCCCCGGTCAGGACAACGATCGGCACCGAAGGCGCCCTGGCGTGCACGGCGCCGAACGTGGCCAGCCCTTGTTTGTCCGGCAGCGAGAGGTCCAGCAGGATCACGTCAACCCGCTCCGATTCCAGCAACGCCAGCGCTTCATCCAGCCGTCGGCGGTGAGTCACCTCAAAGCTGGCTGAGGGCGATTTCCGCAACATCTCCTGCACCACCTCCGAAGAAAGCGGCTCATCCTCGACCAGCAGCAACGTGATGAGGTTGTCTCGCATCGCTCGATGCCGAACCGAACTCACGCACCCTGGCAGAGTCCGAGGAAACGCTCAATGTAAACTGTGAAAAGGGACGGCGCCCGAAGAAGTCGCGCGATCAGCGACGCCGTTTCGCAACGGCCGGAGCCTTCGACCGCCAACGGCCCAACAGACGAATCAACAAAACACCCGCCACGCCGGCGGCCAGCGACGCCAGGCTCAAAATGAAAAGATCGGAATGCTCGCTGCTATAGCTGTGCGTATGAGGCACCGATGAATCATGCGCCCGAACGGAAATAGCGACGGCCAACAGGCCCAATGCACCGAGGCATCTTTTCATGCCCGCGATGTTGTGAGTTGGCCGCGAAAAATCAAGCATTGTTAACGGCGCGGCGAACGTCCCGAAAGCAACGAGCGGTCCCAACCGTCACTGAATCGTAACTCACTTGTCACTCTGGCGTCATTGTGGGAGAATTTGGCGCATGGTAACCAAAGCTCGCGTGATGCCAAAAATTCTGGTGGTCGATGACGAGCCTGATGCCGTTGAATTGATCGAATTCAACCTGAAAGGCGCAGGTAACGAAGTCGTGACGGCGGCTGACGGTAATGAGGCCCTGAAAAAAGCGCGTGCTTCGTTACCCGATCTCATCGTTCTTGACCTCATGTTGCCCGAAGTGGACGGCTTGGAAGTTTGCAAAATCCTTCGACGCGATCCCGCCACTTCCGCGATCCCGGTCATCATGTTGACCGCGAAGGCCGCAGAAATTGACCGTGTGCTCGGGCTGGAATTGGGGGCCGATGACTACATCACCAAGCCGTTCAGCCCCCGCGAACTGGTGCTGCGCGTGAAGAACCTCCTCAAGCGGGGTCAGAACGACGAGGAGAAAAAGGATCGTTATCAAGTCGGTGATTTGTCCATCGACGTGCCGCGCCATCTGGTCGCCGTCCAGGGAAAGCGAGTCGAACTGACCGCCACGGAGTTCAAGCTGCTCACCGTCCTTGCCCAGCGGCGGGGTCGAGTCCAGTCCCGCGAGCAACTCCTTCAGGACGTCTGGCAATACGACAATCTCATCGACACTCGCACGGTCGATACGCACATGCGCCGGCTGCGCGAGAAACTCGGCCGCGCCGCGCGATACCTCGACACGGTTCGGGGCGTCGGTTATCGCTTCGTCGAGGCGTAGAGCCACCCGCCGATTTAGCGGTTTGATTTCTCAACGTTGTCGCGTCTAATAGGACGACGCGTCGTTGCATGGTGACCTCATTACATCATTACCGGGGCTGAATCGATGTGGCCCATTCTAGCCATTCTTGCACTGGCCGGATTGATTGCCCTGCATTTCTGGTGGCGCGGCCGTATGGCCGGCATCGAGGAACGGTTGAGGGAACAACGCGAGAAAAATGCTTCGTTGCAGGAGCAGCAACAACATGCCCTGGCGCAGGCCCAGTCCCAACAGCAGGCCCTCTTCAACAGCATGGTCGAAGGCGTTCTGTTGCTGGACGGCGATGGCCGCGTCCGGCTGGTCAACCAGGCGTTGGAACAGCTCTTCGGTTTGTCGGGCGACATCCGGGGCCGCACGATGATGGAGGCGTTGCGGTTGCACGAGCTTCAGGAACTGGTCAACCGGGCGATGGTGGACGGCCAGGTGCTCGGGTACGAACTGGAGTTGCCGGGCCTCGACAACCGGTGCCTGCAAGTGAATGCCACGGCGCTGCTCAACCGCCACGGCAAGCAGCAGGGAATGATTCTCGTGTTCCACGATCTCACGCGGCTCAAGCAACTGGAGAACACGCGCCAGGAATTTGTCGCCAACGTCAGCCACGAGTTGCGCACCCCGCTCTCGATGATTAAGGGCTATGTCGAGACCCTGATCAACGGCGCCAAGGACGACCCGACGGTCGCCACGCGGTTCCTGCAGACGATTGAGAAACATGCCGACCGGCTCACTTATCTGATCGAGGATCTGCTGACCATTTCGCGCCTCGAATCCGGTCAGATCGTGCTTAGCCTGCAGAAGGTCGAACTGCGCCCGCTGGTTGATGATGTGGTGAACGATTTGCATTCCCGCGCGAGCGACAAAAATGTTGCTTTGGAGAATCAAGTCCCTCCCGACCTGGCGGTCCGGGCCGACCGCGACCGACTGCAACAGGTGCTCTTCAATCTTGTCGATAATGCCATCAAATACGGCCGGCCGGAAGGACAGGTCTGGATCGACGCCCGTCTCGCCGATGAGCAAACTATCGAGGTTTCCGTTCGAGATAACGGGCCGGGTATTCCGCCCGACGCGATCGATCGCATCTTCGAAAGGTTCTATCGCGTGGACAAAGCGCGCTCGCGCGAGCAAGGGGGCACCGGTTTGGGACTGTCGATTGTAAAACACATCGTGCAGTCGCACCACGGCGAGGTCTGGGTCAAAAGCACGGTCGGGCAAGGGACAACTTTTTTCTTTACGCTGCCGCTGTTCGGATCAGCGCAATACCCGAGGCTCCGCCAATGAGTCATTTCTCAATTTCCAATTCTCAATTCTCAATTCTAAATTCCCAACAGCTAGCGCAGCACACTGTAACCAGTCCACAGCCGCGTGACCAATCCCTCGTCCGCCGGTCGAATCAATCATTGACGCCCGCACGGTTTTCGGCAGCCCGGAAGGATTCGATAGACAAATCCTCCGGGGCGGCGCGTCCTTACTGGAACTGATGTCGTCGCATGACTTTCTCGCCCGTCTCTACGATGACCATGCCCAGGCGCTGTTTGCCTTCCTGTTGAACTTCACGCGAGACGAAACCGACACCAAAGACCTGCTCCAGGAAATCTTCTGCAAGGTGGCGCGACAGCCCCGGCTTATTGACGACGCGCGCGACGCGCGAGCCTTCCTTATCCGCCTCGCGCATAACCTTGCCATCGACCTGATGCGCCGCCGCGGTACGCGTGAGAGGACTCACGAAAAGCTGGCGGCGGAGTCTGTTGCGATCTTCGCGCCGGCGGCTGATCCGGATGAAGCAGCGTTGCGCGCGACACTGGCGGAGGCGTTGGGTGAATTACCCGCCGAACAACGCGCGGTGGTTCATTTGAAACTCTGGGAAGGGCTCACGTTCGAGGCGATTGCCGCGGTGCTCGCCATTTCTCCCAACACCGCGGCCAGCCGATATCGGTATGGACTAGACAAATTGCGGGACCGGCTGCGTCCCCTTTACGAAGAGATCAAATGAACGCCGACGATTTTGAGAAACAACTCAGAGAGCAGCCCCTGCGGCAGATCCCCGTGGAGTGGCGCGAAGAAATCATGGATGCCGCTCGTCGGGTTCCTGACCATCAACTCTCAACTCTCAACCCTCAACCAACTTCCTGGTGGCGTGAACTGCTCTGGCCCTGTCCGCAGGCGTGGGCGGGATTGGCGGCCGTGTGGGCGGTGATTTTCGTGGTGAATGTGGCGTCGCGCGATCCGGTTCAAGTCGCGAGCACCTCGAAATCGGCGCCGGCGCCGGAGATCCTGATCGCCCTGAGGGAGCACAGACGTCTGCTGGCGGAACTGATCGGATTGCCACCGGTCGCCGAGGCACTGAAGCCTTTCGAGCCGCGGCCGCGCAGCGAAATTTCACTTCGATTCGCCGCCGCTTGATTTCCATGAACAATTCCAACACGCAAACGCCGCTCGGACCTTTTCCTACATTCAGACGGCTGTTCGGCTGGCTGTTCAGCTGGCGGACGATTCGCCGTTGTCTTTTTGCGCTGGCCTGCCTCGCCACATTGCTGGCGCTGTTTTACGCGGAGGAAAACTGGCGCGGGAGACGCGCCTGGAACAAATACCGGCAGGAACTGGAAACGCGCGGCGAGCAGCTTGATTACCGAGCCTTTATCCCCAAAGCCGTGCCCGACGAACAGAACTTCGCCGCCACACCGTTAATCAAATCCTGGTTCCTGAAGGAGAATCGCGGCAACGTCGGAATGGACACAGACGACTACGGGCGGGCTTCCAGCAAGATGTTCGATTCGAAGGACAGAGACTGGAGCGGCCGAAGATCTTTGGATCTGGTTGCCTGGAAAATGGCCTTCCTGGCGATCCGGTCCGGTGAAACAAACCGAGGTGAAAGATTTTTCACGACCAACAAACTCAACTTGGAAGCGCAAGCTGCCGCCGCTCCTGTGGTTCTGGAAGGATTGAAATCGAGCGAAACCCATTTAGCGGAACTTCGCGACGCCAGCCGCCGGCCGTATTCGCGCTATCCCGTGACCTATGATTTGGATAATCCGTGGGGAATTCTGCTGCCTCACATTGCCAGGATCAAGATTGCCTGCCTTCGCCTCCACCTCAGAGCTTGCGCTGAACTCGCGGCGGGCCGGAGCGAAAAGGCTTTCGAAGACGTGAAGCTGATCCTTTACCTGGCCGATTCAGTGAAGGAAGAGCCCTTTTTGGTTTCCTATCTGGTACGCATTGCCTGTCTGCAAATCGCCGTTCAGCCCGTTTGGGAAGGGTTGGCCGAACACCGTTGGTCTGATGCCCAACTGCAAGAGCTTCAAACGCGTCTTCAGCAGTACAACTTCGTCGCGGACATGGAGCGGCCTCTCAATGGAGAACGGGCGGCGGGGGTTTTGACGGCTGACCTCTTGTACAGAAAAAAATACCGTGTAAGCGACCTGCACGACCAACCCGGCTCAACCGGTGGCGGCTTTGTGGATCTTGTCAGTCGAGTCGCGCCGCGCGGATGGTACTATCAAGAGGAACTCAACTACTGCAGACTTTACGAAAACCAATCGAGAGGGACATTTGACGCCACCAAGAGAAGGGTCTTTCCCGCACAAATCGCCACCCACGCCCGCGAGCTTGAAGGGGAGATAGCCGGAGGCCGCCTCGGAAAAACCCTCAACGCCGTTCTCCACCATCAACTCCTGGCTGCGATGCTGCTGCCCGCCCTGGAGAGAGTACCCCTTAGGGCTGCCACGGCACAAACCGCCGCCGATCAAGCCGCGATTGCCTGCGCTCTGGAAAGATACCGACTGGCCAATGGACAATTCGCCGAAAAACTCGACGCGCTCGCGCCGCGTTTTCTGGACAAGATTCCCAACGACGTGATTTCCGGCGAGCCGTTGAAATATCGCCGCACGAACGACGGGCGATTCGTGGTTTACTCCGTCGGATGGAACGAAAAGGACGACGGCGGAGCGCCCGGGAAGACCCTGTTCGACGAGACACAAGGCGATTGGGTCTGGTGATCTTCGCCGACCGCCAAGCGGGCACGAATCTCCTTCACGGCGACAGCGATCGTTTGACCGCCGGGCGTTAGGGAGCATCTCCTTGTCTATTGCAGTTCTGCGCGTGGGTGCGTCGCGTTCCCCTCACCCTGACGCTCTCCCCAACCAAGGAGAGGGAACAGCCGAACCAGCGTTCCACAACCATAGACGCCCTCCTGCAGAAGGCCCAGCATGGTCGCCTCCTCTCCCCAAGGGAGAGGGCGGGGTGAGGGGAAGCAAACGGCCGAAGATCTCCCGCTGCTGCAGGATTTTGAGAGGCGCCCCGGGCGTTGTCCTGCGTCTGAGTTGGGGAGCGCGACCTTAATAGCGCCAGAGGACTGGCGCACTCCAGGACGCTTCGCGCACGCCGGCAGCCGCAGGAATTCGCGCCAGCGTCCGGGACTGCGGCGGCCCTCCGCCGCTTTTGGTTCGTTTCCAGGTTCAACGCAGGAGGTTTTCTGCCTTCTGACGACTCTTCGCCGCGGGGTCGAACCAGTCTGCCGATTCATTTCGCAGATTGCCGCGGGCAACTTTTCACGTTGCCCGCGGTTCAATTGTCCGGTCTTGTTCACCGGATGACTGATCACGGCAACCCGCGCCATCCCCGGCCCCGCACTTCCAGTTTTCCTCGCATCGCCCTCGTCGCCGTCCTCGTCCTCGCCTTCATCGGTTTGCTGCTGTTTTGGAGCAACCGGAGCAGCCGAAATGCGTGGGAAGAATACAAACAAGAATTGGCCGCAAGAGGCGAATCGTTGAACTGGAAGGATTTCCTTCCACCGCCACCGCCGCCGGATGAAGAGAATTTCGCCGCCACACCACTGCTCAAGGCGGTGGGCGTCAGACATAAGGTCGATCCGATTGTCTGGGGTCGGTTTCAGGCGCTGGGATTGGACAGCCAGATGGGAAAACTCGGCGATTGGATGATCGGTCGGCGCACGGAGTTGAAGTCGATTCAAGAGTACGTCCGAAGCAATGCGAACTTCTCCTTGCCGCAGGCACCGGGAGAGCCGGCCATCGATGTGCTGGCATCGCTCAAATCTGTGGAGGACGATCTGAACGAACTTCGGCAGGCGGCCAGGAGGCCGTTCGCCAAATTGCACGTGAACTATTCGGATCCGGTCTCCTCCGACATTCCTAATTTCGTCGCGTTGCGGGAACTGGCGCAATTGTTATCGCTGCGCGCCAGCGCCGAACTGGCTCTTGCCAGAACGGACAACGCCTTTGCCGATATACTCGCCATCCATCGGTTAGGCGACACGGCCGCGCCGGAGCCGAACCTCGTATCGGCCATGATTTGCGTCGCCATTCGTGGCCTCGAACTGCAATCGTTTTGGGAAGGGTGGGTGGACAGACGATGGTCCCAGCAGCAGCTTGCCGAGTTTCAAAGGCTTTTCAGCACAGTTGACCTGCCCGCGATTGTGGACCGTGCTCTTCGCGGCGAACGGGCTGGAATCACGACAGCGATAGAGAATTCTGACAATCGGACGTTGGCGACAAATCTTCCTTTTGGTTTGGGTTGGAAAGACCGGCTTGCAGCGTTTGGCATTCGCGTCTCGCCGCGGGGGTGGCGCTACAGGAACCTGCTGAATTACAATCGCCTTTTCGCTCGGACGCTCCTTACTACATGGGACAAGACCAACCATTGCGTGGACCCATCGAGAGCTCAGACGGCATTGCAAGAGATCCAAACGGAATTGAGTGGGTCCAACCCTCTGCGAGCACCGTTCAATTATCTTGCGAGTATGGCCATTCCGAATTTCTACCGCGCGATGGAGACAGCAACGCAGAACCAGACCTCTCTGAATCAGGCGGCATTTGCCTGTGCCCTGGAACGCTATCGCCGCGCGCACGGGAGATACCCCGACTCCCTCGAACAGCTTGTGCCGGACCTCGTGCAGAAGCTGCCCCGCGATCTGGTTGGCGGCCAGCCGCTGAAATATCGGCGCACTCAGGACGGGAAGTTTCTTCTCTACTCGATCGGCTGGAACGAGAAGGATGACAGCGGCGATCCGGACAAACAAAACGGCGATTGGGTCTGGCCGGCAGAGGTTCGCCAGTGAAAGGACTGTGAGGTGGCGGTCAGGAGCGCGCCCGGTCCCCGGTCGCAGCAGCTTTCGGAGCGCGCCCATCCTGGGCGCAGCGGCTCCGAAAACCGCGATGCGGGAAGATTTTCCCAAGCCGATCCGGCTGCGGACGCGCTGCGGCCTGGATGGCCGCGCTCCGCAAAAACTCGCACCGCCGTCGAACATTCCCGGCCACAGGAGCGCGACCGGTCTCCGGTCGCAGCAGCGCCGTGAGCCCCAGTGCGTTTGGATTTTGCCACGTTATTGTTGTTCGTGGTCAGGCCCCTCTGCACGCCGGGACCTTCAGTCCTTCTCACGGCCCAGCAATCATCGCTTACGCCGCCAGCGCCGTCTCCAGGCTATCTTCCCGGTTGCCGTCCCTCCGGAAGATTTCTTGAGCCGACGGCAAGATTCTTTTGTCCAATTGAGTGCCGGACTGCGACTAACCTGATAGCAGAACAACCATGTGCGACAACGCCCAAGCCCTTTGTGAACACGCCAGACAAGGAGATCTGTCGGCGGCCTCGGAACTGGTTGCCCATTTTTATGAGCGGATTTTCGCGTATTTCCGGCGTCTGGCTGGCAATGACGAAGACGCGGCGGACCTGACCCAAAAGACTTTCTTCAAGGTTTGGGTCTCCTTGGCGTCGTATCAGAATCGGTCGAGCTTTTCGACCTGGCTCCATGGGATTGCGCACCATGTCTATGTCGATTGGCGGCGGAAGAAGAACTTAACCGAGGCGCAGTCCGATGAATGGTGGGAAGCGTGCGCCGCGGAGGGACCCAGCCCATCCGAAGACGCTTCCGAGCGGGAGGCGGCGAAGTACATTTATTCGCTGGTGGAGCGATTGGAAGACGGCGTGCGCCAGACGGTTCACCTGCACTACTACCAGGGGCTGTCGATCCGCGAGACCGCCGAGGCGCTCAACATCGCCACCAGCACCGTGAAGTATCGCCTGCGCGAGGCACTCGATTTCCTGAGAGTGAAGACACTCGAACCGCAATTCCGTAAAACCTAGGACTTTCTTATGATCGACGAAAAACTTGAAAATATCCTCCGCAAGGCGCCGCGGGCAACGCCCCCTGACGGGTTGCTGGCACGGTTGCAAGCTGACATCAGTCTCCCGAAGCAGCCGTTGAGATCGGTCGTTGAACCGGAGCCGGCGCCCTGGCTGCGCCGCCTGCTGCCGGCGCTTGGGTTCGCCGGTTGCTTTCTCGCCTGCGCGGTGGTGTTCGCGGTGCAAACCAGCTCGCTGACCCAACTACGCAAGGAGAACGAGTCGCTTCGCACCGCAACTCAGAACCTTGAGCAACTGCGCCGGGAGAACGGGGATTACCAACGGCTGTTAGCCGGGAATCAGGAACTGGAACTTCTGCGAAAAGACGCACTGGAACTGCAACAGTTGCGCGCCGAAGTCGCCCTGCTGCGGGGGCAAGTCGAACAGATGGCGAAGATGCGCGCGGAGAACCAGCAATGGGTGGCCGGTGTACAGCCGATGCCGCGAGCGGAAACCGATCAGGAATTCTTCGCCCGTGTCGGTGACCCTGGCGACAAGGCCAAGCGCATTCAATGCGTCAACAATTTGAAGCAAATCGGTTTGGCAGCGCGGATTTGGGCGAACGACAATAATGATGTTCTGCCTCCCAACTGGCTCACGATAACCAACGAGCTGTCCACGCCTAAGATTCTGGTCTGTCCGGGTGACAGTGGCCGTCAGGTTGCGCCCAATTGGACCTCGTTCTCGGCCGCCAACGTCAGCTACGAGTTCCTGAACCCAAACGGTTCGGAAGCGGAGCCGGAGGTCGTGCTCACCCGGTGTCCGATCCACAACAACGTCGGTCTGAGCGATGGCTCCGTGCACCAACTCGGGAAGAACCGCATCACGATGAAAGACGGCAAGTATTACTTGACGGATCCTTCGCAGCTCAATCCCGACACGCAGAAACTGATGCGCCAAAGATATGGTTTGGAACCGCAAGAAGCGCCGGCCGGCCAACCGACGAATGTTAATCCGCAGCAGCCACCGGGACAGCCTTAACCCGGCTACGAATGAAAGCCCCGCTCAAATGGACCATTCTGGCTCTGGCGGCCCTCGGTTTGAGCAGTGTTCTCCTGCGACAAAAGGCGCTCTCCACGGTCCGCGCAGAGAATCAGCGGCTGACGACGGCAACCGAGGAGGTGAGACGGCTGGCAAGCGAGAATGCGTCGATCGCGCGGATTCGCGCCGAGAATCAGGAACTCCAGACGCTTCGCGCTGAGACGCGCGATCTGCACAAGCTGCGAAACGAAGTCCGCCAGTTGCGGGAGCAGGCCAAAGGGCTCCCGGGTGTCCGGGCCGAAAATGAGCGGCTTCGCGCCTCGGTGTCGCGGTCCGCAACGAAGAGTGCGCCAACTCCGGACTCGACGCCATCGATTACGTTGAACACCCTGAGTTTCGCGGGCTACGGGTCGCCCGAAGCGACCCTGCAAAGCTTTTTCTGGGCGATGAAACAAGGCAACGTCGATGCCTTGATGAGGTGTTTCACCGAGGAAGCCAGGAAGGAGATGGGCGAAGAATTCGCGGAGGATATGCAGCGGGGCATGCAAGACATGCTCAAACGATTCAAGGGCCTTCGGATCGCCGCCAGAAAGGTCGTCTCGGAAAATGAGATCCAACTGGGCGTTCAATTGAGCATGGAAGGAGATGACGCACCGGACGACCAGGCTATTCGGTTCAAATTGGTCGGCGGCGAATGGCGGCTGGGAAGTATGAAGTGAATGCCGGTTATGCGAGCCCGGTCGCGACCTATACCAAACGCCATTGGTAGCAGCCCACGTAAGGCTCAAACATCCCTCTCTCAACGCTCAACTATCAACCATCAACCGATTAGTTAGAGCCTCCTTACGTCGGCTGCTACGGAATTCATGCGAGACGGGACGGGACCGTCTATCGAATGATCCTTCGGCTCACTCCTCGATGCGATAGAGATGCGTCTTCGTGCGAAGGAACAGGGCCTTCCCGGCGACGGCGGGCGATGCCATGAAACCCTCGTCGAGTGGGTTCTCGGCAAGTTTTTTGAACTCGCGTCCGGCCTCGATCACGATGGTTTTGCCCTCCTCGCTGCAGCAGTAAATCTTTCCTTCCGCGCACACCGGTGAGGCGGAGTAGTTGCCGCCGATGCGCTCGCGCCACACCTCATTGCCGCTCGACGCTTCGTAACAAGCGGCAATGCCGCCGTCGTCGATGCCGAACAACAAATCGTTCACCAGCAAAAGTGACGGCTTCTTCGGAACGCTGCGTTTTGATTTCCATGCCACCGCGAGCTGACCGGCAGCGGCCGAGGCGTCGCCCGCGTTGGCATCGACCACGTCACCCGGTTTGCCGGGACGAATCGCTAGGATCTGGCCGGTGGACCAGCCGGAAGGCACAAACACCAGACCGTGACCGACGACCGGTCGCGTGCCACCCGAATGGCTCGTCCGTTCCTCAACGCGCCAGAGTTCTTTGCCGGTCAACGGCTCGTACGCGTAGGCGGCCTTCGCCCCCTGGCTGATCAGCACCGGCTTGCCCTCGAGCGTCGCCACGTGCGGCGTCGCAAAGGCCTTTCGCAAATCACCTTCGAGTTCCGGTTTGCCGTCGGGACCGAGGTCCTTGAAATCAATCGAACGATTCACCCGCCACACGGTTTTGCCGGACTTCCTGTCGAGTGCGGCGATGAACTGGTGGTCGCTCCCGTCGAAATTCATGATCAAAAGGTCGCCGTGAAGAATCGGCGACGAACCGGCCCCGCGAAAATGGTTGCACTCGAAGTCGCGCCGTTCCCAAAGCACCTTGCCGGTCTTGGTGTCCAGGCACGCGGTGCCCGGCGAGCCAAACGTCACGTACACCCGCCCTTCCTCGATGACCGGCGTCGGGGAGGCGTAACTGTTGAACTTGTGACAGAACTGTGGCTTCTCGACGTCGAACAGCTCCAGGTCATGAACGATCTTCCCGCTTTCCCGATCGACGCAAACAGCGAACAGTTCCTTCCCATCCTCGGTCGCGGTCGTCAGCCAGACCTGATTGCCCCAAACCACCGGCGACGACCAACCTCTTCCATGCACCGGTGTTTTCCATTTTACATTCTTCTGCTCGCTCCAGGTCAATGGAACCCCGCGAGAGTTGGAAAAGCCGTCGCCGTCCGGCCCGCGGAACTGCGGCCAGTTGTCGCCGGCGTTCAACCCGGATAGAAAAAGGGCGAAGAAGAAAGACAAGGCGGCGTGTTTCATGTTTCGAACGCGATTAGTGCCAATCGCCGGAGAATTATTCAAACGAATTCGACGGCGGTCGAATGCCCTGGGGGGGCGCATCCCATTGGTAGAGCGCGTCGCTCCGTGCGCGCCTCTCCTCAGGATGGACGTCAACTCCGGCGCGCGCGGAGCGACGCGCCCTACCACCCGTTCCCGGGCCCGCTTGCCGTTCCCTCTCCATCAACTGGGCTTTCGTAGGCAGTCATCCTGCCGCCGGTTTGGGCGCCTTTCCGTCAGCCGACGCGAGCGATTGAGAATTGAGAATTGAGAATTTGGAATTGGGCATTGAAGAATGATTCGCCTTAGGGCAAGGGCCGTGGGCTCCGCCAATGAGCCAATTCTCAATTCCCTTCCCATCAACCGCGGCCTCGTGGCGCAGCTTCCAATCCTGCCGTATCGCCACTTCGCTTCGACTTCGCGATTTACTCTTGTCCGCGCATGGACTAGTCTGCGCCATAGCGATCCCGCGAGTGAGAGGTCTGGTTATGCATGCCGTTTCGATCATGAAGCTTGCCCTGCCCCTCATGCTCTCGCTGGCCAGTATCACGGGGGCAGTGGCGCAAGGGACTATTAACTTCAATTGCTCCATTCGCGGATTGGAAACGGTTGGCGCGGGCACCGTCCCCTTCGCCGGGTCGGGAATCCTGCGACTTGAAAGGGGCGTCCTCCAGTACACGATCCAGATTCCGAACCTGCGAAATTATCCCGCACAAGCTCACTTTCATGCGGACGCCACCAGTATGATCATCAGTTTGGCGCCTTACGTATATGTTCCGCCAACTGTTAACTGGCCAGGCGGCATCACCTATGAAGGGGCGATGAACGTGAGCCAGAGCCTCCAGGAACTGTTGGACGGGAACTGGTACGTTCAGCTCCATTCTCCGACCTATGAGAATGGGGTGGCCCGGGGCTACATCGTGCCGGTGCCGGAACCTCGCGTCTCGGTTTTGATTGCTTCCGCGCTGCTTTGCGCAGCCGCCGGACGCGGCCTTCGTGGGTGGATACGTGCTGTCTCCCGATGAGAGCGAGTAGCTTTTTGGGGTAATGGATCAGTTTGGTTTTTCGGTGGGGCGAGTCCCGCGGCCGCGGGACGAGCCGGCTCGTCGGTAGCCTCGCCCCACCAAACTGAACCACTACCGTTTTTTCGATTGCCTTTCGACCCCCTCTTCTGACAACTAAACCGTATCTATGCAGTTAGAGAATGGGACCGCCCTCACCCTGTCCGACGGAGTTTCTGTCTTTCGCCGAGACTTCGTCCACCGGCAACGCATTGGGCGAACGGACAGTCGACGCCATGCAGAACGCTCTTGAGATTAATTCAGAATCCGCTCCTGCCGTCTCTCCGGTCGATTTCCATCATCGCCGGCATACGCTGGCATCGCACAACGGATTTATCAGTCGCTGCTTGATCAGGTTTCAAGACGCGCTCGAAAGTGGCGTTGCCCGGGCATCCATCTGCGGCGACCCGCACATCTATGACACCCGGCTGTTTTCCTGGGCCGCGAAAATCGAGGGGGAATGGACTCTGATCCGCAGGGAACTCGACCACGTGATGGCGTTCCGCGACCAGATGCCGAGCTTTCACGAGATTCTCAAAGAGGTCAGCACCATCACGACCGACAGCCATTGGAAGACTTACTTCCTGACCGGGATCGGAATGGACTGTGCGGAGAACGCGAAACGGTGCCCGGAAACCATGCGGCTGCTGGGCAGGATCCCGGGCTTGAAGACCGCGTTCTTTTCGATTCTCTCTCCGCGGAAGCACATCCCGGCGCATCGTGGCGCCTGGAACGGCATCCTCCGTTTCCATCTCGGCCTCATGGTTCCGGAACCCCGCGCGAAATGCCGCATCAGAATCGGAAACGATTACTATTCGTGGAGGGAAGGCGAGGCATTGATCTTCGACGACACGTTCAACCACGAAGTGTGGAACGACACCGACGGTTATCGGGTGGTGTTGTTCGTGGACTTCGCACGTCCGCTGAAGCAGCCGTTTCATTGGATGAACAACGCCTTCCTGAACATCGGGGCATTCGCTCCGTTCCTCCGCGAGGCGGGCGAGAAACAGAAGAAGTGGGAGAAAAAGTTCTACGGCAAATAGGGACGCCGCCCGGCCATGTGGCTCACCGATCCGCAAACAGGAGCCGCCGCATCCGCGCGTGCCGTTCTTCTTTGCCGGCTTTGGCAAGATCACTGACTTCCTTGTAGAACCGGCTCAAATCGCCATCGCACTGTTTCAGCAGGGCTTGAAACGCGGGAACGAGCGTGTAGTACGTGTCCACGTCGTTCACTTGCGCATTGTTAATCGGCAGGCGGAACCAGCCGTCGTATCCTTCGTAACCGCCCCATTCGGCCTTGAGTCCTTGGTAATCCCGTCGAAGCCCGTCAACGATCCTTCGCTTCGCCGTTCGCAAGCCCTCGGCATTCGCAGACCGGCTCTCTCGATCCATCCGCGTCGCGAGTCGTTCGGCCCCCTTCGCGGGAGCCACCGTCCGAACCGCCGGGAGGCTCGCGTATAGCGCCGCCAGCTCGTCGCGCGTTTTCGAGATCAGGGCGACGAACTGCTCTTTGCGGCGCAAGTCCTCTTCGTACTCCTTGAGCGCCGCGTGATCGCCTTTCCCTGTCAGCCATCGCCGCACGCCTTCGTCGGCGACAGCCGTGGCGAATGCTTCGTTGAAATCCGTGTCACTGGCGACGAAAAGACGCTGGTGTGCGAGTTCGTGGAACAGCAGGTCGGCGAGGTCCGTCTCGCTGTCGTGGATGAAGGTGTTCAGCACCGGATCGCGAAACCAGCCGAGCGTCGAATAAGCCTGCACGCCGCCGACGAAGGCATCGTATCCCTTTTGCTCCAGCATTGCCGCATAACGCCGCGCCCGGTCTTCCGTGAAGTGGCCCTGGTATTCGAGCGATCCGACGACGGGGTACCACCACGTCTTTGCTTTCAGGGAAAACTCCGGCGCGGCATATACGTTCCAGACGGCGAAACGACGGCCGATATCCGCATAGCGCAGGTAGTGGCCGTTGGCCGGCAGCCTCAGTTCCCTTTCCGCAAACGCGCGGAGGTCGAGAACGAGGCGCAGTTTCTTCTTGAGCGGCTCCGGCGTGTTTGGATCGGCGAGAACCCCTTCGATCGGTTTCGCGCGGTGGATGATCTGGAAGTGGCCGCGGACCGCCTGTGCATAGTAGCCGACGCCACGGCAACCCGCGAGCGCGAAGACAACGGTCAGAAGAAGGGCCGATCGGACCGGCCTTACGCCGTTTGCTCGAGCTTTTGTGAAGCCGCGAAAGTTTCCACGAAGGATCATCCGGCGTATTTGGGACGGAGTTGGCCATCGGTTCAATCGATTTCCCTGCTAGAAGCGGATATTTTTGAGCCACGCCGCCGAACCATCTCGCGGTTCGCTCGGCCATGAAGAGATCGAGTCGCCCACTCAGTTTGATCAACCCTCTTGGAATGGAAATGGCGAGCCCCTCGGCTTCGGCGCCGAGCATGTTGACTCCTGTTGGGCGCCCCCATCCGTTGGGCGTCAAGGTGAAACTGGGCAGGACGGCGTGTTCGGCCCCTCGCGTGTCGGGCCTGGCCCGAATGTTTCACACCCAAGTAGAGGTAGGGACGGCGCAGCGCGCCGTCCCTACCACCGAGGTCGGCGGACTGGCCGTCTTCCGGCGTGTCAATTGCGCTTCAGCTCTTTGAGCAACTGGTAGGCGCGCTTTGCATTCTGATCACCGGACTCCATTGCGCTGATGAGCTGTCCCTCCAGCGCAACCATTGAATGGTGGATGGCAAGTCCCTGCTCAAGAGTGATGCCTTTCTGTTGCTGGAGCACATGAAGGGATGCCACGGCCTTCTCGTAGTCGCCCTTCTGCATGGCGTCGGACGCGACGCCTGCGTTCTGTTTGATTTCGGGCGCGGATTGGACGAAGGCTTTCTCGATTTGCGATGCCGCCTCGCTGGGGTTTCGCGGCGGTGCGCCTTCAGCTTCGGTGGCGGACTTTCCACATCCGCCGGCACAAAGGAGCAACGCGAGGCCGACACTGATCTTCAAGGTGACTGTTTGGATCTTTTCCAGGACCGAGGCCATGGGCTTCCCAGTTATCGCTTTTGCAACCCCTGTTCAGTCTCCTCGAGGCGATCCGGGATTGCACCAGAACCGGCCGGGCCGGATGCCCGGATAACCGCCGATGCCAGCCTCGATATAGTACGCCTTGAACTTCACGTATTCCGTCTGGCCGCCGAACATGCCCATCACGCAACCGGTGTTGTGTCGCATCGTCACGTCTTCGTTGGGTCGGCTCGTGGCGTTGTCCCAGTTGGAGGGCTGCTTCTCGTCTCCTTCCCAGTAGAGCATGTAGTGCGGCTGGAACAGCGTCATCTTGTAGGTCGTGTAGGGCCCTCGCGGTCCGGTGCCGTATCCGGAGACGGCGCCGTTCATCATATAGCTGCCCACCTGCATTTCACGCAGCCGAAAGCGGGTCGTGTTGGTGCGGTCCAGGGGGCACCAGTAGATCTTGCGTTCCGTGTGATAGGGCCAAAGCTGCCCGCGTTCGACCGTGTGTTGAGGATTGTTTGTGGCCAACTGGGTGTACAACCAGTTGGGCACGTTCAGTGTCCCGGAACTCCAGGAGGTGTAGGGCATGAAGTCAGTATTGTCCTGCACATACATGTGAGTGCTCAAAAGAATCTGTTTCAGGTTCCCAAGACACCTGGTGCGATACCCCTGTTCCTTTGCTTTGGCCAGGGCCGGCGAGCAGTCCCGCAAGG
>Ga0209382_10004662_pt1 | contig 18197 bp, 19 predicted proteins | sample SoiMetdeltSBSDD5_FD_187599 | JGI IMG/M metagenome (GOLD analysis project Ga0209382, IMG submission 187599) | Bulk soil microbial communities from a Populus tree surrounding site in Tennessee, USA - Soil MetaG P. deltoides SBSDD5 (SPAdes) (version 2) | ecosystem: Environmental > Terrestrial >...
CGAAGACCGCGCTCCCGTAATGGACCACATGGGACGCCACGTGGATCTTGGCGTCGGCCCAGTCCACGAGCTCACCGTTCATCCAGATCTTGCCGGTCCCCGGGAAAGACATATCGTGGCTCCTTCGCAGTCAACTCCCAATTCCCAAAACCAAAACTCCCAACCACTCCCAATACTCAACCCCAACTCCCAAGACTCGCTAACTTCATTGGGAGTTGGAAGTTGGGAGTGGTTGGGCGTTGGAAGTTGGGCGTTGGGCGTTGAACTGCCTCAGATCGTACACGGGTTTCTGCGAAATGCCCAATGTCAGCCGGACATCGGGGTCCGCTGGCGCGGGGTCAGGCCAGTCGAGATATCTGCGCTCGCGTGCACGAATCTGCTTGTAACGGCGAAACGCCTCTCGTGAACTCTCGAGGCCGAGGGCCGATCGCCAGGTGGTCCCGCGAAAGGTGTGCGCCATCATCCGCCGTGCGTGTGTGAGCACGAAGCGGGGATAGAGGCGTATGGCCGCCGGCATGTGACGGAGCTTCATCCAGCGATCCGCGCGCCACCGCAGATACTCGATCTCGTCGGCATCGAGCTCCGCGCTTCGCGTCACCGCCGACGTGCCGTCGTATTCGTCCACACGCTGATTGACGATCAGCCCGCGATCGCGGAACTCCTTCGTCATCGGCGTGCCCGGGTACGGCGTGGGGTGTTGAATGTAGGGCCAGTCCACGTACTTTTTGGCGAAGGACAGGTTGGCGTCGATCGCCGCGCGTGTATCGTCGGGGTTGCCGACGATGAGGCCTCCGACGACGTACATGCCATGCCGATGCAGTACGTCGATGGCCGCCATCGTCGCGTTCTGACGGCCAGAGCTTGCCTCGCCGGAGCCTGTGGGCGAAGGCGGGTTGCCGCGACGCGTATTTTTTGCGGTGGCCTTGAGGAAGGCCAGATCGTCTTCCAGGATGTTTTCGATGCCGAGAAACACGTAGCGGAAGCCGGCGCGCCGCATCAGCGGAGCCAGTGTCTCGCCGTGCTGCGCGATCGAGGCGGTCATCGCCTGGACGAGATAGTGGATGTCGTCGAGCCCGGCCTCGACGATCGCCCGGCACAACGCCTCGAACCGCGGCACGTCGATGGTGATGTTGTCGTCGACGATGAACATCGCGCGCGCGCCCCGATCGCGCGCGTCACGGATGTCGGCGATCACGCGTTCGATCGGCAGCCGATGGAAGTTGCGGCCCCGCATCTCGATGATCGAGCAGAAGCTGCAGTCGAATGTGCAGCCGCGCGAGGTCTCGATCACGTCGATGGGCCGACCCATATAGGTGTAGCCGCTCAGTACGCGGCCGGCGCGGCGCGGCAGCTTGATCTCACCGCGTTCCAGCGTCGTCACCGAGCGGGGCAGGTTGCGCTGCATTCCCTCCGGCGTCCGGTACCAGAGCCCGTCAATGCCGGCCAGCGGGCGCTTGGACTCGAGCGCTCGCACCAGTTCGCGAAACGTGATGTCGCCCTCGCCGCGGACGATGACGTCCACGCTGAGCGCCGGATGGGTCCACGCCTCAGGGGCGAGTGAGGGATCGTACCCGCCGACGACGACTGTCGCGTCGGGGTTGATCGATTTGACCAGCGAGATGATTCGCCGCGCGGTGCTGCGCTGGAAGGTCATCACCGACAGGCCGACTAACTCCGGCCGCAGCTCGCGCATCAGGCGCGTCACCGTTGATTGCACTGAGGACTGGGCAAGGATCAGATCGGCGATCGCGACCTGATGATGGGGATCGACGTTTCCTGCCAGCGAGGCCAGCGCGCCGTTCGGCATCCGGACCGCGACCGTCGGAGTGTGCTCGAACGAGTCCGGCATCGACAGCAGCAGGATCTGCACGATCGGATTATGGGGTCAGATCTTGATTTTTGCGCGTCGCCACCTGATCCGTAACGCGACACGCAAAAATCAAGATCTGACCCCTACTGCACTTCGCCGCAGAAGGGGCACTTTGCGGTACGCGCCTGAAGGGGCTTACGGCAATGCCAGCAGAATCGACCCTGCGGTGTTTGCCTCGCCTTGAGGCGCGACTGGATTTCCGAGACGTTGTCCTCCGCCGTCGCGACGCCCGCGGCGCGGACTCGCCGCACCGGACGAACCGGCGTATCGCGAAACGCAAGGATATCGCTCAGCACATCGGCGGCGCGCTGGTAGCGCGCATTTGGCTCGGGCGCCAGCGCGCGAAGGACGATGTCGTTGATCGCCTTGGGAATCTTCGGATTCTTCAGCCGCGGCGCCGTGATCAGCTCGCCACGGGCGAGACGCGCCAGATCCGCCGGCGCCGGCGTGTCGTATGGCAGCGACCCGGTCAGCATCTGATACATCGTCACGCCGACGGAGTAGATGTCGCTGGCGAAGACGGCCTTGCCGTGAAACTGCTCCGGCGCCATGTACGGCGGGCTGCCGATGACGGTGGTGCCGTGCGCCGCGATTTCGAGGAAGCGTGACGTCCCGAAGTCGGTGACTTTCAGAATCCCAGACTCGGAGACAAGCATGTTGCCCGGTCGCAGATCGCGGTGCAGGATCCCGGCGCCGTGCGCGTGATCGACGGCATTCCAGATCTGACAGCTGAAGTCGAGCGCGCGAGTCAGCTCGAGGGAGCCCTCACGCATGATGATGTGCTCGAGCGTCTCACCCTGCACATGCTCCATCACGATGAAGAAGACGCCGTCCTCTTTCTCCGCGGTGAGCACCGTGACGATGTTCGGGTGACTCATCGAGGCGAGGAGACGCGGCTCTTTCAGCATCTCGCTGAAGTCGAGGTTCTGCTTATGAGGAACCTTGAGTGCGACCTTCTTGTCGATCCACGTGTCTTCGGCGAGGTAAACCGTGCCGAAGCCACCACTGCCCAGGGAAGACAGAATGCGGTACTTACCGATAACCTGACCGCGTAAGAACATTAAGGGTGCTGCGAGTATACGCTACTCGCAGCGAAGCGCGACCATCGGATCGATCGCCGTCGCGCGACGCGCAGGAAGGACACACGCGACGAGCGCGACGATGGCGAGCACGCGCGCGCCGCCCTCGGTGCCTCCGTGTGTCGGAGACACGCGCAGTCAGTGGAGGTCGCTAGGGGCGTGCATACTGGTCGATGATCCGGCCAATAGCTCGTTGACACACTCGGCAGAAGCCGACCGGATCGCGCGTGAACATGATGCAGTCCGCCGCCGGCCGGTAGAGTCCCTTCGCTTCGTAGCTCGCCCCTTCGAACGCGCCGACCTTGCCGGAATACTTCATCGACGACAGGAACTTCGAGTCCCACGCCAGTTGCTCGCGGAAGAGCGCGTCCACTTCGGTTTCGGGCACCTTCTTGGCGAGCAGCGCCCGACGACGAGCCTGCGTGTCGCGACTGTGGGTTTCGTACTCGGTCTTGTCCCATGGCGTCGGAATCGGCGTGGCGGGGTCGACGAGATCGCGCCACTTCAACTTCGCCGGATCCTTGAGCGCCGTGACGTTCGGCTCCCACGGCTCGGGGAGATCGGTGCCGCCGGTTTCGTAGGCGACGTCGGAGGTGTAGTACTCGTCGGCGAGCGCGGCGAAGTGATGGCCGAACTCGTGCACGAACACGTACTCCGCGAACCCGGTGTCGACCGACGTCGTCGCCTGGTCGTTGAAGATGCCGCCGCCGCCATACTGCGCCTCGTTGGCGAGGATCTCGATGAACTCGTACGGTGCCGCCGAAGCCGCGTCGCGAAACGCGCGATTATCGAGCGTGAGCAGATACCGCTCCGAGTCGAAGATGTTGTACTCGGCGGAAATCGGTGTGCGCCGGAACGAGCCGACGTGCGGCCGGTTCACGCCTGACTGTTCGGAGGGGAGCTCGAGACCCCGCACGTTGAACTCGGACTTGCGGCTCTTGAACGGCTCGACAGCAAAGAGCGCGTCTACCAGACGCTTCGCGTCGGCGCGAAACTTGGGCATCTGCGCTGCGGTGTAGCCCTCACTGATCAGCAGAATGTCCACCTTCTGCGCCGGAGGGCCGCTTTCGAACACCGTCCACACGTTGCCAGCCGTCGGCGGTTCGGCGCGGTTCACGAACCGCGAGCTCGGATCGATTACGGTGGACCAGAACTCGCGAAAGCTGTTGTCGCGATCGCGCTTCTTGAGCACCACCTGTACCGGGGCCTTGGGCCACGGAAAGCGCAGCGACTCGCCGAACGTGCGGTGCATGAGTTTGTATTCCGGCGTGGTCTCCCACTCGCCGTAGATGGATGCGAAGCCGCGGGAGTAGAGTGGCCGATTGGTTTCGCGGTCGATGACTTCGAAGAGGTACTTGCCGAGATTGAGGTCGTCGAGAAGACGTGTCCGGCTGCCGGCCCATGGCCCATCCGACACGACACGGTCGAGGGCGACGATCTCCTGTCCCATGCCACCCGAATGGAAGTAATCCACCCGCATGGTCCCGCCGGTGAATGCCGTGTCGAACGAGGCGGCCGGCTGCGTGGATGGAACGGCCGCTCCTGCGAGCAGCGCCAGCGTCAGGGCCGAAACGAACAGAGTGGTTCGCATGCCGCGGATGCTTCGCATCCGGGCATTGTACGCAGGTCCTTGGTTCCTCGGTTCGTGCTGCGTGGTCCGGATCAGGACCAAGGACCAAGGACTAGCGTTACGCCCGGCGCCTGGACAGCGCGATCAGCGCCACGCCGGTTGCTGCCGCGGCGATACCGAAGACCGGAGGCAGCGGAATCGTATCCTTGTCCTCCCTCGTGATCTCAATCGGCCCGAGATCCACGGCCTTCTCGGTTCGCGTGACGGTGATCGCCGGCCAGATGAGCGCAGCCAACCCGCCGAGCAACAGCACGATGCCAAGTATCGCGAGTCCTTTCATCACGGCACCTCAGCCTCGAAGGTGAGCATCATCTGTGCCGAGCCAAAGACGTGGCATGTCGATGTGGCCGCCACCGGCGCGACTCATGTGTCAGCTCGACACTGCGAGGGACACGCAAGGGAACGCCACGGTAGCCTCCTACACAACAGCGTCCAAGGCCTTCCGTAGTAGCTCGACGGTGCGTCCCTCTCAGCCCTCCTGGCGCTGGCACACAAGGTGCTTCGGTTCGGTGCAATACGGCTGCGTGGTCGGCGGCCATCGTCAACGCCGCACGATGGGGTGCGGGCGAGGACGTTCGGTGTTCTCGGCCAGTCGCGAGAAGAGCCATGTTGTGGACGCTCTTTGTCGTTCTGTTGGTCCTGTGGTTCCTGGGTGTCGTGAGCTCATACACCCTCGGCGGGTTCATTCACGTGTTGCTGGTGCTCGCGCTGATCGCGGTCGTCCTGCAGCTGATTCAGGGCAGACGCGTGGTGTGAACGCGTCTCGTGACCAGGTAAAGGGAGGGTGTGACCATGCATCTCGAGCAATATGAGCCGCAGGCATCGTGGAGAAGCTCAATCTGGATGTTCGTGGCCGGAACGGCCGTCGGCGCAGTAGCCGCGTTGTTGATGGCGCCGGCGACCGGACGCGATTCGCGAGAATACGTCCGACGCCGTAGTCGGGAAGTGGCGGATGACGTCAGCGCGCAGGCTGACAAGCTGGCATCGGCGGTGAAATGGGGCCAGGACCAGGCGACGTCTGCGATGCACGGTGCGGTGGATTCGGCGAAGGCCGTCTACAACAAGGCGAAGTCGTTCCGCGAGGGAGATATCGCGGAGCAGATGGCGACGGCGAGCTCGAGCCAGTCCGCGAGCAGCCCGCGACCGACGCCGGCGCGGCCGATGGGTTCCTAGCGAACGCCCTGCCAGGGCGCGGCCGCGGCAAGACCCGTACGGCGAGACCTATAATGCCGACGCGTGCCCTTCGACTCTCGCTCCGGGCACCCCGAGCGCAGTCGAGGGGGCCCTTTCGCGCGGTTCTACGCGCCGGCGGCAGGTGCGACCGGCGATCGAATTCTCCTCCCAGTCGATGAAGCCGAGCACCTGACGCGCGTGCTGCGACTGTCGATCGGTGATCGTGTCCGTGTGTTCAACGGACGCGGCGCCGAATACGAAGCGGTCGTGGACGCGACGGACAGGGAAGGAGTGCGCCTGACGATCGGTCCTCCCTGTTTGCCGGCGCCTGAACCGCGCGTCGCTGTGACCCTGGCGCAAGCGATACTCAAGGGTGACAAGATGGATGAAGTCGTGCGCGACGCCGTGATGATCGGCGTCGCGGCAATCCAGCCGCTTGTCACCGCGCGAACCGAGATCACCCTGGCCGCACTCAATCGCAGTCGGCGGCGTGAACGTTGGGAACGCATTGCCGTGTCATCGGCAAAACAGTGCGGCCGGGCTGTCGTTCCGCCCATCCTGGAGCCGCAGCCGTTCGCAGTTATCAGTGTGCCGCCTCCCGTGTTCGTGCTCGCGGAGCCCGGCGTCAGGTCGGGGATGCCATTGCGCGACATTCGTATCGAGGTTCCCGATCGAGCGACGTTGCTGGTTGGCCCCGAAGGCGGGTGGACCGCGGAGGAAGTGCAAGCCGCAGCGGCGCTCGGCATCCTCGTCACGTTGGGAGGGCGAACGCTGCGTGCCGACGCGATGGCGCTGGTGGCGTTGGCCGCCATGTTTGCCCGGTGGCAAGAGTTCTAGCGTCTAGCTCAAGGCCTCTGAGAGATTCAGCGTGGTCGTCTCCGACGTGGCGACGTCGAACGTCGGCGTGCGTGTGCGCAACGTATGCGATCTCCAGACGCGCAACGCGATCACGAGCACCGCGAGGGTGGCGATCTGCGTCACGGTGGTTCGCCACGACTGCAGCGCGCGGACCTGAACTTCGGGAACGATGAACTGGTACATCAGCAGCGCGGTGACGTACCACGCCGCCTTCGACTTGAGAGTTTCGGTTGCCGGCTCGTGGGCGCTCGCGAACGGGATCTTCGTCCAGTTGCTCAATGCCAGTTCCGTCAGCAGCATGCCGATCGTCAGGTCGAGCAGCGTTGCTCCAATCGCGGCCTTCACCGGCCACATAGTGAGTGTGACGAGGAGCCACACAATCGAGATGGGAACGACGCCGAGCATGAGGATCAGCCAGCGGCTGGCGCGCACGGCATCGCGCACAGTGGGCTGCGCCAAGCGGAACACCCAGTTCGCGTCGAGTTCGGTTGGAATCTGAAACGCCGCACGCAGTCCGAACACCGCAAAGAAGATCAAAACCAGCGGCAGCGCCAGCGTGTAGGTGCGCGGCTCGTCAAGGTCCAGGTTGCCGCGCAGCTTCAGGAGCGGCGGAATGAGTTTCAAGACGGCCAGGGCGATCGCCATGCCGAGGTAAGTGGCGAGTTGGATGGTGTGCCGGCGGCTCCGGGCAAGGCTCGCCACGCCGAATACGAACATGCTGCGCACGACGGGTCGCCGCACGAACATCACCGCGATCGATCGCGCCAGCGTCGCGACGGCGCTCGCGCGACCGAGCGCACGCACTTCAAGCACACGTCTGCCCACCCAGGCTGCCGGAGCCAGGCTCACGATCACGACGAGCACCGTGACCGTGGCGGTGACCGCCAGCGCCTTGGTGACGTGTGCGCCGAGCACACTGCTGCCTTCGGCCATCCACAGGAACAAGGCCGTGAACCAGACGGGAGGCGCCCAGCCATACGACGCCTGACCCTGTTGCATCGCTGTGATGATGTTGGGCAGGACCGAGGGAAGAAACAGAAACGTCTCGACCAGCATCACGACGGTGACGAACTGCAGGATCAGCGCGAGCCGATCGGCGGCCCGTTCGCCGGCGCAGATCACGACCAGGGCCCGCAGTGACATCAGGCCGAGGAACGTGCATGCGCACGCCATCATCGTCGCGGTGACGTGAGCGGCGAATACGCGGGGAAAGGATCCGATGAGCGGATGCGAGGACGATGCCGCGCTATAGATGAAGGCCGCGGGCAGGCTGATGGCGGCCGCAAACGCAGTGCCGACGGTCAGTGCCGCGGCGAGTCGTGCGCTGGCAAGCGTGCGGGGTCTGACCGGCAATGCGCCGACGATTTCCTGGTCCTGGCGATCCGGAAACAGTGCGTCCCAGGTGAGGGCGGCCAGCAAAGCTGTCGCCAGCATGCCGTAGAGGACGAAGAACGCCCGCTCCGCGGTGGCAATCTGCAAGACCATCGCGGCGGGCGCACGCTGCAGGAAGTAGTACTGGATGATCTTCGGCACTGCGACCAGCATCGGCGGCGTCATCGCCAACGCGGTAAACCACAACGCGAAGAGCATCGGGTCGGCGTCGCGCGAGACGAGGATGCTGTCGAGCAGGCGACGGACCGAGTCGCGCGACAGCAGGCGGAACTGATGCCACTCGTGGCGATGTTCCGGGCGCGTGAGGAAGAGCCGCTCCAGGACGGCCCCGATGTACGACGTCATTGCGCCGCCACGGTTGCGAGCTCGCTGCCGATGCGATCGACATCCTGATCGACGGCGAGCGCGGCGAAGACGTCCTCGAGCGACGCAGCATGGACGAGCTCGCGCAGCTTGGTCACCGAGTCGTGCGCGACCACGTTGCCCTTGTGAAGGATCACGACGTCGTTGCAGATCTTCTCGACCATGTCCATCTCGTGGGAGCTGTAGATGATGGTCCTGCCGCGCGCGGCGAGCGTCATCACGAGACGTCGAAGAATCAACGTAAAGGCGACGTCGAGCCCAGACGAGGGCTCGTCGAGGACGACGATCTCAGGATCGTGGAGGAGTGCGGCGGAGAGCAGAACCTTCTGCCGCATCCCCTTCGAGAAGGCCGACAACGGTGCCTCAGTGTCGTGCTCGAGTCCGAACAGCTCGAGATATCGCGTAATGCGCTGCGTCAACGTTCGATGCTCTATGCCGCGCAGGCCGCCGACGAGCTCGAGGTATTCAGGGGCCTTCAGATATGCGTACAAGCGTGGCTCTTCGGGTACGTAGCCGACCAGCCGTTGATAATCGAGCAGTTGCGGCTGAATGTCTTCGCCATTCCACTGGATCTGGCCGCGCGACGGACGCAGCAGGCCGACCAGCATCTTGACCGTCGTGCTTTTGCCGGATCCGTTGGGCCCCAGCAAGCCGACGACCTGACCCCGCCGGGCCGACAGGCTGAGCATGCGAACGGCTGCGACCCCACGGTAGCTCTTGGACACGTCGATCACGTCGAGCATGCTCGTCTCCCGGGAATGGTGAATCGCCTGTTAGACACCGATCCGCAGTGAAAGTTCGATGTTGCATGAGGGAGGGGCGCACGCGTCGTTTGTAGGGGCGACGCAGGCGTTGCCCTTACACGATCCCGTACAAGGCCAGCACCTGCCGCAGCACTTCGGTCAGGTAGAGGCCGCCGAGACCCACGGCAATCGGCGGCCAGCGTCCTACTGTGCGGGCAGGACGGCTCGCCAGGTTCCGATGCTGGACGAGGGCGGCGTGACAGCGGGTGCGGATCCGATTGGCACGGTCAGGGTCGAGCCGGGCGGATGGAAGACCATCGAGCAAGTGCAGCAACGGATCGTTCATGGCGTGACTTCCCCTAACAGTGATTTCACAGCGCGAGTCTCGGCCTCGAGTGCCCGCGCCAGCATCGTCCGCGCACGGCGGAGACGCTGCCGGAGCGCGACCGGAGTGATGCCGCAGACATCGGCCGCATCCGAGTGATCGAGGCCGGCCACGCCGACGAGCAGGAGCACTTCGCGCGACGCCGGCGGCAAGGCGGCGAGTGCACGTTCGATGCGCCGCTCGAGTTCGTTGGCCGCGGTGGCCTCGAACGGCGACGATCGCTCGACGCTGAACGGCCAGAGCGTCATCAGGCCGGCGGCGGCTGAGTCCTCGATCAGCCGCGATCGGATGTAGCTCACATGCAGGTTGCGCGCGACGGTGAAGAGCCAGGCGCCCAGACGCGTGTCAGGCTGTAACCGGTGTGCATGCTTCACCAGCCGTAGCCACGTTTCCTCGAGCAGATCCTCAGCGACGTCGTGGCGACGGGTCAGCCGCAGCAGAAAGGTGAACAGCCGGATATTGAGGGCGTCGTAGACGGTATCGAAGGCCGCCTCATCGCCAACGCGCAGCCGCTCAACGAGCGCCAGCTCGGTTTCCGGATCCATCGGAGTAGTAACGCACGACACGCCGCCGCGTGACATCACGCTCCGACGAGACAGACTCAGTCACGCGAACGCGTCGCACGCGTTATACACCCCATATGGAAATGCTGCGCCAGGCCAGCCTGCTGGCCCTTCTGTCGTTGCTGCTGACGTTCGTGCCCCTTGCCATGGCACTGGCTTACGTCGTCCGACCGACCGAGCGCCGTCTGGCGCTGATGCGTCCGTTGTCGCTCGCCGGGCTGTTTGCGGCGTTAACCGGGTGCGCGCTGGGCTTCATCAACGTCTTCAAGTACTTCGGCGAGCGGCGCGACTTCTCGGCAGACAGTTACGGCGTCGCGTTCATCGGAGCCGCCGAATCGCTGGTGACGCTGTTCGTGGGATTCGGCTGTCTGACGGTGGCCTGGCTTCTGGTCGCGGCAGGGATGGGACGTCAAGGCGACTAATCTGGTCCTTGGTCCTTGGTCCTTGGTCCTTGGTCCTTGGTCCTTCGTCCTTTGGTCCGTCCGCTCACCGCGCCGGCTGAAGCCCGCGCTCTCCACTCGTCTCTTCTTGTCCGGCCTCGGACGAGCGGAAGAGCAGCGCAAACAGCACGAGTACGGCGGCGGCGCCGGCGGCAGGCACAAGCCAGATCCGATCCCATGCATGCCCGCCCGTCACACGCAACGCGTCCACCACACGGCCCGACGCCCACGAGCCGATGAACATGCCGACACCGAGCGTGACGAATGCGATGAGTCCCTGCGCGGCGGCACGCAAGTCCGACGGCGCGCGGCGATCGACATAGATCTGGCCGGTCACGAAGAAGAAGTCGTAGCAGATGCCGTGCAGGAGGATGCCCGCATACAGCATCCACACTTGCGGGCCGGCATCGCCATAGGCGAACAGCACATACCTCGTCGTCCACGCGGCCATGCCGACGAGGAGCATGTATTTCACGCCAAGCCGTTTGAAGAACCACGGCATGACCAGCATGAACCCGATCTCCGACATCTGGCCCAGTGTCATCTTGCCGGCTGCGTTGCTCACGTTCAGTTCGTTGAGGAACGGATTGGCGAAGGCGTAATAGAACTGCAGCGGGATGCAGACGAGGAACGAGCCGAGGACGAACACGGCAAACGATCGCTCGCGCAGTAGCTTGAGCGCGTCAAGGCCGAGCACGTCGCTGAGCGTCGCGCGCGTCGTCCCTTGCGGCGGCGTGTGCGGCAGCACGAGACAGAAGAGGCCGAGCGCGATCGATCCGGCTGCGGCGATTCGCATCGGCATCGGCGTGGCTTCGAGACCAAGCGTGCCGATGAACAGGCCGGCGACGATCCAGCCGATTGTCCCGAGCACGCGAACCGACGGGAACTCGCGTGAGGGATCCTTCATCTGCCGGAACGACAGCGAGTTGCTCAGCGCGAGCGTCGGCATGTAGCACAGCGCATACGCCAGCAGCACGCCGTAAAAGGGTCCGAACCGCGTTTGTGTCGAGGTCACGAGCAGCATCAATCCGCCGGCGACGTGGAGCATCGCGAGGATGCGTTCGGTGGCCAGGAACCGATCGGCGACCATGCCGACGAAGAACGGCGAAATCATGGCCGCGAGTGCCGTCGTTCCAGCGACGAGCCCGATCTGCTCGCCACGGAAGCCGAGCGTTTGTCCCAGCCACGTGCCGAGCGTGACCGACCACGCCCCCCACACGAAGTACTGGAGGAACATCAGCACGGACAGTTTGAGGCGAACGCTCAACGTCATCACGTCGTGGCGATCTCCGATTTCGTGTGAACGGTGGTCCAGACGCCGCCGCGGCGGTGACTGTCGAGGACTGCGTCGACGATGCACGCGGCCTGATACCCGTCTTCGAACGTCGGGAAGGAAGGCGGTGTGCTGAGGTCGGCGTGGCCGGCGATGCGCGCGTAGGCGTCGGCAATGACATTCCGGAACGCATCGCTCCACGCTTCCTGATGTCCTGGCGGAAGATGCGCGTAGCGCCTCGCCTCCGGTCCGACCAGGGCGGGATCCTTGAGCAGGATCTGGTTCGCGGCGTGGCGGTGGCCGATCCAGAGCTCATTCTGCCGCTCCTGAAACCAGCGCAGCGAGGCGGCTGCACCGTTGATCTCGAACCACAGATCGTTCTTGTGACCGGCGCACACCTGGCCGACGGTGACGCAGCCCTTCATGCCGTTATCGAAGTGCACCAACACAGTGGCGAGATCTTCGCTGCTGATCGCGAACGGCTCGCGCTGGCTGCCGCCCGTGCCCGAGAACGCCTCGGTGGCCTGAAGCGGCCTGAGCCGGGTGGCGACGACGGTCGTGAGGTCGGCCAGCACGCTGGTGATGCGGCGGCCGGTCACGTGCTGCACCAGGTCGCACCAATGCGTGCCGATGTCGCCGATCGCGGAGCTGGCGCCGCCTTTCTCCGGTTCGAGCCGCCACGAGAAGTCGGTCGGCTCGATGAGCCAGTCCTGAAGATAGCTGCCGTGTACGAAGTGCAGCGCGCCGAGCTCGCCGGCGGCAATCATCGCGCGCGCCTGCTGCACCAAAGGATTGCCGCGATAGTTGAAGGTGACGGCGTGCACGACGCCGGCGCGCGTCGCGGCGTCGAGCAGTCCGCGCGCTTCGGTGCCCGTCATGGCCAGCGGCTTGTCGGAGACGACGTGCTTGCGATGCGCGAGCGCCGCCATGATGACCGGCGCGTGGAGATAGTTCGGTGTCGTGTTGTGGACGACGTGTACGTCCGGATCGCTCGCGAGCGCTTCATAGCTGCCGTAGGCTTTCGGGACGCCGAGCGCGTCCGCCTTGCGCCGAGCCGATGCCTCGGTGCTGCCGGCGACGGCGACGACGTCGACGAAACCGAGCCGACGCACCGCATCGATGTGATGCGCGCCAACAAACCCGGGGCCGACGAGGCCCATGCCGATCCTGCCTGCCGCGCCGAAGCCGTGAGGCGAAGGCGGGCTCATGCCAGTGCCTGCTTCGCGTAGGCGAAGCACGTCTTGACTTCGTCCACCGGACCCGACGCTCCACGGTGCTCGTACTCGACGTAGCCACGAATCGGCCACTTCTCGCGCTTCAGGAGCTGCAGGACCTCGCGGATAGGCGTGTCACCCGTGCCCCACGGGACGTTGTCGCCCTGGTCCTTCTTGCGGTCTTTGAGGTGCAGGTTCGTGACGTCCGCGTGATGTTCGTTGAGAAACGCCAGGGCGTCATAGTTCGCGGCCGTGAAGTGCCCGATGTCGAGGTTGACCTTGAAGTACTTCGATAGCTTCATCACCGCCGCGAAGCTCTCTGGCGTGGCGAATTCGTTTGGATCCTTCGTGTTTGAGTGGTTGTGCATGGCCACGACCATCCGGTGCTTCTCGGCGAACGGCGCGATCTTCTTCGCCGACTCGAGCGTGGCCGATGCCGTGATGATCTCGGCGCCGAGCGCCTTGGCGATCTGAAAGCCGCGATCGATCTCCTCGTCGCTGAAGCGGACGTCGGGGCTGTAGTTGTAGGCCCAGATTCGGATGCCCGCAGCGTCGAACTTCTTCCGGATACCTTCGAAATGTGGGAGCGGCGTCTCGGTTCGCCACCGCCGCAGCTCTTCACGAGACTTCTGCACTTCCTTCGGCGGCCGTCCGCGACCCCCCGGCTGCGCGGGCTCGATCTGAGGCGCCCACAGTTCGCACTCGGTAAAGCCGCACTCGGTCATGCCCTTGATGAGCGGCTCGACCATGTCACCGCCGTCCGGGCGGGGCAACCCGCGCAGCGAGTAAGTCTGCACGCCGAGACGAACACCGCCGATCATCTGAGCATGACTCATCGCCGGCAGCGCGAGACTCGACAGGGTCAATAGTCCGAATTCACGACGCGTGTACATAAGGTCCTTCGTGTTCTTCGTGACCTTCGTGGTCAATACAAGGCGAAGGCGTAGAGCGTGTCGCCCGCGGCGACCAGCACGTGCTGCTTGCCGCCGACGAGATATGTCTGGGGTGCGTTGCTCACATTTGCGGCGAGACGCGCGTGCCACAGTGGCCGACCGCTCGCCGGATCGAAGGCGACAAAGTTGCCGGACACGTCGCCGCCGAAGAGCAATCGCCCGGCTGTGACGAGCAGGCCAGGGCCTCCGCGCCCATCGCCGACGGCGGTCCGGAATCGGTGTTTCCACACCGTCGTGCCCGTCTTGTAGTCGATCGCCGAGATGTAGCTGCCACCGCCACCGACGCCGACCTCCTCCTTGCCGCCGAGACCCATTGCGCCGCGCGGATCGAGCTCGGTCAAGTAGTACATCGCGTAGTTCTCGGCGGTGGGAACGTAAAGCAACCCTGTGTCCGGACTGAACGCCGCCGGCGGCCAGTTCGTGGCGCCACCATTGGCCGACGAGACGAGCGCGCCGCCGACGTGATGGTCTTTCGCCGGATCGCGAACCGGCTGGCCCTTCGCGTTGAGTCCCTTCGCCCAGTTCACCGTCCCGGAGAACTGGCTGGTGACAAGACGCTCGCCGGTGCGTCGATCGATCGTGAAGTAATAGCCGTTTCGGCTCGCGGTGACGACGAGCTTTCGCGGCTTGCCGTCGATCGTGCCATCGACCAGGATCGGCGTTTGCGCGGAGTCCCAGTCGTGCATCTCGTGCGGCGAGGTCTGGAAATACCACGCCATCTTTCCAGTGTCCACATGGACCGCGACAATCGCGCATGTGTAGAGGTTGTCCATGCCTTCACCGCGCGGCGCGGACATGTACGCCGGCGTCGGATTGCCAGTGCCGAAGATATAGAGGCGCGTCTCGGGATCGTAGGCGCCCGGCAGCCAGGGATGTCCGCCGCCATTGCGCGCCGCATCGAGATCCTTCCACGTCTCGAGACCAGGGTCGCCAGGATTGACCGGCACGGTGTAGAACTTCCACTGCAGATCACCGCTCTCGGGATCGAACGACGACAGGTACCCGGGTGAGTCGAGATCGTTGCCGGTGCCCACGATCACATGGTTGTCGACCACGACGGGCGCCGATGTGAGGAAGTACTGCTGATTGAAGTTGGCGATTTCCTTGTGCCAGCGTTCCTTGCCCGTGCGCGCGTCGAGCGAGATCAGGAAGTCATCGGGCGTGACGAAGAACAGATAGTTCCTCCACATCGCCGCGCCGCGATTGCCGATGTGCGTCCCGCCGCGCGTCCGCCAGAAGTACCGCCACAGCAAATGACCGTCGTGCGCATCGAGTGCCCAGACGTTATCCGGTGCGGTGACGTATAGCACCCCGTTGACCGACAGGATCGCGCCCTTGACGGTCGTCGCGCCGACGAATTCGTTGTCACCGACACCGCCAACGATGATGTCGGGTGGACGAGGACCAAACGGCACGGGAGCCACCGGACCCCCGGGACCGGCCGCCAGCCGAGTGGTCCATGCCAGCGTCAGGTTCTTCACGTTCGCGGGCGTAATCTGCGTGAGCGCGCTGTATCGCCGCCCGGTGTAGTCGCCCGAGTAGGTCGGCCACGAGTCGCTGAGCGGCTTCAGAAGATCGGCGGGATTCAGCTCGGTGTCCTGCGCGGCGACCAGTGATGAAGCCGCGACGAGTGCGAGGCACACGAGCGGCCGCATCATTTCAGCGTCACCAGGAAAGCGGTCACGTTATGGATCTCCGCGTCGGTATAGGTGGGTAACAGTTCCCGATGCGCGATCAGCGGATCCTTCACGTCCACCTTCGTCCCATCGGTGGTTCGGAACGCCCGTCGTCCTCCATCGGCGGTCCTGAGCGCGACGACGAAATCGTCCACGCGCTCGAGCTCGCCTTCGAACTTCTGCCCTGAAGGGAGAGTGACGGTGACGGTCGGTGGGCGTGCGCGTGCCGGCATCGGCCCGCCGCCGCGACCGGCGGTACTGCCAGGCATCAGCCACCCCTGCTGCAGCGTGCGCGGATCGGGAACTCTCGTCGCCAGGCCTTGCAGGTCCCCGGTGGGCGAATGGCAAGACGCGCACTTCGTCTTGAATACCGCTTCACCGGCCGCGGCGTTGCCGACGACGATCGTCGCTGGACGCTGACGCGACGAGTCGTAGCCGTTCACCGCGAACGAGTGCAGGAAGGTCGCGAGGTCCGCGATCTGATCGTTGGACAATGGGAATTTCGGCATGCCGCGGTCGGAGCGCCCGGCCTGGACGACCTGACCGATCAACTCGCCGCCCTTGTCGTCGAGCACGATGGCCGATCGCAGCAAGCTCGGACCGCTGGCGCCGCCGCGCGTATCGGCGCCATGGCAGAACGCGCAGTTCGTGCCGTAGATGTTGCGTCCGCGCTCGACGACTGCCGGATCGCCCGGCTCGCGGGTGGGATATGCCCCGATGCCGGCACCACCAATACGGCCGCGCCCGCCCGCCGGCGGCTGCTGCGCGCTGGCAGCCAGAGACGAGGAGACGAGGGCGGCCAGCGCGATCAGGTGTATGTAACGCATTTCACCGGGGCCATCTTATGGCGCGGTGAGCCACGGCCGCAACACGGCCGACCACAGCTGATACCCCTGCGGTGACAGATGCAGACCGTCTTCGACGAACAGCTCGCGGCGGGGCTTCTCGTCCCAGCCGAGCAGCAAGGTATCGAAATCGATGAAGGCGAGCCGGTCGTCACGCTCGCAGTAGGCGCGCAGGATCTGATTGCTCATGCGCATGCGATCGATCTGCGTCCAGCGCAGCAGGCTGGGCTTGACGGCGATCAGTAGAATGCGCGTTTGCGGCAACCTGGCGTGTACCGCGCGTGTGAATTTTTCGAACTGGATCGCGACGTCCTCCGAGCTCCAACCAGCGCTGATGTCGTTGTCGCCGGAGTAGACCACCACAAGTCTGGGCTCATAGGGAATGACGATGCGATCGACGTACTTGACCGCATCAGCCATTTCGGATCCGCCGAAGCCGCGGTTGATTATTTTCAGGTCCGGGAAATACGACGCCGTATCCCATCGACGGATCGTCGAGCTGCCGACGAAGACAATGCCGCCCTTCTGGGGAGGTGACATCTTGTCGGCGGCTTCGAACGCAGCGATATCCTTCTCCCATCGGTCCACGGTTTGGGCGGCGACGGAAGAGGCGCAGAGCACGGCCAAAACGACAAAAACGGCTGGGCGCATGCGCGAAAGGGTAACATCAACGTCGCTGTCCTCATGCGTTATCTGGTTACCGCTCGGGTGAAGCCTGGACGCCGCCAGGCGCTCGATAAGGCTATCGACAACGGCACGTTAGGAGCCGGTTCGATTGCCGGCGACGAGTACTTGCACAACATGTCGCAGGCTCGTGCGCTGCCGGACGGCACGGTCAAATGGGTCGAAACCTGCTTCTGCGCGACGCCGCTGGCCGAGGAGCGGCCGTATTGGGAGGAGTACTTCGATCTGTGCAACGTGAAGGACGCTCACGCGCGCAGCAAGTGCCGCCACGAGAACGGCACCGAGTACTGGGCCTGCTCGAATTGCGATTGCACCGAGAAACTCGAAGCACGGCTCGCAACGCAGGGCGAGACTTTCAGGAAGTAGATAGGCGTAGTGTCCTGCTTCAGCCGGACTCTTAGCCCCGCCGAAACACGCGGCCCATATCCAACCCGAACTCCGGCTTCGAGCGCGGCCCGGTGATCTTGATCGGGAACCTCGACCCTCCGCCTTCACGCCGGAAGAAGGGCTGCGCCAGACGCGCGAGGAAGGACTTGAAGCCGGTCGTCATCTGCGCGAGGCTGGCGTCGACGAGCAGGTCTCCCTTGAAATCCAACGTTTCGCTGTGCAGGTCATAGAGCCCTGCGAGCTGCACCTCCGCGCCAGGGATCGAGAACCTCAGCTCCTTGAAGTCGATCTTCGCGCCGCGCATGACGAACTGGCCGCGCAGGTTCGAGACCACGCTCGATCCAGCTTCAGATGGCTCCTCGTCCTGCTTGCCGCGTGCGCGAATGCTGAGCGCCTCGATGCGCCGCTGCACATCGATGTTGCTGAAGCGCGCCTGCGCCAGGCGGAAGCGCCCGTTCAGATTCAGTCGATCGATGACATCCTGTTCGCCGGCGGGGAGCAGGAGAGTGGTGGTCATTTCCATGCGTCCCGTCATCGGCGCCTTCGCGGCTTTCACTGCCAGCCTGAGGACGTCCTCGATGCGGGCTTGACGGATCTGGATCTCGAGCGCGACGTGCCGTCCCTTCACGTCGTGATCACGCACGACGGCGCCGGACGCGACGATGTTCG
>Ga0209382_10004664_pt1 | contig 18187 bp, 15 predicted proteins | sample SoiMetdeltSBSDD5_FD_187599 | JGI IMG/M metagenome (GOLD analysis project Ga0209382, IMG submission 187599) | Bulk soil microbial communities from a Populus tree surrounding site in Tennessee, USA - Soil MetaG P. deltoides SBSDD5 (SPAdes) (version 2) | ecosystem: Environmental > Terrestrial >...
TTCTCATCCACCCTCCTCCGCTGCGACGAGCGCGACGGCCGGGTGGGGCGGCGGGGGCGCGGGATGAACGACAGCTCCGCCAGCGCCTCGCGCAGCCGCTCCAGGGCGGCGGTGCGGTTCTGGGCCTGGCTGCGGCGTTCGGTGGCGGTGACGGAGACCTCGGTGGGCCGGTGGGTGAGCCGGACCCCGCTCTCCGTCTTGTTCCGGTGCTGGCCGCCCGGCCCGCCGGCGACGAAGAACTCCTCGTCGCACTCCGAAAGCAGCACGTCCTGCGGGAGCGAGAGCGCCCGCTTCGCCGCCAGCTTCCGCTGTAGCTCCTCCTCCGTCATCCGCTCTAGGACGGCCGGGACGCCGCCATCTGACGGAGCACGTAGTGCAGGATGCCTCCGTGCCGGTAGTAGTCGAGCTCGTTGGGGGTGTCGATCCGGCACGTCACCACGAACGCCTTGGGCTCGGCGTCGCCGCGGACCGCCCTCACGGTGAGCTTCTTCATCGGCGCCAGCCCCTCCGCGACGCCGCCGATCTCGAACGTCTCCCGCCCGTTCAGCCCCAGGCTGGCCGCGTCCTGCCCGGCCTCGAACTGGAGCGGGAGCACGCCCATCCCCACCAGGTTGGAGCGGTGGATGCGCTCGAAGCTCCTGGCGATGACGGCGCGCACGCCCAGCATGTACGTGCCCTTGGCGGCCCAGTCGCGCGAGGAGCCGGTGCCGTACTCGGCGCCCGCCAGCACCACCAGCGGCGTGCCCTCCTGCTGGTACTTCATCGCCGCGTCGTAGACGGACATCTTCTCGCTGGTGGGCAGGTGGACGGTGACGCCGCCCTCCACGCCGGGCACCATCTGGTTCCGGATCCGGATGTTGGCGAAGGTGCCGCGCACCATCACCTCGTGGTTCCCGCGCCGCGCGCCGTAGGAGTTGAAGTCCTTCGGCTCCACCCCGTTCGCCATCAGGTACTTCGCCGCCGGAGACGTCTTGGAGATGTTGCCCGCGGGCGAGATGTGGTCCGTGGTCACCGAGTCCCCCAGCACCGCCAGCGCCCTCGCGCCCGAGATGTCCTTCAGCGCGGGCGGCTCCTTCGGGATGTCGTCGAAGAAGGTCGGCCGCCGCACGTAGGTGGACTTGGAGTCCCACTCGAAGGTGCCGCCCCTGGCCGAGGCCAGCCCCTGCCACCGCTGGTCGCCCTCCATGGCGTGGCTGTAGCGGCGCCGGAACTGCTCCGGCCTCACCGCCGTGGCGATCGCCTCCTTCACCTCCGCCTCGGTGGGCCAGAGGTCCTTCAGGTACACCGGGCGGTTGTTGCGGTCGTAGGAGATGGGCTCGGTGGTGAGGTCCAGGTCCATCGACCCGGCCAGCGCGTACGCCACCACCAGCGGCGGCGAGGCGAGGAAGTTCATCCGCACGTTGGGGTTGATCCGGCCCTCGAAGTTGCGGTTGCCGGAGAGCACGGAGGCCACCACCAGGTCGCCCTCGGTCACCGCCTTCTCCACGTGCTCCGGCAGCGGGCCGGAGTTGCCGATGCAGGTGGTGCACCCGTAGCCCACCACGTGGAAGCCCAGCGCCTCCAGGTACGGCAGCAGGTTCGCCTCCTTCAGGTAGTCGGTGACCACCTTCGACCCGGGCGCCAGCGACGTCTTCACCCACGGCTTGATGTCCAGGCCGGCCTCCACCGCCTTCCGGGCGAGGATGCCCGCCGCCATCAGCACCGCCGGGTTGGAGGTGTTGGTGCAGGAGGTGATGGCGGCGATCGCCACCGCCCCGTGGCCCAGCCGGTAGCTCATCACCCCCTGCTGGACGGCCACGGTGGCGCCCAGCTTGGAGGCGTCCGGCGCGGTGGCGGCCAGGCCCTTGGGATGCAACTGGGAGGGGCCCTCGTCGTCGCCGCCCTTGGCCGGCCCGGCGAGCATCTCCACCAGCGACTTCTGGTAGGTGGCCTTGGCGTCCTGGAGCAGCACCCGGTCCTGCGGGCGGCGCGGCCCGGCGATGCAGGGCTCCACCGTCCCCAGGTCCAGCTCCAGCGTGTCGGTGAAGGCGGGCTCCGGGGCGTCCTTGCTCCAGAACATCCCCTGCTCCCGGCAGTACGCCTCCACCAGCTTCACCTGGTCCTCGAGCCGGCCGGTGAAGCGCAGGTACTGGAGCGTCTCCTCGTCCACCGGGAAGAAGCCGATGGTGGCGCCGTACTCGGGCGCCATGTTGGAGAGGGTGGCGCGGTCCGGGAGCGACAGCGCGACCAGCCCGGGCCCGAAGTACTCCACGAACTTCCCCACCACGCCCTTCTTGCGCAGCATCTGGGTGACGGTGAGCACCAGGTCGGTGGCGGTGGCGCCGGGCCTGAGCGTCCCGGTGAGCTTGAAGCCGATCACCTGGGGGATGAGCATGGTGATGGGCTGGCCCAAAAGCGCCGCCTCCGCCTCGATGCCGCCCACGCCCCAGCCCACCACCCCCAGCCCGTTCACCATGGTGGTGTGCGAGTCCGTCCCCACCAGCGTGTCCGGGAACGCCACCCCGCCGTCGCGGCCCACCACCTGGGCCAGGAACTCCAGGTTCACCTGGTGGCAGATGCCGGTGTCCGGCGGCACCACCCGGAAGTTCTTGAACGCCTGCGCGCCCCAGCGGAGGAAGGCGTAGCGCTCGCGGTTGCGCTCGAACTCCAGCTCGGCGTTGTGGTGGAAGGACTCGGTGGAGGAGAAGTGGTCCACCTGCACCGAGTGGTCGATCACCAGGTCCGCCGGGTAGAGCGGGTTCATCCGGTTGGGGTCGCCGCCCATCCGCGCCATCGCCTCGCGCATCGCCGCCAGGTCCGCCACCGCCGGCACGCCGGTGTAGTCCTGGAGCAGCACCCGCGACGGGTGGAAGGAGATCTCCGTGTCCGGCTCCGCCTTCGGGTTCCAGGCCAGCACCTTCTCCACGTGCTCGCGCTTGACCACCCGCCCGTCCTCGTAGCGGAGCAGGTTCTCCAGCAGCACCTTGATGGAGTACGGCAGCTTGGAGATCTGCGGGTGGTCCTTCTGCAGCTTCCCCAGGTGGAAGATCTCGTGGCTGGAGCTGCCCACCTTCAGCTGCGACTTCGTCCCAAACGTGTCCTTCATCTCGCCCTCGCTCGTTGAGGGCTAGATCACGCCTTTCCCACCCACGGTCAACTCAGATCAGCCGGCGGAACCGGTAGAGCACGCGCTCCAGCACCTTCTGCCACAGCGGCCGCCGCCCCCACAGGTCCGGCTCCACCCGGCGGCAGCGGCCGGAGTCGAGGAGGAAGCGGCGGTCCAGCGCGCTCCCCAGGGCCGCGTCGGCGAAGGCCACGTTCACCTCGTGGTTGAGCCAGAGGCTGGTGCGCTCCAGGTTGAAGGAGCCGACCGTCCCCCACACCCCGTCCACCACCGCGGTCTTGCTGTGGAGGTTGGCGCTGCACCACTCGTAGATCTGCACCCCCGCCGCCAGCAGCCGCCCGTAGAAGGCGCGCGCGCACAGCTGCACCACCGGGTGGTCCGACTTGCCGTTGAGCAGCAGCTCCACCTTCACCCCGCGGGCCGCCGCGTCCTGCAGCGCGCGCACCAGCCGCCGGTCGGGGACGAAGTAGGCGGCGGCGATGCGGACCGACCGGCGCGCCCGTTCGATGGCGTGGAGGTAGGCGCGGTGGATGCTGCGCCGGTTGGAGAGCACCGCCAGCGACACCCCGCCCCGCGCCGCCGCCCGGAGGTCGGCCCGCTTCTGGAGCAGGGCCTGCAGCCGGTGGAACCTCCGGCAGCGCCGGCCGAAGTGGAAGCGCCAGCTGGCGCGGAAGCTGCGCTCCAGCGCCCGCGCCGCCGGCCCCTCCACCCGCAGCACGTCGTCCCGCCAGCCGCCGCCGTGCCGGCCCGCCGGCGCCCACTGCGCCGCCACGTTGAGGCCGCCGATGAACGCCAGCTCCCCGTCCACCGCCAGCAGCTTGCGGTGGTCGCGGCGGATGTACGACCACAGCCAGCGCAGCGAGAGCGGCTTGAAGGGCCGCACGTCCACGCCCGCATCGCGCAGCCGCTGGTAGAAGCGGCCGGAGACGCGCCAGTTCCCCAGCGCGTCGTAGAGCACCTGCACGTCCACGCCGCGCCGGGCCGCGCCCACCAGCGCCCGGCCGAAGAGCCGGCCCACGGCGTCGTCGGAGAACATGTACGTGCAGAGGCGGACGGTGCGGCGGGCGCCGCGGATGGCCGCCAGCATGGCCGGGAAGGCCTCGGCGCCGTCGTGGAGCATCTGGCAGCGGTTGCCGGGGAGCAGCGCGTGGCGGCCGGGGAGGTACCGGGCGGCCAGCGCCTCGCCGCGCGCGGCCAGCGCCGGGTGATGCGGCACCTGCTCCTCGGGGACCCCCATGTCCTGGAGGGTGCGGATGCGCCTGTAGAGCGGCAACTCGCCCGCCCGGACGGTTGCTCGGCGCGGGGCGTCCGGGCGGTGCGGCCGTCCAGGAGTGAACGGAACCTGCGACCCACCCGGCTACAGGCGGAGCTGCTCCTTCTTGGCCTCCGCGCGGAACGGACAGGGCTGGTCCTTTCCGGGGAAGTACTCCTTCACGTAGTCGAGGGTGGCGCGGGCCTTGGCCCAGTCCTTCTGGTTGACGGACTGCTCCACCTCCAGCATCAGCTTGGAGCAGGTGCTGTCCAGCTCCACCTGCGACTCCTTCATCTTCTCGCGCGCCAGCCGGTACAGCTCCGGCCGCGGCTCCGGGTGGGCCTCCAGGTTCAGCCAGGCGTTGCGGAACTCCTTCCACGCCTCGTAGCGGTTGGCGGCGCCCACGTCCCGGCGGGAGAACTGGAGCACCCCGCGGTCGAAGGACATCTGCGCCTCGCGCTTGAGCTGCTCGACGGGGAGCTCCGGCAGCAGGGCGACCTCCACCCAGACGTTCCAGATCCGCCACGGCTCCTTCTCCGGCGGGTTGTGGGTGTTGTCGAAGATGAGCTGGTTCGCCTCGTTCTTCTTCAGCACGTCGGCGGGGACGATGATCTCGTTGGTGCGCTCGAGCACGTTGAGCGAGTCCGGCGGGACCAGGCCCACGTCGGCGCCGTTGACGGTGATCGCCACCTCGCCCTGGGAGATGTCCCTGGCCTGGAAGTGGAGGATCACCACCGCGCGGGTGGGCGCGGTGAACTCGAAGGTGAACACCTTCATGTCGGTCCGGCGCCAGATCACCCCTTCGCCCTCGCCGAACGAGTCCTCGATGGGGACGGGCTCCAGGCGGGCGGGCTCCGGGTAGGTGGGCAGGGGCGGGCCGGGCTCGCGGATGGCCAGGTAGTACAGCCCGCCGAGCACCGCGATGCCCCCCACGGTGGAGAAGAGGTAGACGACGCCGCGGGTGAAGCTGGAGGCCTCCAGCCAGAAGATCTTGAAGCTCCCGCCCATCCCCCGCGACTCGCGGCGGATGCGCGCGCGCTCGGAGGCGGCGAGCCCACCCCCGCCGCCCCCGCTGCGGCGGGCCAGCTTCGCCGGGCGCTCCGGGGCCTCGTCGTCGAAGGGCTCGATGTCGCGGATCTCCGGCCGGGCGATGGCGCCTCCCCGCCGGCCCTGCCCCACCGCCTGCATGGAGGCGGTCTTGGAGTTGGACAGCGCCAGCGCGCGCTCCGGGGTGGCGCCTTCCGGCAGCAGCGCCATCCCCTTGTTCCGCTGGCGCTTGGATGGCCCCACCTTGTCGCGCGAGGAGATCCGGGTGTCGGCCTTGGCCACGTTCTTGCCGCCGGCCCCGTTGGGGCGGGACCGGGGGTCGGTGTCCATGTCCTCGATCACCTTCGAGGAGAAGTTGAACACCACCGGCCCCAGCGCCACCGCGTCCCCGTCCGAGAGCTGCTTCTTCTTCACCACGCTCCCGTTGACCTTGGTCCCGTTGGAGCTGCCCATGTCCTCCACGTAGTAGGCCTTGCCCTGGGAGAAGATGCGGGCGTGCTTCCGGGAGACGCCGGGGTCGTAGAGGATGACGTCGCAGTCCGCCGTCCGGCCGATCGTCACCGACCCCTGGTCGAAGACGAACTCCTTCCCCGCCTCTTTCCCCTCGGCGATCGTCAGCTGGAAGGACATGAACGGGCCGACTGTAGCGAGGCTCTCGCCGCGCCCGCAACGGCACGGCGCGCCCATTCCGGCTCGACCACCGTGGCCTCGCCCCCGAACTGCAGCACCCACTGGACCAGCCAGCGCGAGTACTCCCCGGAGACCTGGAGCTCCACCGCGCCGCCGCCGGCCGGGCGCACCCGGTCTCCGTATCGCTCGCGGATGTACGTGGCGATCGACGCGGCGAAGCGGACCGTGACGTCGCCGTGGCCGCTGACCGGGTTGGGAATCGAGCGCTCGGTGGTGCGGATGGGGGCGAAGGTGCGCTGGGTGACGGCGAGGTCGCGGCAGCGGTCCAGCCGGAACAGGCGTTCGTCCACCCGCTTCACGTCGTAGGCCTTGAGGTACCACTGGCCGGCGCGGTGGTGGAGCTCCAGCGGGCGGACCACCCGGTGCTCGGTGGCGTCGCGGTCCGGGGTGAAGTACTCGAACTCCACCTCCAGCCGCTGGCCGATCGCCCGGCTGAGGGCCCCCAGCTCCTCCGGGCCCCTGGGGTTGGCGTCGATCTGCTGGGCCATCTCCCGGTAGCGGGCGCGCGACTGCTCCGGCAGCACCTTCTCCAGCTTGCGCAGCGCCGAGTGGAGCGCGTCCCCCGGGTTGGGCCGGAGCATCTCCGCGGCCGCCGCCAGCGCCACCGCCTCGTTGGCCGTCAGCCGCGGGGGCTTGGCCAGGCGCTGGTCGAGGTCGACGTAGACGCGGTCGTCGTCGACGTAGATGTCGATGTAGTCGTCCGGCTGGAAGGGGGGGCGGCCGACCATGGCGAGGAGGTCCAGCTCCTTGAGGAGCTGTTCGCGGGTGGTGCCCAGCGTGCGGGCCAGCTCGTCCACGCTGACGCCCGGGTTGCGGGAGACGTAGGGGACGACGAGGAGGAGCCGGCGGAGGCGTTCGTGGACGTCGCTCACGCGCGCGCCTCCCCGTGGGCGTCGGCGATGCGCTGGGCGATCTTCCGGTACTCCTCCACCGCGGTCTCCGGCGCCACCACCTTGCAGTCCTTGCCCAGAGAGAGCACGTGCCGGAGCAGCCCTTCCAGGTAGGTGGCCTTCACCTCCACCCGGGCGCCGCCCTCCGCGCGCGACACCCTGGCGCCCGGGAACGCGCCCGCGGCCGTCTGGGCCAGGGCGCCGCACAGCTCCAGCGAGACCTCCAGCGGCGGGTGGAAGCGGTGCTCCCAGGGCTGGCTGGCCACGTAGTCGTCGAGGCGGAAGTCCCTGGGGACGTCGAAGTCGGCGCTCCGCGGCCTGGTGGGGTTCATGCTCAGCGAGCGGATGCGGTGGACGGAGAAGGTGCGGATGCCCTGGCGGAGGTGGCAGAAGCCGACCAGCGACCAGAAGCCCTGCCGCATCGCCAGCCCGTAGGGGTCGACGCGGCGGTCGGTGATCTTCCCCTGCCCGCGCGGCGAGAAGTAGGTGAGCTGGACGAACTTGCGCGCGGCGATGGCGGTCCACAGCTGCTCCAGCCAGGAGGCGAGCTGGGGGGAGGAGGCGGCGCTCTCGCCCAGCTCGACGCGGACGCGGGGAGGGTGGAGCTCGCCGGCGAAGAAGCCCACCTTCCGCAGCGCGTGGGCCAGGTCCTGGTGGCCGGGGAACGCCCCGGAGGCGAGCGCGGCGGACCCGGCGGCGTAGAGCACCGCCAGCTCCTCCTTGGAGAGGCCGGCGTCCGGGAGGTAGTAGGCGTCGCGCTCGATGACGTAGCCGTCCTTCCGCTCGTCGTCGCCCTGGACGTAGGTGATGGGGATCCCCAGCTCCAGCAGCTCCGCCTTGTCGCGTTCGAACTTGCGCTCCGCCGCCTCGTCGGAGGCGCTGCCGTAGTCCTCCGGGAACGCGTCCCGCAGCTCCGCCCAGGTCATGGGCTCCGTCGCATCCAGGAGCAGGGCCAGGAGATCCAGCAGGCGTTCAGCGCGATCCAACGAAGGCTCCAGGTGGGCGGCGCAGTCTAGTCGCCGGCATCCCGTCCGGAAGCGTGTACTCCGGATCCCGCTCCGCGGTCGAGGGAACGTATCTTCGCGGGATTGGACGGCAGGGAACCACGATGCCCGTCCGGCGTGCAATCCGTACACCACACCATCCCACCTGCGCGGGCGGCGGACAGGTCAGTCGCAGACGAAGGACAGCACCAGCGAGCCGCCCCAGGCCTCCTCTCCCACCAGGCCGCGCTCCACCTGGAGGCCGAGGCGGAGGCCGTCGGAGAAGGACACCGCGGCGCCCGCCTCGACCGCGTAGCCGAACGTGGTGGCGCCGAACTTCGCCTCCTGGCCGTCGATCAGCAGGCGGGCGGAGATGAACCGCAGCGTCCCCACCAGGTCGCTGTAGAGGTGCACGGGGCCGATCGGGAGGTCCAGCCCGATGGAGGTGCGGAGGTCCTTGCTGCTCACCGCGGTCGTGGAGATGTGCCTGGTGACGCCGTCCACGTCGTAGAAGCCGTGCACGTCGGCGAGCCGCCAGCGGGGAAAGGCGATCTGCCCGCCGAGCGCGAACCGGACGTGGTGGATGATCCCGCGTTGCTCCAGCCGCAGGCCGTACGCCCGCAGCCCGGAGAAGGGCGTGGCGCCGAACGGCTCCACCAGCTGCTTGACGCCCGGCAGCTCGCCGGCGCTCCCGCGCTCGAAGGCGAGCGGGGTGTCCCAGTAGCTCACGCTGGCGCCGATCATCGCGAAGGTGAGGTGGTACTCGTCCTGGCTGCTCGGGCCGGGGTCCGCAGTGGCGGTCACCGGCACCTCGATCACCTGCTCGGTGGCTTCCTCTGCGGCCCGCGCCGCCGCTCCCCAGGCGAACAGCACCAGCGCCCAGGCCCGCGTGGACTGAACCCATCGAACCGCCCGCATCGCTCGCATCGAAGTGAGCTCCTCTGCCGCGCCGGCCCGTGCCCGGGAAAGCGCAGCAACTCCCGCGCCGCCTCCTCGCCGCGTTCAACCGCCCGTAGAGCGAGCGCCTGGGCCGTCCGCGTGCGCAACGCGCTTCCCTCGAACGCTCCCGCCCTGCGGAGCGCGCTTCGCACGTCTCCCCTCTGTCACCGGAGCGTCACGGGTCACCGGACCGTCACGGCCGCGCGGTGAGCGCCATCACCGTGGTGGCCATGGCGAGCGCGCCGAGGAAGATCTCCCCCAGCAGGCACAGCACGGAGAAGCCGTGGAGCCGGCCGAAGGCGCGCCGCCGCGGGTCCTCCCGGGGGACCTGGTCGAGCTGCTCGCCCATCTGGTCCCGCAGCCTCCGGATCTCCGGCGCCAGCGCGAACTTCGAGTACAGCGCCAGGCCCAGCATCCCCGCCACCAGCCCCAGCTTCAGCGTCAGGGTGCGCTCTCCCCCTACCGTTCCCGCCATCTCCAGCAGGCCCAGCAGCAGCGCCACGGGACCTGCGGCGAGGATGTAGATGTCGAACCTCCGGAGGACCTGCCCAACGATCTCGCCCGCCAGGCGCCGGGAGCCGGCCCGGTCGAACACCGCCGGCGCGACCACGAAGCTGATCACCGCGCCTCCACCCACCCACAGGGCCAGCGCGAAGAGAAAGACGTAGTGCACCAGGAACGTCAGCATCGTAGGGGATGCTCCTAGCAGAGCTGGCGCGCGAATTGCTCGAGGTCCTCAGGAGGAGTCGCCCATGCGTCCGGTCACCCTCAGCCTAACCCTGTTGCTCGCCTCGGCTTCCTTCTCCGCGCGCGCCGACGAGGGACCACCCGAGCGCGACGGAATGACAGAGGGCGAGCCGGCGGTGAGCCTGGATGGCACGCCCCTGTACTTCAAGCTGGAGATCCGCCGCGAGGGCCGGCTGATCGCCATGCCCCAGTTCCTGGGCGAGGCCGGCAAGGTGCTCCGCGCCGAACGCCGCCCGCCCGGCGCCGAGGTCCCCGACTACCGGCTGGTCATCTCGCCCTTCCAGGCGAGCGAGCGGCGCTTCCGGCTCAAGCTGGACGTGGCCGTCCCCGGAAAGCAGGGCTCCTCGCAGCTCCAGATCGACCACGGCGAGGTCCGCAAGGTGGAGCTGGGCCCGCGCAAGGGCGACCTGGAGGTGAAGCTGCTGCTGATGAAGGTCAACTCCCCGGAGTTCCGCGCCCTGATGAACCTGTCGTCCAAGCGGGACGCGGGCCACGACACCATCTAGGGAGGTGGGGCGCTGGGCGCGAGGCGCCGGGCGCCGGGCCGGGCGCCCGCTACAGCACCGCGAGGTCGTCCCGGTGCACTGCCTCGTCCAGGCCGAGGTACCCGAGCACCGACTCGATCTCCGAGGACTTCTTCCCGGCGATCTGCCGCAGCTCGTCCGCGCCGTAGGCCGCCAGCCCGCGGGCGAAGGCGGTGCCGGATGGGTCCACCAGGTCCACCGGGTCTCCCTGGTTGAAGTTGCCCTCCACCTGCTTGATGCCGGAGGGGAGCAGGCTCTTCTTCGCCTCCAGCACCGCCTTCCGGGCGCCCTCGTCCACCTTGAGGCTTCCCTTGGGGCGGAGGGCGTGGGCGATCCACGCGGTGCGGGCGTTGCGGCGGCTCTGGCGGCGCTCGAAGAGGGTGCCCACCGGCTCGCCCTGGAGCACCTGGCGCAGCCGCCCCGGCACGCGCCCGGAGGCGATCACGCAGCGCACCCCCACCTCGGTCACCCGCGCCGCCGCCCGCACCTTGGTGCTCATCCCGCCGGTGCCCACCCCGCTCTTCGCCCCGCCGGCCAGGGCGAGGATCTCCGGGGTCACCTCGGCGATCAGCTCCAGCGGCCTGGCCTCCGGGTTGGAGGTGGGGTCCGAGTCGTAGACCGCCTCCACGTCGGAGAGGATGATCAGCGCGTCCGCCTCCAGCAGCGCGGCCACCAGGCCGGCCAGGGTGTCGTTGTCGCCGAACTTGATCTCGTCGATGGAGACGGTGTCGTTCTCGTTGATGATCGGCACCACCTTCTCGGCGATCAGCCGGGTGAGCGCGTGGCGGGCGTTGAGGTAGCGGCGGCGGTCCTGCACGTCCTCGTGCGTCAGCAGCACCTGGGCCACCGTCCGCCCGCCGCGGTCGAAGGCGTCCTCGTAGGCCCGCATCAGCCGGCTCTGCCCGGCGGCGGCGCACGCCTGCTTCCCCGGCATGTCCTTGGGCTTCTGGGCGTACCCCAGCCGCTCCACCCCCAGGGCGATGGCGCCGGAGGACACCACCACCAGCTCCCGGCCCTCCGCCGCCCACAGCAGGTCCGCCGCCAGGGCGTCGAAATGCTCCCGGCTGAACCGGCCGGTGGCGTTGGTCAGCGCGCCGGTGCCGATCTTGACCACCACCCGCCGGGCCGAGCGCAGGCTGTCTCGTCCGCTCACAAGGCACACGTTATAACTGGGTCAGGTTCGCCTGTTGATCGTCGTCAGGGCAGGCGGTGCCCGGTACATCATTGAACGAAATCTACGGAAATACCCTGGGGCTCAAGCCCAGCGAGCTGAAGCGGTTGCGGAACTCCTACCGGCGTCGCGTGGGTCCCCACGAGATCGTCAGCCCGGAGCTGGCCCGCCACCTCACCGAGCTGTCGCGGGAGACCAACCGGCAGATCGGCGTCCTGCTGGACCGCAAGGGGGACGTGGAGTGGGTCATCGTGGGCAGCGCCCACAAGCTGGAGCTGCCGGACATCGGCCGCGCGCGCGCCGGGCAGGTCCGCCTCCGCGGCCTGCGCCTGGTCCACACCCACCTCAAGTCGGAGCCGCTGACCAAGGACGACCTCACGGACCTGGCCCTGCTCCGGCTGGACATGGTGGCCGCGGTCGGCGTGGGCGGGGACGGGCTGCCGGGGGTGCTGCACTACGCCCACCTGGTGCCGGAGAACGGCGTCCCCGGGCAGTACTGGCGCACCGAGACGCTCCCTTCGGTGCACGGAGAGCAGCCGGACCTCCAGGCCACGCTGGACGGCCTGGAGCAGGAGCTGGCGAGGAGGGCGAGCGCGCGGGCGGTCAACGGGACGGACCGCGCCATCCTGGTGGCGGTGTGCCTGGACGGGAACCGCGCCCGGAGCGAATCCTCCCTCCACGAGCTGTCGGAGCTGGCGCGCACCGCCGGAGTGGACGTGCTGGACAAGGTGATGCAGGCGCGGAGGGAGCCGGACCCGCGCTACCTGATCGGCCACGGCAAGCTGGACGAGCTGAACCTGCGCTCGATGCAGCTGATGGCGGACCTGATCGTCTTCGACCAGAACCTCTCGGCGTCGCAGGCCCGGCACATCTCGGAGGCGACGTCGCTCAAGGTGCTGGACCGCACCCAGCTCATCCTGGACATCTTCGCCCAGCGCGCGCAGAGCGCGGAGGGCAAGCTCCAGGTGGAGCTGGCGCAGCTCAAGTACCTGTACCCCCGGCTGGTGCAGAGTGACGATTCGCTCTCCCGGTTGATGGGCGGCGGGGTCGGCGGGCGCGGGCCGGGCGAGACGAAGCTGGAGATCGACCGGCGAAGGGTGCGGGCGCGGATCGCCCAGCTGGAGCGGCGGATCGACTCCATCTCGCGCGAGCGCGAGGTGCGGCGCGCCCAGCGCAACCGGCGGGACCTGCCCGTCATCTCCATCGTCGGCTACACCAACGCGGGCAAGTCCACGCTGCTCAACGCCATCACCAACTCGCAGGTGCTGGCGGAGAACAAGCTCTTCGCCACCCTGGACCCCACCAGCCGGCGGCTGCGCTTCCCGGAGGAGCGCGAGGTGATCATCACCGACACGGTGGGCTTCATCCGCGACCTGCCGAAGGACCTGGTGAACGCCTTCCGCGCCACGCTGGAGGAGCTGGGGGACGCGGACCTGCTGCTCCACGTGGTGGACGCCGCGGACCCGGACTCGCCGGAGCAGGTGCGCGCCGTGGAGTCCATCCTGGGCAGCCTGGACCTGCTGCAGACGCCCCGGCTGATGGTGTGGAACAAGGCGGATCTGTTGCCGGCCGAAGAGATCGACCGGTTGCTCCAGGAGCACGGCGGCGTGGCGATCAGCGCCGAGCGGAAGACGGGGCTGGAGCTGTTGCTGGAGAAGGCGAACCGGACGCTCTTCGCCGCGGGCGGGCAAGCGCTACCGATCCAGAGCGCCGTCCCGTAGGATGCCCCGCGCCTTGCTGATCGCCCTCTCCGAGCTGGGCGCGCTGGCGCTGGCGCTCGCCGGGAGAGCGACGGCCCCGGAGCCCGAGACCGACTACCTGGAGCTGCTGGAACGCAACACGCACATCATCTACCCCGCGCTCGCGATCCTCGTGGTGGCGCTGCTGGTGCTGGGCATCCTGGAGGCGTGGCGGTCGCAGGACCTCCACGGCCTGCAGAAGGTGGAGCTGAAGCGGGAGCTCATCCTGGAGCTGCGGAGGCAGCTCGGCGGCGCCTCCGCGGAGACCCTGGCCAAGGCGATCGGGTTGGAGTCGTTCAAGACGGTGAAGCTGCTGGAGGAGCTGCAGCGGGACGGAATCGTCATTTCGCACACCACCTCCGCCCGGCTGACGACGTGGAGGATCAAGGGCGTGGGACCCGTGCCCACCGGCGTTCACCCGCCCAGGACCGCGTAGGGGAGGAGCCCCATGGCGAAGGAATCCCAGGTTTCGGCCCAGATCGAGGAGATTCCGGCCGAGTACATCATCCACCCGCGCATCGTGGTCTCGCGGAAGACCGGCGAGGAGATGCTCCGCAAGGCGGAGAATCCCGACCCAACGCCCGCGCTGCGTGAACTGATGCGCGATGGAGATCCGGGCACTCCGCGCGGGTGATGACCACTCAGCCTTCCAGTCCGGCGACGAAGCGTTCGCTTGCGCCTTCCACCAAGGTGCCTGCCAGAAGCCCGCAGCGCGATGAGGGAGGCACCAGAAGGGTGAAGCAAACGAAACGGCCTCTTTCCTTCGTCGCATTCGCCCTGCTCGTCTCGGGATGCCTTGCACACCAGGACATTCCACGAGCATCACGACCTGGTGGCCCGGAGACCTGGCTGGTGCTCAGCCGCGGCGTACCGCTGGCCCAGGTGACGCTGGCCAGCGACTCGCCAGGCAACGTGGTGAATGTCGAGATGGAGGGCGGCACGGCGGAGGTGACGCTGGGGCACACCGGGCCGGTCAAGCTGGAGGCGGTTCCGGCATCTGCCGGGCTGAAGGTGAAGCTGCACCAGTTCGACCTCCGCGCGCTGGCCCTCGAACGATACTCGGACGTCCAGCAAGCGCTGAATGAAGCCTCGTGGAACGGTCGCGATGACCTCGCCGAGGCGGTGCTGAAAGCCACATCGGATGAAGAGCTGGCCCGCGTCCCCAAAAGCAGGGACGGACAGTGGGCGCTGGCGCGCCTTTGCGAGGAGGTGACCTCGGGCTACGTCTCCGACGAAGAGCACAAGCAGGCGCAGCGGGTCCTGCGGGCGTGGGCCCAGCACGTCGGCCTCGAGCGCTTCAGCCGCGCTGTCGAGGACAAGCGAACGAAGGTATTCCCGGTGCGGAAGTCCGGCCCGACCGTCCGCGCTCCCGTGTCGCCGGCGGTGCGAGCCAGCCCGGACGGGCTGAAGGTGTCGCTCTCCTCGAAAGTAGCTGAGTACCCGGAGTGGCAGGCGCTGAAGGAGACGCACTTCCACATCCCGTACGACGAGGTGGTGGGGGTAAGGCTGTACGACGCGGGCGGCGCCGTGCGGTACGTGCCGGCCCTTTTCCTTGTGGAGGTCTCGAACGCGGAGGAACGCAACACACTGCAGAAGTGCGGGGAGATGTTCGCGCTCGGCCTCACGCTGGGCCTCGGGGGCGGCGCCGGGGCAGGTGGAGCAGCCGCGAGCACGCTTGCGTGGTGCGACCGCGCCGCGGTCGGCCTCGGCCTGCTGCTGTCGGTGGTGGACGACCACCGTGGGGAGATTCTTGAACGCTACGGCGAGGAAGGTGCGCGGTTCCTGCAAGCCACGGATGTCCTGGCGAGCCTGGTAGCCTTCTACGGCCTCGGCCGGGTGGCGGTGGCGTTGCCCAGGGCGGTGCAGGGACTCCGGCAGGCCTACCTGGGGATGAAGGCGAGCAAGGCCGCGCTGAGCAGCGATGAGGTGCTGCTTGGCCGCATCGGCCACGGCGTGGACGAGCTCCTCGATCAGGCGGAGAAGGCGAGCAAGGGCGGGGAAGTCATCCCGATCGAGCGGGCGCGTAAGCCGAACCTGCCACCAGCAGTGGAAGAGCAACCGCTGCGGGCGACCGGAACGGACGTGCGGCTCGTGCCACTCGGCCAGCAGTCGGCCGGGCCGAGGGCGGTCGCGAGCCCGGGCGGAGGCAAACCGCCGACACCATTGAGCCCTGCGGCACCGTCGCTCCAGGGCACGCGACCCGCGGGCGCGGGTAAAGCGAGCGCGCCCAGGCCGTCGACTGAATTGGGGGCCGCAAAGGGTGAAGGTCGTGCCGGGCGGCTCTGGGGAACCTGGGACGGCTACCCGAAGGTAACGGTCGGCGGCAGAGAATACGCTCAGATCGGCGAACGCCTGTACACGCGCCACGCCGTCGAGCGAATGATGCCGAGAGGGCTGACGACGGAGGGGCGGAGCATGTCCCCCAACCTCGTCGAGGACGCGATCCGCGAAGGCACCTCCAGCCGCGTCGTTGTAGATGGAGTCGAGCGTACGATCTTCCGCTCGGGTTCGGTCGAGGTCGTGACCGAGCAGGGAGGCAAGCTGGTCATCTCAGTGAACCCGTTCAAGTACTGACCAATGATCACCCATCCTCACATCAAGCTGATCCTGGACAGCGCCCGCCAGTATCGCGAGCAGCAACTGGGCATCGAAGGCCTGCAACAGAACCTCTCCGCTGTGATGTCGGCCCTGGAAGGTGACGTTGCGAAGGAGATCCACGACGCCCTGCGAAAGGCAGAGGCATGGGTGGATAGCATCCGGTTCACGGTGAACGAGGCGGATCGCCCGGCTGAGGTCGGGCGCGTGCTTGACGAGCTTGAAGGGATCGTTCGCCGCTTCTATCGCTGATCGGCGCGAGATCAGGAGAAGCTAACGCGCGACCCGACCTTCGCCGATTCTCTTCGGCTTAATGGAGACGATCTTCGGAAAGCGCGGCGTTTCGATCGCGCCCCGCGTGATCGCGAGGGCTTCGAGGCGCGGATGCGTGCGCGGGTGAGAACTGGAGCCAGTGCTTGTGACCGATTCCCCTCAAAGTGGAAGTTGGACACAGCTCAAGCGCGCAAGACCCCTCCATGAGTTGCCACGACGGGACTCCGGTGCGCCGACGTACGTCGCGGGCGGCGGAACGGTCCGCCTGCCGCGGCGACCACACCGCCCGGCCGGCAGGCCAGCGACTCGCCCGCTCCAGCGCTCGCTCCTGGAATCGACAGCCTCCCGGACCCGCACGGCTCGCTGCGCCCGGCGTGTGGGAACTCGGTCTCATGCTCCTGAATTGTAGGCTTCCACGATCTGGGCTGCGACGCCGACCAGTGCGCGATCCGCCTGAGCATCCTCCATCTCGGCCAGGGTCGTTCGCGGATCAAATGCAGCTTGATATTTGCCGATCTCGGTTGCTTCGAAGCTGCTCGGCCTCACGGGGATCCAGACTACCCTCCGAACCTTCTCGACACCAAGGAGCTTGGGCAATTCATGCTTTGCGATGAAATCGGACGCGAGAAAATCAGGGCTTACCAGAAGCACCGCGATGCGTGTTCGCTCAAGCGCGTGCCTGATCTCGTCGCGCCAGTTGGCGCCACTTCGGATTCTCTGATCATCCCACACCGCAAGCGCTCGGCGCTCATAGGGTTTGAGATGGACCTTCAAACGCCGCAGCCACTCGTGATCCTCATGGCTATAGCTGATGAAGATGATGCCGCCGTCAGCCGTGCCAGCCGGTTCGCCTTCGCCCACACGATGGCTGGCCGCCACGGCCAGGATCGCCAATACCGGATCTTCTACTTGGTCGGTGACAAGTGACTCGGCGAGGGCGGCCTGGGTCCCTTCCACTTCCAACAACTCGGGATCGAGCGCTCGTTCGATCGCGTCTTCGATCGAGCTAGTCGCTCGAAGCGACCTCGGCGCCGCCGCAGGGTCCCACCACCTCGCGGCCAATTGTGCGACGAGCCCGTACGGAGTCATCGCCTGCCTCGGCACTTCGAACGGGACGGCTTCTCCAATCGCCTCCGCGCCGCAAGCGATCCCGATCGCGATCAGCGGATCATCTGCCGCGCCTAGGCCCTCAATGGTGTGCGCTGCGCGACCCTGTACCGCCTTGAGCCCGCGCTTGAACGTATCCCGGTACCGTGCGCCGATCGTCTCAAGGCCAACGAGGAACCCAAGGGCTGCGAGGTATGGGAGTTCCCTGACGCGAGCAGGATCGGCGAGGTCGCGCCCGATCCATTTGCGCTCGAGCGCCGCGTCGCCGAGCGCGCGACCGACGATCCACAGCGCGGCGTTCCGTTCCAGGCTGCCGATCGTGGCACCGGTGGCGGCCAAGGCCCGGAGTCGCTTGGCGAGGGAGGGGGGGAGAGGGATGCCGATCCTCACAGAAACCATCTGCTACGCCTCAAGCGCGTATTCAACAACTGATCCTGCCAGTAAGGGTTGCCCTCCAGCGCGGCGACCTTCTCCGCCAGCAGCCTGGAGTAGAGGATGGTGACGGGCTCCGACGAGGGGCGCACCGTCCGCCAAGAGAGTCCCGTGAAGTCGAATGCCTGCCGAACGAGCGCATCCATCTCCCGATAGTCCGAGTCCGGGTGCAATTCGAGCAACCATGGCGAGGGGATCGGTTGCCGCGCCAGGCGAATCTCGCGTGGACCCTGGGTAACCAATAGGTACTGGGAGGGGCTCAGGCGCAGCGTTTGACCGCGAGCCGGCGCATGGCGACCCACAGTCGCGTTCACCCGCCCGCCCCTCTTCAGTTCGAACTTGCCGGCCCGTCCGCCCTCGTCAGGCTGGTAGAGCGTGAAGGGGTGGTCGTCCTTCAGCGTGATGAGCGCGCACTCGTGCTGGATCGAAGCTCCAAGCTCCTCGCGGGCAACGGCGCTAATCCCCCGAAGATCATCACGGGTGAGGGGCTTCACTGCATGAAACACCAACCGGACGACGTCACCGTCTCGCCAGGCGAACTCGGCCTTCAGCTGGCGGAGCGTGTCGCGGACCAGGTCGGCCAGGACCCTGGGATACTCGTCGTACAAGCATCGCGGTGACGCGGCCTGCAGCATGTACGACCCATCGCCCTTGAAGACCGTGGTGAGGCCCATGTAGCGCTTCTGCGAGCGGAA
>Ga0209382_10004665_pt1 | contig 18185 bp, 16 predicted proteins | sample SoiMetdeltSBSDD5_FD_187599 | JGI IMG/M metagenome (GOLD analysis project Ga0209382, IMG submission 187599) | Bulk soil microbial communities from a Populus tree surrounding site in Tennessee, USA - Soil MetaG P. deltoides SBSDD5 (SPAdes) (version 2) | ecosystem: Environmental > Terrestrial >...
ACCGAGATCGGGAATGTCGATGACAATTTCTGGCCTCCCCCCGCTCGAATCCTTCCTTTGGCTGTACTCCAGCTCCATTCGAATCTCGTGCTCTCCTACGCGGCGGGGCCGTTCATCCAAGCGGATAGCCTGCGCATCGATTCGCCTGACGATGCCTTGCGTCCGGGGGAAGGGCGCTTTATCCGATTTCGTCTCCGGAACGAGGGCGTGAGCTCGAGCGGGGAGAACCTTCGCGTGACCGTGATTTCCGGGCATCCGCAAGTGGTGGTGCATGGCGCCGATCCTCAATTTCCTGATCTGACTCCGGACGCAGCAAGCTGGCCTATTTCCTCAAGCTCGTGCTTCCTTACCGCGAATCCCGCCTGTGTTCCCGGAACGCGGGTGCCGCTCTACCTCTCCATTTCGGGGGACCGCTACGCGGGGCGAGATACTTTGGCGCTCAGAGTTGGGCAACCGAGCACATTGTTCGCCGATGCCGCGGGGAGTGGCCTGGGGAACTGGACGGCGCAGGGTACATGGGGGATTGAGACCGTCGACGGTAATCCGGTCTTTTCGGTTTCCCCGGGCGCGCCCTACCCCCAGTACATGAACATGTCGCTTACCCTTACTCCATCGATCGATATGAGCGGCGTGCTGAACGCAGTGTTACGGTTTCGCACGCGATGGGACATTGAGGAGGGGATGGATTTCGGGAGGATCGAAGCCAGCGTGGACGGAGGGGTGGTCTGGTCCCCCCTTCGCAGCGAGCACATGCTCATCGGACACGGGACTCAGGGAAGCTATCAATTTGGAACCCAGACCGACGGCCAGCCCGGATATTTCGGCACCCAGCTGCACTGGTTCGAAGAAGAGGTGGACCTGGGGAACCTCGTGGGCCACGCGAACGTGCGATTGCGATTCCGACTCACCAGTGATCTTGGAGAGACCGGTGATGGCTGGTGGATCGACGACATTGCACTTCTGGGGTATGCCCCTCTTGCTCAGGTGGGCGTGGTGGACGGCCACACCCTGACTCCGCGACTTTCCGCAAGTCCGAACCCCAGCCACGGGGTCACTGAAATCCGTTACGTGCTTCCGAAGGCCGGTTCGGTGCGCGGAACCGTATACGACGTGGCCGGTCGCCAGGTACGGATTTTGAGGGAGGGGTTCGTGGAAGCTGGTGAACGAAAGCTGATCTGGGACGGACTTGACGCGGCGGGGAGTCCTGTCCCGTCGGGCACGTACTTTGTCGGCCTCGACGGGGACGTGTCCGCTCTCCCCATCAAGATCCTGATCATGCGCTGATGTTTCGACGCGAGAAGCGGAGAGAGCTGGGATCCGGTCGCTCGGCTTCGGGGGAACAAATCCATGCCTGAGCCTACAGACGCGCTCCTCCAATCCCAGATCGAGTACTACCGCGCCCGTTCGGGTGAGTACGACGACTGGTTCTTTCGCCGAGGGCGTTACGATCGCGGCGCGGAGTACAACGCGGCCTGGTTCCGGGATGTCGCCACGGTTTCCAAATCAGTGGATGCGTGGATTCCTCACGGGCGCGTTCTCGATCTGGCCGCGGGGACGGGACTCTGGACCGAACGCCTCGCCGCTCGGGCGACGAGCGTCACCGCGGTGGATGCCTCGCCGGAAACGTTACAGATCAATCGCGCTCGACTCGAGGCGGGAGGCCATGCGGCCCGGGTGACCCACGTCGTCGCCGATCTTTTCGACTGGTCTCCCGAAATCCTCTACGACGGCGTGTTCTGCGGATTCTGGCTCTCTCACGTGCCGCCCGAGCGGTTCGATCCATTCTGGAATGCGCTGCGAGGCTGGCTGAGTCCCGAAGGATCCGTATTCCTGGTCGATTCCAGATACGATCCCACCTCCACCGCCCGGGATCACCGGCTGGAAGGCGAAGACGGCACGACGGTCTCTCGCAAGCTCGACGACGGACGCGAGTTCCGAATCTTCAAGCTGTTCTATCAGGCGAAATCTTTGGCCGAACGGTTGGACCGGTTGGAGTGGGGCTCCCAACTCTCTGAAACCGAGAGATATTTCCTGTTCGGTACTGCAGCACCGCGCTCGTCACGGTGAGTCCTCGTGCTCGTACGAACGCTGTAACAGCCACCAGTGAAACGCTCGGTAGCCATGTCCGTCCACGGTGATGTCCAACGTTTCCGTCACCGCTTCGGACGGAATGAGGAGTGCGGCCTCCTGAAACAGGTGTTCGTTTCGAGCCATGCGGATGATGCCGGACCAGGTGCCGATCCGAATGCTGAGCTCCGGACGTTCAACGGTTGTGGCGCGAAGCAGCAATAGGGCCGACGAACCCGCGTGGGCGCTCATGACGAAGCGAGACGATCCGTTTATGTCCCGTCCGCCCTCGATCGCGGCGGGCTGCCCCGCCTCGGCCTGCCCAAAGCCCAACTCGCGCACCACCGTTATCCCGTTTCCCGTCGCATCGTGATACCGGTGCGCTCGTTCGGATGGCAAATGCGCGACATCCAGCTCGTCGACAATGGTCCAATCCGTTCGCTCCGAAGCGGGCCCGTAGGTATAGGGGACGTCGTCGAAATTCCCGATCGGGAAACGATCGCGATCATCCGCGGGCCAGCTGAGCGACCACACCTCGAACGTTTGTCCGATCGGCGAGCGTTCCGAGCGCTCCGATGCCAAGCCTAAAAGCCGTTCCTTGAACACATCTGTGCGATAGAGGTAGGGCATCCAGGCCGGAATCACGGCCATGTGCGTGGGGCGCGCTTCGGGCGAAAGCGCATCCAGCGCTTCCCAGAGCGCGCCTTCGCCATGCCGGTAGGCACCCGCCAATGCGGGGGTGACCAAGCCGACCAGATCCACAACCGGCCGCCCGCTCGCGAAGGCGATGGCCCCCACGTCATGGGTGGCTATGCGTGCCTCCGGGCTCAGGTTGCCGGCGATCCAGTGGCCCACGCGAAGCTGCGTGCTTTCGATGCGTTCGCACTCGCCTCGGTAGAGCCGGCGCATGGTGGTGCCGAGGCCGCTCGGCGCAGCAAACGCGCCGAAAACGGCAAGCAAGAGGAGTGCTCCCCCGAGTCCCATCCGTTTGCGACCGTGGTCTCCGCCAAACCATCCCACGACCGCTCCTACAATGAGCAACGCGTATCCGGGAACGAGATAGCGATAGAACTGTGCATCCCAGGCCACCGAGACGAGCGCCGGCAATGACGCGAGTGTCCAGAGCACGATCAACGCTCGGCCGCGCCGACCGATGAACGTCAGCAGAGCGCCGCTTCCCAAAAACAATAGAGACGCCCACATGGGCCATGCACCCACCCGGAAGAATGCGTCGGCTAGACCGAGCGGTGGCTGGGAGCGTGCTCCAGAGAGGCCAAACCAGAGCGAGCGCCAGGCGAAGTAGGGCAATCGGGGAATGTAGAAATTGCGGACCTCGGTCTTGGGTTCCTGCCAGAGCGACTTGGCTTCCCACGCCGCCGCGGGGTGTCCGGTCAGGAGCCAGGGCCAGGTCAGCGAAAGAACCGCCGCGACGACTACTCCCAACATGATCCAGGACCGTGATCGATCGGCCGCAACACGGCGGAGTTTCCAGGCCAATATCGCCAACGCCAACACCGCCCCTTCGGGGCGCGCGAGGGCGAGGGGAAGGAGCCACAGCAATCCCCCGCCCACCAAAACCCATGCTCCGGCCACGAGCGCCATGGCATAGAACCCGGTTTCCATGCCGTTCATCGCCCCGAACATCCAAAGCGGCGACACGAGGGCGATGAGGCAGGGGAGGAGCGTCAATAGGCGGCGCACACCGTGTCGCGCGGCGAGGCGGAGCACGAGCCAGAACGAAAGGGCCAGCGAAAGCGTGCATCCCACCAGCGCCGCAACCGGAAGGGCGGTTTCCAGTGAGGCGCGAACGATCTTGAAGATGTACGCGGCCTTGGTGAGGCCAATCAGCCAGGCAAGGCTTGTCGCTCCAGCGCCAGCCGGTCCGCCCGGGAAGTACGCGCCCCAGTGTCCCGATGCCGCAGTCCGGGCGTACTGGAGGTAGATGTAGGCATCATCGAGAGGAAGGACGAATGGATGGCCGCGCGCGCCAAGATGCCAGGCCAATGATCCAACGCTCGCGGCCAGGACGAGAGCGAAGACGATGCGAAACGCCCCCATGAACCGCAGAGAGTAAGGATCGAACGGAAAAGCGTCTACGCGCGCGGCAAACCCGAACCCGACCGGGGTATACTCCCGCCGTGCACCTCATCCTTTTCGATATCGACGGCACCTTGATTCGCGGCGCGGGTATGGGCCGGCGCGGCCTCGAGCGCGCGTTTGCGGAAGTGTTCGAGCTGCGGATGGAAGACTACCCCGAGGTGCGAAACGTGGCCTTCGGTGGGTTCACCGATCCCAAGATCCTGGCCGATATGGCTCGTGCGTTTGGCATCGAACCCCATCGTTTCCAGGCACACAAGACGCAGTTCGAGGAGGCCTACTACCGTCACCTGCGCGTGACCGTCGCCCAGACCGCCGACAAGCAACTTTGCCACGGAATCGAGGAGCTGATTCCTCGTTTGGCCCGGAATCCCGTTGTGTCGCTCGGCCTCCTGACCGGAAATCTCGAGCGCGGGGCGCGCATCAAGCTTGATCCGTTCGGTCTCAACTCCTATTTCCCGTTTGGGGGATTCGGTAGCGATCATGAGGATCGCGCGGCTCTGGCGGCACGCGCTTTGGAGATCGCTCGCGTGCGGTCCGGCCATCCTATTGGTCCGGAGGACGTGCTCGTGATCGGCGACACCGAGCACGACATTGCCGCCGGTCTGAAGAATGAATTTTTGGCGGTTGGCGTGACCACCGGCTTTGGATCGCGCGAATCCATGGTCGCCGCCGGAGCGCACGCGATCTTCGAGACGCTTGCTCCCGAACACGGCTTCGAAACTTGGCTCCGGGACCGCTGGAATCTGGACGCCGTCCTGCTCGAGCCAGAAGCCACCTAAGGCCGATCGATGCCCCTGCCCACGCCGTTTTTTCCCCGCACGTCCCAGCTATGCACGAGCCTTCTCTGGAAGGATTGGGCCGGATACTACGCCGTGCGTTCCTACGACACGTATATGGAGCGCGAGTACTACGCCTTCCGCCATACCGCCGGGCTCGTCGACGTGACGCCGCTCTACAAGTACGACGTGTCGGGTCCCGATGCGGCATCGTTTCTGGCCCGGGTCATGGTGCGGGACGCCGGCAAGCTCAAGGTCGGTCAGGTCGTTTATTTATGCTGGTGCGATGAGGCCGGCAACGTCATCGACGACGGCACCGTGTCCCGTTTCGATGCGGAGGTGTTCCGCGTGACCTCGGCCGAGCCGTCCTTGGCGTGGCTATCCCGGTTCACTCGCGGGTACCGGGTAGAGATCCAAGACATCACCGATCGACTCGCCGCGTTGTCGATTCAGGGTCCCACCTCGCGCAACATTCTCTCCGAGGCGGCACAAATGCCGCTCGAAGACATCAAGTACTTCCGGTTCAAGAACGGCCGCATCGGCAAACAGGACGTGGTGATCTCGCGCACAGGATATACCGGAGATCTCGGGTTCGAAGTGTGGGTGGACAATGCGGGGGCACTGGCCGTGTACGACGCGTTGCTTGCCGCCGGGGAACGCTACGGTCTGATCCCGGCGGGGCTCGATGCCATGGACATGGCGCGGCTCGAGGCCGGCTTCATCATGAACGGCGTGGATTACTACAGCGCCAACCACAGCTTCCTGGAGTCGCGCAAATCGACGCCCTACGAACTGGCGCTTGGCTGGACGGTGGAGCTCGAACGCGAGCCCTTCAACGGCCAGCGCGCGCTCCAGGCCGAAAAATCCCGCGGACCCAACCGCGCCCTGGTGGGGCTCGTGCTCGACTGGCCGGAACTCGAAGCGCTGTTTCTGCGCAGCGGCCTGCCGCCCGAACTGCGTCGCGGCGCATGGCGCGATCCGGTCCCGGTGTACGACAAAGCGGGGCGGCACGTGGGCCAGGCCACGAGCGGCTCGTGGTCGCCCACGCTCAAACAGAACCTGGCGTTGGCCACCGTGCGCGCCGAGCACGCTGCGATCGGGACCGAGCTCGACATCGAAGTGACGGTCGAGTACCACAGGCTTCGCGCCACCGCGCGCGTGGCCAAGAAACCGTTTTTCGATCCACCACGAAAGAAGAGCTGAATGGCGGGATCCTACGACGCGATCGTGATCGGCGCCGGGCACAACGGGCTCGTGGCCGCGGCCTATTTGGCCAAGGCGGGGCGCAAGGTGCTCGTGCTGGAAAAGCGTCACATCGTCGGCGGAGCCGCGGCGACGGAAGAAGTCTTCCCCGGATTTCGCTTCTCCGTGTTCTCGTACGTGGTGAGCCTCCTGCGTCCCCAGATCATTCGCGAGCTGGACCTGCCCCGCCACGGCCTGGAGCTCATTCCGCTCGAGGCGTCCTTTCTTCCCTTGCCGGACGGGGATTCCCTCTGCCGCTGGGACGATCCCCACCTCACCCGCCGCGAGATCGCACGGTTTTCGCCCAAGGATGCGGAGGTGTATTCCGAGTTCGGACTCGCCATGCGTAAGATGGCGTGGTTCACCAAGGCCATCATCGATCAACCGCCGCCCGCCCCAGGGTCATTACGTCCCGGCGATCTCGCCCAGCTCTTGAGCCTCGGCCGCCGATTCGCCGGACTCGATCGCGACATGCTCTATCTCAATCTTCAGATGCTCACCATGAGCGCGGCCGATTTCCTGGATCGATGGTTCGAATCACCGGTGCTCAAAGCGCCGATGTCGGTGAGTGGCATCATCGGTACGTATCTCGGCGTACGCTCGCCCGGCACGGCCTACGTGCTCTTGCATCACTACATGGGCGAGATCGACGGGGCGTTTCGCGCTTGGGGATTCTCCAAGGGCGGAACGGGTGGGGTGAGCATGGCCATTGCCGAAGCGGCGCGAAGCTTCGGGGCTGAAATTCGCACCGAAGCTCCGGTAGCAAAAATCACCATGCGGGACGGTACCGCGGCCGGCGTGGTGCTCGAAAATGGCGACGAGATCTCGGCGCGCGTGGTGTTGTCGAGCGTGGATCCTCGGCGCACGTTCTTCGGCATGGTGGGGCAAGAACACTTGCCGGAGTCGTTCGTCGAACATGTAAGTCGTTACAAGTTCCGGGGTAGCTCGGGCAAAGTGAACCTCGCCCTGGATCGGTTCCCCGATTTCTCGAGCCGACCCGGGACCGGTCCCCACGTGCGAGGCGACATCGCGATTGCGCCGTCAGTCGCGTATCTCGAGCAGGCCTACGACGAGGCCAAGTACCACGATTACTCCAGACGCCCCTATATCAATGCCGTCATTCCATCACTGGTCGATCCGACGGTGGCCCCGCCCGGAAAACACGTGATGTCCTGCTTCGTGCAGTACGCGCCCTATCACCTGAAAGACGGAGCATCACACTGGCCCGAGCACCGGGAAGCGTTCGGGGACGCCGTGGTGGACACGCTGGCCGAGTACTGCCCGGGGATCAAAGACATCATCCTCCACCGCCAGGTGCTCACGCCCTGGGATATCGAGCAGATGGTCGGCCTTACCGAAGGGAATATCTTCCAGGGCGAGCTCAGCATGGAGCAGCTCTTGTTCTTGCGTCCCGTCCCGGGCTGGTCCCGCTACGAAACGCCGGTCCGGAACTTATGGCTGTGTGGCTCCGGAGCGCATCCGGGGGGTGGGATCATGGGTGCGCCGGGGGAGCTGGCGGCGAAGAAGATTTTGGCCGGTCGAAGGGTATGAAGGTGAGAGAGCGCCGGGGAAGACGGCAGGGCACCTCGGACGTTTTCAAGGAGACGGACATTATGCGGATGACATACCTCGCAATCCTGCTCGCCACGTTCTTGCCCGCGTCCGCCCTGGCGCAGTACAAGCATGATCCTCCGCCGCCCACCCCCAAACAGGTTGAACCCTCGGGACCCCATCCGTCCCTCATTCCCGGGGTAAGCGCGACCCGGATCCAATATGACGTTCCCCGGGACGAGATGAGCGACGCGCTCAAGGCCCTGGACGCAGGGGAGTTCAAGGAGGCGGGGAAGAAACTCAAGACGGTGATCGAAGCCACGCAATCGGCCGCGGATACGAGTCATGGCGAGGCGATCAAGGCGAACCTCCTGCGCACCGCGGTGGAGCTGGAGTCGAAAGCCCAACGCTTGAAATCGGGCACCGCGGTCAATCGCGACGAGATGGTCTCCATGTTTTCGCGCAACTTGCAGGCGTTATCGGAGCATCATGCTGCTCTAGCTCAGGTTCACTTCCAGGCCGGGGACAATGTTGACGCGGGGCAGGATCTCCGCGCCTCCGTGCTGGACGCCAATCAGGCGCTCGTCTGGGGCAACGTGAAAGCGACTGCCGATGACACGAATCAATTGAGCCAGGGTGGACGCACGGCCAAGATTCTCATCGAACAAAAAACGATGGACAAGGTCGCGACCCAGAAACTCATCGTGAGTTTGCAACACTGGGTCGGTGACTTGCGGACGCGGCTCCCCAAGGCGGGGGCCTGATGGCGAACACCCACGATGCAATCGTGATCGGTGCCGGCGCGAGCGGGCTCGCTGCCGCTTGCCTCCTGTCCCGAGCCGGACGGCGTGTGCTGGTCCTGGAACAACGTGGCATCGCGGGCGGAGCTTCCGCTCCGGAAGAGTTTCATCCGGGTTTTCGGAGTCCAGGAGTGTGGCATGAGGCTCGGGCGTCGCGACGGCTCATGGACATTCTGGAGCTGGAATCCTTCGGGTTGCGGCAAACTAGCCCTGCGCCGTTTTATGCCGCGGGCGATGCCGGGGGCATGCTCGTGCATCGCGATCCCTCTCTGTCTCGCCCGGACATGGAACGTGTGTCCAAGCGCGATGCGGAGCGTTACGTTGCGTATCGCGCGTTCATGGATCGGATTCAGGCACCGATTCGACGATTTCTCGAGGAACCGCCGCCCCGATTGTTCGAACGGTCGCTGGGCAATGCGATGCCTCTCTTGCGGCAAGCCTGGGATCTTCGCCGGCTCGGCGAGAGCACGATGCTGGAAGTGCTTCGGATCGCTCCCATGGCGGTGGCGGACGCGCTGGGCGAATGGTTCGAGACGCCGTTCTTGAACGCCGCCTTGGCCATGCCCGCGGTTTCGAGTACGTTCGGGGGCCCATGGTCCCCCGGAACGGCGGCCAATCTGTTGCTCCATGAATGCGCTTCCGACGTGACGGTGGCGGGCGGGCCTGCAGCTTGGGTCGGAGCACTGGAAAAGGCGGCACGGCAACGAGGGGTCGACATTCGTGTCAGCCAACCGGTCGAAGAAATTCTCGTGGCATCGGGGGCGGTGAAAGGCGTGCGCGCCGGGGGCGCGGAGATATCCGCGACCACCGTGGTGTCGACGCTCGATCCGCGACGCACGTTTTTGTGCTTGATCGCACCGCGCCAGCTGCCCGAAGTGCTGGAGCATCGCATCCGCCATTACCGCGGTACGGGATTGACCGCGATCCTGCGTCTCGCGGTAAAGGGGCCGGTGGACTTCCGTGGTCGCGAGGGGCAGCCGATTGCGCGTGCATTCTTGAGCGATAATTTGGACGGGTTGGAGCGCTCGTTCGATCCGGCCAAGTACGACGATCTACCGGACACCCCCAGCCTGGATGTATACGTGCCGAGCATCGAGGATCCGTCGGTTGCGCCTTCGGGACATCACGTGGTGAGCATGCAAGCGCGTGCGATGAGCTATCGGGTGAAGGGTGGCTGGACACCCGACGCGCGGATAAGGGCCGAACAGAACATTCTGGCTACGTTCTTCCACTACGCGCCGTCCGTCGAGCCCCGGGTTGTTGGCGCCGAGTTCCTATCTCCGTTCGATCTGGAAGAGCGGTACGGGCTGGTTGAGGGCCATCTCCATCACGGCGATCATGCCATCGATCAAATCCTCGTGCGTCCCGCGCCCGAATGCATGGACGGAACGACGCCGATCCAGGGGTTGTTCCTGTACGGCGGCGGCGTTCACCCGGGAGTGACGCTGAATGCAGCCGCCTCGCGCAAGAATTAGGGTCCGTTCACCCGCGGGGCGGGAAAGAGCTTGCCGCGTTTGGTATCCTTGAGGCATGACGACCCCGGCTTTGATCGATGCCACGACCTACTCCAGGCGCCTGGTCGCCCTCTGCCTGAAGAGCGGATTCATTCCGTTCCCGACCCGGGCCGCCGATCGTGCCATTCTCCAGAAGAGCATGATCCGGTATTTCGACCCCGACGCACGGTACTCGCAAAAAGGCGTGGATACGCTCTTAAAGCAATGGATCCAGGAGATCGGACGTAAGATCCGGGTGGATCACGTGACGTTGCGGCGCTTGCTCGTGGATGATGGATACCTGGAGCGGCGGCCGGATGGGGCTCGCTACCGGGTCACCCTTTCGGGACCCTTCGCGTTTCAGTTCACTCCCGACGTGGACTCGGTCGACGACAAGGCGCTCATCGCCCAGGAATCCATGGCGATCGAGGCGCGCCGCCGTGCTCATGCGCCGGGATTGAACCCCTGAGCCTCGGCCGCTGGTCGGCCCGCCTGGTCACGTTTCGGGCCGATACCTACGCGCTCTATCTCGCCTATCGCGATCCGCGGGTGTCGTGGCCGGCCAAAGCCGTGCTCTTGCTCGTGATCGCGTACGTGCTAAGCCCGATCGACCTCATCCCCGATTCGATCCCGGTCATCGGCTTTCTCGATGACGTGATCGTGATTCCGCTCGGGGTGGCGCTGGCTGCGCGACTCATCCCGAAAGAGATCATGGCCGAACATCGCGCTGCGGCGGCTTCGAAGTTCCCAAGCGGCCGCCCGCGGTTCTGGCGCGGATGTTTGATCGTGAGTGCGATCTGGCTCGTGCTGACCGGCCTGGTCGTGTTCATGATCGTCGAGTTGATCAGGCGAGCGAATCACTAGAACTACGGGACGCGAATCTTGAACGCGACCGGAAGTCGAAATGAACAGGTTACTTCGGGGAGGCTACGCCATCTCCGACAATTTCGCGAGCGCCTGGAGCAGATCCGGTTTTGTCGTAAGAAGCGGGGCCAGGGGATCGCCCTTTTTCTCCAGCCGCTTCAACACGGTGCGGATGGTGAACTTCTTGGGATCGAGCTTCGCGTTCACCTCGCTCCATTCGAGCGTTGTGGATACCGGCGCTACCGAAAGCGGGCGCACGCTGAAGGGAGAGACCATGAGCTGGCCATGGCGGTTCTGGAGAAAATCGAGATAGACCCTGCCCTTGCGTGCGGGAATGGATCGCGCGGTGGTGGCGATATCGCGGTGCTGCCGCTCGATCACGCGAGCCAGCAAGTGTCCCAGCGTGCGGGATTGGTCATAGGTGAATTTCCCCGCGAGCGGAATGAGCACGTGAAGCCCGGTCGCCCCGCTGGTCTTGATGAACGCGGGGAGGCCGATGTCGTCGCACAGCTTCTTGGCCGCTTTGGCCAGCTCGACCACGTGAGCGAACGGCGCCGTTTTGGGATCGAGATCCAGCAAACACCAATCGGGATGCTGGATGTCGGAGGCGCGGCTCATCCATAAGTGGAGCGGGATGGCCCCCGTGTTCACGATATAAAGCAACGATTCCAGGTCGTCGGCGACCAGATAACGAATCTCCCGCTCCGAGCTGCCGCTCCAGATGTCTTCGGTGCGCACCCACTCGGGAAAGAAATCGGGTGCGTTCTTTTGATAGAAGCTTTTGCCGGCGATGCCGTCCGGATAACGGGTGAGGACGAGGGGACGGTCGGCGAGATAGGGTTGCATCCACGGAAACACGTTTCGGTAGAACTCGATCAAATCACGCTTGGTGTAGCCCTCCTCGGGCCAGAACACTTTGTCGAGATTCGAGAACGAAATCGTCTTATCCATCGCGGCTTTCCGTCTGCCCTTGCCGTTGCCTGCCGAAGTGGGCTTGTCTTCCACCACCGTGACCGGAGGCGGGTCGGAGGCTTCTTCCGGAACGGGCCCCTGCCAGACGCAATCCTCGGGTTCTTTATCGTCGCGCACCCGCAAGAAGGCGGGATGGCGAAGGAGCCCATCGCTGGTCACTTCCTTGTATCGAACCTCCACCACCCACTCCGGCTTTACCCATTTGTGATCGGCGGACGTGGGCACAGGGCCCGTGCAGGGTGGTTTCTTGACTTGGAGCTTCGCAAGGTCGCGATGCATTTCGACGAGCTGCTTTTCGTTGAACCCCGTTCCGACCCGCCCCGCATACCGGAGCTCGCCATCCCGATACGCCCCTAGATGAAGAGCGCCGAACCCTTGCCGCGCGCCACCGGGAACGGTGTAACCGCACACCACGAAGTCCCCCGTTTTTTCGACGCGGATCTTGAGCCATAAGGGCCAGCGCCCGCCCTTGTAGAGCGAATCCGCCTTCTTGGCCATGATGCCTTCGAGACCGAGCTCCCGGACTTTCTCGAACATGGCCTCGCCCTTGGTCGCGACGTGATCGGTGTAGCGCACCGCCCCCGCGGCGGGGACTATTTCCTTGAGTAGTTTCTTGCGTTCCAGAAGTGGCAGCCCCCGCGTGTCGTAACCTTCGACGCCGAGAAGATCGAACGCAAAGAACGTGGCGGGAAGTTCCACGGTCGCTTTTTCGATTTCAGATTTCTTGCGCAGCTGCGCCCGCTTTTGCAAGCGCTGGAATTCGGATTTGCCGCGTTCGTCCAGCACCGCGACCTCGCCGTCGATGACTAGGTCCTTAAACGGCAGAGCGGCGAGCACGCGGGCGACCTCGGGGAAGAGCTGGGTGTAATCGTGGCGATTCCGGGAGCGCAGAGTCGGCTTGCCGTTTTGATCCCGGGACGCCAGCAACCGGTAACCGTCGATCTTGAGCTCGAAAATCCAATCTTTCTTGGTGAACGCCTTGTCGGTGGTCTCGGCGAGCATGAGATCGGCCTTCATGGGATCGATAGGACGTTCGGGAAGTTTCAAGCGTTTCAGGTTCTTGATCACGCCTTGGACACGATTTGCGCCGTCCTGGATCTCTTCCACGGTGAGACCGGAGAGCACCGAGGTTTCGGGAAGGTTCGCGGCGTCTCCGGTGCGGGAATATGCGTCCGCCTTCTTCATGAGCAGCCATTCTTTGGGATCGCGCTTCGTTTTGACGAGGATCCATTCACCCTTGAGCTTGTAGCCCTTGAGCTCGAAGTGCATCGATCCCTTGGTGTTGATGTCTGCGGGATCGTCGATGGGCGTCCAGAGTCCCCGATCCCACACGATGACGCCCCCGGCCCCGTAATTTCCGGTGGGGATCACCCCCTCGAAGTCCGCGTACTCGACCGGGTGGTCCTCCACCTGCACCGCCAGTCGTTTTTCCTTGGGATCGAGCGAGGGACCCTTGGGCACGGCCCAGGACCATAGGGTGCCGCCCCATTCCAGCCGAAAGTCGTAGTGAAGCCGGCGCGCAGCGTGCTTTTGAATGACGAAGAGCCGCGGTCGGGACGCGCGGGCGGACCCCATCGGCTCGGGGGTCGATTCGGCGGAACGTTTTGCCCGATATACTTTTAGGCTATTGGCGGGGATGCGCTTTGATGGGGGCACGGTATTTATGATAATCGAAGTGATATACTGCGCGACCCTAAACCGCAGGCCCTCTTCGATCGATCACTGTTATCGTGTTCCCGAGTACACGATCGATCGGGAAAAATTCGAGAGGTACCTATGCCGGCACGTCCACTCGCATCCGCCACCATTTCGTTCGGTCTCGTCGCCATTCCGGTCAAGCTGTTCACGAGCAGCGAATCCGCGGAGCACATTTCTTTCCGGTTGCTCCATGCGACGTGCAAGACCCCCTTGAAGCGCCCCTATTACTGTCCCACGGACGAAGTAATGGTGGACTACGAGGAGATCGTGAAGGGTTATGAGTACTCGAAGGGTCAGTACGTGCTCTTCACCGACGAGGAGCTGGACGCTCTGGCGCAGGAAGTTACGAAGACGATCGAGATCGAAGAATTCCTGCCCGCGGAAAAAGTCGATCCTGTGTATTTGGATCGCACGTATTACCTGGCCCCAGACAAGGGTGCTGCACGCTCCTATCAGCTCTTGGCCAAGGCGCTCGGGAACAAGGATCTCGCCGGTCTGGCCAAGTACGCGGCCCGCGGGAAGCAATATCTGGTCGCCGTGCGGGCGATGGAAGACGGGCTGATCATGGAGCAGCTCCATTATCCGGACGAGGTGCGCAAGTTCTCCGAGATCCCGATCGAGCAGGCAACCGTAAAAGAAGCCGAGCTCAAGCTCGCCTACCAGCTCATTGAGCAGAGCACGACCGACGAATTCAAACCCGAAAAGTATACGGACGACGTAAAGGCGCGGGTTCAGGAAGTGATCCAGCAGAAGGTCGAGGGCGAAGAAATAACCTACGCTGCCGCCGAGGAGCCCAAGGCGCAAATCATCGATTTAATGGAGGCGTTGAAGGCGAGCCTCGAGCCTGGCGCGGCCGCCACGGGAAAGCGGGCGGCGCGGGCCAAGGAGAAGGCGGCCGAAGCGGCAAAGCCGCGGGGCGCGAAGGTTTCGGCGAAAGAGCGGAAGCCGGCCAAGCCCTCGCCTCGGAAAGCGGCGGCTAAGAAGGCCGTTCCCGAGCGGGCTCGCCGCGCGGCGCGCTAGTTTCTGGCGCCTGCCGCGAGCTGTCGCCCAATAGTCCAACTGGTCCTAGGACCCGTTGCGTGCCGAGGGTCGCCACAGCCCGCGATCCTTGAAGTCGGCGCGCCAAACGTGGTACTCAATTAATCAATGGCTACTGGGACACACCTCAAAGAAGTGCAGCCTCTGTTCCCGAGCGGATACAGTGCGGCCCAGGCGTCCAAGCTCCTCGATCTCCCACTTCCCCAGATCCGCAACTTCGTTGAAGCCGGCTTCCTGACCCCGCGACATGACGACAAGGGCGAATACCGCTTTTCCTTCCAGGACCTCGTCCTCCTCCGCACCGCCAAGGGTCTCACTGACAAGCTCTCGCCCCGCAAGGTGCGTCAAGCGCTCAAAACGCTGAAAGAGCAACTACCCCAAGGTCGGGATTTGTCGGCGCTCCGCATTACGGCCGAGGGCGATACGATCGTGGCCCACGATGGCAAGAGCGCCTGGAATCCCGAATCGAAGCAGACCCTGATCAGCTTCCAAGTTTCGGAGCTGGCTGCAGATGTAGCGCCACTGGCTCGCGAGGCCGTCCAGGCAGCGCGGGAGGGTGAGCAGGAGCTGACCGCCGAGGACTGGTACGAGCTGGGATGCGATCTGGAGATGGACGACCCCGAGGAAGCCCGCGATGCCTACCGGCGGTGCGCCGAGCTGAAGCCCCTTCACCCCGACGCCCACCTCAACTTGGGGCGGTTGCTCCACGAAGCGGGAGAAGTCCAGGCGGCCGAGGAGCATTACCGCATCGCCTTGGCCGTCCGGCCCGACGATCCCACCGCCGCCTACAACCTAGGCGTCTCATTGCAGGATCTCGAGCGCTTCCCAGAGGCCATGCACGCCTACGATCGGGCACTCCAGAGCGATCCTCAGAACGCTGACGCGCACTACAACTTGGCCCAAGTCTACGAAGCGATCGGGAAACCGATGATGGCGTTTCGGCACCTGCAGATCTACAGAAAGCTGATCGAGCGCGATAATTAGAGTGTGACGCTCTAGCCCCGCCGCGTGGGCACGTGGCACTCCACCATGCCGCGCTTGGCCAGATACTGCTGGTGAAATTCCTCGGCCTTGTAAAACGATCCCGCGGGAAGCATCTCGGTCACGATGGGTCCGTCGAACTGGCCGCTACGATCGTGACGATCTCTGGACGCGCGCGCGGAGCGCTCCTGCTCCGGCGTGTGGAAGAAAATTGCGGAGCGATACTGGTTGCCAATGTCGGGGCCCTGGCGATTCATGGTCGTGGGATCGTGGATTTCCCAGAACATCTCGAGCAGCTGGTCGTAGGACACCTTTTTCGGATCGAAGGTGACCTCCACCGATTCCGCGTGTCCCGTTTTCCCGGTGCAGACTTCCTGATAAGTCGGGTTGACCCGGTGCCCGCCGGTGTAGCCCACCGTCGTATCCGTCACACCGGGGAGGTCGCGAAACGCGGCTTCGACGCCCCAGAAGCAACCGGCTGCGAACGTGGCTTTTTCCATCTCCCTGCTCCCTTCCGACCTCGGCCCCCTGACCGGCCTAGTTTCTCTTCCGCGAGCGACCCGACCAGCGATATCGCTCGAGATCCAAACACCCATTATCCCGGAAACGGATTCCCTCCTTTTCCAGGAGGGCCCGCTGCACCCTATCGCTATCCCCAGCGCCTCGGGGGCTGATCCCGCCCCGGTGGTTCACCACCCGGTGCCATGGAACCCCCGATCGCTCGGGAAGAGCCGCCATCGCGTACCCAACCACGCGGGGGGTGGCGCCCGTAACTCCGCTAGCAATTTGACCATAGGTCACGACACGGCCCCGGGGAACTCTCGCCACTGCCGAATAGATCCGCCGGTAGAGCGAGTCCTTCTTGGAAGTTTTCGCCATGGCGAAAACGCATTCTAGGGCCGGGGAAGGAAAAACTCTACGGTCAATAGAACGGATTTGAGGCGCTTATCGAGGCCAGGGCCGTCTAGGCTGATTTTTTCTCGGCGTCTTCGTCATGCTCATGGGCGAGGGGGATTCCCAAAAGCTCGATATGCCGTACGCACACCGCGGCGTTCCAGGCCATGACTTCCAGGACCCGAAGGTCCTCCTGGGTGTAGGTCACCTCGGCGTTCCGGCTCGACACGCAAAGGACACCGTAAAGCTGCTCGCGGAAGACCACCGGGACCACCATGGCCGAGTAGATCTGCTCGGTCTTGGGCCGGAAGCGCCAGAACTTGCTGGCGTTGACCTGAGGCCCCAATAACAAGGGTCTCCGGTGCTCAGCCACCCAGCCCGCCACCCCGTCGCCAACCCCCTGCCTGGAGCCCATGACCAGGTCCATGTTTCCGTGCCCGGCCGCCGACCGCACGGTGAGCTCTTTCTTGACCGTATCCACGGCCATGATCGAGACGCGTTCGCAATCGAACGTCTCGAAACAAATCTGGGTGATGCGATTGAACAAGCTCTGCGGCGTGGTCTTGGACGCCATGGTCCGGCTGACTTTGTTGAGCTCGATCAGCTGGTTGTAGTACCGCTCGAAATTGCTGAGGATTTGCTTTTGCCCCCGCACGAGCTCGTCGCGGCGACGCCGGAAGCGACGGTGCCGTACACCCGCATAAATGGAGAATGCAAACGCGGCCACGATCAATCCGCCCAGGAGCGTGACGTCGGTGTGAGGCCATGGCCATGGGACCGCGGTGCCGAAGCGCCGCAAGAACACGATGGCGGTTCCCAGGATGAGGGGCGTGATCATGAGCACGGTGAGCACGGAACCCCATAGATGGGCCTGATCGCGCTCCATCCGAGCGATCTCGTTGAGCGTGTCGTCCTTGGCTGAGGCCCGAGCGTGCTTCGCCTTTTTTGACGTCATGCTGTGATCCCCGCAAAACGCGGATTTTAATAGCGTTATTCGTCATCAGATATCGGTCAGAGTCCGGGGGAGAATGAATAAAAAAAAGAGGGACCGGAGCTCCGGTCCCTCTTCTGGCTTCATTTCAAGCGACTAGCGCTTCAAAAACCCTCTGATGCCGTCCACCACCCGATCCTGCTGTGCGTCGGTCATCTCCGGGAACATGGGCAGGGACAGAATCCTCTCGGCCACGTGCTCGGTGACAGGGAGCCGCTTCTTGGAGCCGGCCAGCTCCTTGAGCGCGGGTTGCTGATGCAAGGGAAGCGGATAGTGCACGCCGGTCGCGATGCCCTGGTCGCCCAACGCCTTTCCAAGTCCTTCGCGATCGTCCACCTGGATCACGTAGAGGTGATACACGTGGCCGCGCTGTTCCACGGGCGTTTCGACCGGTAGCCCGCTCAGGAGCTCGGTGTAACGGTGGGCGAGTCGCCGGCGAGCGCGGTTCCAATCATCCAAGTGGCGCAGCTTCACGTTCAGCACCGCGGCCTGAATGCCATCCAGCCGATAGTTGTAGCCGATCAAATCGTGGCTGTACTTCGTCGTCCGCCCGTGATCCACGAGAAGGCGCATGGTCTTGGCGAGGGCCTCGTCGTTGGTCGTCGTCAACCCGGCATCGCCGTACGCGCCGAGGTTCTTACCCGGGTAGAAGCTGAACGCGGCCATGACGCCCATGCTTCCCGCGCGACGGCCCACCACATCGGACCCATGGGCTTGC
>Ga0209382_10004666_pt1 | contig 18183 bp, 14 predicted proteins | sample SoiMetdeltSBSDD5_FD_187599 | JGI IMG/M metagenome (GOLD analysis project Ga0209382, IMG submission 187599) | Bulk soil microbial communities from a Populus tree surrounding site in Tennessee, USA - Soil MetaG P. deltoides SBSDD5 (SPAdes) (version 2) | ecosystem: Environmental > Terrestrial >...
TCGTGGTCGAGTAGGCGCGAGCGACATCGCGGATGGTCGGATCGACCGCGACCGGTTCGAGGCCGTTTTCTGCGCGCGCCCGGTTGACAAGCGTCAGCATTTGAGTTTCGGCGTCGGCGTCGATACGGGGGGCGGCGACTCGAAACGAAAGGTTGACGCGCTCGGTTGACTCGGGCCGCACCGTCAGCATCGAGATCGACTCCTGGACGGCGTCGCCGAGGACGCCGGCCAGCGCCCGCTGCACCGTCTCGCCGCGCTCGGCGAGCCGCGAGCCGATCCTGGAATCGGCGACGGCTCGGGTGATTGGCTCGGGAAGCGGCAGCGCGGCGACGATCGCCAGCAGGAGCGTGGCGACCACGATGCCGCGCGCAAGGCCGGTGAAGATGCCGAGCAGGCGCCCGATGGTAGACCGGGCGACGTCGCGGCTGGCGAGGGCGGTCATCCGGCGCGCGGTGACGCTGTACACGAGGTCGCTGAGCAGCCAGACGCCGCCGAACGCCAGGGGCTTCGCCAGGCCGTAGCCGAGCCCGACCCGATTTACGAGCTCTGTGGCGACCACCGAGTAGAAGAGGAGCGCGGCGAGGAGCGCGAGGAGTAAGCCCGCGAGCTGCACCAGGCCGTACAGGATCCCGTTCCGGACGTCCTCCAGGACGTACAGCCCGATCAGTACCAACACGAGCGCGTCGACGAGGGTTGCGTTGTTGAGTGGTATCGGCATAGAGATGTGAGGGGAGCCACGGCCAGAAGCGTGCGAGGCTGTCGATATAATAGCCCCGTGCGAAGAACTCATACGTGTGGCGAGGTCCGCGCAAGCGATATCGGTCAAAAAGTCCTCTTGCAAGGTTGGCTCCACCGGAGCCGCGACCACGGCGGGCTGATCTTCAGCGACCTGCGGGATCGCTCTGGTCTGGTGCAGATCGTGTTCAACCCGGAGCGTGCGCCCGAGGCTCACGCGACTGCCAGCGACTGCCGAGCCGAGTACGTGCTGGAAGTCGCTGGCGAGGTCAGCCGGCGCCCGCCCGGTACTGAAAACCCGAACCTGCCAACTGGCGAGATCGAGGTGCTGGCCGACACCCTGACGGTGCTGAACGCGGCCCAGCCGCTGCCGTTCTCGGTGGCGGACGAGGGCGACGTGGACGAGCAGCTTCGGCTGCGCTTCCGGTACGTGGACCTGCGCCGGCCGAAGATGGCCCAGAACCTGGTCCTCCGCCACAAGGTGGTCAAGTACATCCGCGACTTCCTGGATGGCGATGGGTTCCTGGAAGTCGAGACGCCGGTCCTGATGAAAAGCACGCCAGAAGGGGCGCGCGATTACCTGGTGCCGAGTCGGCTGCGACCCGGTGAGTTCTACGCCCTGCCGCAATCGCCCCAGCAGCTCAAGCAGCTGCTGATGGTGGCGGGTGTCGACCGGTACTTCCAGATCGCGCGGTGCTTCCGCGACGAGGACCTGCGAGCCGACCGGCAGCCGGAATTCACGCAGCTCGACCTCGAGATGAGCTTCGTGGACCAGGACGACGTGCTCGACGTCATCGAGCGGCTATTCAGCAGCCTGACCGAGGCGCTGACCGACTTCACGATCGAGAAGCCGTTCCCGCGCCTGACGTATCGCGAGGCGATGGACCGGTACGGCAACGACAAGCCGGACCTGAGATTCGGCGCGCCGATCGTCGATCTCTCGGAGATCGCGAAGGGGAGCGCGGTCGGATTCTTCCGCGCGGCGGTCGAGGGCGGCGGAGTGGTCAAGGCGATCAGCGTGCCGGGGGCGGCCGAGTATAGTCGGCGGCAGCTCGCGGAGCTGGAGGAGCTGGCGAAGTCGTTCGGGGCCGGCGGGCTGGCCTGGGCGGCGTTCCAGGGCGAGAACGTGCGGTCGTCGTTCGCGCGGAACCTCGGCGAGGGCGAGCTGGATGCGATCAAGGCGCAGGCCGAGATCAAGGACGGCGACCTGCTGCTGGTGGTGGCCGGTTCGTACGACGTGGCGGCGAACGTGCTCGGCCGGCTGCGCAACGAGCTTGGAGCCCGGCTCGGCCTGATCGACGAGTCGCGGATGGTCTACGCCTTCATCACCGAGTTCCCGTACTTCGAGAAGGACGAGGAGACGGGCGGTGTGACGTTCGTCCATCACCCGTTCACGATGCCGTTCGACGACGACGTGCCGTACATCGAGTCTGATCCCCTGCGGGTTCGGGCCAAGGCGTACGACCTGGTGGCAAACGGTTACGAGCTGGCGAGCGGCAGTATCCGAATCCACCGGCGCGAGGTCCAGCAGGCCGTGTTCCGGGCGCTCGGACTGACCGAGGAGCAGATCGACCGCCGGTTCGGGCATATGCTGCGGGCGTTCGACCTCGGGGCGCCGCCGCACGGCGGGATCGCGCCGGGCATCGACCGGCTGGTGATGCTGCTGGCTCGCGAGAAGAGCATCCGCGAGGTGATCGCATTCCCAAAGAACCAGAGCGCCTCCGACCTGATGATGGGCGCGCCGTCGGCCGTGGAGGAGAGCCAGCTTAGAGATCTCGGGCTGGCGCTGCGGCCACAACCGGCGCGGCCGTAGCGGACCAGGCGGTCGCGTGAGCGTCGGCGGAGCTGTGGATTGACCATCAGGAAGCCCCGCGCGTGTACGCGGGGCTTCCTCGAATCGCAGGGTGCGCTGACGTGCCAGGACGTCGTTCGATCAGGACGCGGTTTCGCTGCTCTCCTCGGCGGTGGCCGCCTCGGCAGCCTCTTCGCCCGCGGCCTCGGCGGTCGGAGCGGCCTCGCCTTCGGCGGCGGCCTCCTCCACCTCCAGCTCGACCGTCGGCGCCATGATCTTCACGACCATCTCATCGCCATCAGTCAAGATCGTCACGCCGGACGGCGCGGCGAGATCGCGAACGTAGATGCTGGCGTCGACCTCTTCGAGGCCGCTGATGTCGACCTCGATGGCCTCCGGAATGTCACCCGGGAGGCACTCGACGTTCAGCTGGGCCAGCGGCTGGAATGGCACGCCGCCGGTCAATTTGACGGCCGGTGCCTCGCCGGTCACCCGGATCGGCACGTCCATGCGGAGCGTCTCGGTCATCGAGACGCGGTAGAAGTCGACGTGGAGGATGTCACCCTTGTAGGGGTGGCGCTGCCAGGTCTTCACCAGGACGGTCGTCGGCTCGGCGCCCTTTACCTCGAGCGAGACGAGCTGGGTCCGTCCGGCCCGATGAATCGTCCGTTCGACGTCGCGGGCCGGAATCTGAATCGCGGTGGACGCGGCGTGGCCGTAGATGTTGCCGGGCACGAGCCCCTGGCGTCGGAGGAAGCGGACCTTCTTGCCGACGATGGAGCGCGGCTCGGCGCGTAGCTCAAAGTTGCTCATAGAAGCCTCCTGGCGCCGAGCGGCGCCAAGAGAGTGAGTATAAGGACGATATCGTACGTTCGGCAAACGTGTTACGCCCGAATTCAAGGGGTGTCAGGGCTCGGAGGGTCGCCAGGCGACGACCTCGAGATCGACGCGTCGCTGGCCTTGCCAGACGTTCGGCTTGAGCCGGTAGAGCAGGTCGATCGTCGAGCCCAGCGGCGGCGGCGGCTCGTGGGCGGCGCCAAACGCGATCGCGGTGAGCAGGCGGTGTTCGCCCCAGAGCTTCAGGCGCAGATGGCGCTCGCCAACTGTCCGGGCCTCGCGAACCTTGAGCTGAGCCGATTCGAAGAGCGGGAGCGGCGCGCCCTGACCGAACGGCCCGACCTGAGCCAGCAGGTCGAGCAGGCCCTCGGTCACCGTGCCAGGGCGGAGGCGGCACTCGGCGACAAGATCGGGGACGGCGAGCGTGACGGTCGGCTGGCGAGCCACGGCCTGGACGAACTGCTCGGCGAACGCGGGGACGTTGCTGGCGTCGATGGCGAAGCCGGCCGCGCCGCGATGCCCGCCGAAGCGCAACAAGAGATCTCCGCAGGCGGTTACCGCCTCGATGGCGCTGATGCCGTCCGGAACACGAACTGAGCCGCGACTCATGCCGTCTGACTTCTCCAGGACGGCTACGGCGCGACCGGTCTCCTCGACGAGGCGCACGGCGACCAGGCCGAGGACGCCGGCCGGGTACCGCGACTGGACGACGAGGGCAGGGGGCAGGCTCCCGGAGTCCACGCCGATCGTGTCGCGTGCGTCATCCAGGGCGGCACCGGCCAGCGTTCGGCGCTCGTCGTTGAGCGCTTCCAGCTCCAGGGCCAGGACTTCTGCCTCGGTTGCGCTGTTCGTCGCGAGGAGCTGCTGGGTGGTCGTCGCGTCTGCGATGCGGCCGGCGGCGTTCAGGCGCGGCCCGATTCGGAAGGCGATGTCCTCGGCCTCGATCCACGGCCGGGCCAGGGCGGCGTTCCGAATCAGCGCCGACAGGCCGGCGGTCGGGCGGTGGTTCAGGGCGTGCAGGCCGTGGCGCACGATGGCGCGGTTCTCGCCGATCAGCGGCATGACGTCTGAGACGGTGCCGAGGGCGGCGAGCTGCAACAGGGCCGGTTCGAGCTGGGCGCGGGCGGCCGGGTTGAGCCGACGTTCGGCCAGCGCCTGGGCGACCTTGAGCGCCACGCCGGCCCCAGCCAGCTGCTTGAACGGGTACGGGCAGTCTGGTCGGTGGGGATTGACGATTGCCACGGCGGCCGGGAGCTCAGCCGGAACGTCGTGGTGGTCGGTGACGACGACGTCGAGGCCGATCGCGTTCGCGGCGGCGACCTCGGCGGCGGCCGTGACGCCGCAGTCGACCGTGATGACGAGTCCCGCCTGCTGCTCGGCCAGGACGTGCAGGACGTCGGTGTTAAGGCCGTAGCCGTCGCGGTCGCGGTGGGGGATGAAGACCTCGGCACTGGCGCCGAGCGCGAGCAGCGTGCGCTGGAGAATCGTCGAGCCGCTCAGACCGTCCACGTCGTAGTCGCCGTAGACGACGATCTTCTGGCCGGCGTCCACGGCACGCTCGATCCGGCGGACGGCGTCGTCGAGACCGGCCAGATCGGCGAGGGCCGGCGCGGTGGGGCGGGAGACCTCCAGGTAGTGGCGGGCGGCCGCCGGGCAGGTGAGGCCGCGGTTCATCAGCAACTGGGCCAGCAGCGGCGACCCGACGCCGAGCGCGTCAAGCTCGCCCGGGCTGGCGCGGCGGCGCCGGGTCCAGCCTTGCCGGATGCTCGCGGCGGTGGCTACCACGGGCGGGATGCGCCCGAACTGGCGGGACATGCCCCTTGACAGGTCCACGACGCCGTGCCTACGCTCATCGGTAACTTCGATTGACCAGTACGCCAGGGACGGCTATTCGCCTGATGTTCGACCCGATGCTGGCGCTCTTGCCGCCGTGGCTGCTGATCACGCCGCTGATCGGCCTGATTCACGGCTCGCTGCTCTTCCTGGTAGTCGGCCGGCGCCCGAGCAGCCTGCCGGTCTACCTGGCGCTCGGCATCGCCGCCGCGTCGCTGATGCAGGCGTTGGAGCTGGTGCCGCCCGGAGCGCCGCCGTTCTCGCTGGGTGAGGTGAACCTGATCTCGACCTCGGTGGCGACGTGGGTCGTGATCGTGGTGAGCCGGGTGGCGGGGCTGTAGGCGAATCACGCGCCCGCCTCTCCATCCCAGGCAGACGCCAAGCCGTCGCGCACGACGACGACGACCGCGACGGCGTGGGCGCGTCCGTGTGACAGGCTGACCGACAGCTCGCGCACAGCGAGCGTCCGGGCGATCTCGGCGGCCCGGCCCCAGAGGCGCATGGTCGGCTGGGTGCGCTCGGGGCGAACGATCTCGATCTCGCGCAGGGCTGGCTCACGCGAGCCGAGCGCTTTGATCAACGCCTCTTTGGCGGCGAACCTGGCCGCCAGCGACTCAACGCGCCCACCGGAGTCGTGCCACTCGCGATCGGTGTAGACGCGCTGGCGAAAACGGTCGCCGTGACGCGCGAGGAGGTCGGCGACGCGGTCGATCTCCACGATGTCGACGCCTGTCGCGATCACGCCACCAGCTCCTGCGCCAATCTGGGCTCCCGGGAGCCCAGTATAGCAGCGCATTGACGTCGACAGTCGTGCTGTCACCGATTGTGACTACCTGTCAATGGACTGTTGACTATCAGTCAGTTTTCCCCAGGCTGGCCAGAGGTATTGACTGGTCGTCAAGGCACCTGTGACAATTGGTCATGCTCATGACCGAGACACACCCGTTTGGCGCTCTCCTGCGCTCCCTGCGCGTCCGGATGGGCTTTTCGCAGAACCACCTGGCGCGGATGGCCGGCGTCGATCCGGCCTACGTGAACCGGCTGGAGCGGGCTCCGCCTGAGTCCACGAGCCTGCCGAGCCGGAAGGTCGTGATGGCGCTCGCGGAGTCGCTCGAGGCCGGGCCAGTCGACGTGGAGCGTCTGCTGGTGGCGGCGGGCCTCTGCCCGGAGTCGATCCTGAGGCTGGGGGGCTGGGACCAGAGCCTGGGCGACATCGCGGCGGTACTGGCCGATGGCAATCTGACATCGGACGACCGGGCGGAGCTTCGCGAGCTGCTGCGGATTGTGGCGGCGCGATGGCGGAGCTCGGCGCCGCTTCCCTCGCAGGGCAGGTGAGGCAGCCTACATTCTGGAGCCGCTTCGCGTGATAATGGGGTGTGGTGTCAGGCCCGGCATCCTGACGGGACCCGACGCGTGTTGTTCGATCCGGCGACTAGGCCGGGCTGTGGTGCTGGGGACTCTTTCGCGACGGCGGTGCGACGGTGGCTGGTCTGCTCGGTCAATTCGAGAGCTGGCTCGAGCGAGCGGTCGAAGGAGGCTCCCGGGCGCTTTTTCGCCAGCGCCTCCAGCCGATCGAGCTTGCGAAGGCGGCGGCGCGGGCGATGCAGAGTCATCGTCTCGTCGGCCCGGACGGGGTCGAGGTGCCGAACGCGTTCGACATCGCGCTTCATCCGGCCGATCTGGCTGAGCTTGCCGCCTACCAGTCCAGCCTGGAGACGCGGATCGCGCGGTACCTCAGCGGCTTCGCCGACGAGCGCGGACTGATCCCGGTGGGGGCTGTCTCGGTGACGCTCGTCCCCGACCCTGGACTGCGTCGTCGGGCGCTCAGGGTCGATGCCCGGATGGCTGACCCGCACATCGGGCCGTCGACGCGGCCGGTGGCGCCGCTCGGCTCGACTGAGCTGCTGCCCCGGGTTCAACGGGAGTCGAACAACGACGCCGCGATGGCGGAATCGCTGGTCCTGGTGCTGGAGGACGGCAGGCAACTGAACGTGACGAACGGCTCGCTGAGGATCGGCAGGGCGCTCGACAACGACCTGGTGATCGCCGACTCGCGGGTGTCGCGGTACCACGCCCAGATCGTGCGCGACGTGCACGGTCCGCTGGTCCGTGACCTGGGCAGCACGAACGGCACGGCTGTGGACGGCCGGGTCGTGGGCGAAGATCGGCTGGCGAACGGCGATCGGCTGTCGCTCGGCGGGTATCAGATCGAGGTCCACGTCGGACCGGCGCCCGGCGCCAGGCCGGGTCCGGACTGGCGGTAGCGCGGGCGGCCCGCCGCCGCGCCGTTCCGATGTTTGAGCTGACCGCCGAGGCGATGATCCTGCTGCTTCGGCTGGCACTGGTGGCGCTGCTCTATCTGTTCCTGGGCGCGGTCGCGCTGATGGCGTCTCGTGAGCTGCGACGCCTGGCCCGCTCGGGGAGTGCGGTCAGTCCCGCCGTTCCACGGGCGCGGCTGATCGTGGTCGATCCGGGGGCGACGAGCCTGCGGCCGGGTGAGATGCTGCCGCTCAGGCCGGTGACGCGCCTTGGCCGGTCCGAGGAGAACACAATCATCCTGGACGACACCTTTGTCTCGGCCGAGCACGCCGTCATCGTGCAGCGCGACGGCACCTGGTGGCTCTCGGACCGAGGCAGCACGAACGGCACGGCGCTCAACGAGCGGCAGGTTCACGGCGAGGTCGGCCTGGCGCCTGGAGACGTCGTAGCGATCGGCGACGTACGGCTGAAAATGGCGGTATGAGGTCGTTGTACGGCTCACAATAGCGGTGTGAAGCCGATCATGCCTTCGATTCGAGCGGCGCGCCCACGCTGGCTGGAGCTGGTGCTGCTTGCGTTCCCGATCCTGCTGCTGGCGGTAGGGCTGACGACGATCGAGCTCGCGCGCGGCGATGCGCCTGACAGCACCGACCAGGCGCAGGTCGCGGCGCTGGCGATCGCGCTGTTCGCCGTCCACTGCTGGCTGACGCTACGGTACCCGAGCGCGGACCAGGTGGTGCTGCCGGCGGCGTCGATGCTGGCAGCGCTGAGCATGGTGATGGTGGCCCGCCTGGAGCCAGACCTGGCGATGCGGCAGGCGCTCTGGGTCGGGGTCGGCTCGGCGGCGCTGCTCGGGACGCTGGTGATCCTGCCCGGCGTGTCCTGGCTGCGGCAGTACCGGTACACCTGGGCGGCGCTCGGCCTGGCACTAGTTCTGTCGACTTTTGTCTTCGGGATCGACCCGAACGACAGCGGCGCGCGGCTCTGGCTTGGGTTCGGCGGCGTCCATTTTCAGCCGTCCGAAGTGCTGAAGATCCTGCTGGTGGTGTTCTTCGCGGCGTACCTGGACGATTACCGCGAGCTGTTGACGCTCTCCAGCGTGCGGGTCGGGCCGTTGAGCCTGCCGCCTCTCCCGTACCTCACACCGCTCCTGCTCATGCTTGCCCTCGCGCTGGGGCTGGTGGTGATGCAGCGCGACCTCGGGGCGGCACTGCTGCTGTTCGGGCTGTTTCTGGCGATGCTCTTCGTGGCAACGGGGCGGATCACCTACGTCGCCGGCAGTCTGGCGATCTTCGTGCTGGGCGCCGATCTGCTGTACCGGCTGTTTAGCGTGGTCAAGATCCGCGTGGAGACGTGGCAGGACCCGTGGGCGACCGCGAGCACGACCGGCTACCAGCTCGTGCAGGGGCTGACGGCCCTGGCGGCGGGCGGCGTGTTCGGCGCCGGGTTGACGTACGGCTACCCGGAGTACGTGCCGGCCGTGCACACCGACTTCATGATCGCGGCGATCGGCGAGGAGCTGGGGCTGGTGGGGTCGCTGGGGGTCGTCGGACTCTACGTCGTGTTGGTACACCGGGGCTTGCGAATTGCGATACAGACCGGCGACTCGTTCGCGACGCTGCTGGCGGCGGGGCTCACCTCGGTCGTCGGCATTCAGGCGCTGGTGATCCTGGGGGGCACGCTGAAGTTGATCCCGCTCACGGGCGTGACGCTGCCGCTGCTGAGCTACGGCGGCAGCTCAGTGCTGGCGAACTACGTACTGTTAGGGCTGCTGCTGGCCGTCTCAGCGGAGCCAAAGAGGCAGGTCAATGCAGCGTAACCTGGCGCGGCTGGAGCTGGTGCTGCTGGCCGGGTTCATGGTCGTGGCGCTGGGCCTCGGCTATTGGCAGTTCTTCCGCCAGGACGATCTGATCGCCCGGCCGACCAACCCGAGGGTCGCTGAGGAGGCCCGGCGGGTGGTGCGGGGCAAGATCCTCGACCGAACGGGTAAGCCGCTGGCCGAGAACGTTCCGACGCCGGGCGGCATCAGCGAGCGGACGTACCCGGCCGGTGGGCTGGCGCACGTGGTGGGGTACCACTCCGAGCGGTTCGGCAACAGCGGGATCGAGGAGCGGTACGACGAGTACCTGAGAGGCAGCCGCTCGGCCGATCCGATCGAGCGTACGATCTCGTCGCTGCTCCATCGCCCGACGGTCGGCTCGGACGTCGTGCTGACGCTGGACGCGCGGATACAGCAGTCGGCCGTGGAGGTGCTAGGAGGTCAGCCCGGGGCGGTCGTCGTGCTCGATCCGAAGACTGGCGCGATCCTGGCGATGGCGAGCGCTCCGACGTTCGATCAAGGTGACATCGACGATCGGTGGGCGGCGCTGGTCGGCGACGCGGGGCATCCGCTGGTCAACCGGGCGATCCAGTCGACGTACACGCCCGGCTCGACGTTCAAGGTGATCACGGCGGCGGCGGCGCTCGATCTGAACCTGGTCGATCCACGGGCAAAATTTCGGTGCGTGGAAACGATGCGCATCGACGACCTGCAGGTCGACTGTAAGAACCACGCGCACCTGGCGAACGTCGATTTCCGAGAAGCGTTTGCCTGGTCGTGCAACCGGACGTTCGCGCTGACGGGGTTAGAGCTGGGGACGGAGCGGCTGGCACTCGCGGACGGACTGCGGGCGCCGTTTCCGTGGCAGAACCAGCTCGGGCGGTCTGCGCAGCGGCTGGAGGAGTACGCCGGCCGGTTCTGGATCGGCCGCCAAGTGCCGTTCGAGCTCACGGTTGAGCCCGGTCAGCTTAAAGGGGGTGGCGAGTGGTATCCCTCGCTGCTGGCGCAGACCAGCTTCGGGCAGGGCGAGCTGGCGGCGACCCCGCTGCAGATGGCGCTGGCGGCGGCGACGATCGCCAACGGCGGGGCGGTGCCGGCGCCGTACCTCGCCAGCGAGGCGCGGTCGCCGGGCGGCGCGACGTCGACGTTCAATCGGGGCGGAGGGACGCTCGGGCAGGCGATCTCGTCGCGGACGGCCCAGACTGTCAACGAGATGATGGTGCTGAGCGTCGACACGGCGTGGGGTAAGCCGGCGGCGATCGCCGGCACGAAGGTGGCGGGGAAGACCGGTACAGCCGAGGCTGGGGCGGCCGGTAGCACGCCACACTCCTGGTTCGTCGGCTACGCGCCGGCCGAGGATCCGCGTGTGGCGATCGCGGTCATCATGGAGCACAGGGGCTCTGGGACGGATTTCGCGACGCCGGCGGCCGGGAAGGTGCTGCAGCGAGCGCTGGAGGTCTACCACCGCTGACCGGGCGTCGTTTTCAGGTCGGCACGGCCCTTGCTTCTTTCGTCTCCAGCAGGACGCTCGGAGGCGCTCATCATGTCAGCCCAGTCGACTCCCCCGCTCCGCGACGTCAGCGCAGACGCGCGCTCCACGATGCCCGATCTCGACCCTGACGCGGCTGACACGCCGGTAGAGCCGGTCCGGCCGTCCGAGGCGCCGAGACAGCAGGCGCTGAAGATGGTGCCGCCCCCTTCGAAGGTGATGATGATCGGCGGCGGCATCGTCGCGGCCCTGGCCGGTGGCGCCGTCGGCTACTGGCTCGGAAAGCGCCACGCCCAACGGCCGGCCCGACCGATCCGCCGCGTCGCAAGAACCGTAGATTCTGTCGTGGAGCTCGCGCCGGTTGCGATGCACCTGCTGGCGAACCCGCTGGTGCGCGCGCTGGCGATTCGCGCGCTGATGCGCCAGCTCAATCGGCGGATCGACCACTGAATCCGACCCAGACCAGCCACCGACGCACACTCGACGACGCCGGATCGCCCGACCACACCTCGGTCAGGGAAGATTCGTCCGCCTTCGAGCCAGCATACGGCGCCAGCCCGGCCTGGCACAGCCACGAGGCCGGTCGGCTGGTGCTGCACGTCCGGCCGTACTCATCGGCTGCCCGCGACGTGGACGAGCTGGCGAGCCGGTACGCCGAGGCGCTTCGAGCGGTGTCGGACATCCTGGACGTCGACGCCGATGCGCTCCCGACGATCGAGATCTACCTGTCCGACCTGCCGTCCGCCGAGCCAGCGGTTAGTCCAACGATCCAGGACGAGGCGATCCCGGCTGACCGAGAGGGACGTCGCGAGATCACGATCTGGACGGCGTACGGCAACGAGTCGCCGTCGATCGTCGCGGAGGCCGAGCTGGCGCGCGCGCTCCTGGCATACGGCTACGGCGTGGGGCAGCCGGGCGCCCGGTTCTGGGACGAGGGGCTGGCCGGCCACATCGCGGCTCGGTCGGGGCGATCGTCGTACCACGCCGAGGCTGACGCGCACAGCCGCCAGTTGCTGCATGACGCGGCGCTGCCGCCGCTCGCGGAGCTGGTCGCAGAATCGGCGGGACGGGTATCGGCGCTGACGTCGATGGCCGCCACGGCGTTCGCCGGCTATGTGATCGAACGGTACGGGCTGCCGCGCTATCAACGCCTGCTTCACGCGGCACGGACGGGCGAGAACGATCCGTTCGACGCCGTCTACCCGGTGACGCTGGCGATCGCCGATCGGGACTGGCGGCGACACCTCGAAGCGACCGCTGGCGACGCGCAGCCGGGCCTCTGGGCGACGCTTCGACGGCTGATCCCGATCGCGAGACCGTACTGGCGCTCGGGGTTGGCGGTGCTGGCCTGCTCGTTGGTAGGCGTCGGGTTCTCGCTGGCAATGCCACTCAGCTTCCGATTCCTGATCGACAACATTCTGGGACGCAATCCGCTCAGCCAGGCGGTGCCGTTCGTCGGCCCGGAAGGCCACGTGATCTCGAGCGGCGAGGAGCAGATCGACGTCCTGATCCTGCTCCTTACGTTTCTCGGGCTGCTCTACGTATTGAACGCCGCCGCCCGGCTGGGGATGACGCTGGTGCTGGCAATCGTCGGAGAGTCGTTCGCGTTCGACCTGCGGGAGCGGATGATCGGCATTCTAGAGCGGCTGCCGGCCGGCTATTTCGAGCGTCGCACGCCGTCCGACGTCACCGAGCGGGTGGTGCACGACGTGGAGGTGGTCCAGGGCGTGATCACGCGGGCGGCGGTGCCGATGATCTCGGGCTCGGTGGCGATCGTCTGCTTCGCGGCGCTGCTGTTCGTGCTGGCGCCGAAGCTCGCGGCGATTGCCCTGGTGGGCCTGCCGGTCGTCGCGCTGATCCACGCAATCCGCAGGAAGGGTCGGCGTGCCGCCGCCGGCGAGCGGGTGCGGCGGATGTCAGACCTGACTGCGAGCATCAACGAGGCGGCGTCCGCGCATGTCCTGGCGAAGCTGTACGGGGCGGGCTCGTTTCTGACGAGCCGGCTCCTTCGGCGGCTCGAGGTGCATCGTCAGCTGAATGCGGCGTTCGTCCGTGAGAGCGCGTTTCTGGGTCAGAGCGGCTCGCTGATGCTCGGGTTGATCCAGGTGGCGGTGCTGCTCACCGGGGGCTATCTGATCATCGTCAGCAACGGACAGGACCTGGCGCCGGGGGCGCTGGTCGCCTTCTACATCGTGCTGAACCAGCTGCTCGGGCCGATCGGGCAGGTGTCCACGGCGAGCCAGTCGGTTACTGGCGCCTCGGCGAGCGTCGAGCGGGCGGCGGCGCTGTTGGAGAGGGCGACCGAAAGAGATCGGGCGGGTGCCAGAGACATCGGCCCGCTGAAGCAGGAGCTGCGTTTCGAGGGCGTGAGCTTCGCCTACCCGGACGGGAAGCTGGCCTTGAAGGGGCTCAGTTTGACGATCGAGGCCGGCCAGACGGTCGCATTCGTGGGGCCGAGCGGAGCCGGCAAGTCGAGCATCTTGCGCCTGCTGCCGCGCCTGTTCGAGCCGACGCGTGGGTCGATCTTCTGGGACGGCACCGACCTGGCCGACGCGACGCTGGCGTCACTGCGTGGGCAGATCGGGATGGTCCAGCAGGATCCGTTGATCTTGAACGCCACCGTGTACGACAACATCCGCTTCGGGCTCGGGGATGCCTCGGACGAGGCTGTCCACCGAGCGGCGCAGCACGCGGCTGCCGACGAGATCATCTGTCAGCTGCCTGATGGGTACGACACCGTGGTGGGGCAGGGGGGGGTGGGGCTCTCTGGTGGCCAACGGCAACGGATCGCGCTGGCGCGAGCGCTCCTGCGAGAGCCGTCGCTGCTGATCCTGGACGAGGCGACCTCCGCGCTGGATGCGACGATGCAGCGAGCGGTCCAGGAGCAGCTGCGGGACGATCGTGGGCAACGGACGACCCTTAAGGTGGCGCATCGCCTGGAGACGGTGGTCGACGCCGACGTGATCTTCGTGCTCGACGACGGCCGACTGGTGGAGCAGGGGACGCACGCGGAGCTGCTGACGCGCGGCGGCCTGTATGCGCGGCTGGTGGCGGATCAAACGGCGCCGTTCCAGTCCGCGTCCAGCCCGACAGTCCGGCTGGCAGCCCATCGCCTGCAGCAGCGGGCACCGTTCTCCCACCTCTCTGCTGAAGCGGTGGAGTTCCTGTGCGGCCTGCTCGAGCCGGTGGAGGCACCGGCCGGGCGCGAGCTGTACCACCACGGGGACCTGCCGGATGCGCTCTACATCCTGATGCGCGGTCGAGTGGAACTGCGATTCCCAGGACATGGACGCCATGCGGTTGTGGAGCAGATCGAGCCGGTGGGGCTGCTGGGCGATCAGACGTTCCTGACTGGGCGCCGGCGTCCGGCCGCTGCGCGGGTGGTCGCGGACGCGTTCCTGTACCGGCTGAGCCGAGACGCGTGGGCCGAAGTGCGCCGACGCTCGAAGTCGGGCGAGAACTCTGCCCATCATCAGGCGAATTCGCACGCCGAGCACCGATAGCCGGTGGCGCCTCGCATGGTACGATCCCGTCCGCCAGAAGAAACTCGTGCCAGCCGGACTACCAGTGCTCGACATTCCGCTCGTTTCGCTCGACCTCGAAATCCTCGACAGCGACACCGGCTCTGAGATCATCGAGGTCGGAGCCGTCAAGTTTCGTGGCGCCCAGACCCTGGACACGTTCAGCGCGCTGGTCCGGCCGAAGGGGACGCTCTCGTTCCGTGTCGGCAACCTGACGGGCCTGACGGCGCGTGACCTGGCGCGGGGCGAGCCGCTACGCGAGGTGCTGGATCGCGTCTCGACATTCGTCGGGGGCGCGACGATCGTCGGGCAGTCGATCGGGCTTGACCTGGAACATCTGAAAAAGGCCGGGCTGAATCTGACAAATCGCCAGTTCGACACGTTCGAGCTGGCGGTGCTACTGCGCCCGGGGCTCAAGGCGTACGACCTGGGCTCGATCGCGCGTGAGATGGGCGTCGGCGGCGAGATCCCGCACCGGGCGCTGGCGGACGCCGAGCTGGCACGGAACGTCTTCGTGGCGCTCGTCGAGGCCGCCAGTCATCTGCCGCTGGAGACGCTGGCCCAGGTGGTCAGGCTGGCCGCGCCGCTCGACTGGCCGCTCAAGGTCGTGTTCGAGCACCTCCAGCAACGGCGCGTGCAGGAGATGCTGCGTACTGGGACCGTCGAGGGCCTTGGCGCCGGGGCCGGGCCGCTCGACGGTCTGAAGCCGCCGCCGGCCAGCGAGACGCTCGAACCGGAGGACCAGTTCGCGGTGCTCGACCCGAAGGCGCTCGGCGCGTCGATCGCGCCGGGGGGCCAGATCGCGCGTTCGCTACCAGGGTACGAGGACCGACCGGCCCAACGCCGGATGCTGGCGGCCGTGGCGACCGCGCTGAACCGAGGGGACACGCTGCTGGTTGAGGCCGGAACTGGCACCGGCAAGTCGCTGGCGTACCTGTTGCCGTCGTTGCGGTTCTCGGTCCAGAACGGCGCACGGGTGGTCGTCTCGACGAACACGATCAACCTCCAGGATCAATTACTGGAGAAGGACGTCCCCGACCTACTGCGCGCGACGGGACTGCCGGCCCGCGTCACCGTACTCAAGGGGCGCTCCAACTACCTGTGCTTGCGCCGCTGGCTGACGCTGTTCAAGTCTGAGGATCTGAGCGCCGGCGAGCGGATGCTGCTGATCCGGACGCTGCTCTGGCTGGGTCGGACGTCGACCGGCGACCGCGCGGAGCTGCGCCTCTCGCCTGAAGAGGACGAGGCGTGGAGCAAGGTCGCGGCGGCGGCCGAGGTCTGCTCGCCGCTGCGCTGCTCGTTTCATCGTGAGGGAAGCTGCTTCGTCGCGCGGGCACGGCGGGCCGCCGATGGCGCGCACGTCGTGATCGTCAACCACTCGCTGCTGCTCTCGGACGTGGTGACCGGCAACCAGGTGCTCCCCGAGTACCGGCATCTGGTGGTGGATGAGTCGCACCACCTGGAGGACGAGGCGACGGCGCAGCTCAGCCGCAGGATCACGCAGCGCGAAGTGGCGCGGCGGCTCGGCGAGCTGTCAGAGGTTGGCGCGGCCGGCGGCGTGGGTCTGCTGGCCGAAGCGACCGGCGCGCTGATTGTCGTGGCCTCCGATGACGAGAAGCGGGAGGCGCATCGGCGGCGGCTGGAGCGCGGGCGCGGGCAGGTGGTCAGGATTCGGAGCGGCTTCGAGCGGCTGTTTGCGATGCTCGGCACGTTCACACGTGAGCAGCATCGGCGGGGGGACAGCGGTCCCGTCACCTTGCGGGTCACGCGCGGGGTGCGGGCGCAGCCGCTCTGGTCGGAAGTGGACGTCCTCTGGGGTGAGATAGGCCGCGACCTGCTAGACCTGCAAAAGCTGCTGGCCGAGCTGATCGCCGGACTGGACAACCTGCCGAAGCGCGACGACGTGCAGGACACGATCCTGGGCGAGCTCACGGCACAGGGTGTGGCCTGGGAAGAGACCAGGCTCCACTTCGCGCGGATCATCGCCGAGTCCGACCCTGGGACGATCGCCTGGCTGACCCTCGGGCAGCACGACGAGCTCGGCGTGAGCTCGGCGCCGCTGGACGTCGGGCCGACGATCCGCCACCAACTCGTCGGGCCGCTCTCAGCCGCGATTCTGACCTCGGCGACGCTGACGAGCGAGGGCAGCTTCCGGTACGTCAAGGACCGGCTGGACCTGCACGACGCCGACGAGCTGACCGTCGGGTCGCCGTTCAACTACGCCACCTCCACGCTGATCTACCTGCCGACGAACGCGCCCGAGCCCAACCAGGCCGGCTACCAGCGGGCGGTCGAGCGGGTCGTCCTGGACGTCGCGACGGAGCTGAAGGGCCGGACGATGGTGTTGTTCACGTCGCACAGCCAGCTTCGGGCGACGTACCTCGGCCTGCGCGACGCGCTCGACGCGCGCAAGATCATCCTGCTCGGACAGCGGGTGGACGGGAGCTCGCGGGCGCGGCTGCTGGAGACGTTCAAGAGCGGCCGGCCGTGCGTGCTGCTCGGGACGAGCAGCTTCTGGGAGGGTGTAGACGTCGTCGGCGAGGCGCTGAGCTGCCTGATCATCGCCCGGCTGCCGTTCGCGCCGCCCACGGACCCGATCGTCGAGGCGAGATCCGAGCAGTTCGACGAGCCGTTCAGCGAGTACTCGCTCCCGCACGCCATCCTGCGGTTCCGTCAGGGATTTGGCCGGCTGATCCGGAGCAAGACAGACCGTGGCATCATGATTGTGCTGGACAGCCGAGTTCGGACCCGTCGCTACGGTCGATCGTTTCTCGACTCCCTTCCGTCGTGCGAGATGCGCGCCGGCCCGGCGAGTGACGCTGGACGAGTCGCCGGCGCCTGGATGCGAGGCGAACGCGACCACCTCGGCATGGCGATATCGCTGAGGAGATGAGCGTGATGGAGCAGTCGGAAGAGATACAGGACGTTCGGGTGGTCCATTTCGGGCTGGGCTCGCTCGGGGCCGCGATCGCTCGCATCGTGGCAAACCGCGAAGGGCTGACGAGCGTCGCGGCGATCGACCCGACCCCGGGGCGCGACGGCCGAGACGTGGCCGACCTGGCGGGACTCAGCCCGGCGACGGGCGTGGTGGTGGAGGCGACCGCGACGCGACTGCGCGACGTCGAAGCGGACGTCGTGTTGTACGCGCCGGAGGGCGACCTCGAGGCGGCGACGACCGACCTGGAGATTCTGCTGGAGGTCGGGCTGAACGTCGTGGCGATCTTGCCGGAGCTGGCGTACCCGCCTGACGACGACGAGGACGACCTGGCCGTCTCGATCGACACGCTGGCGCGCGAGGCCGAGGTCACGGCGCTGGCGCTCGACGCGAGCGACGCGCTGCTGGGCACGCTGCCGCTGAGCCTGACGGGCGTCTGCCAGCGGGTGGACAAGATCGTGGTGCGCCGACACGGAGCGACCGGTCCGCTCGGGCGCCTCTCGCTGGGAGACTGGGCGGCGGCGCTCGCCACGGCGCTGGGCTGGGCCCTGGACGACCTTGACGAGCTCGAAGAAGAGCGGGGCGGCCGGCCGGGCGGCGTTCACCGGATCGTGGGGAGCGTCGGAGGACGCGAGGTGCTGGTCGTCGAGACCGTGGATGACTCGACGGGGGGCGGCTCGACGCTCGAGGTCGACGTCGAGGGATCGCCATCGTTGCGTACGACGCTGACGGGCGGCGCGAGCGCCGAGGAGGCGCTGGCGACGCTGGCGGTCAACGCGATCCCCGCCGTCCTGACCAGCGACCCCGGACTGTACACGCTGCCGGACCTGCCGCCGGTTCACTGCTGGACGTCGCTGGGGCTGATGCCAGCCGACGACGACGAGCTCGACGACATCTGAGCGCCGCGCCCGGCCTACAGACTGTCGTAGATGGCGCGCTCGAACTGGCCGAAGAGGTCCAGGA
>Ga0209382_10004668_pt1 | contig 18180 bp, 17 predicted proteins | sample SoiMetdeltSBSDD5_FD_187599 | JGI IMG/M metagenome (GOLD analysis project Ga0209382, IMG submission 187599) | Bulk soil microbial communities from a Populus tree surrounding site in Tennessee, USA - Soil MetaG P. deltoides SBSDD5 (SPAdes) (version 2) | ecosystem: Environmental > Terrestrial >...
GAGGTGGTATGGGCCTGTCGCGAGGCCCTGCACCAGGCCGGCATTTTTCCCCTATCGCGGTGCACCTCGGATCGGGCTGAAAATCATGAGGAGCCTGACTCTGCTCTGCCGCTTGCAGCGTAGGGCGCGAAACTAATGACTAGTCGGTGCCGCATGCAGTTCCAGGTGCGGGATACGGGCAGCAGCATCCCCGCCGCATGTCTGGCACAGATCTTCGAGCCCTTGTATACCACTCCCGAGCGGGAGGCGAGGGTTAATCGTCTCAAAATGAAAGACCAGTGTCTCTCTCACTTGCAAACACTTTTAGTTTTTCGGGCTTTCTTAACCCCCTTCCCAAGCTGCCCAGTGCCAAGCCTGTATGTCCTCTCATGTCTGCCTGGCATAATATTTGCAGCTCATCAGTAGATAGTAGAGCAACAAAGCATATTCTCCTTGCATGTGTACAGTGCATGTGTAGGGGATGGCATAAAGATGCGTGCCAATGTTTTGGTAATGAAAGGAAACTCTATGAAGATCACTATATTTGTTGTATGCCTCGCTCTCGTCGCGACCATGGCGTCCGCCGCTGAGCTGACACTCTTCGAGAACGATAATTTCAACGGTCGCCGCTTCGGGGTTAATGGCTCGGTCAACAACCTGGGTGGCGCCGGCTTCAACGACAGGGCGTCGTCGGTCGTCGTAGGCAGCGGGACCTGGCAAGTATGCGACGACGCCTATTTCCGCGGGCATTGCGTGACACTCCAACCAGGCGAATACCCGTCCTTGAGGCGCATGGGCATGAACGACCGCATCTCGTCTGTCCGTGAGCTAGGCGGATGGGAGCCGCGACAGCCGTCCGCAGGCGGCCACTGGGGCGAGGGGGTTCGGGCGGTGCTCTACGAAGGCCGCAATTTCTCCGGGCGCTCTTATGTGATCACCGGCAACTCGCTGCCCAACCTCGGCAGCACCGGCTTCAATGACCGGGCGTCGTCAGTACGCGTCGAGCAAGGCTACTGGATGTTCTGCAGTGATTCCAACTACGATGGCGAGTGCTTGACGTTTGGCCCCGGTGAGTACTCAAGCCTCCCGCCGGAACTCAATAACCGCATTTCCTCGGCACGTCGGATCTCGCAGCGCTATCCGTATAACCAGAACCCGACATGGAACTCGGGTAATGCGCCCTACTACCCGGGCTCGGCTGATGTCCGTCGACGATAGATGATAGATACTGATGGTCGATACCAGCGCGGGACTGTGCGGTATGCGCAGGCGGTCCCGCGCACTCGCCCTTACGAAAGTGCCTAACATCCTCTAGGCGTCTAAGCTGTCTGACGTTATCTATGACGTATGAGACGACCCACCGCCCATGGCCCTTGCCGCAGCGCCCCTGGGTCATGGCCATGCGCTGGCATGATCTGATGTTCATGCACTGGCCGATCCGTCCTGAGGTACTGCGCCCTCTTATCCCTGCGATGTTGGAAGTGGACACTTTCGATGGCTGGGCTTGGCTTGGTGTAGTGCCATTTCGTATGACCGGGGTCCGCCCGCACTACCTCCCGGCCTTCCCTTACCTCTCGGCGTTCCCTGAGATGAATGTGCGCACCTACGTCAAAACGCCTGGCCGTAGTGGTGTGTGGTTCTTCAGCCTCGATGCCGCGAGTCGGCTGGCGGTGCGCGCGGCGCGCTTCTGGTATGGCCTGCCATACTATGACGCACGCATGCGTGTGGTGCAAGAAGGCGCCACGGTGCATTATCACAGTACGCGGACGCATCGCCATGCGCCCGCCGCAACCTTTGAGGCGAGCTATACTCCCAGCGGGGAGGTCTATCACGCCCACCCCGGCACGCTGGAGCACTGGCTCACGGCGCGCTATTGCCTGTACGCTGTAGATCGTCGCGGCCGTGCTGGGTATGGCGATATTCATCACGCGCCATGGCCACTACAAGACGCGACAGCAGAGGTCAGGAGCAACACCATGACGATGCCGCTGCACCTTGACCTGCCCCATACGCAGCCGGTGCTGCACTTTGCCCGTTATCTCGAAGTGGTGGCATGGAATGTGGTGCCCCTGGTTGAGTAGAGGGGAGTATGGCGCTAGCGCGTGTACGCCGGGCGGCGCTTCTCAGGCAGCCCGTGAGGTCACTTGCGGCTGCAGGCGGTGTGCAACGCACGCACATCCGCGCTGGTCAACGTCAGGGTATCCAGGTCTTGATCGCTGAGGAGCTCATACATTACCGCCTTGGGGTCATCGACATGAGCTAATCCCAGAGCGTGTCCAAGTTCATGAGCCAGGATAAGGATGAGATCGGCGCGGTCTTGATATTGATAGATGGTGATCTCCTTGCCATTGTATTCGCCTTTATGAAAAAGACGGTGTTCGCCATACAAGGCATTATACGATTGCACTTGCTTGGCATGCGTCTCAACCAGTGTCTTGTCACGGTCTTCTAACTCTTGTAAGGTCGCGAGGATGTCCTGCAGTTCGCTCTGGTCGGCGGCGAGTTGGTGTTGACTGGCCTCAATCTGGGCGCGTTCGACGGCGAGTGTGTGCTGGACCCGGACAGACGGCCCACCTCGTGCATTCCACTGCTGGACTTGCGCATTATACGCTTGCACGCGCGCCTCATAGGCCATACGCGCCGCCTCATAGGCATTGCGCTTGTCCTGATACAGGCCACGCCAGATGGCATAGGATTGGGCCAGGTCCGCGCGCGACGTCTCGGTCTGCTGAAGCTTGGAGAGCAACCGTTGCCTGACACGCGTCGCATGTTGCCGCTCATCAAAGACGAAATTGATGGTGAGTTTCGCGCTAGCAGCGTATTCGAAAAGATTACGCCCCAGGGCATTTTCCCACAGATGTTCAGCCTGCGCGAGCGCTGTACGCACTTCACTGTCGCTGAGGTCAAACTGGGCATCAATGTGACCAATGCGGTACAAGATCGGGGTATGGCAGACGGTCTGGTGCTGGCGCCAGACGAGCACACCGAGCACGACACCCATAAGGAGCAACCACCAGATTCTGCGTCGGACCATGGGGCTACCTACCGTTCTGAAGCGGAAGATATCTGCCCCATCCCTATCGGCATTTTTTAGAAAAAATCGATGGTGTACGTCGGCCATGCACTGAAGAAGACCGCTGCGTCCCGTACTGCCCGAGCACTTGTGGACGATATCAGGCCGTGTTGCACCAGGTCGGCAAAACAGGGAGAGAAGGAGTTAAACCGTGCCAGACCGGCCAGATTAGAAATGGAATTTGTAGACGATAATGCCAGCGTCTGACACGTCCATCTCATTAAACCCCTTGATATTGAGCTGGTCAAGCGTTTCCTTGGCTTGTTCTAAGGTCAGGGTAGAGTTGGCAGCAACCGTAGCCACAGTCAATTCCCCACGACGTTTTTTAGCTAATTGCAGCACAATCTTTTCACTGTCTTCCACCGTACGCCTAGTCACAGCTTGCCTGACACGTTTGTAGAGCTATATACCCCAGGCAATTGGCAGAATCCCAAACAGGATGGTGAGCATCACATCGGTAACCCGGGAATACTTGGAGGTCCCTTCCAGGGCCTGGATACAGACTCCCGCAATCATCACGACACCAAACGCACCCAGGAGTCCTGCCACCACTACCTGCAGTTTTTCGCTTCCCGTCATAGGATATCCTTCACCAGCAGACGCCCGTACTCCCTCAAGGTTGCCAATGTAGCCGAAGCACGCGAGCGGTGCAAGCAGCCAAAGTCATGCTATACTGCGTCACGCCGTCTCCCATGCCTCTCTGGCGCACGCGACGGCGCAGCAGGTTATCCTAGCAGCATGAGAGGAGGCTTCAGGATGCAGCAGCGTAGCTTTCGTCTGATCGAGACCAACGGGATTCGGCTTCGCACGGTCGTTGCAGGTCAGGGGCCTCTGATCATCTTGCTGCACGGCTGGCCACAGTGCTGGTACCTGTGGCGGCATCAGATCGACCCCCTGGTGGCCGCAGGGTTTCAGGTCGCTGTTCCCGATCAGCGTGGATATGGTGGCAGTGATGCGCCTCAGGAGATTGAGGCGTACGACATCCTGCAGCTCACAGGAGACGTGGTCGGGATCGCGGATGCTCTGGGGCACTCGACCTGCATCGTCGTCGGGCATGATTGGGGTGCTCCAGTCGCCTGGAACACCGCGCTGCTGCATGCCGAGCGGGTACGCGCTGTGGTCGGCATGAGCGTACCGTACTTTCGCTGGCCTGCAGGCCTATTCACACGTCAGGAGAACTTTGGCGACGAGTTTTGGTACATGGTCTACTTCCAGAAGCCAGGGGTGGCAGAGACAGAGTTTGAAGTGGATGTGCGCCGCACCCTGCGTATGATTCATTTCAGCCTGAGCGGCTCTGCTCCTGAACATCTCTTCTTTACGCCTAAGCCCTCGACCGCTGGCTTTCTCGATGGCCTCATCGACCCTCAGGAGTTACCCAGGGGCATGACGCAAGAAGATCTCGACTATTACGTGGCACAATATCAGCAGAGTGGCTTCCGTGGTGGCCTGAACTGGTATCGCAACCTTGACCGTGACATGGAGGTGACGCCACAACTGGAGGGGAAGCAAATCTTGCAGCCGGCGCTGTTCCTCGCTGGGGAAAAAGACCTGGTGCTGAAGTTTCCTGGGATGAACCTCGATACGATGCGTGCGCTCGTCCCTAACCTGCAAGGCTGTATAATCGTTCCAGGAGCTGGCCACTGGGTCCCCGCAGAATATCCCGAGGAGGTGAACAGGAGCTTGCTCGACTTCTTAAAAGACGTGCGCTGAGACCAAACGCCAAAATTTGTAGGGGAGTTCATATGGCACATCGTCTTGGTCAACAGGCGGTGGTCATCGGTGGCAGCCTGGCGGGACTGATGACAGCACGGGTCCTCGCCGACCACTTTGACGCTGTCACCGTCCTCGAACGGGACCACATTGATGCCCGGCCTGGGATTCATAAATCGATTCCCCAGGGCAACCATCTCCACGGGCTGCTGCTGAGTGGGCAGCAGGTCATGGCGTCGTTGTATCCCGGCTTTCACCAAAAGCTGTACGCCCTTGGTGCCACGCGTTGTCGCGCCGGTATCGAGATCGTTTTCTATCCTCCCACGGGTGGTAAAGCATTTTCGGGTACGGGTACCGTGCGCGAGCCGCACGACCTCGGGTTTGATATTACCTGCCACAGTCGTGGACTTCTCGAATACTGCGTGCGGCAATGTGCTCTGGAGCATACCAATATCACGTTTGCCAGTGAAAGCACGGTGCAAGGGCTGGTGTATGCCGACGGGCGTGTCCGTGGCGTACGCTATCAGCAGTCTGGCGAAGCCCGCTCTCTGGTTGCTGACCTCGTGGTCGACACCGGCGGACGGGGGTCGCAGGCGCCCCGCTGGCTCACAGAACTCGGCTTTCAAGCCCCGGCGGAAACGATCATTGGTGTCGATATTGCGTATGCCAGTGCCAAGTTCCGCGTGCCAGAGACCTACGATGAGCCTGAGCGCCTGCTGATTTGCCTTGGCTTGGCGCCTGATTTTCTCGACGGCGCCATTATGGAGATCATCGAGGATAATCTGTGGCACGTGACGTTGGCAGGACGATTCGGGCACTACCCGCCGCGCGATGCAGAAGGTTTTTTTGCCTTCGCCAAATCGTTGTATACCTCCAAGGTGTATGACCTCATCGAAGACGCTGAGCGGGTGACCGACATCACCACGTACCGGTTTCCCACCAGTGTGCTGCGTCATTACGAACAGCTGACAGTCTTTCCCGAAGGGTTTGTGGTCCTGGGCGATGCGATCAGCAGCTTCAATCCCATTTATGGGCAAGGGATGAGCTCAGCCGCGTTGCAGGTCGAGGCGTTACAGCAGTTATTACGTGAGTGTGTCCTTACATCACAGGGGCTGGAAGGCCTGGCCCAGGCGTTCTTCCCGAAGGCAGCGGCGATCGTTTTGACGCCGTGGACTCTGGCAGCCAACCAGGATTTGGCATATCCACGCACACAAGGGGAACGTCCGGCAGACCTCGCGGAAGGCGCGCAGTACTTCGCGGCCCTGGATGCCCTCACGGCTGAAGACGTCGAGGTGCACCGGCTGCTGGTCGAAGTGTTTCATCTGGTTAAGCCGCTGGCAGCTATCCATGAGGAGCCGTTGCGGAGTCGGGTGTTGGCGCGCCAACAGTAACAGTAGTAGCGGGCACCGCCTCGACTGTACGAGGTACTGTGAGGGAGTAGGTATGGAAGGGCAGCAGGCACACTGGGAACGTATCGTAGCTAGCGTGCAGGGGCCGGCGTATCGCATCCACACACAGCGGCTGGTGCTGCGGTGTTGGCAGCCCGCGGATGCACCGCTGCTCAAAGCGGCGATTGATGTGAGCCTCGAGCATTTGCGGCCGTGGATGTTATGGGCCCAGTACGAGCCCGAAGACTTACCCAGGAAGATTGAGCGTCTGCGCCGCTGCCGAGGCGAGTTTGATCTAGGCCAGGACTTCGCCTATGGTATATTTAATCATGCCGAGACCCAGGTGCTTGGGAGCACTGGCCTGCATACCCGTGCGGGTGCCGGGGCCCGTGAAATCGGCTATTGGGTACACAAGGACCACATCAATCAAGGCCTCGCCACGGAGGTCACTGCAGCGCTCACGAAAGTCGCCTTTCTCATCGACAGGGTGACCCGCATTGAGATTCATTGTGACCCCAACAATGTGCGGAGCGCCGCTGTGCCGCGCAAACTTGGCTTCTGCCACGAGGCGACGCTGCGACACCGGACCCGCACTCCCGACGGGCAGCCGCGTGACACCATGGTGTGGACACTGCTAGCCCACGAGTATCACACCAGTCCAGCCGCCGCAGCCGAGATTGAGGCGTTCGACGTCATGGGACACCCGCTGCTGTGAGGGGAACACGTCTGGTCCCGTCGTCAATCCCTATACCAGCGGCCTCTCGCTTGACACCCCACCGTGTCGGACATACACTGCGAGCTACGCACAGAGGCATTCCACGCTCTGCATTCGCCACAGGGGAGGCTGTAGCATGGCGCAACACGATATTGCTCTGATGGCACATCTCCTGCGTCGTGCCGGTTTTGGGGCGACTCGGGAGGAACTGGAACGCTACGTGGCCAAGGGCTATGAGGCCACTGTGGAAGAGCTTTTACACCCCGAGGACGGTCCACCTGTCCTCACAGATGAAGATCTCATCCGACGCTACCACGTGGACGAAAACAGCCTGATGCTCATCGATAGCTGTCAGACATACTGGCTCTACCGCATGGTCAATACCCGGCGGCCACTGGAGGAGAAGATCGCGCTGTTTTGGCACGGTGTGTTTGCTACAGGGTATACAAAGCTGAACCATCCCAAGGCCATCCTCAACCAGATTGATATGTTCCGCCGCTATGGGCTGGGCAGTTTCCATACGCTGCTCCTACGGCTGTCCAAAGATCCGGCCATGCTCTTCTGGCTGGACAACAAAGATAACCACAAAGACGCCGTGAATGAAAACTACGGTCGGGAGATTTTAGAACTGTTCTCCATGGGGGTGGGAAACTATACTGAGGTCGATGTGCGCCAGTGCTCACGGGCTTTCACCGGCTGGACGATCCGCAACGCTGCCCTGCACGCGGCGCGCGTAGCGCGAGATTCGGTGTGGCCCTACGGCCGTTTGGACTGGCAGTTCGTGTATCGTGCCGACGATCACGACGACGGCACCAAAACCTTCCTCGGACACAGCGGGGCATTCGATGGGGACGAGATCATCGAGATCATTTGCCGTCAACCCGCCACCGCCCGCTTCATTGCTCGCCACCTGTACAATTTTTTCGTTGCCGATGAGCCCCAGGTCCCGGCCTGGCCGACGGTGCCACCACGTGATCCTGAAGCCATCTCCATCTTGATGGATGCCTTTAGCAAATCGTCGTATGACATCCGCTCTGTCCTGCGTACGCTCTTTAACTCTGACTTTTTCAAGCAAGCGACCTTCGCCAAGATCAAAAGTCCGGCGGAGATGGTGGTGAGCACCGTCCGGGTCACTGGTGGGCATCGCTTCCCGAGTGTGGAGGATATTGCGTTGGCCCTGGAGACTGGTGCCATGGGGCAACAGCTCCTGGATCCGCCGAGCGTCGAAGGCTGGCATACGGGGAAGGAGTGGATCAACACCGCGACTCTCATGGCCCGCGTCAATTTTGCCTCGCGCCAGTTTGCTGACGTCAGCAAGCCAGGAGTCCGCGCGATTATTGAACGTCTCCGGGCGCAGGGGCTGACGCTCTCGCCGGAGCGTCTGGTGGACGCCTGTGTTGATCTTATGGGGCCGCTCACGGTGGCAGAGAGCACGCGCCAGGAACTTATTGGGCATGCCGCCACAGAAGGGGATCTACACTTTGGTACTGATGACGCTACGGCGGTGGCGCGTGTCAGGGACATGCTGCAACTGATTGTCTCTATGCGAGAGTTTCAGCTCGTGTAGACCCTCACCCTAACTCTCTCCCAGAGGGAAGGGGCGCCGTTAAACTGGCGCCCCTCCGCCGACGCAGTCGCGGGGGGAGGGGATTGGAGAGGCAGGAGAAGTAAGAGACATGAGCGTGCGCAATCTATATCGCTACAGCCACACTATCGGCTTTTATGGGCTGGGGGGCAGAGGGTTTAACAACCCCGTGGATGTGGCTATTCGTCGGGACGGGATGCTCTATGTGCTGAATCGGGCCGGGACGGAAATCGATGTGCGTATGGGCTATAAACGGGTATCCATGTGCACGCTAGCCGAAGAGTATCATGGCGATTTTAGCAGTGGTGGCACCGGAGATGGCCAGATCATGTGGCCTGTGGCCATGGCGCTCGATGCCGAGGAGAATATCTATATTTCTGATGAAGCCCTGCAGCGCATTTCCATTTTCGATAAACAGGGCACCTTCCTCGCCAGGTGGGGCCGGCAGGGGAGCGGTGACGGTGAGTTTGACCGGCCGGCTGGTCTTGCCTTTGATCACGAGCAAAACCTACTGGTAGTGGACAGTTGCAACAACCGCATTCAAAAATACACCAAAGACGGCACCTTTCTCAGTGCCTGGGGGAAGAGTGGCCAGGGGCCTGGAGAGTTGAACTTACCATGGGGCCTCGCCCTGGATCAGGCTGGCAACGTGTACGTGGCTGACTGGCGCAATGATCGCATCCAGAAGTTCGATGCCACGGGGCATTATCTGGCCAGTTGGGGCACCTCGGGCCAGGGCGCTGGGGAATTCAACCGTCCCTCCAGCGTTGCCGTAGACCAGGAGGGCAATATCTACGTGGCCGACTGGGGCAATGAGCGCGTGCAGCTCCTCGCGCCTGACGGCAACGTACGGGCTATACTGCGGGGGGAAGCAGGGGTGTCGAAATGGGGTGAGAGCTACTTTATCTCCAACCAGGATGAGCTTGCGGAACGCCAGAAGGCTGACCTGGAACCGCCTCTCGAACTCCCACCAACAGAGGCAGCGCGTTATGAGTCGGCCAGTATTGAGAAGCTGTTCTGGGGTCCAGTTGCCGTGAAACTGGACGCTCAGGACCGCCTCTACGTGGTGGAAAGCTGCCGGCACCGTATCCAGATCTACGAGAAAAACTAGCGCAGTCCAGGCCCTCTGCCCCTAGCAGAGGGCCTTGGATAGGGGGCCGTATCGTATGGCGGATATACGTCGTTTCACAGCATGGAGCCTGGGGCTCCTGGCGGTTCTCCTCGGGCTTGTGACCATCTGGGACATGCGGCTCCCGTTTGCGGCGACGCGGTCAACAGATCTCCAGACCCAGGTGAAGGAACTCACGGATCGTGTCCAGGAGTTAGAGGCGAAGCTTGCCTGCCTGAGCAAGGATGGAGATAACGTTGTTTTTGAGAAGTGTAATGTGTATATCCGCAACGGCAGCGGGAAGACGGATGGCGCGGTGAATGGTCTGGGGAATCTGATCATTGGCTATAACGAGACCACCGGTGAGAACCTCAAGCGCACGGGATCCCACAACCTGGTGGTCGGCCCGGAGCACGCCTACTCGAGCTTCGGTGGCCTGGTGGCGGGCCGCGAGAACACCATCAGCGCCCCTTATGCCAGTGTTACCGGGGGCCGTTTGAATACTGCCAGCGGCCTTGGAGCTACTGTCAGCGGGGGTAGTGTCAACACTGCCAGCAAAGATTTTGCCAGCGTCAGCGGTGGGAAAAGTAACGAAGCGAAGGGGCTCAACGCGAGCGTCAGCGGGGGTACGAGTAATAGTGCACAGGGCGATTTTAGCAGTGTCACGAGTGGCTCCGACAATGTGGCAAGCGGTTTCGCTGCCAGTGTGAGCGGCGGCTCAGGCAACGGGGCGAAAGGTAACTACACCAGCGTCAGTGGGGGCAAGCAACGTGACACCGTCGAGCAGGATAGCTGGCGTGGTGGCAGTCTGGTAGAGCAGAATTGAGGGCGGTGGGAGGAGAAAGGCGATGATACAGCCGGTGCGCGTGGTGCATTACGTGAACCAGTTCTTTGGTGGCATTGGCGGAGAAGAGATGGCCCATGTAGGGATCTCATTAGCCGATGGGGTCGTGGGTGCGAGTCGCGCCTTACAGCAGGCACTCGGCACGCAGGGGACGCTGCTCGGCACGCTCATCGGTGGCGACAACTACGTCAGCGAACAACGCGCCGAGGCGATCGCGGCGATCACCGAGCACCTCCACAATCTGCGGCCCGATGTGGTGATTGCTGGCCCGGCCTTCAACGCCGGCCGCTACGGACTGGCATGCGCTGAGGTCTGTAAAGCGGCGCAGACGCTTGGCCTGAATGCGGTGACCGGGATGCATCCAGAAAACCCGGGCACCCTGAGCTATCCATCGGAGCTACTCATTGTCCCGACCGGAGTCACCTCCGTCGAAATGCCAACGGCGCTAGCCGCCATGGTGCGCCTGGCCATAAAGCTGAGCCGCGGTGAGGAACTTGGGCCGGCGCAAGTCGAAGGCTATCTGCCACGTGGCCTGCGGCGTGTGTACGACCGGCAGCGCCCGGGCTATCTGCGGGCGCTCGACATGCTACAAGCGAAGCTTCGGGGTGAAGCGTTTGTCACGGAAGTGCCCATTCACGCCCCCGAGCGGGTGACGCCAGCAACGCCTATCGCCGACCTGGCGCGCGCCACTATGGCTCTGGTGACTACCGGTGGCCTGGTGCGCAAGGGCAATCCCGATAAGCAGGTATCGTCCAACGCGACGCGCTACTACCGCCATACCGTGGCCGAGCTGCGCAGCCTTTCTGGCAATGACTGGGAGGCGTATCACTCTGGCTATTTTAACCACATTGTCAACTCGAACCCCAACTATATTCTGCCGCTCAATTTCCTGCGTGATCTTGAAGAGGAGGGCAGCATTGGCGGCGTCTACGAGTGGATCTACGCCTTGCCGGGCGTGAGCACGCCGGTGGCCGTCTCCAAGCGTCTCGGAAAAAGCATCGCCGAGGACCTGCAAGCCGGTGGCGTCCATGGCTGTCTCCTGGTCGCCACGTGAGGCACCTGTAATCGTTGCGGAGCAACGATCGCCAAGGAAATTGAACGTGTGGGAATTCCGGTGGGCATGATCTCCGCCATCTACGACTTGGCCCTCACCACCGGGGCGAACCGGGTCATTCGCGGGGCGCGCATTGAGCACGTCTGTGGCGATCCCAATCTCGGGCCAGAGAAGGACTACGCCTACGGCCTGCGCATCGTGCGCACGGCCCTGCAGGCCGTACAGACGGCGGTGACCGGGCCGACCCTGTTTGATCCGATGGATATGGCCCTGGAGCGGGAGGTCAGCCATGCGTCTTGAAATGGGGACGTTTCCGGTCCACAACATCACATTTGGATCGCAGACACGCTATCAGGACGGGCATCTGGAGGTCGACAAGGCGGTGGTCCTGGAGGCGGTACAGCACGACCCGCGGATTGCCACTGTCGACCTGGAGATTGCCTCTCCTGGAGAATCGGTGCGCATCTGGCCCGTGCGTGATGTCATTGAACCGCGCCTCAAGGTCGAAGGACCAGGCGTCACGTATCCTGGTATGTGTGGTCGGTCCATTACGACGGTAGGGGAGGGGCGTACGCACCGCCTCTCCGGCATGGGGGTCACCGAGGTATCCAGCGTGAACTGGCACGATGCCGGCGGAGACTACGTCGAGATCTATCTGGACATGTCCGGTCCCTGGGCCGACCTGCTGCCCCTCAGCAAGCTCATCCACCTGTGTGTCGTGGTCGAACCAGATCCTGGGCTGGGCAATGAGGCGCAGAACGATGCCGTGCACAAGGCGGCGCTAGTGGTCAATGACCAGATTGCCGCTGCCACACGTCATCTGACCCCGCCAGAGCGAGAGATTTTTGAGTTGCGCCAGGTCGATCCAGCCTTACCGAAAGTGGTCTACATCTGGTGCGTGCATTCGCCCCAGGCCATGTCCGGCTCGCCGACGGCGTTCTGCACCGCCACCTATGGTCTGACCCAGCTCACGCCGCCCTGGTTTCTCCATCCCAACGAGATCCTCGATGGCGCCTTGACTGGCCCCTACCGCACGGCGTTTGCCATGTCCTGGACCGTGGCGAACAATCCGCTGCTGCTGGACCTGTACCGCCGTCATGGCGTGGACTGGAATTTTGTCGGGGTGATTGCCTTGCGTACGGAATGGACGACGCAGCACGAGAAGCAGCTCATGGCCAATCAGGCCGCCAAGCTGGCCAAGCAGCTCGGGGCGCAGGGGGCGGTACTCACCTGGGACGCTGGGGGTAACGAGTTCATCGAGGTGGTGCGTACGATCCAGGCGTGCGAGCAGTTGGGCATTAAGACGGTCTTTTTGACGAGTGAAGACGATGCCACCGATGCAGCGCCGACCATGCTCGAACCCCTGCCAGAAGCCGATGCTATCGTCAGTACGAGCTTTTTCAAGACGCGCACACTGGAACTCCCCGACATGCCACCAGTACAACGCGTCATTGGCGTCCCACAGAAGGCCATTGGGCCACTGCGTGACCAGCTTGTGCCTACCGCCGGGAGTTTGCCACCACCGCCACGGCACGACGATCATTATGGATTTATGACGCTGAGTTGTATTGAGTATTAAGGCGCGGTTTCTATGAAGGCAGGCCAGGCATCGTAGAGATACAGTGTAAAAGGTATCCACCAGATAAAGTCGTTCGTGAGGCACATGACTGCAGTTGCCCAGGGCCATTGGCCGCTCCAAATGAGCTGCGCCAGCCCGATAGGACCGAGCACTTTGCCGAGCAGCCCGACGGCCGCCAGTAACCAGCCACGTTCCGGCAGGCGTGCCACTTCCAGGTAGACAATCCCGTAGAGCCCGACGACCATGCCCAGGCAGGCAAAGATCTGCGGGTAATTCTGGAGCGGTAAGCCCGCAAAGCGAAATAGCCATTGCGGGTCGAGCACCGCGTACACTCCCCACGCCAGATTGTAGCCCCCAGCCAGGATAAAGATGGCCTGGTGGAAACGCCGCCGTGCCATCATGTGTGGGTCTCCTAAAGCGGCTTGCAATTGTCTGTACGGCTCCTGGATGCCCGCAAAAGCGGGCATCCAGTGCCTTGGCTGCCTACCGTACACCCGAATGACATCCGCTCTAGGGACGATATGTAGCTCTGTCCCCACGCCGTGTCACGGGGATACTATGCTGATGCTGGCTGAGCTTGCACTTGGGTCATCCCTACTGCACCGTAAAGCTCTTGGTGGCGGTGCCAGTTATCCCATTCACACTCGCATCCGTCCTGACCTTATAGGTCCCGACGGGATCGAGTGTCCCAAGCTGGAGTTGCCACACTATGGAGCCAGAGGTACCAGTCGTGGCTGTCCCCTTAAGCACTGTGCCATTGGCTTTCGTGATGGTGATGGTTACACTGGCGTTGGCCACCGGAGAGCCATTGGCACTTACACCCGTGGTAATGGTCACTCTCTGGCCTCGTGTGTAGCTCGCCTTATCGGTTGTCAGAGTGACACTGAGACCCGAGACGAGGGCTACTGTCGCCGAGGTCGAGGCGGTGGAGGTCGGGTTAGCACTGTTCGTGGCGGTCACATTGCTGGTGTAGAGCCCGGTAGTCGCTGCGGCTGGCGAGGTGACCTGCAGCGTCGTGGTGGCGCTCGCCCCCGGGCTGAGGGTCAGCGTTGGGGCGGTAAGGTTGACCGTCCAGCCACTGGGCGCAGCCGCCTGCAGAGCAAAGGTGGAGGCGGTGCAACCGGCATTGTCGTTGTTGGTGACCGACACAGTGAACGTCACGGTGCTGCCGGGCTGCACCCACTGGCTCTGGGACGGTGCGAGCGCTATCGTAGGGTTGGCCTGTACGCAGACCAGCGGTCCGAAGCTCACGGACACGGTCGCACCCGTGCTGCTCACCGACACCGGGGTGATGGTCACGCCGGCATTGGGATCGGTAAAGCTCTGGCCTACGACCAGCGCCGGATCAGACCAGGAGGCGGTTACCGGCGTCATGTCCAACAGGTAGCTGCTGTTGCCGTCCGAGGGCGACCCGGTGTGGAGCACCACACCGTTACGGACGTTACTGTTGCTGGAGAGGAAGCTATCAACGCCAGTCGCCTGGCGGTATTCCACGTAATACCAGGTCTGCTTCTCGGTGGTGGCGTCGGTCGCTTTCAGGATCGCCAGGGCCTTGGGGCCAGGGCTAGCGGTTTCAAGCGGCTCAATCGTGTAGAGACCATCTGCCTGGACGATGGTGATCATGGGTGAGGTCCCGTAGTCCAACCACCCCAGGCGGTCTTTATGGAAGGCGTTAAAATGGCCGGCTGCGGAGTTCCCCATGGTGTCGATCGTATCCCCGTAGTCGCTCGTGGTGCAGTTCGTGCCGAGCACGGTGGTGCCACAGTCTAGGGAGTGCGCGTGGTAGAGGCCGAAGTTATGGCCCATCTCGTGGCTGACCACCTTGAGCGCCAGACTGCCGTTGATCCAGGCCTGGGAGGGCTGGCCACCGACAGACCCAAGACCCCACCAGGTACAGGCGTTTTGCGGAAAGGCATAGACATAGCGCCTATAAGTAGACAGATTGACGCCAGCCGCCTGGGCGGCCGCCTGCGCCTGGCTCGCCAGCGTGGCATAGTCACAGACCGTACTGCTGAGGGGGATAGTGTACCAGCCGACGACGGTGCCGGTCAGCCAGGTCTGCCCATACGAATTCTCCAGGTCAAAGTTACTCGTCTGGCCGAACACGACGTTTTGTGCCGTGGCAACGGTGTAAGGCTGGGTGGCCTTATCCTGGAAGTTGACCAGGATGACGAGGGTCGGTTGCGCTCCAAAGGTGTTCGGCAGGGCCGTGGCGAGGGTCTGGACACTGGTACTGCTGGAGCCGAGCGCCAGCGCCTGCCCGACCTGCACGCCGGTGACGCGGACCCGCGTGGCCGTTTCGAGGTGCGTCGGCGGGTGCGCGGCGAAGTGCAGCGCAAACCGCCTGCGAGCGGTCTTGAGAAAGTAGACGAAGCGACTGCCAACATCGCGATCCTCATGCAGGACTTCGAGCTCGCCTTCGACCTCCATCTCTTCCTCGACCAGGGCCCGTACCGCGGGTGGCAGGCTGGCACGGAGGTCGGCCGGCAGGGTCAGCCGTAACACCTCCCCCGGATCGTCCTGGATGATCGCGGCGAGGAGCGCCTGACGCTCGGTAGCCGCCGTGAGGAGCTGACTCAGGAGCCGGCTCTTTGTGGCAGTGTCAGCCAGTTGATGACGCATGCCGAGAGTCATGAGAGCCTGTGTGAGGCTCTCTGCGCGAGGATGTGGTCTGGAGGCTAGCCCAGAGGATGGGGCATGCGCCTGCGCCAGTCCTACGGTGGCCCAGAGCGCCAGGCCAAGTAGGCAGAGCTTGGCGAGCACGGGCCCGAGACGGGCCCATAGCCATTGGCCCAGAGCCGAAGAGGTGAGCGGACGGTGTTGGGACGGGCGACCAGGATGCATCAGCGACTCCTTTGCTGGATGCGGAAGCCGCCTCTCCCTAGGAGTTGCATACAGCACTCTTCCTTCGGTAACCCGGCTGTCAGGCCCATAGCCTGACCCGTGGCTTTGCGTCCCCGCCTCACGGCGGGTTTGCCTTTATCGGGAAGAGGGGTCCGCGTGGATAAGTATTGTTAGGTTTGTCTTATCGGCAGCCTGCTAGGAAACTTAACGCAACTGTGTGCTCTGTCCTACGTTTTTGTCTGTAAGGCTTTTCCGAAGTGGCATAGCAATCGGCTTTAACACTACAATCCACCTGATAACTGCCTTATGGGAGAGAAATCGGGGACTCCTCAACGGCCCCAAGTGAACATTACAAACACCGAAAGCTTTGAAAGTAAGATGCATGGAGGAGTGATGAGCAGTGCTAGGTGGGTCTGGCTGTGTGGCGTGTCCCTCGTCTTGCTTGCCTCGCTCACGGTGAGCCACGGCGCTCTCCTGGGATTTCGACAAGCCGTGCCTGGATATAAATTAACGTTTCCGGCTGATCATGCCGCCCATCCGGATTATCGCACCGAATGGTGGTACTACACCGGGCATCTCCGGACCGCAACCGGCAAGCGCTACGGCTATCAACTCACGTTCTTCCGCCATCGTGTCGATAGCAACGGTTTAGCCATTAACCCATCGAAATGGTTTGCGGATAATGTCTACATGGCGCACATGGCGATTACGGACGAAACTGCTAAACGCTTCGTGTATGGTGAAAAGTTGAACCGGGCAGCGCTTGGGTTGGCGGGCGCCGCCGAGCAGCGTTATCACGTGTGGAATGAGGACTGGCTGGCCGAACGGCTCGGCACGGTGCAGCACCTGGTTGGAGAGATACCCGGGTATAAGCTCAACCTGATCGTTACCCCCTTAAAACCGCCCGTGCTCCATGGCGCGACGCAGGACGGACTGAGTCAGAAGGGGGAAGGGAAAGGACATGCCTCACACTATTATTCCTTGACGCGTCTGAAGACGGAGGGGGTGCTGCACACCAGCGAGGGGGTCGTTGAGGTCGAGGGCCTCAGTTGGATGGATCATGAGTTCGGCAGCTCACAGCTCACCGAGTCGCAGGTGGGCTGGGACTGGTTTAGCATACAATTGGCCAATAACTACGAGCTCATGCTCTATCACATCCGCCACCGAGATGGCAGCATCGACCCGCATTCCAGCGGCACCCTGGTACGTCCTGATGGCACCAGCGTGCATCTGCGTCGCGATGATGTCCAGGTGCAGAGTCATACGCAATGGAAAAGCCCGAAGAGCGGGGCGGTCTATCCACAGCGCTGGACGCTCCGCATTCCCACGGTGGACCTCACCTTGCATCTGGAACCAGTGCTCGCCGAGCAAGAACTCGTCACTGACAACAGCACCCGCGTGACATATTGGGAGGGCAGTGTTACCGTCGGCGGTAGCATGCAGGGGCAGGCGATAGACGGGGTCGGCTATGTGGAATTAACGGGCTATGTGCAGCGCGTCAATCTCTAAGCAGCGCAAGGTCTCTTCTCGTACCCTTTAGTCAGGGCTATGCACTGAAATCAGTTGACTTGCGGCCTTTTTGGGTGTTAAATCCCTACGGCCGCAGGGTATGTGGTATACACCAAGATGCTCAACATGGACCAAACGCACTTGTCTAATGTTGCACAAGATATTGAACGTATCTTACATAAGCGCGGGAAAGACTACCTCACCGTACGCCAGATTAGTGCCAGTCTGTCGCGGTGCGTACGCCAGCAGCTCAGCCTGACAACCTGCCATGCCACTGCCGACATGCTCAAGAAACTTACGCCCTGGCTCGGTGAGAGTCTGCAAGTGTATCACGGTCCTACGTCCATCTACATTGGCCAGAAGCGCTCACCGGCAGAGCTCATTCTGCAGAGGGTGCAGCAACACCCTGGCATCTCACCCAAACAACTGGGCCTGGGGCTGCCGCTGTCGAAGCGCCACTATATCACAGCACTCAATAACCTCCTGAGCACAGGTACGGTCGTCTGTACCTTCAAGGACAATCTTATGCCGATGCTCCACCTCTCCTCCCATGCACCTGTACAGGGCACCGCTCAGGCCAGCACCGAGGACGACCACCTGGTGTTTCATACCGCTTATAACACCGTTGGCCATGGACGCAGTTTCGTCCGCATCCATCGGCTACGGGATGCCTTGGCATGGCCGCGTGCGCGGTTTGATGGGGTATTGCGGGCCTTGTTGGCTGACTACACTGTGGAGCTGCACGGGGGTGATCCTTCCGTGATGACGGAGGAAGAGCTGCGCCATTCCTTT
>Ga0209382_10004669_pt1 | contig 18178 bp, 16 predicted proteins | sample SoiMetdeltSBSDD5_FD_187599 | JGI IMG/M metagenome (GOLD analysis project Ga0209382, IMG submission 187599) | Bulk soil microbial communities from a Populus tree surrounding site in Tennessee, USA - Soil MetaG P. deltoides SBSDD5 (SPAdes) (version 2) | ecosystem: Environmental > Terrestrial >...
TGGTCGGGCTGGCCGAGGTGGTGCTGACGCAGCGCGCCGCAGACGCCCCGCGCGGCGCCACCGGGCAACTGCTCGTGGCGACCACGGAGCCGGACCGGGTCGAGCGCCGGCTGGCGAGGAACGACGTGCGCATCCGGGCCCTGTCGCCCGGCCTCGGGACAGGCCTGCGCACCGTCCCCCGGCTGGTGGCGCGACCGCTCGAGATCAAGGCGCGGTTCGGCGAGTTCGCCGTGGGCCTGCCCTACGGCACGGACTGGATCCGCATCGAGCCGCGCTGGCTGCGCCGCAACGTCGTGACGCGGTCGATACCGATCCTCGGCGCGGTGACGTGCAACCGGCGGCTCTTCCCGCCGCTGCGGCGCGCGCTGCGCGCGCTCGCGCGGCGCGGGCTGTCGCACGTCGTCGACCGCGCCGACTACGCGGGCTGCCACGCTCCGCGCCGGATTCCCGGCTCGGGCGCGCTGTCGCTCCATGCGTGGGGACTGGCGATCGACCTCAACGCGGCCGCCAACCCGCGGCTGGGCGGCTCGCGCCAGGATCGCCGCCTCGTGCGCGCGATGGAGGAGGCCGGCTTCACCTGGGGCGGTCGCTGGCCGACCGTCCCGGACCCCATGCACTTCGAGCTGCACGCCCCGCCCGCCCCCGGTGCATCCGTCTCCCAAGCCCCCGGACCGTAGAATCCACGGACGAGGTGACGAACGAGGTGCTGGACGCTGAGCGGCTGCGCCTGCTCATCGAGGTCGGTCGGGGGCTGGTATCCAAGCTCGAGCTCGAGACGGTGCTCAACCGCCTGATCGAGGTGGGGCGCGAGCTGACCGGCGCCCGCTACGCCGCGCTCGGCATCCTCGACGAGGACCGGCAGGAGCTGGAGCGCTTCCTCACGCTCGGCATCGACGAGGAGGCCCGCCAGGCGATCGGCGACCTGCCGCGCGGGCACGGCGTGCTCGGTGAGCTGATCCGCGACCCGCGGCCGCTGCGCCTCGACAACGTCGGTGACCACCCCCGCTCCTACGGCTTTCCCGCGGCGCACCCGCTGATGCGCACTTTCCTCGGCGTGCCGGTGATGATCCGGGGCGAGGCCTTCGGCAACCTCTATCTGACGGAGAAGGAGAGCGGGCCCTTCGACGAGGCCGACGAGGAGGCAGCCGTGATCCTCGCGGACTTCGCCGCGATCGCGATCGACAACGCGCGCCTGTACACGCGCGCCGAGGCGCGCCGTCAGGATCTCGAGCGAACCGTGCGCCGGCTGGAGGCGACCACGGACCTCGCGCGCGCGCTCGAGGCCAACATGGACCTGCACCACATGCTCGAGCTGATCGCGAAGCGGGGACGCACGCTCGTCGATGCCCGGTGGCTCGCGATCCTGCTCGCAGACGAGGCCGCCTTCGAGGTGGCAGCCGTCGCGGGCGAGATCAGCAGCAACCGGGTCGGAACCCGCCTGGAACGGCCCGGCACGCTCGTGGAGCAGGTGCTCCGCGAAGGCCGTACGCGGCGCGCCGCCGACCTGACGGGAACGCTCACGGAAACGCTGGGCGACGTTCCCGCGGGCGATGACGCCGCCCTCTTCATCCCCCTGTCCGTGCGGGCGACGCGCATGGGCGTGCTCGTCGCCGCGGAGGAGTCCGTCGACGGCCGCCCGGTCGGCGCCGACGACGTGCGGCTGCTCGAGGCGCTGGCCGCTACGGCGGCCACCGCGGTGCACACGGCCCGCTCGGTGGCGTCCGACCGCCTCCGGCACAGCATCGAGACCTCCGAGCGCGAGCGCCAGAGATGGGCCCGTGAGCTCCACGACGAGACGCTCCAGGGGCTCGGTGGCCTGCGCGTGCTCCTGTCGTCGGGCCTGCGCGGCTCCGGCGAGGACCTCTCGGACGCGGCCCGCCGGGCGGTCGCGCAGATCGGCGAGGAGATCCGCAACCTGCGCACCCTGATCACCGAGCTGCGCCCCGCGGCGCTCGACGAGCTCGGTCTCGTCCCGGCGATCGAGACCCTTGCCCAGCGCACCGCGACCACGGAGGGGCTGACTCTCGAGACGAACATCGACCTGCGCCTGGAAGGAGAGACCCGGCTCGAGCCCGAGGTCGAGAGCGCCGTTTACCGGCTCGCGCAGGAGGCGCTCACCAACGTCGTCAAGCACGCGCGCGCGAATCGGGTCGAGATGAACCTGACCCGGGAGGACTCGGCGGTGGTGCTGACCGTGTCGGACGACGGCATCGGGTTCGATCCAGACGGCTCGGGGCCGGGCTTCGGCCTGATCGGCATGCGCGAGCGCGTCAGCCTCACCGGAGGGCGGCTCGAGATCGAGTCGCAGGACGGGGCGGGGACGACGCTGCGGGCGACTCTGCCGGTGCGCTTCCGGAACGGAGCGAGCGCCTAGTTCAGCCCGCGCGGGCGAGCGCGATCGCGCCTGCGACGTCGAGCGTCGACAGCACTCCCACGGCCCGGTCGGCGACTGGGTCGACGACGATCACGTGCGAGTCCTCATGCTCGATCATCAGGCGCACCGCGCACGCGAGGCTCTCCCCCGGGCCCACGGTGGGGAACTCGGTGCACGCGCACGTGCCGGCGGTGACGCCGGCCGCCTCCGTGGCATCCGCGGACACGAGATCGAGGTCTGAGACGACCGCCCACGCGCGGCGGCCGCTCGTCCCCTCCACGACCACGCGGTGCACCCGGTGGGTGGCCATCAGGTGAGCGACCAGCGCGAGCGGCGCGTCCGGAGGGCACGTGAGCACCGCCGGGTTCATGACGTCGGACACGGCGAGGTGTGCGTCGAGACTGCTGCCGTCTGGCGTGCCCTGCTGCATGCGAGCTACCGTACGCCGCGGAAACGCCTGCTCCATCGGCAGATTTCCGCCGACTGCGGTCCGTAATCGCCACGGAGCGGATTCGCCGGCGCGGGGCCGGCCGCCGGCTCAGACCTCGATCAGGCCGTGGTCCAGCGCGTAGCGGACGAGCTCCGCCCGCGTCTGGAGCTGCAGCTTCTGCTGGATGTGCGCGCGATGCGACTCAACGGTGCGCACGCTCAGGAAGAGCTGGGCGGCGATCTCGCTGTTCGTGTGGCCCAGGGCGATCAGCTTCAAGACCTCGCGCTCACGTTCGGTGAGGGCGTCCCGTGTGTCGTCGGCCGGCTCCGCGGCCAGCCGCGCACCCAGGCTGGGATGCAGATATGTGTTGCCGGCGGCCGCGACCCTGACGGCCTCGACGAGCTCCGAGTCCGCCGCCTCCTTCAGCACGTATCCGAGCGCGCCGGCCCGCATCGCCTCGCGCGCGAAAGCGGGGTCGTCCTGCATCGTGAGCACCACGATCTGGGTGCCCGGGAACTCCTCGCGAAGCTGTGGGATCGCGGGGAGGCTCGGGTCACCGGGCATGTTGAGGTCCAGCACCAGCACGGCGGGCTTGTGCCCCCGCACGTACCGGCGTGCGCTGTCGATGTCGCCCGCCTCCGCCACGACCTCGAAGTCGGGCTCGCCGTCCAGCAGCATCCGCAGGCCGCTGCGGACCACGCTGTGGTCGTCGGCGATCACGATCCTCGTCGTGGACCCGGTGCCGGGCTGCTCGTCTGCGGTGCCGTTCGCCATCACCCTCAGCCTAGTCCGCGTACCGGAGTACGGGGAGCGGCTCCCGGGGAGGTAGGTCGTGCGGCGAGCGGGGCTCGCGGCGGCTTCGCTTTTCAGTGCCTTCGACATGCAACGTAGGAGACGGTAGCCGTGCGGCCCGGGTGCTTTGAGCGGGGAAATCCAGGGTCTCGTTCCGTATTTCACCGCAGGCTCGCACCGGCCCGGCAGGCCGGGCTTCCCTCGCCGCGCCCGGGCGCGTACGCTGCATGCCCCTGAGCACAGAGCCGCACACCAGCTCCCCGGCCGATCCGCGCGTCCTCCCCCGCGTGGGCTTCGACTCGCTGCTCGCCGCGCTGCAGGCGCGGGGCTATCGCCTGATCGGGCCCACGATCCGCGACCGGGCGATCGTGTACGACACGCTGGAGTCGAGCGCCGACCTCCCCGTGGGCTGGACCGACGAGCAGGAAGGCGGCACCTACCGGCTCGCGCGCCGCGACGACGAAGCGCTGTTCGGCTACGCCGTCGGCGTGCAGTCGTGGAAGCGCTACCTGTGGCCGCCGGACGTGCGGCTGTGGCGCGTGAAGCGGGAGGGAGACTCCGGCTTCGCCGTGATCCCGGAGGAGGACGAGCCGCCCCGGGACGCCTACATCGGCGTCCGCTCGTGCGAGCTGCACGCGATCGCGCACCTCGACGACGCGCTCCTGCACGTGCCCGAGCCCGATGCCATGTACGCGGCCCGCAGGGAACGCGTCTTCGTCGTGGCGCTCAACTGCCACCAGGCCGGCGGGACCTGCTTCTGCGTCTCCATGGACACCGGCCCGCGCGCGACCTTCGGCTACGACGTGGCCTTGACCGAGGTGATCGAGGACGGAGAGCACTGGTTCCTCGTGCAGGCGGGCAGCGACGCCGGCGCCGAGGTGCTCGCAGAATTGTCGACGGGCCCGGCCGGCGAGCGGGAGATGGCGGCCGCCGATCGCGCCGTCGAGCGCGCTGCTTCCAACCAGGGGCGCACGATGGACACGACGGACATCAAGGACCTCCTCTACCGCAACTACGAGCACCCGCGGTGGGAGGACGTCGCCGATCGCTGCCTCACGTGCGGCAACTGCACGATGGTCTGCCCGACCTGCTTCTGCACCACGGTGGAGGACGTCACCGACCTCGAGGGCGACATCGCGGAGCGTCACCGGCAGTGGGACTCCTGCTTCACGATGGACTTCTCGTACGTGCACGGCGGCAGCGTGCGGCCGTCCGGCAAGTCGCGCTACCGCCAGTGGATGACGCACAAGCTCGCGACCTGGATCGACCAGTTCGGCACCTCGGGCTGCGTCGGCTGCGGCCGGTGCATCACGTGGTGCCCGGTCGCGATCGACATCACCGAGGAGGTTGCCGCGATCCGGGCCGACGACCGCGGCGGTCCCGACCAGCTGCCGACGGAGCGCCCGCCCCGATGAAGGAGATGGAGGAGCTCGTCGCCGAGGTGCCGGTCCTGTCGGGGCTCGCGCAGGCGCACCTCGACCTGATCGCCGGCTGCGCGCAGAACACCCGGTTCGACGCGGGGACGTACCTGTTCCGGGAGGGGGACCCCGCGGACCGGTTCTATGCCGTGCGCCAGGGTGCCGTGGCGCTCGAGATCCACGTGCCCGCGCGCGAGGCGGTGGTCGTGGAGACCCTGCACACCGGCGACCTGCTCGGCTGGTCTTGGCTCTTCCCGCCCTTCCGCTGGAGCTTCGACGCGCGCGCGCTGGAGCCGGTGGGCGCGATCGCGTTCGACGGCGCGTGCCTGCGCGGCAAGTGCGAGACCGACCCCGAGCTGGGCTATGCGCTGATGCAGCGCATCGCACAGGTGATCATCGAGCGCCTGCAGGCGACCCGCATGCGGCTGCTGGACGTCTACGGGGTCGAGGCCGCCACATGAGCGCGGCCGTCGCGGCGCGGCGCGATCCGCTGCTTCCCGACCGTTTCCGCGTCACCGGTCGCACCCGCGAGACCGCGGACACCTGGACCCTCACGCTCGAGCCGGTCGACCGGGATCCGCTCGCCTTCGCGCCGGGGCAGTTCAACATGGTCTACGCGTTCGGCGCAGGGGAGGTGCCGATCTCGATCAGCGGCGATCCCGGCCGCGCCGGTCCGCTCGTGCACACGGTGCGGGCGGTGGGCAAGGCGACCGCCGCGATCTGCGACGCGCAGGAGGGGGCGATGCTCGGCGTGCGCGGGCCGTTCGGCACGGACTGGCCGCTGGCCGCGGCCGAAGGCCGCGACGTGGTCGTCGTGGCGGGCGGCGTCGGCCTGGCCCCGGTGCGGCCGATCGTCTACGCCGTCCTCGCACAGCCGGACCGCTTCGGGCGCGCCTTGGTCCTGTACGGCGGCCGCCAGCCCGACCAGCTGCTCTACTCCGCGGAGCTCGCCGCGTGGCGGGAGCAAGGCATCGACGTGGACGTGACGGTCGACATCGCGACGTCCTCCTGGACCGGCAAGGTCGGCGTGGTGCCGCAGCTGATCGGCCGCGCGGCGCTGGACCCGGAGCGAGCGGTGGCGTTCGTCTGCGGCCCGGAGGCGATGATGCGCTTCTCCGCCGAGGCGCTGCTGGAGCGCGGGCTGCGACCGGAGCATGTGTACGTGTCGATGGAGCGCAACATGAAGTGCGCCGTCGGCCAGTGTGGGCACTGCCAGCTGGGACCGGAGTTCGTCTGCCGCGACGGCGCAGTGTTCAGCTGGCCGCGGATCCGGCATGCGTTCAGGATCAGGGAGATCTGATGCCGCCGCGCAGGGCGAAGCTCGCAGTCTGGAAGTTCGCGTCCTGCGACGGCTGCCAGCTGAGCCTCCTGGACTGCGAGGACGAGCTGCTGGAGGTCGCAGAGGAGATCGAGATCGCCTACTTCCTGGAGGCGACCCGCGCGACCGTCGAAGGGCCCTACGACCTCTCCCTCGTGGAGGGCTCGATCACGACCGAGGCCGACCGCGAGCGCATCCTGCGGGTGCGGGACGTCTCACGGCGGCTGGTCACCATCGGCGCCTGCGCCACCTCGGGCGGGATCCAGGCCCTGCGCAACTGGGCCGATGTAGGCGACTTCGTGGCGGCGGTGTACGCCTCGCCCGAGTACATCTCGACGCTCGACACGTCGACGCCGATCAGCGCGCACGTGCACGTGGACTTCGAGCTGCGCGGCTGTCCGATCAACAAGTACCAGCTGCTCGAGGTGATCGGCGCATACGTCAACGAGCGCCGGCCCGCGATCCCGGAGCACAGCGTGTGCATCGAGTGCAAGCGCCGCGGCAACGTCTGCGTGATGGTCGCCCACGGCACTCCCTGCCTCGGCCCCGCCACCCACGCCGGCTGCGGTGCGCTGTGCCCGTCGTACAACCGCGGCTGCTACGGCTGCTTCGGGCCCATGGAGACGCCCAACATCGAGTCGCTGGGGCAGTGGTGGAAGCGGCTGGGGGCGACCGACGACGAGCTCACCCGCGTCTACCGCAGCTTCAACGCGTGGAAGGAGCCGTTCCGCGCAGCGAGCGATCTCCATGAGCGCCGGCGCTGACGGCGAGCGCACGATCCGGACCGACTACCTCGCGCGCGTGGAGGGCGAGGGCTCCCTCTACGTGCGCCTGCGCGACGGCGAGGTCGTCGACGCGAAACTGAAGATCTTCGAGCCCCCGCGCTTCTTCGAGGCCTTCCTGCGCGGCCGCTCCTTCGACGAGGTCCCCGACATCACGGCGCGCATCTGCGGGATCTGCCCCGTCGCGTACCAGATGAGCTCGTGCCGGGCGATGGAGGACGCGCTCGGCGTCGAGGTCGGCGGGCCGCTGCGCGACCTGCGGCGCCTGATCTACTGCGGCGAGTGGATCGAGAGCCACGGCCTGCACGTCTTCATGCTGCACGCCCCCGACTTCCTCGGATACGACAGCGCCATCGATATGGCGAAGGACCACCGCGAGGTCGTCCAGGACGGGCTCCAGATGAAGAAGGCGGGCAACGAGCTGATCCGTGTCGTAGGAGGGCGCGAGGTGCACCCGATCAATGTTCGCGTGGGCGGGTTCTACCGCGCCCCCGACAAGCGCGAGCTGGCGCCGGTGCGCGAGCAGCTGCTGCGCGCGCGCGAGCTGGCGCGCGCCGCGGTCGCCTGGACCGGCACGCTCGACTTCCCGGACTTCGAGCGCGACGTGGAGCTGGTGTCCCTGCGCGAGCCGGGCGAGTACCCGATCGATCGCGGCCGGCTGGTGTCGAACCGCGGGCTCGACATCGCCCCCGCGGAGTTCGAGGACCACGTGGTCGAGGAGCATGTCGCGCACTCGAACGCGCTGCACTCGCGCATGCGCGAGCGGGGCGCGTACCTGGCCGGGCCGATGGCCCGTTACGAGCTGAACTTCGGCGAGCTGTCGCCGCTCGCTCGGGACGCAGCGCGCGAGGCCGGACTGGACGAGACCTCGCGCAACCCGTTCAAGAGCATCGTCGTGCGCGCCGTCGAGATCCTGTACGCGCTCGACGAGGCGGTGCGGCTCATCGACGGCTACGAGGTTCCCGACCGGCCGGCGGAAGACGTCGTCCCGCGCGCCGGAGTCGGTCACGGGTGGACGGAGGCGCCGCGCGGAATGCTCTACCACGCGTACGAGCTCGACGCCGACGGCAAGATCGTGACGGCCAAGATCGTCCCCCCCACGTCGCAGAACCAGAAGTCCATCGATGAGGACCTGCTGGGCGTCGTGCGGCAGACGATCAGCGCGGGCGAGGAGGAGCTGCGCCTGCGGTGCGAGCAGGCGATCCGCAACTACGACCCCTGCATCTCCTGCGCGACCCACTTCCTGCGCATCGATGTCGAGCACGTCTAGCGCCGCCGTCGTAATCGGGATCGGGAACTCCTGGGCCGGGGACGACGCCGCCGGCGTGCTGGTCGCCAGGGCGCTGCGCGGCAACCTCCCCGAGGGTGTGGCGCTCGTCGAGCACGAGGGCGAGCCGACCGCGCTGATCGACGCCTGGGCGGGCAAGAAGCTCGCGGTCGTGGTCGACGCGACCCGGGCCGGCACGCCGCCCGGCACGCTGCGGTGCTTCGACGCGTCGAGCGCCCCGCTGCCTGCTGCCTACGCAGGCGCGTCGACGCACGCGTTCACGCTCGCCCAGGCGATCGAGCTGGCGCGCGGCGTCGGCCGCCTGCCGCCCCGGCTCCTGGTGCTCGGGATCGAGGGTGCCGTTTTCGAGGCGGGGGCTGAGCCGCTGCCCGCCGTCGCCGGCGCAATCGAACCCGCCGCGCGGAAGGTGGTCGACCTGGTCCGTACCTATTACTGACCGCGGATCCCGGGGTCACCCCGATGAGCCGCCCGGTGCCGAGGCGTACGCTCGCGGGCGTCGTCGAACAACGAAAGGGGGTCGCAAGTGTCCATCGCCGTCGAGCCATCCAAGGCCACCTACAGCGGACCGTCGTTCGACCGTGCCCGTGTCTGGGACGTGATGCGCGTGGGGGTCGTGACCTGCCGGCCGGAGACGCTCCTGATCGACGTCGCCCGCATGATGTCGCTGTACCAGATCCACTCCGTCGTGGTGCAGGACGTGGGAGAGGGCGAGCGCCCATGGGGCATCGTGTCCTCGCTCGACATCGCCGCGGCGGCGGGCTCCGACTTTTCGGTGCTGACCGCCCAGGACGTCGCGCAGAAGCAACTCGTGAGCGTGCCGGCGGACGCATCGCTGCGGGACGCGGCCAAGGTCATGTCCGAGCACGCCATCTCGCATCTGGTGGCCGTCGACCGTGCAACCGACTGGCCCTGCGGCGTGATCTCGGCGCGCGGCATCGCGTCCGCCCTGGCGGCCCCGCGCTAGGCTCCTGGCACGTGTTCCAGCTGCGCATCCACGGCCGCGGGGGCCAGGGCGTCGTGACGGCTGCGGAGTTGCTCTCGGCCGCGGCCTTCGTCGAGGGGCGCCACGCACAGGCTTTCCCCAGCTTCGGTTCGGAGCGGACCGGCGCGCCTGTTGTCTCCTTCTGCCGCATCGACGACAAGCCGATCCGCTCCCGTGAGCCGATCTCGCATCCCGACGCGCTGATCGTGCAGGACCCGACCCTCCTGCACCAGGTGAACCTGTTCGAGGGCCTCAGCCCGGACGGCTACATGCTGATCAACACCCAGCACAGCTTCGCCGACCTCGGCCTGGCCGACTTCGTGAAGCAGTTCCGCGCGGAGCGGATGCTGACCGTGCCCGCCAGCGAGCTGGCACGCGAGCACGTCGGGCGGCCGATCCCGAACGCCGCCCTGCTGGGCGGGTTCGCGGGGCTCAGCGGGCTGGTCTCGATCGACTCCGTCGCCGCCGCGGTCGAGGAGCGGTTCCCCGAGCGCCTCGCCGCAGGCAACATCGCCGCGGCCCGCGCGGCGTGCGAGTTCGTCCGCAACGAGATGGAGGAGCTGGCCCATGCTTAAGCAGATCGAGGGCTCGCAGGCGGTCGCCCGTGGCGTCGCGATGTGCCGGCCGGAGGTGATCTGCGCGTACCCGATCTCGCCCCAGACCCACATCGTGGAGGGACTGTCCGACCTCGTGCGCACCGGCGAGCTGACGCCGTGCGAGTTCGTCAGCGTGGAATCCGAGTTCGCGGCGATGTCCGTCGCGATCGGCGCTTCCGCGGCGGGAGCGCGCGCTTACACCGCCACCGCCAGCCAGGGGCTGCTGTACATGGCCGAGGCGCTGTTCAACGCGAGCGGGCTCGGGCTGCCGATCGTCATGACGGTGGCCAACCGGGCGATCGGCGCGCCCATCAACATCTGGAACGACCACTCGGACGCCATGTCGCAGCGCGACTGCGGGTGGATGCAGCTCTACGCCGAGACCAACCAGGAGGCCCTCGACCTGCACGTCCAGGCCTACCGGCTCGCGGAGGAGCTCTCGCTGCCGGTCATGGTCTGCATGGACGGCTTCATCCTCACGCACGCGCACGAGCGGATCGACCTGCCGCAGCAGGAGCAGGTCGACGAGTTCCTCCCGCCATACGAGCCGCGCCAGGTGCTCGACCCCGCGGACCCGGTCACGATCGGCGCAATGGTCGGCCCCGAGGCCTTCTTCGAGGTGAAGTACCTCGCCCACGCAAAGCAGATGCAGGCGCTCGACCTGATTCCCGAGGTCGCGGCCGGCTTCGCGCGCGTGTTCGGCCGTGAGTCGGGTGGCCTGATCCGGTCCTACCGCGCCGAGGACGCCGAGACGATAGTCGTGGCGCTCGGGTCGGTGATGGGCACGATCGAGGAGACGATCGACGAGCTGCGCGAGCAGGGAGTGCGCATCGGAGCGCTGGCGATCAAGTCGTTCCGCCCGTTCCCGCTGGAGGAGGTGCGCGCAGCGCTGGGCGGCGCCCGCCGCGTGGTCGTGCTGGAGAAGGCGCTGGCCGTGGGCATCGGCGGCATCCTGTCCGCGAACGTGCGGATGGCCCTGTCGGGGATCGACCTGCACGGCTACACCGTGATCGCCGGGCTCGGTGGCCGGCCGATCACCAGGGCGTCCCTGCTGCGGCTGTTCGCCGATGCGATCGCGGACGAGCTGCAGCCGCTGACTTTCCTGGACATGAAGTGGGACGTCGTGCAGCGGGAGGTGGAGCGTCAGCAGGCGGGGCGCCGGCCCGGCCCGCACGCAGAGAACATCATCCGCGACCTCGGCATCGTCGGCGCGCGCTCACACTAGATACGGAGAACGCACATGCCCCACCAGCAGATCAAGTTCTACCAAGCAGGTAGCTTCGTGGCGGGCAACAGGCTGCTGCCTCCCGAGGAGCGCAGCGTGCAGGCGCGGATGGACCGCTCGAACTCGCTCACCTCGGGCCATCGGGCCTGCCAGGGATGCGGCGAGGCGCTGGGCGCCCGCTACGCCCTCGACGCCGCGATGCGCGCGACCGGCAACCAGGTGATCGCCGCCAACGCGACCGGCTGCCTGGAGGTCTTCTCCACTCCCTTCCCGGAATCGTCCTGGCAGCTGCCATGGATCCATTCGCTGTTCGGCAACGCGCCCGCGGTCGCGACCGGTGTCGCTGCCGCGCTGAAGGTGAAGGGGCGCACCGACGTCCGAGTGGTGGGACAGGGCGGCGACGGCGGCACGGTCGACATCGGCTTCGCGTGCCTGTCCGGGATGTTCGAGCGCAACGACGACGTGCTGTTCATCTGCTACGACAACGAGGCCTACATGAACACCGGCGTGCAGCGCTCGGGCGCCACGCCTCCTGCCGCGCGGACCGCGACCACGAAACCGGTGGGCGAGGAGCCGGGCAACGTCTTCGGCCAGGGTAAGAGCGCGCCCCTGATCGCGATGGCGCACGAGATCCCCTATGTGGCGACGGCGACCGTGTCCGAGCTGCGCGACCTCGAGTACAAGGTCGAGCGCGCGATGGAGTTCCGCGGCGCGCGCTACCTGCACATCTTCGTCCCCTGCCCGCTGGGCTGGGGGTCCGCGTCGCACGACACCATCAGGATCGCGCGCCTGGCCAAGGAGACGGGGCTCTTTCCCGTGTTCGAGGCCGAGGACGGCGAGGTCACGGGTGTCTCGAGGATCCGCCGCCCCGTGCCGGTCGAGGAATACCTGCGGCCGCAGCGCCGGTACGCGCACCTGTTCGGCGACCCGCCTCGTGCCGACGTGATCGCGCGCATCCAGGAGCGCGCGGACCGCAACATCAGGCGGTTCGGGCTGCTCCCGGACCCGGGCGAGGGCGCCGACCTGCCGGGCCACGCCACCGACAAGGCAGACGTGACGACGTGATGGACAAGCCCTTCGCGATCACGCTCGACGTCGGCTCCAGCCTCGCCAACAAGACGGGTACCTGGCGGACCGAGCGGGCGGTGTACGTCGACCGCCTACCGCCGTGCAACCACGCCTGCCCGGCCGGCGAGAACATCCAGCAGTGGCTCTACGAGGCCGAGGAGGGCGGCGCCGGTTACGAGCGTGCGTGGCACAAGCTGATGGAGGACAACCCCTTCCCGGCGATCATGGGCCGCGTCTGTTACCACCCCTGCGAGGGTGCCTGCAACCGCGGGCAGCTCGACGAGGCGGTCGGGATCCATTCCGTCGAGCGGTTCCTCGGCGACGAGGCGATCCGCAACGGCTGGCGGCCGCAGGTCACGGCGCGGCCGAGCGGGAAGCGTGTGCTGGTGATCGGCGCCGGGCCCTCGGGCCTCTCCGCCGCCTATCACCTCACTCGGCTCGGGCACGAGGTCACGATCCACGACGCGGGGCCGATGGCCGGGGGGATGATGCGGTTCGGAATCCCGCGCTACCGGCTGCCGCGCGACGTGCTCGACGCCGAGGTCCGGCGGATCCTCGACATGGGCGTCACCCTGGAGCTGAACCGCAAGGTGACGAACGTGCTCGAGTCGATGCGCGACGGGCGGTTCGACGCCGTCTTCCTCGCGGTCGGCGCGCACATCGGCAAGCGCGCCTACATCCCGGCGGGCGAGGCCGCCCGCATCGTCGACGCGGTCTCTCTGCTGCGCAGCATGGAGGGCGAGGAGAGCCCGCTGCTGGGCCGGCGCGTGGCGATCTACGGCGGCGGCAACACGGCGATGGACGCCGCCCGCACGGCGAAGCGGCTCGGCGCGGCGGAGGCGGTCGTCGTCTACCGGCGCACGCGCGAGCGAATGCCCGCGCACGACTTCGAGGTCGAGGAGGCCGAGGAGGAGGGCGTGATGATGAAGTGGCTCTCGACCATCAAGCACGCCGAGGGAGGCAAGCTGGTGCTCGAGAAGATGGAGCTCGACGAGAGCGGCTTCCCTCAGCCCACCGGCGAGCTGGAGGAGCTGGCGGCCGACTCGCTCGTGCTGGCCCTGGGCCAGGAGGCGGACCTCTCACTCCTGGACGGCGTGCCCGGCATCGAGGTCGAGGACGGCGTCGTGCAGGTGGAGCCGAACATGATGACCGGCCATCCCGGGATCTTCGCGGGCGGCGACATGGTCCCCGCGGAGCGCACCGTCACGGTCGGCGTCGGCCATGGCAAGAAAGCCGCCCGCCACATCGACGCGTGGCTGCGCGGCCTCGCGCTGGAGCCGGAGCAGAAGCACGAAATCGCCACCTTCGACAAGCTCAACACCTGGTACTACGCAGACGCCCCGCGCACCGAGCAGCCGCTGCTCGAGCTGACCCGGCGCCGGGGGACCTTCGACGAGGTCGTGGGCGGGCTCGACGACTCGAACGCGCTGTTCGAGGCCCGCCGCTGCCTGTCCTGCGGCAACTGCTTCTCGTGCGACAACTGCTACGGAGTCTGCCCCGACAACGCCGTGCTGAAGCTCGGGGAGCCGGGCGAGCAATACGCGATCGACTACGACTACTGCAAGGGGTGCGGCCTGTGCGTCGCCGAGTGTCCCAGCGGCGCGATCGAGATGGTGCCCGAGGCCATCTGACGGAATACCCTGAGCGGCGGTGACCCCCGCGTATCCCGCCCACCGTGAGGCCGACGTCGCGCTGCGTGACGGCAGCACGGTGCACGTGCGGCCGGTCCGGGCGGCCGACCGCGACGACCTGCTCGAGTTCCTGCGCTCGCTGTCGCCGGAGTCGCGCCGGCTGCGGTTCTTCTCCCCCGGAGCGAACCTCAGCGCGGCCGCGGACTGGGCCAGCGAAGTCGACTACCAGGACCGCTACGGCCTGCTGGCGACCGGTGGCAGGCATCACCGCATCGTGGGACACGCCGTGTACGCGCGCACCGACGGCGACCGCGCCGAGGTCGCGTTCGAGATCGCCGACGAGTATCAGGGCCGCGGCCTCGGGACCATCCTGCTCGCGCACCTGGCCGAGGTCGCGCAGGAGCAGGGCGTCGACGTGTTCGAGGCCACGGTGCTGCCGGACAACTACCGGATGGCGGAGGTGTTCCGCGAGAGCGGGTTTGCGCCCCGCATCCGCTCCAAGCCCGAGCAGCTCGAGGTCGAGTTCCCCACCACGATGTCCGCAGAGGCGTTCGAGCGCTTCGCGGAGCGCGACCGCACCGCTGCCGTCGCGGCGGTCGCCCACTTCCTCGAGCCGGCGTCCGTCGCAGTGCTGGGCGCATCGCGCGAGCGCGGCACGGTCGGCGGCGAGGTCTTCCACAACCTCCTGGCCGCCGGGTTCAACGGACCCGTGTTCCCCGTCAACCCGCGCGCGAGCGTCGTGCAGTCCGTGCCGGCATTCAAGTCCGTGCGCGACGTGGCCGGCGACGTGGAGCTCGCAATCGTCGCCGTGCCCGCGACCGTCGTCGTGGACGCCGCGCGCGACTGCGCCGCAAAGGGGGTGCGCGCGCTGGTCGTGATCTCGGCGGGCTTCGCAGAGAGCGGTGAAGAGGGCCGCCGGCGCCAGCAGGAGCTGCTGGCCGTCTGCCGCGAGAACGGGATTCGCCTGATCGGCCCCAACTGCCTCGGCATCCTGAACACCTCCGCCGAGATGCGCCTGAACGCCAGCTTCGGGCCTCGTTATCCGCCCGCGGGCAACGTCGCGTTCCTTTCGCAGAGCGGGGCGCTGGGCCTGGCGATCATCGACTTCGCCCACCAGCTGGACCTCGGCCTCTCCTCGTTCGTGTCCGTCGGCAACAAGGCGGACATCTCCGGCAACGACCTGATCCAGTACTGGGAGGCCGACGAGCGCACCGACGTGATCCTGCTCTACCTCGAGTCATTCGGGAACCCGCGCAAGTTCGGCCGGATCGCGCGCCGGATCGGGCGCACCAAGCCGATCGTGGCCGTCAAGAGCGGGCGCTCCGCCGCGGGTGCGCGCGCGACGTCGTCTCACACCGGGGCGCTGGTGGCCGCCTCCGACGTGACTGTCGACTCGCTCTTCCGGCAGGCGGGCGTGATCCGCACGGACACGCTCGCCGAGCTGTTCGACGTCGCCTCGCTGCTGGCCAGCCAGCCCCTGCCCGCGGGCAAGCGGGTCGCGATCGTGACGAATGCGGGCGGCCCCGGGATCATGTGCGCCGACGCCTGTGAGTCGCACGGGCTCGACGTGGCACCGCTCTCCGACGAGCTGCGCGCGGAGCTTGCCGGGTTCCTGCCCGCCGAGGCCGCCCTCGCGAACCCGATCGACATGATCGCGACGGCTCCCGCGGAGCACTACCGGCAGGCACTCGGCGCGATCGCGCGACACGACGCGGCGGATGCGGTGATCGCCATCTTCATCCCGCCCCTCCTGACGGAGCCCGGGGAGGTGGCGCGGGCGATCCGCGAGGGCATCGCCGAAGCGCAGATCCACCTGCCCGTGCTCGCCGTGTTCATGACCGCCGAGGGCGCGCCGCCGGACCTGCGCTCGCCGGACCTCACCGTGCCCGCCTACGCCTTCCCCGAGGACGCCGCCCGCGCGCTCGCCCGCGCCGCGCACCACGGCGTGTGGCGCGCAACGCCGCACGGCGAGGTCCCGGCGTTCGCGGACGTCCGCTCGGAGGAGGCTGCGGCGGTGATCTCGGCCGCGCTCGCGCGGCGCTGGCAGTGGCTCGCGCCCGCCGACGTGAGCCGCTTGCTCGATTGCTACGGGCTCGCGATGCCGGCAGAGGAGGTCGCGCCGGACCCGGCTGCGGCGGGGGAGGCGGCGGAGCGGATCGGCGCAGCGGTCGCGCTCAAGGCAGTGGCTCCCTCCGTGTTGCACAAGACCGACATGGGCGCCGTGCGGCTGGGCCTCCGCGGGGCGGCGGACGTCACAGCGGCAGCGCAGGACATGGAGGAGCGGCTTCAGGAGGCCGGGCACGACGTCAAGGGTTTCCTCGTGCAGCAGATGGCGCCCGCGGGTGTGGAGATGCTCGTGGGCGTGGTGCACGACCCGCTCTTCGGCCCGGTGGTCGCGTGCGGAGCGGGCGGCGTGCAGGCCGAGATACTCAAGGACGTGGCGGCCCGCATCACCCCGCTGACCGACAGGGATGCCACCCAGATGATCGCGGGGCTGCGCACGTTCCCGCTGCTGACCGGGTTCCGCGGCGCACCGGCAGCAGACGTGGGCGCGCTCGAAGAGCTCGTGCTGCGGGTGGGCGCGCTCGTGGAGAACCATCCGGAGATCGCCGAGATGGACTGCAACCCGGTGATCGTGTCGCCTCAGGGAGCGCTCGTGGTCGACGCGCGCGTGCGCGTCGAGGAGGCCGGGCCCGCGCGGCCCGAGCCGGCCCTGCGGGCCTGACTCAGGGGCCCGCAGCTACGAGGGCGCGCCCGCGTCGGCGAGGGCACCGTGCTGTGCCAGCACCGCGCCCAGCAGCTCGAGGTATTGGCGCGCGTGCCGGTTGATGAGGAAGTGCTGCCGGACGTGCTCACGCGCGTTGCGGCCCAGCCGCTCCCGCTGCGCCGGGTCGTCGAGCAGCGCCCGCACCGCGGTGCCGAAGGTAGGCAGGTCGCGCGCGTCCTCGAGCAGCACGCCGGTCTCCCCGTCGATGACCTGGTCCTTGATCCCGCCCACCTCGCTGACGACGACCGGCCGCGACTTCCACATGGCCTCCGCGACGGTCAGCCCGAAGCCCTCCTCGAGGCTCTTCTGCACGACGATCGTGGAATGGCGCTGGAGCGCGTTGACGATTGCTGCGTTCTCGTCAATGTCGGCCATCGGCAGGCAACTCAGGTGCACGCGCGAGCGCTCGGTCTGGGGAAGCTTGCGCCACTGCTCGACGACCTCGTCCAGCACCTCACCGCCCTCGGGGTCGTCGGACACCGCGGTGACGTTCGGCCCGGCAAGCATCAGGTGCGCGTCCGTCCCGTCCAGCGCGTGCTCGGCGAAGCCCAGCATCACGCCTGCGGGGTCCTTGAGCCGGTCCCAGCGGGAGACCTGCGTCACGAGCGGGACGTCCGCCGTCGGCGGCGGCCCCGTGCTGAGGACCTCGCAGAGGCGGTCGACGCGGCCCGGGCTGCCGTCATAGCGCGTGAACGTGGGGGTCACGCCCTCCGGCACGCCTGCGCCCAGCAGCCCGACGTGCCCGAGGATCGCGAGCACGGCCGCGTCGTCGAGGTCCTGGTTCTTCGGGGAGAAGGCGTCGATCGAGGGCTGGATCACCATCGTCCGCACGCTGGTGGCAGCCCACTCCGGCACGTAGGCGTGGCGGCTGAACACGCAGGCGTCGGCGTCGCGCAGGTAGGGCGCCAGGAACTCCCACGCGTGGTGCACGAGCTCGTTCGGCTGCTCCGCCCCGACGTGGCTCCTCCAGATCACGACCGCGCCGCGGTGCTTGAGGCGGGTCGCCATCCCCGCGGTCTGCGGGTCATGGAGGATCACGATGTCGCCCGGGCGGACGGTCACGGCGAACTGCTCTGCGTTGGCGAACGTCACGGCCTCGTAGACCTCGCGTTCACGCGAGCCGAGCGGCCCTGCGTCGCCTGCCTCTCCGTGCAGGAAGTTGTGGATCCGCTTCGTGGCCGCGAAGAACTCGGGCGTGCCCTCGATCACCGTCCACCGCATGTCGAGGCCGGCGCCGCGCGCATAGGACGTGAAGGAGCGCAGCATCTCGGCCACCCCGCCGCCCTTCGCCGTCGAGTTGACGTTCCAGACGACCCGGTCTTCGAAGAGCCGCCGCGCCTGCTGGAGGTTCCCGTCGAACTCGGCCCACGCCTCCGCGTCGAGCAGCTCCTCGAACCGGGCGGGCGAGAGCGGAGGCGCGCGTACCTCCTTGGGCTGGAGGGTCATCTCTACGGCTGGTCGCCCTCGGCCGTCCCGCGCGGCAGCACCAGCACGGGGCTGGGTGCGG
>Ga0209382_10004670_pt1 | contig 18178 bp, 14 predicted proteins | sample SoiMetdeltSBSDD5_FD_187599 | JGI IMG/M metagenome (GOLD analysis project Ga0209382, IMG submission 187599) | Bulk soil microbial communities from a Populus tree surrounding site in Tennessee, USA - Soil MetaG P. deltoides SBSDD5 (SPAdes) (version 2) | ecosystem: Environmental > Terrestrial >...
CGCCGACCGCGACCTGGGGCGGCATGCTCTCCGACGCGGTGGCCTTCTACACGATGCCGCACTTCCTCCTGGCGCCCGGTATCGCGATCTTCGTGACCGTGCTCGCCTTCAACCTGTTCGGGGACGGGCTGCGTGACGCGCTCGACCCCCGGGCCCGATAACCCACTGCGCGATGTTCGCTTCCGGCTGGCATCAGAACAAGAAGGGGTGTACTCGCACGATGAGAAGCAAACGACTGAGAGTGGCGATCGCCGCGTCCGCGGCGCTCGCACTGGGACTGTCGGCCTGTGGCGGGGGAGCGGACGACGAGGCGGACGGTGATACCGGCACCACCACCGCCGAGTTCAACGCCGCGCTGACGCAGCCCTTCAACCCCAGTGACAAGAAGGGCGGCATCATCAAGATGGCGCACTCCGACGACTGGGACACCGTCGACCCGGGTGAGACCTACTACGGCCTGTCCTGGGACTTCTTGCGCACCTACGCCCGGGCGCTGCTGATGTACAAGCCGGCTCCCGGCACCGCGAGCAACGAGCTGGTTCCCGACCTGGCCGAGGGTCTCGGCACCACCGACGACGGCGGCAAGACCTGGACCTACAAGATCCGCAAGGGCGTCAAGTACGAGGACGGCACCGAGGTCAAGGCCAAGGACGTCAAGTACGCGGTGCTGCGCTCGATCGACAAGGAGACGTTCCCGAACGGCCCGGCGTACTTCGAGGGCTACCTGAACCTGCCGGCCGGCTACAAGGGCCCGTACAAGTCCAAGGGCGTGAACACCGACTCGGCGATCACGACCCCGGACGACTACACGGTCGTCTTCCACCTGAAGCAGGCCTTCGGCGGCTTCGACAACATGGCCGCGCTGTCGCAGACCGCTCCGGTTCCTGAGGCCAAGGACACCGGCGCGAAGTACCGCGAGCACGTGATCTCCACCGGGCCGTACATGTTCGACGTCGTGGAGACCGGCAAGCGGTACACGCTGAAGCGCAACCCGCAGTGGGATCAGGCGACCGACCCGATCCGCAAGGCGCTGCCGGACGGCTACGAGATCACGCTCAAGGTCGAGCAGAACGACCTGGACAACCGGCTGATCTCGGGTGACCTGGACATGGACATCCAGGGCATCGGTGTTGCGGCGGCCGCGCAGGGGAAGGTCCTCAGCGACCCGGAGCTGAAGAAGCGGGCCGACAACCCGACCATCCCGCGGCTGCAGTACATGTCGATCCTCCCGAGCGTGAAGCCGCTGGACAACATCGACTGCCGCAAGGCGATCATGTACGCGGTCGACCAGGTCGGCTACCAGACCGCCTACGGCGGCGAGTTCGCCGGTGGCGCGCTGGCCAGCACGCTGATGCCGCCGAGCGTCGAGGGTCACGAGAAGTTCGACCTGTACCCGAACGGCGCCGACCACAAGGGAGACGTCAACAAGGCCAAGGAGCACCTGACCGCGTGCGGGCAGCCGAACGGCTTCTCCACCAGTATGGCGTACCGGGCCGACCGGCCGAAGGAGAAGGCCGCTGCGGAGTCGGTCCAGCAGTCGCTGGCGCGGGTCGGCATCAAGCTGACGCTGCGCGGCTTCCCGTCCGGTGACTACTTCTCCCAGTACGCCGGCAACCCGCCGTACATGCGGAAGAACGGCATCGGCCTGGCCACGAACAGCTGGGGCGCGGACTGGAACGACGGCTTCGGCTTCCTGTCGCAGATCGTCGACGGCCGGGTGATCCGGGAGACCGGCGGCTCGTCGAACCTGAGCAGCAATATCCCCGAGGTCAGCCAGCAGCTCGACACGGCGGTCGCCGAGGTCGACAAGGGCAAGCGCGATCAGATGTACCGCGACATCGACAAGCGCGTGATGGAGGAGGCGGTCATCTACCCGGCGCTGTACGCCAAGACCCTGATGCTGCGCGGTGAACGCGTGACGAACGTCTTCTACAGCGACGCGTACGGTATGTACGACTACCTGTCGATGGGTCTGCAGTAGTAACCGATCCATGAACCGTCACCAACCGATAGGCAGGTGAAGGCCGCAGGCGCCCGGTCCGGGTGAGAACCCGGTCCGGGCGCCGGTGCCGCCCAACAGTGCTCGCATACATCGTCCGCCGGCTGCTCGCAGCCGTCGGCCTGCTCTTCATCGTGAGCGTCCTCACGTTCGCGATCTTCTACCTCGTCCCGCGGTTCGCCGGCGCCACACCCGAGACGCTGGCCACCCGGTACGTCGGGCGGGCGGCGACCCCCGAGACGGTGAAGACCACCGCCGAGAACCTCGGCTTCTACGACCCGGTCCCGGTGCAGTACTGGAACTGGGCGAAGGGTGTCGTCCTCGGCGCCGACTACGACTACGGCGCCGGCGTGGAGCACTGCCCGGCGCCGTGCCTGGGGTACTCGTTCCTGAAGAAGCAGCCGGTCTGGCCGGACATCCTCGAGGCGATACCGGTGACGCTGTCGCTCGCGGTCGGTGCGGCGGTGATCTGGGTGGTGTTCGGGGTCTCGATCGGGGTGCTGTCCGCGCTCAGACGCGGCTCCTTCGTCGACCGCGCCTCGATGGGCGTCGCACTCGCCGGGGTGTCGCTGCCGATCTTCTTCACCGGTCTGCTCTGCCTGAGCATCTTCAGCTACAAGCTGGACATCACCAGACCCGGCGGGTCCTACACGCCCATCACCGAGAACCCGGTGGTCTGGGCCCAGTCGCTGATCCTGCCCTGGATCACGCTCGCGTTCCTGTTCTCCGCGCAGTACGCCCGGCTCACCAGGGCCGGCATGCTCGAGACGATGAACGAGGACTACATCCGCACCGCCCGGGCGAAGGGTCTGCCGGAGCGGACCGTGGTGGTCAACCACGGGCTGCGCGGTGCGCTCACCCCGATCGTGACCATCTTCGGCCTCGATGTCGGCCTGCTGCTGGGTGGCGCGGTGCTCACCGAGAAGACGTTCTCGCTGAACGGCCTGGGCAAGTACGCGGTCGACGGCATCCAACAGAACGACCTGCCGAAGATCCTCGGCGTGGTGCTGGTCGCGGCATTCTTCATCGTGATCGCGAACCTGATCGTCGACCTGTTGTACGCCGTGGTGGACCCGAGGGTGAGGAACAAGTGAGCGAACCGTTCCTGGAGGTCCGCGACCTGCGCGTGCACTTCCCGACCGATGACGGCGTGGTGAAGTCCGTCGACGGGCTGTCGTTCGCGGTGACGCGCGGTAAGACGCTCGGCATAGTCGGCGAGTCCGGCTCCGGCAAGAGTGTCACCAGCCTGTCGGTCATGGGGCTGCACAAGCGCGGCACAGCGAAGATCACCGGCGAGATCCTGCTCGACGGCACCGACCTGGTCGGCGCCACCGCGGAGGAGGTGCGGCTGCTGCGTGGCAAGCGGATGGCGATGATCTTCCAGGACCCGCTGTCGGCGATGCACCCCTACTACACCGTCGGGCACCAGATCATCGAGGCCTACCGGGTGCACAACAAGGTCAGCAAGGAGGTCGCGCGCAAGCACGCGATCGACATGCTGGACCGCGTCGGTATCCCGCAGCCGGACAAGCGGGTGGACGCCTACCCGCACCAGTTCTCCGGCGGCATGCGGCAGCGCGCGATGATAGCGATGGCGCTGTCCTGCGACCCCGAGCTGCTGATCGCCGACGAGCCGACCACCGCGCTCGACGTCACCGTCCAGGCACAGATCCTGGACCTGATCCGGGACCTGCAGAGCGAGTTCAACTCCGCTGTCGTCATCATCACCCATGACCTCGGCGTGGTCGCCGAGCTGGCCGACGACATCCTGGTCATGTACGCCGGACGCGCGGCCGAGAACGGCACCGCGGAGGACATCTTCGAGCGGCCGCAGCACCCCTACACCTGGGGGCTGCTCGGGTCGATGCCGCGGATCGACCGGGAGCGTTCCGAGCGGCTGCTGCCGATCAAGGGCACCCCGCCGAGCCTGATCAACGTCCCGCAGGGCTGCGCCTTCAACCCGCGGTGCGCGTACGCGGCGCTGACGGACGGGGCCGCCACCACCGAGCGCCCGGAGCTGCTCGATGTCGGCAGTGGCCACAAGGTCGCGTGCCACCTGCCGCCCGCGAAGCGGGAGCAGATCTGGACCGACGAGATCAAGCCGAAGCTGTGAGGACCCTTTGACCACCATCGATCCCGCACCGGAGACCCCGGAGATCCGCGAGGGCGAGGAACTGCTCAAGGTCACCGGCCTGGTGAAGCACTTCGCGATCCGTCGTGGCCTGCTGCAGCGGCAGGTCGGCGCCGTCCAGGCCGTCGACGGGCTCGACTTCATGGTCCGCAAGGGCGAAACGCTGTCGCTGGTCGGCGAGTCCGGCTGCGGCAAGACCACCACCGGACGGCTGCTCACGCGGCTGGAGGAGCCGACCGCCGGCGAGATCATCTTCGAGGGCCACGACATCACGCACATGTCCGAGGGCCGGATGCGGCCGCTACGGCGCGACGTGCAGATGATCTTCCAGGACCCGTACTCGTCGCTGAACCCGCGGCACACCGTCGGCAAGATCGTCGGCGCCCCGTACCGGCTGCAGAACGTCAAGACCAAGGGTGGCACCAAGAAGGCCGTCCAGGCGCTGCTCGAGCTGGTCGGTCTCAGCCCGGAGCACTACAACCGGTACCCGCACGAGTTCTCCGGCGGTCAGCGGCAGCGGATCGGGATCGCGCGGACCCTCGCGCTGCGGCCGAAGCTGATCGTCGCGGACGAGCCGGTGTCCGCGCTGGACGTGTCGATCCAGGCGCAGGTGGTGAACCTGCTGGAGGACCTGCAGGACGAGTTCGACCTGACGTACGTGATGATCGCGCACGACCTGTCGGTGGTGCGGCACGTGTCGGACCGGGTCGCGGTGATGTACCTGGGCAAGATCGTCGAGATCGGCGACCGGGTCCACATCTACGAGCGGCCGATGCACCCGTACACGGTGGCGCTGCTGTCCGCGGTGCCGATCCCGGACACCAAGCGGAGGACCAAGCGGGAGCGGATCCGGCTGACCGGCGACGTGCCGAGCCCGATCAACCCGCCACCGGCGTGCCGGTTCCACACCCGCTGCTGGAAGGCGCAGGAGATCTGCCGGCAGACCGAGCCGCCGCTGCTCGAGCTGGCGCCGGGCCAGCGGGTCGCGTGCCACTTCCCGGAGAACAAGCCGGCCGACAGCGCCGTACCGGTCACGGTGCAGGACAGGCCGGTCGACGCGGAGTAGCCACGCGCGGGCGAAGTCGCTGCTCGCCGCCGTCAGTAGATCGTCTGGCCGTCGGCGAGCATCTGCACGAACTTGTCGATCCGGCGGGCTCGGGTCTCGGGCTTCTTGGCGTCGGAGATCCGGAGCAGGATGGCGAACCGGTTCCGTGACGAGAGCGTGCCGAACATCGTCAGCGCGGCCGGGTTGGCGTCCAGCGCGGCCTGCAGGTCGTCCGGGACGGTCGCGTTCGCCGGGCTGTCGTACGCGGCATCCCAGCGCCCGTCGGCCTTGGCCCGCTGCACCTCGGCGATCCCGCGTGGCCGCATCCGCCCGGCGGCGGTGAGCTCGGCGATCTTGCCGACGTTCCGCTTCGACCATTTGCTGCGTGCGGTCCGCGGGGTGAACTTCTGCAGGTACCAGGTGTCGTCGATCGAGCGGGTCTGGCCGTCGATCCAGCCGTGGCACAGCGCCACGTCGAGCGCCTCGGCGTACGTGACGCTGGCGATGCCGCTGCCCTTCTTCGCCAGCTTGATCCAGACACCGGGCGAGCTCTCGTCGTGCTCGGCGAGCCACGCGGCGAAGTCGGACTGGGACGCGAACGGCACCTCCGGGAGGTCAATCATGCGGCTCATAGTGTCAGCCGGCACCGACATCCGGACCGGCCACACGTCGCGGCCGGTGCCCGCTCGCCTCCGCACCGTCGGCACCGGCGTCCGGATCCCGGCGCGGCGGATCGGGGTTCGACAATGTCGAACGCGGTCCATTGCTCCTCCCGGTGATCACTCCTAGATTCCGAGCACCGTGTTCGGTGACGTTCGGAGAGGGGAGCGATCAGTATGGCTACACGTGAGGAAGTCAAACCCAGGACGCTGCTCGGGGAGATGGCGGCCGAGTTCGCGGGCACGATGATCCTGATCCTGTTCGGCGTCGGCGTGGTCGCCCAGGTGGTGGTCGGCGGCGGCCTGTACGACGGCGGGCTCGGCGACCACGACTCGATCACCTGGGCCTGGGGCATCGGCGTCACGATGGGCGTCTACGTCGCCGGCCGGATGAGCGGTGCGCACATCAACCCAGCCGTCACGCTGGCGATGGCGGTCTTCCGCGGGTTCGCCTGGCGCAAGGTCCTGCCCTACGTCGCGGCGCAGTTCCTCGGCGCCTTCGTCGCGGCGATGCTCGTGCGCTGGAACTACGACAAGGGCCTGACGAAGGTCGACCCGGACCTCGGCATCAACAGCCAGGGCGTCTTCTCGACGCTGCCCGGCAACGGCAACCCGGACCTCGGTGTCGGGATGTGGGGCGGCTTCCTGGACCAGATCATCGGTACCGCGATCCTGCTGTTCGTCATCCTCGCGATCGTGGACCTGCGCAACACCTCGCCGGGTATGAACCTCGCGCCGCTCATCATCGGCCTGCTGGTCGTCGGCATCGGTATGGCGTGGGGCACGCTCGCCGGTTATGCGATCAACCCGGCCCGTGACTTCGGCCCGCGGGTGGCCTCGTCGCTGACCGGTTATGGCGGCCAGGCGTTCAAGGACCAGTACGGCGATCCTTATTTCTGGGTGCCGATCGTAGGACCGCTGATCGGTGGCCTGATCGGCGCGTTCCTGTACGACCTGCTGATCGGGCGCTTCCTGCCAGTCTCCGACGCGGACGAAGAACCCGGCCGGCTGCCCGAGGACGAGGACACCGCCAAGGCCTGACCGTTACCTACACAAGAAGGGGAGCAGCCCATGGCTGATTTCGTCGGCGCTGTCGACCAGGGCACGACCAGCACGAGATTCATGATCTTCGACCACTCCGGCAACGAGGTGGCCATCCACCAGCTGGAGCACGAGCAGATCCTGCCGCAGGCGGGCTGGGTCGAGCACAATCCGGTGGAGATCTGGGAGCGCACCGGCTCGGTGGTCCAGACCGCGCTGAACTCCAAGGGGCTGCAGGCCTCCGACCTGGCCGCGCTGGGCATCACCAACCAGCGCGAGACCACGGTGGTGTGGAACCCCAAGACCGGCCGGCCGTACTACAACGCGATCGTGTGGCAGGACACCCGCACCGATCGGATCGCCTCCGCGCTGGAGCGTGAGGGCAAGGGCGACGTGATCCGGCAGAAGGCCGGCCTGCCGCCGGCGACGTACTTCTCGGGCGGGAAGATCCAGTGGATCCTCGAGAACGTCGACGGCGTACGGCAAGCCGCCGAGAACGGTGAGGCCGTGTTCGGCAACACCGACACCTGGGTGCTGTGGAACCTGACGGGCGGCGCGGACGGCGGGGTCCACATCACCGACGTCACCAATGCCAGCCGGACCATGCTGATGAACCTGGAGACGCTGGACTGGGACGACGAGCTGCTCGGGTTCTTCAACATCCCGCGGCAGATGCTGCCCGAGATCCGGCCCTCGTCGGACCCGAACAAGTACGGCGTGACCCGGGCGAACGGGCCACTGGGCGGCGAGGTGGCGCTGACCGGCGACCTCGGCGACCAGCAGGCCGCGACCGTCGGCCAGGTCTGCTTCTCGCCCGGCGAGGCGAAGAACACCTATGGCACCGGCAACTTCCTGCTGCTCAACACCGGCACCGAGGTCGTCCGGTCCAAGTCGGGACTGCTGACCACGGTGTGCTACAAGCTCGGCGACGCGGACGCGGTCTACGCCCTGGAGGGCTCGATGGCCGTCACCGGTTCGGCCGTCCAGTGGCTGCGCGACCAGCTCGGCATCATCTCCGGCGCCGCCGAGGTCGAGACGCTGGCCCGGCAGGTCGAGGACAACGGTGGCATCTACTTCGTGCCGGCGTTCTCCGGGCTGTTCGCGCCGTACTGGCGGTCCGACGCGCGCGGCGCGATCGTCGGGCTTTCGAGGTTCAACACCAACGCTCACCTGGCACGTGCGACGCTGGAAGCGATCTGTTACCAGAGCAAGGACGTGGCCGACGCGATGGAGAAGGACTCCGGCGTCAAACTCGACGTACTGAAGGTGGACGGCGGCGTGACCGCGAACGACCTGTGCATGCAGATGCAGGCCGACACCCTCGGCGTACCGGTGAGCAAGCCGGTCGTCGCGGAGACCACCGCGCTCGGTGCGGCGTACGCCGCGGGGCTCGCGGTCGGGTTCTGGAACTCGACCGAGGACATGAAGCAGAACTGGAACGAGGACAAGCGCTGGGAGCCGCAGTGGAGCGACGAGCAGCGCGAGAAGGGGTACGCCGGCTGGCAGAAGGCGGTCCAGCGCACGCTGGACTGGGTTGATGTGGAGTAGAGCTCCTCGACTAGGAGGTCACTGTGACGGTAGCGCTGTCACCGGAGAACCGGGCCGCGGCCATCGAACGGCTGGAGAGCGGTCCTGAGCTGGACGTGCTGGTGGTCGGCGGCGGCGTGGTCGGTTCCGGCTCGGCACTGGACGCGGTGACCCGCGGCCTGACCACCGGTCTGCTCGAGGCACGCGACTTCGCCAGCGGAACGTCGAGCCGGTCCAGCAAGCTGGTGCACGGCGGGCTGCGCTACCTGGAGATGCTGGACTTCCGGCTGGTGCACGAGGCGTTGCATGAGCGCGGTCTGCTGCTGCAACGCCTGGCACCGCACCTGGTCAAGCCGGTGCCGTTCCTCTACCCGCTGCAGCACCGCGGGTGGGAACGGTTCTATGCCGGCGCCGGAGTCCTGCTGTACGACGCGATGGCCACGTCCGGGATGGGTGCCGGAATGCCCCGGCACCGGCACCTCACCCGGCGCGGCGCGCTGCGCAAGGTGCCGTCGCTGAAGAAGTCGGCGCTCGTCGGGGCGCTGCAGTACTACGACGCGCAGGTCGACGACGCCCGCTACACGATGGAGCTGGCCCGCACCGCCGCGTCGTACGGGGCCCTGGTGGCGTCCCGGGTCAAGGTGACCGGGTTCCTGCGCCAGGGCGAGCGGGTCACCGGGGTGCGGGCGAAGGACCTGGAGACAGGCGACGAGTTCGAGGTGCGGGCCAAGCAGGTCGTGAACGCGACCGGGGTCTGGACCGACGACACCCAGGCGATGGTGGGGGAGCGCGGCCAGTTCCACGTCCGGGCGTCGAAGGGCATCCACCTGGTGGTGCCGAAGGACCGGATCCAGTCCAGCACCGGGATGATCCTGCGCACGGAGAAGTCGGTACTGTTCGTGATCCCGTGGGGCCGGCACTGGATCATCGGCACCACCGACACCGACTGGAACCTGGACAAGGCACACCCGGCCGCGACCAGCGCGGACATCGAGTACCTGCTCGACCACGTCAACGCGGTGCTCACCACGCCGCTGACCCGCGAGGACGTCGAGGGCGTGTACGCCGGGCTGCGTCCGCTGCTGGCCGGCGAGTCCGAGAGTACCTCGAAGCTGTCCCGCGAGCACGTGGTGGCGCACACCGTGCCGGGCCTGGTGGTCGTTGCCGGCGGCAAGTACACGACGTACCGGGTGATGGCCAAGGATGCGATCGACGCGGCGGCGAACGCTCTGGACGGCCGGGTTCCCCGCTCGGTCACCAAGAACATCCCGCTGGTCGGCGGCGAGGGTTACCACGCGCTGTGGAACCAGCGCCAGCTGATCGCGCAGCGGTCCGGCCTGCATGTGGCCCGGATCGAACATCTGCTGAACCGGTACGGCGCGATGGTCACCGAGGTCCTCGAGCTGATCGAGAAGGACCCGGCGCTGGGCGAGCCGCTGGCGGGCACCCAGGACTACCTGCAGGTCGAGGTGGTCTACGCCGTGACGGCCGAGGGGGCACGGCACCTGGACGACGTGCTGGCCCGGCGGACCCGGATCTCGATCGAGGCGTGGGACCGCGGGGTGGAGGCCGCGGAGGCCGCGGCGCGGCTGATGGCACCGGTGCTGGGCTGGAACGAGGAGCAGATCGAGCGCGAGGTGGCGGTCTACCGGCGCCGGGTGCAGTCGGAACGTATCTCCCAGGACCAGCCCGACGACGAGTCCGCCGACCGGGCCCGGCTGGAGGCGCCGGAGGTCGTCCCCGGCGCCTAAGGCCTGCAGGAAACGCTCAACCGATCGGAGATCGGCCGGCAGCCGTCAGTCCGGCCGGATCCAGTTGAAGGTGCGCTGGACCGCGGCCTGCCAGTTGGCGTACTCCCGGGACCGGGTGGTGGCATCCATGTGCGGAAGCCACTGCCCGGCCCGGTGCCAGTTGCTGCGCAGGCCCTCAAGGTCCGGCCAGTACCCGACCGCCAGGCCCGCGGCGTACGCGCCGCCGAGCGACACCGTCTCGGTCACCATCGGCCGCACCACCGGGACGTCGAGCAGGTCCGCGAGGAACTGCATCAGCAGGTTGTTCGCGGTCATCCCGCCATCCACCTTGAGCGCCTTGAGCGCGATGCCGGAGTCCAGGTTCATCGCGTCGACCACCTCGAGGGTCTGGAACGCGGTCGCCTCCAGCACCGCGCGGGCCAGGTGCCCCTTGGTGATGTACGACGTGAGCCCGGCGATCACGCCACGTGCCTCGCTGCGCCAGTGCGGCGCGAACAGGCCGGAGAACGCCGGCACGATGTACGCCCCGCCGTTGTCGTCGACGGTCCGGGCCAGGGTCTCGATCTCGGCCGCGGTGTGGATCAGCCCGAGCCCGTCGCGGAACCACTGCACCAGCGAGCCGGTGACGGCCATCGAGCCCTCCAGCGCGTACGCCGCGGGGTCGTCGCCGATCTGGTACGCGACCGTGGTGAGCATGCCGTGCGTGGACCGGACGATCTCCTTACCGGTGTGCAGCAGCAGGAAGCTGCCGGTGCCGTAGGTGCACTTCGCCTCGCCGGGGGAGAAGCAGGTCTGGCCGAACAGTGCGGCCTGCTGGTCGCCCAGCGCCGCACCGATCCGGACTCCCGGCAGCACCTCGGTCGCGGTCGCGAAGACCCCCGACGACGGCCGGATCTCCGGCAGCATCGCCCGCGGTACGTCGAACGCGGCCAGCAGCGTGTCGTCCCAGTCCAGCGTCTCGATGTTCATCAGCATCGTGCGGCTGGCGTTGGTGACGTCGGTGGCGTGCAGCTGGCCGCGGGTGAAGTTCCAGATCAGCCAGCTCTCCATCGTGCCGAACAGCACCTCACCGGCCTCCGCGCGTGCCCGCAGCCCGGGGGTGTGGTCGAGCATCCAGCGCAGCCGCGGCGCGGAGAAGTACGTGGTCAGCGGCAGGCCGCAGCGGTCGACGAACCGGTCCACCCCGGCGTCCCCGGCGATCTCGGTGATCAGCCGGTCGGTCCGGGTGTCCTGCCAGGTCACCGCGTGCCCCACCGGCTCGCCGGTGCGCCGGTCCCACACGATGCTGGTCTCGCGCTGGTTGGTGATCCCGATCGCCGCGATCTGGCTCGGCGACGCGCCGGCCTTCTGCAGCGCCGCGGGTACCACCCGGGTGACGTTGCGCCAGATCTCGGCCGCGTCGTGCTCGACCCAGCCCGGCCGCGGGAAGTACGGCCGGTGCTCGCGCTGCGCCACCGAGACCAGCCGGCCGCGCCGGTCGAACAGGATGCAGCGGGTGGACGTGGTGCCCTGGTCCACCGCGACGACGTACTGGGTGTGGTTCTCAACCATGGCCGGTCACCGCGGTTCCTGGACGTCGTGGCCGATCTCCTCGGCGCACGCCCGCACCATCGACACCAGATCGGGCCGGAACCGGCCCTTGCTGTTGCAGATCCGCGGTACCGGACCGGTCAGCCCGACCGCGCCGACGACCAGCCCGCCGAGCCCGCGGATCGGCGCCGCGATCCCGGCCTGCTCCACCACGTGCTCCTCGAACTCGCTCGCCCACCCGGCGGACCGGATCGCGGCGAGCTGCTCGGCCAGCTCGGCCGGGTCCACCACGGTCCGGGTCGTGTACGCCTCCAGCTTCCCGCGCCTGGGTCGGGCCGTGCCGCCGGTGTCGTACGCGAGCACCGCCTTGCCGAGTGCGCAGGCGTGGGCCGGCAACGTGCTGCCGACGTCCAGGTCCTGCTCGCTGTCGTCCGGCCGGAAGACGTGATGGACGACGACCAGCTTGCCGGACACCAGCCGGCCGACCCGGACCACCTCACCGCTGCGCGCGGCCAGTGAGTCGGCCCAGTTGATCGCCCGGCTGCGCAGCTCGTTCAGGTCCAGGTAGCTGTCACCGAGATGCGCCAGCGCATCGCTCAGGTGGTACCGCGCGGTCGCCTCGTCCTGCTCGATGAACCCGACCTGGTGCAACGTCCGCAGGATCCCGTGCACGGTGCCCTTCGGCAGCCCGAGCGAGTTGCCGAGATCAACCACCCCGAGTCCGTCCGACGCGGTCGCCAGCAGCCGCAGCACCGCGGCGGCTCGCTCGATCGACTGCACGCTGCCCGGCACATCCGAAGGCTACCGGCGCCCGCCCCCCTGAGCACCGCCAAAACCCGTTCATCGGGCCCTTGTGACCCGGCGTGTCGTCACTCATCGGTCCCTTGTGACCGCCGCGCACTCGTGGTCACAGGGCCTGACGAACGGCAACACGCCGTGGTCACAAAGGCCCGACGAACGGCGACACGCCGGGTCACAAGGGCCCGATGAACGGAAGTTACTCGGTGGTGATGGCGGTGAGGATGTCGAGGCGGGCGGCTCGGCGGGCGGGCCAGACGGCGGCGAGTACGCCGACGAGGGCGGCGGCGAGGACCGTGATCATGAGCTGGAGGACGGGGATGTCCAGTACGGCGATGCCGTCGTCGCGCATCACGTCCTGGATCGCGGCGGCGAACACCACGCCGATCAGCAGACCGAGGACCGCGCCCAGCAGCGCGATCGCGATCGACTCCACCCGGACCATCTCGCGGACCTGAGGGCGTTCCATCCCGATCGCGCGCAGCAGGCCGATCTCCCGCGTGCGTTCGATGACGCTGAGCAGCAGCGTGTTCACGATGCCGAGGACCGCGATCAGCACGGCGAGAGCGAGCAGCAGGTAGACCGCACCGGCCAGCATGTCTACCGGCCCGCGCTGCGACTCGGCGTACTCGGCCTGGTTCCGGACCTGCACCAGCGGGTTGCCGGCGACCGCCGCGGCCAGCTGCCGCCCGGCCTGGCCGGGGTCGACACCGTCGCGCAGCACGACGTACACGGTCGAGTCGGTGCTACCGCCGCCGATCCGGGTGAATGTGTCGACCGAGGTGACGATCGCGTCCAGCTGCCGGTTCGAGCCCAGTACGGCGCCGACCTCGAGCCGGTGCGTGCCGGACCGGGTGAGTACCGAGACCGTGTCGTCCAGCGACACGTCCAGGGTCCGGGCGATGTTGCTCGGCAGCGCCGCGGCGCCGGTGTCCAGCCGGTCCAGCGACCCCTGCTCCACCTCGGTGACGATCGGCCCGCGCAGTACCTCGGGGTCCACGCCGATCGCGCTCAGCCGGTGGTCGGCCACCTCGACCCCCATCGACCGCTGACGCCCGATCGACGCGACCCCGTCGACCGCGCGGACGGCCTCGGCGACGGATCCGGCGAACGGCTGACCGTCGGTGCCGGTGACCACTAGGTCCGCGGTGCCGAACGCCTCCGCGATGTCCTTGTCGATCGACGCCTTCGCCGAGCTCGCCAGCACGGCCAGTCCGCCGATCACCGCGAGCGCGATCATCAGTGCGGCCGCCGTCGCCGAGGTACGACGCGGGTTGCGCTCGGCGTTCTTCGCGCCGAGCAGCACGGTCGGGCGGCGGCGGGCCGGACCGGTCAGCGCGAGAACCGCGTAACGGGCGACCAGCGGGCAGACCAGCATGGTGCCGACCAGCGCGATCGCGCCGGACAGCCCGAGGATGACCGCACCGGGCAGGCCCGGGCTCTGGCGGCCGGCGTAGTACCCGCCGAACCCCGCGGCCAGCGCCACACCACCGGTCGCCAGCCGGAGCCACAGCGACCGCTGGCCCGGGCTGACGTCGTCGCGCAGCGCCTCGACCGGTGCCAGCCTGCCGGCCCGGCGCGCGGGCAGGTACGCCGAGACGATGGTGATCCCGATGCCGAGCAGGTAGCACCAGATCACCGTCCCTGCCGTCACCTGCACGCCGCCGTCGGGTAGATCGACGCCGGACGCGTCCAGGGCGGCCCGGAGCACGATCACCAGGCCGATCCCGATCAGCAGCCCGCCCGTCGACCCGACGGCACCGATCACAAGTGCCTCGGCCAGCACCGACCGGGTGACCTGCGACCTGGACGCGCCGACCGCGCGCAGCAGGCCGAGCTCGCGGACGCGCTGGGTGACGGTCACCGCGAACGTGTTGAAGATCAGGAACGCGCCGACGAACAGCGCCAGCCCGGCGAACAGGCCGAGCGCGGTGCCCGCCGCACCGAACGCGCTGTCCACCGCATCCTCGGCCTGCCGCACCACCTCTTGTGCGGTCTGCACCCGCAGGTCGTCGCCGCCCGCGGCCTGTACCCGGTCCCGCAGCTCGGACGCGTCCACCCCGTTGCCGGCCACCAGAGCGACCGAGGTCCAGCCGGACTCGCCGAGCAGGTGCAGCTGCGCGGTCGCCGGGTCGAACGCGACGAGCGGCGAACCGGCTGCCGGTCCGGTGGTCGCGGTCGTCGTCAGCGCGACCAGCCGGGCCTGGACCGTCCCGGTAGCGGTCACCAGCCGGACCTCGTCGCCCAGCTGGTACCCCGCCCGCCGCGCCGTGTTCCGGTCCAGGCTGAGCTCGCCGCGGCCCCACGGCGTGGTGCCCTCCAGCAGCGTGAACGTCGCGGTCCGCTGCTCGTGCGCCCAGCCGGCGCCGAACATCGGCCGTCCCGGGTCGTACGCCGTGCCGTCCTTGCCGACCAGGTGGACGCCGCCGACCGCGAGCTGGGCGTCGGCGAGCTGCACGCCCTGCACCTCCGAGACCCGCTCGACGGCCGGGTTGTCGAGCAGCGGCGGCCGCGCGTCGGAGTTGCCGAGGCTGTCGCCGGCGCTCTCCAGCGCGGACGCCGGTGTCACCGTGAGGTCGGCGACCGTGGACGCCATGGTCCGGCGCAGGCTGGACGCGAGGCTGTCGGTGAACACCATCGAGCCGGCCACGAACGCCACCCCGAGCAGCACCGCGACCGTGCACAGTACGAACCGCAGCCGGTGCGCGAGGACGTTGCGCAGCCCGAGCCTGAGCACCTCAGCTCGCCGCCGGGCGGTCGAGCGTCTTCACGATCTCCAGCACGCTGTCCGCCGTCGGGTCGACCAGCTCCGCGCGCAGCCGGCCGTCGGCGAGGAACAGCACCCGGTCGGCGTACGACGCCGCGGCCGGGTCGTGCGTCACCATCACCACGGTCTGGCCGAAGTCGCGCACCGAGCGGTGCAGGAACCCGAGCACGTCGGCCGACGACCGCGAGTCCAGGTTCCCGGTCGGCTCGTCGGCGAAGACCACGTCGGGCCGCGACGCCAGCGCGCGGGCACAGGCGACCCGCTGCTGCTGTCCGCCGGACAGCTCGGCCGGCCTGTGCTGCAGCCGGTCGCGCAGGCCGATCGTGTCGATCACGGTGTCCAGCCAGACCTGATCCGGCTTGCGGCCGGCCAGGCTGACCGGGAGCGTGATGTTCTCCAGCGTGGTCAGCGTCGGCACCAGGTTGAACGCCTGGAACACGAACCCGACCCGGTCCCGGCGCAACCGGGTCAGCGCCTTGTCCCCGAGCCGGGTCAGGTCGACGTCGCCGAGGAACACGGTCCCGGCGGTCGGCCGGTCCAGCCCGGCCAGGCAGTGCAGCAGCGTCGACTTGCCGGAGCCGGACGGCCCCATGATCGCGGTGTAGCGGCCGCGCTCGAAGTGCGCCGTGAGGTCAGCCAGGGCGTCGATCCGCGTCTCGCCGGTGCCGTAGGTCTTGGTGATCCCCTCGGTCCGCACCGCGGCAACCGTCCCCACCGTCGTCGTCATGCCGGACACGGTAACCGGGCAGCGGTTCGCGGCCGGCGTACGCCAGTGGTCGTACGCCGGGCACAGCCGCTGCGCCCGGCGTGGTACCCGGACTGACGCCACCGGGGCGACGCGCGCACCGGTCCGCGACCGCGACGATCGAGCTGTCAGGTCAGCCGGATCGGACGGAACGAGGGAGAGCGATGAAGAGCTCGAGGGAGGCACGCAGATGAGGGCCGCGTATCGGGTGCTGGCGACGCTGGTGATGGCCGGAGTCGGTCTCCAGGTCGCGCTGATCGCGTACGGCGCGTTCGGCACCGCGCATGATGCCGAGGACGGCGTCGCCGTGGACGGGGCGTACAGCAACACAGGGCTCGACCTGCACGGGATCGTCGGCATCGCGATCGGACTGGTGGTCCTGCTGCTCCTGATCGTCTCGTTCTTCACCAAGGTGGAGCGCGGCCGGACACTCGCCGCGGTACTGGTCGGTCTGGTTGTGGTGCAATTCGTGCTGGCCACCGTGTCGTTCGGCGTACCGCTGCTCGGCACTCTGCACGGCCTCAACGCGCTCGCGATCGCCGCCATCGCCAGTACGGCGGCACGCCGGGCGGCGGGCGAGCCCGCGAGCACGAAGGCCGACGCGGCCGCACCCGCCGGAACACCCGCGGGAGCGTGAGGTGCGGCGACGGCGGGCGCTGATCGGTACCGGCGTTGCGCTGGCGGTGCTCGCACCGCTGGCGTGGTTCTGGACCGGCAGCCTGGTTCCGGACTCCTACGCGCCGATGGAGATGGGGTACGCCGACTACGGCGGCGGCCCGTCCTCGGTCGGCCACGGGGACGGCACCGGGCCGGGTGGTGCGGAGGGGCACCACCACGGCGCCGATGGCACCGCCGTCGCCGACCTCAGCGGACCCCGCGACGGCACCCCGGCCGTCGCGGTCACGCTGGTCGCTCGCAAACAGCCGGTCAGGCTGGCCAGTGGTGAACAGGTCGACGGCTACACGCTGAACGGCACCTCGCCGGGTCCACTGATCCGCGCCCGGCAGGGCGACCTGGTCCAGGTGACGCTGGTGAACGAGTCCGTCGAGGGCGGTACGACGCTGCACTGGCACGGCATCGACGTACCGAACGCGGAGGACGGTGTCGCCGGCGTGACCCAGAACGCGGTACCGGTCGGCGGCCGGCACGTGTACCGCTTCGTCGCGAAGCGGGCCGGCACGTACTGGTACCACTCGCACCAGATCTCGCACGAGCAGGTCCGCGACGGCCTCCTCGGCCCGATCGTGATCGAACCCCCGCGATCCGGTCCAGCCGGCCGGGAGGTCGTCGCACTGGTGCACACCTACGACGAGCGCCGTACGATCGACGGCCGCACCGGGCAGCACGCGGTCGACGTCCCGGCGGGAACCCGGGTCCGGGTCCGGGTGCTGAACACCGACAACGGGATCCTGCGCACCGGGCTGGTCGGCGCGCCGTACACGGTGGTGGCGGTCGACGGGCGGGACGTGAACGGCCCGACGCCGGTGAACGGCTCCGGCTACAAGCTGCCCGCGGGCGGCCGGGTGGACCTGGAGGCGACGGTGCCATCGGACGGCTCGGCGCTCCGGCTGGATGCCGGTAGTGCCGCCACGTCGCTGCTGATCGGGCCGCCTGGTGCGCGGGGCCCGGACGGCGCGCTCGGCACCGACGACGTGGACCTCCTCACGTACGGCGCGGCCAAGCCCGCCGGCTTCGACCCGGAGCACGCCGACCGGAGCTTCGAGTACCGGATCGGCCGCCGGCCCGGGTTCCTCGACGGCCGGCCGGGGCTGTGGTGGACGATCAACGGCAAGCAGTTCCCCGACGTGCCGATGTTCATGGTCGCCGAGGGTGACGTGGTCCGGATGCGGATCGAGAACGGCAGCGGCCAGGCGCACCCGATGCACCTGCACGGCCACCACGCACTGGTGCTCAGCCGCAACGGCGTCGCCGCCACCGGCAGCCCGTGGTGGACCGACTCGCTCGAGGTCGGCAACGACGAGACCTACGACGTCGCGTTCGTCGCCGACAACCCCGGCGTATGGATGGACCACTGCCACAACCTGCCGCACGCAGCGCAGGGCCTGGTCACGCATCTGGGGTACCTGGGCGTGCACGACTCGTTCCGGATCGGCGACCACGAGAACGAACCCGAGTAAACCGAACCAGCCGGGCCCCAGCGCCGTACTGCCTTCGAGGAGGACAC